>Ga0134128_10000122_pt1 | contig 109194 bp, 94 predicted proteins | sample KB31754_FD_96462 | JGI IMG/M metagenome (GOLD analysis project Ga0134128, IMG submission 96462) | Terrestrial soil microbial communities with excess Nitrogen fertilizer from Kellogg Biological Station, Michigan, USA - KB3-175-4 | ecosystem: Environmental > Terrestrial > Soil > Unclassified ... | reverse complement strand
GGCGTCGCGCGACGCGACGCTATATTCGCACTCGGTGACGCGGCCGCCGTAGGCCTCGACAGCTTGACGCTTGGCGCGCGGTGCGGTGCCGGGCATGACGATCCACGCGGGAATGCCGCGGCGACGGGCGGCGAGCGAAATGGCTGCGGCATGATTTCCGGAAGATACGGTGACGACGCCGCGCTTCGCCTCTTCGTCGGTGAGCGAGAGAACGGCGTTAGTAGCTCCACGGAATTTAAACGAGCCGGTTTTCTGCAAATTTTCGCATTTGAAAAACAGATGCGCGCCGGTGATGTGGTCAATCGATTCCGACGTGAAGACCGGAGTTCGATGAATGTGCGGCCGAATGCGCGCGTGGGCGGAGCGAATGGTCTCAAGGTTTGGCGCCGACGTCTCGGCGGTTCGTTCCGTTTGCGCGGTTGTCATGCCTGGAATTATTGCACAATTGAGGAGCGGAGCGAACGACGGAAAACTCCGCGCCTCGGGCCGACCCAAGACAGAACGATGTGACGTCCAGCGGCGGACGGCATCGCCCCAATAAGTCCGATCGGGCCCTACAAAAACAGACGGGAGATAACTCACGCTTTACATCAAAGACCGCGACAAACAGCATCGGATTAAACCGCGGGCGGGGTTAACCCCGCCCCGTAGAAGCGGCACTCTAAGCGTCGAGAAGATGCATTAACGAGCGGGCGAGACGGTGAAAGTGACTTTGGCAGCGGCGGAGTTTTCGAACTGGTCGAATACCTGCACGGCCACGGTGTGCTCGCCGGGCTTGAGATCGTGGATGACGACATCGTAATTCTCGACCGGCGCGTCAGTAAGTCGGCCTTCGGGGAAGACGGATTGCCAGTGGTGAGCGTCGACGCTATAGGAGCCGCGGGCGATGTCGCTGGCCGCGTCGCGCGCAGTGAAGCGCAGATGCCATTCGTTGCCGGATGGCTGCGCCCGCAAGTTTTCGACGGATGGCGGAGTATTGTCCACCTGAAAGCGATCGCTGATGCGATCGACGGTAAGCGACTGTCCAGTGGGATTCGAGGCGCTGTCGGAGGCGACGAGCTTCAAATAGTAGGCTCCATCGGGCATTAAGTTCGTGTCCCAGGAATAGAAATCCTCGCTGATGTCGTTTTTCAGAAGCTTCCACTCTTTCTCACCCTGGCCGCGATAGTAAAGCGAAAAAGTAAGTTCATCGTCATTCTCGTCGTGCGCCGCCCAGACGGCTGTCTGGTAGCCTTTCGCGGAGAATCCCTGGGGAGGCGCCGTGAAACGGGGCGGGTGCTGCTGTTGAAATTCAGTGACGTTTGAAAAACTCGCTTCACCATCTTCGTGAGTTTCAGGGACGCGAAGCGGGACGACGGAGGGAGATTGCTGAGGTCCCGCACCGCCGCCGGAAAATCCCTGCGCGCGGAGACCGGGCTGCTCGACAACAATGCCATCAATCACTGGCGCGACGTTATTGCGAAGATACGCGAGCTTCACCCAAGACAACGTAGGCTGCTGTTGGTGCGCATCCTGGCCGACGCTGCGCGGGGCGGCAATATGGAAGACAGCCTTCCACTGCACAAAACGCGCCGGAGGACATTGAACGTCATTTCCGGACGCATCGGAAAAGGGACCGGACCAGGGACTCCAGTAATCGTCGGGGTCCGAAGTGTTGCCGGAACGAACGTAAAATTCAACTTTTCCTGCCGCGCCGTCATGTTCTCCCCACCAGGTCAGACGACCCCAGCGCGAATAGATTTTCGCGTCAAAGGGATCGGACTCAAACGTGCCCTCGGCGGCATATTCAGGGCCGAGGGTAAAGATTTTGCCGGGATTCGCAGTAGCGACGTAGACCTTATGGCCGGGCCCTGTGGCCAGGGACGTGACTTGGGAAGCGTCGGCGCTGGCGAGCGAAGAGAACATTTGATTGTCAGTGAGTTCGATGACTTCACCGTGATTTCCCGTTCCAAGCAGGAGATGATTTTCCGGCGAGAAACCGAGGGCATAGACCACGTCTTGCGGCGATGACCACAGCGATTCCGGCGAGCCGTCTGGCGAAATGCGATAGACTTCGCTGCCGCCGGTGGCGCTTGGAAATTGGGGAAAAACGATCGGCGCCGCCCCAGGGCCGCCAGCGGATGGAGGAGTTGCTGCAGCGGCAGCCGTGGAACGAGTGGCGGCAGCTTGAAATGCGGCGGCGAGCTGCGCCGCAGAAGTCTGTGCCGCACCGGGGCGCGTCTGTCGTGGGGTTTTACTGCCAACCGCGGCAGCGTAGATATTGCCTGAGGAGTCCGCGGCAAGAGCGGTGACTTCTTTCTTACCGGTTTCATAGATGACAAAGGCTTTTCCGGCTTGCGGAAGCGCGGAAGCGCCGGCCGCGTGGAACGGGACTCGAATTATCAAGCCACTGGGGTCGGTGCCGACGAGCAGGTTGCCATTGTGATCGAAGGCAAGGGAACGGGCATGACTTTCATCGCTCTTGAAGAAGAGCTGGCCCTTGCCATCGGGGCCAACAGCGTAAACCTCTCCTTTGTCGCCCGTGGCGACAAAGAGCGTGCCGGCGGAGTCAAAGGCGAGGGCCCAAATGTATTTTGTTTTGGGATCGAAGAAGACGGTGTGCTTGCCGTCGGGCGCGATTTTATAGACTTTCCCATCAGGCGACGTAGCGACGTAGACGTTGTCCTGCTTGTCGATCGCGAGGGCTTGAGCTGTAAGCTCGGTTGATTCGAAAACCGTGGCAGGCTTGCCAGAGTCTTCGAGGCGAAGAACCTTGGCATCAGAGCCTCCCGCAGCATATACGCGGCCCCGAGAATCCACGGCCAATGCCCAAACATACGCGAGGTTGGGATCGGCAAAGGGCTTAAATTCCGGCGCAGGTATGAGGGTGCCATCGCTGCGGAGGGCGACACCTTTGTGCGTGCCCTTTTCGAATTCCGTGAAACTGGATTGTTCCCAGAAGCGCGTGTGCTCCGCGCGCGCCGCAACTGCGCCAAACAGGGCCACAGAGAGAATCGAAACGAGTATGGCTCGCCGCATCAGGTGTCTCGCAATCTTTTTATTTACCGGGTGGTTCGCTGAATTCACTTAATCGTAATCGAAAGATACTGCTGGCCCGTGATGACTTGACTCATGCCGACGGAATGCTCGCCGATGACAGACTGGAAGAGCATTTGGGCCCCGCCGGGAACGCGATGCTGATCGAAGACATTGACCGCGGAAGCAGGCACATTGGGAAGCTCTTTGTCCTCGACCAGCAGGGTCGGGGAATTCTGGAGCAGCGTGACGTACAAATGATCGTTCTGCCGTTCCCTGTTAATGACGCGGATCAACTCGTCAAGGCTCTGCAATCGCTCTCCGCCCGCGCCCGGAAAAAGTTCGCGCATGCGATTGAGAGACGATGCGTCGCTGACAAGAATCTGCAGATTGCCGCGGGCAGCCTGGGCGGGAATGGTAAAGGGGACTTCTTGGATGAAGGGAGCGCCGCGATAGGGGCGCAGCAAGACTTTGATGCGAACCGTCTCGCCGGGTTGAGCTTCGCTCTTGTTGCTCCAAGCACCGTCAATTGCGGCCCAGCGGTTCTCGGGACGACTGGTCACGTTGAGAGTAACTTTTTCAACCTTGGGCTGTTCGTAGGGATTGGCGTAAATGCGGGCGAAAGAGGAGGCCACGGCGATAGCCAGTTGGTAGCCATCCGGAACTGAAGCGTCCGTCGGAGGGTACATATCACGAAGCTGAACAGGCGGATGGCCGGCGAGATCAATGTGGCCGTCGAGTTCAAGAGTGGTGCCCTCGGTATAGGCGGTGTTAGAGACGATGCCGTTGAAGGCCGCTAGCGCGACGAGCAGGGGCGTCAACTTCGGATTTTGGTCGACATTAAAATGAAAATGGCGCTGTTCCGTGGGAGTGGTGACGTTCACCTCGACGGGAAGGGTCGGAGGAGGTGCGCCGAGCCGGCCGACGACGGCGGTGACACGGTCTTCCGTGATCGTGCCAATGGGCCCGCCGGAATTCATAATTTTTGTGGACTCGAGGGACGAAGCGAGTGTGGTGACCACATGGCCGCGAGTCATGGGCAAAGCCACTGAACCGAAACCGAAAAGAGGATGGCCGCAAACGAAGACTTCGTTACCAACGATCGCGGTGACGGTACATCCGGCGTTCAAGGCAAGATCGCCCGAAACCAATTCCATGCCAACCATGTCGCCCGGTTTGAGCTGTGCGTCGTCGGGACGAGCGGCTGTGGTGCCGCCTGCCATCGCGCTCATCCCGAAAGCCTGTAATTGGTTACCAAAAAGAGCGAGGGTTTGGGGCATCACGCCGGAGAAAATCAGAGGCGTTTCAATGGGAACGAGGAATTTTCCATCGCCGAGAGCGACCTTTTCGGGAAAGGCTTCCGATTTCAAGCCGACGGGTGACGCGGCAGGCGTGCCGTTGTGATTGTCGGAAGGCGCGGCCATGGCTTTTTGGATGTCGAGCATGTTTTGAATGGGCGTGACGCCGGCAATGGCGTCCTTTGTAAAGGTGCCGATTTTGAGAGAAATGGCGCCCGCGAGTTTGCCGTCGAAGTAGACAGGGCTGCCGCTCATGCCGGCCACGACGCCGGTTTTGGCGACGTCGGCGCCGGAGAGTTCGACGAGGATGATGTCCTGCTTCGGGCCCATGGCGTTTTTGAGCACGCCGAGAACGGTCACATCCATTTTTTCGACTTGATCACCGGTGAAGATGGTGTAGGCGACGCCTTTCATTCCCGTATGAATATCGCTGAGAGGAAAAATGACGGGATTTTCCGCGCCAAAAACGGGGACGGCAAAACATAGAGCCAATAGAGAGGCCAACAGAAGGCCGGGACGGAGACGCATAAGACTTTTCATAATAGCGTGCGCCGCCGCGCGAAGCAAATCGGACGTGGCACCGATGTGATTCGAGGGTAACGACGGGGCTGGGGTTCCTTGTCGAGTCATATTCGATTCATGGAGTGCATTCTATTGGACACCAATGGGAGCCGTGGGGTTGTTTCGCGCCGCGTGCTACTATTTTGGTGTGACGAAAAAACGCATTACTCCGGCGAAGGCATTTAGCGGCGTTCTGCTGGTGCCGGGAGACAAATCCATTTCGCACCGGTACGCGATTCTGGCTTCGCTGGCTGAGGGGAGCAGCGAGATTTTCAATTTCTCCGGGGCGGCGGACTGCGCGAGCACGCTAGCATGTTTGCGCGGGCTGGGAATGAAAATCGAGGAGAAGGCGGGCAGCGTTGTCATCGAAGGAAAAGGGCTGGGAGCGTGGAAAGCGCCGCGGAAGGCGCTCGACGCGGGAAACAGCGGCACGACGATGAGATTGCTGGCGGGGGCGCTGGCGGGGCAAAGTTTTAATTCGGAACTGACGGGAGACAAGTCGCTGCGACGGCGGCCGATGCGGCGGGTGATGGAGCCGCTGCGGCAAATGGGTGCGCAGATTCGGGCGCGCGACGATGAATTCGCGCCGCTCGAGATTCGAGGAGCGAAACTGCACGCCATCGAATATGTGCCGAAGGTGGCGAGTGCGCAGTTGAAGTCGGCAGTGCTGCTAGCAGGGTTGTTTGCGGACGGCGAGACGGTGGTTCACGAACCTGTGCGTACGCGCGATCATACGGAGATTGCGTTGTGTGAACTGGGGGCGACCGTTGAGCATGCGTCGGTCAGAGACGGGGATCGAAATGGGAACGCAATTCGGTTGCAAGGGCGACCCAAAATGCTGGGGCGGCCGTTGGGCGTGCCGGGAGATTTGTCGGCGGCAGTGTTTTTTTTGGGAGCGGCGCTTGTAGTACCGGGAACGGAACTGAGTATCCAAAGCGTGGGATTGAATCCGACGCGGACGGCAATCTTGGATTTACTGGTTTCGATGGGCGCGTCGATTTCGGTCGTTGCCGTTGCGATGCGGAACGGCGAATTGGTTGGGGATATTAATGTCCGTCACACACCACCGAAGGGCGGGAAGGTTTCAGGAGCGATGGTGGCGCGCGTGATTGATGAACTGCCAATGCTGGCGGCGCTGGGGCCGTTCACGGAAGAGGGAATTGAGATTCGCGATGCGCAGGAGTTGCGCGTGAAGGAAAGCGACCGGATTGCGGCGATGGCGGAGAACCTTCGCTTGATGGGCGCGCAAGTGGAGGAATTTCCGGACGGGTTGCGAGTGGCGGGGCGGTCTGCAGGACGACTGCACGGAGCGACGATTGATCCGCACAACGACCATCGTATTGCCATGGCGTTTTCGATTGCGGCGCTGGGCGCGGAAGGCGAAACAGTGATTCGCGACGCGGAGTGCGTGAGCATTTCGTTTCCGAATTTTTATGATTTACTGGATGGACTGGTGAAATTGCGAACAGACGTGTAGACCGCAGCGCGGCGGCGCAATTCCTCGACTGACCCAAGGAAATTTGGCCGACTACAAAAGCCCGGAGGAGAATTCTTACTTTTGGCTGGATTTATGAATGGAGATGGTGCCGTAGGTAGTATTGAGCGTGATGCGCGGTCCGCGCGTCCCGTATGTTCCTTGCACCACGGTCGTGTCGCCGGTGTTAGAGGATTTGAGGCTGGCGGACTCGAAATCGTTTTCAATATCACCCTTGCGGGAGACGGCGGAGACTTCGAAGTTCGATTGTGCCGGAAGGGTGATGCTGATGCTGCCGGATTCGTCGGCGATGAGGACATCGTCGTGAGGCGGGCGAGGCAAGGTTACCTGAATATCGCCGCGCTTGTCGGTGAGATCGATTCTGCCAACGACGCCGTCGAGCGTGACGTCTTTATTAGCGGTGGAAAGCTGGATGCTGCCCTGAACATTGGAAACTGACAAGTCACCGGAATCCATTTCCAACTGACCTGAGAGATGAGCGATGGTCAGATTCGTGCGGGAAGAAGTATAGCGCGTGTTTTTTGAAACGTTACCAACGCGAATCGGACCGAAGAAATCGCCCTCCATCATGGCGTCCCCGGTGATGCCAGAGAGATTGATTTCACCTCCGTGACCGGTGAGCCGGACATTGCCCTTGATGTTGTCGAAGCGGGCGTCGCCGTGGGCGAGACTGGCGTCGATGTCGCCGGAAATGTCGTGGATGTTGAGGTCACCGCTTTTCGAATTGATCCTCACAGGGCCACTGATCTGAGCGATGGTAATGTCGCCGTGGCTGGTTTGCGCGTTGATGGTTGCATGATTCGGCAATTCGATGTCGAGGTCAACTCTTACGTGCGATCCTTCGTCGCCGGAAATTTGCGGTTGAATTTGGTAGCCGTTGTCGGTGGGAGTCACTTTGACGCGCACCTTGTCGGCGGCTTGGCGGGCGTCGTTCTCGTCCGAGGCGCTTGCGGTTTTGTGCACAGAGACGTGAAGTTGAGAGTCATTGCCGGGATGCACGGAGATATCGCCGCGGATCGTGGAGATGGAGATGACTTCATTCGGCTTCGCGGGGACGACGGGCAAAGAACTGTTCCAATCGTAGGGATGCTCGAACATGTTGCCCATGCCGAAGTCGATGCCGGGATTATTTTTGCGTGCCCAGTCGAATCCGGCGAGGGCCGCGATGGCGACGAGCGAGAGAATGACGAGGGCAACTTCGCCTCCGGAGATTGCGGGAGGCCCGGGCTGGCCGGACCGGGATGCAAACAGATAATCGAAGAGCCGCGCCACTCCCCACAGGATTAACAGAAGTGGCCAGTAATGAGTGAACAGGCGGCCAATCTCCATCTCCGGGTGATATTCGTAAAGGAGAAAGATCACGCCGATAAGGATAAGGAGCAAACCGCCAAAGACAGAGCGTCGCCGCTGATAGTAGTAAGTCATAGCGGTCGAGGAGGCGGCGGAGGTGGCGGGACATTCGCGGGAGGAGAAGGCGAGCCGGAGGAGGGAGTTTGCAAGCCGCCCGAGTCCGCGTGGCCCTCGGTTGACGCGGTTTCCGAGAGAACTTTCACGACACCGATGACGATCAAGATGATGGGCCACAAGCGTTCGAACGAATAATGCCAATTATACTGGCCGATGAAGAATAGAATGCCGATGGTGATCAGGATGACGGGCCCCATCAAGCCCCGCGTACGGCAACGCATGCATTGGCAATTTCTCCAGGCCGACATTACTTAACCTCCTAAGACTGAACTTGAGTCCGCTTCCAAATCAACAGCGCGCCGACGGCGATAAGCACCAATGGCCAGAGGCGGCCTACCCAAACGAAGTTCAGAACTCCCAGGGTATCGAGTAGAAAAAGAATGCCGAGGCCGATCAACACGAAAGCACCGATGGGCTGCCGCGATTGGGTTTCGCCGAAAATTCCGGGAACAGGCTGGGCGAGTTGCTTGGCGCGTGCCGTGCGATAGGCCTCAATTGGCATGTAGCAGCAAAAAGCGATGAAAAAGACGACCACCATCGCCTGCATTCCGTTGGAAATGGAGTCGCTATTCATCAGCGCGATGAGGCCGCCAAAAATTACGACGTGAATCAGAGCTTTTACATATTCGCCGTTGTAAACCGCGCCCAGGCCCGGAATGAATCCCAGTGCGCAAGCGACTCCAGGGTTGGGACCTGTTGAAACGCCAGGCGCGGCGGGCGATGGGCCGACGACCATGCGCGCCAAGCATTCCTCACAATAGAGCGCGCCGCGGACTTCGCGGGCGCACTGCGCGCAGAGGGCTTTGCCGCAGTTGCGGCAGAAGCCCGTGGCGTCAACGTCCGTGTGCACAGCGCATTTCATCGAGGACTCCTTGTAGGCGCGTCAGGAATTAGCGTGGCGACGAAAGTAAGACTCCCGTTTGTGCTTTGGTTCCGCTGCGATTCGTTGGGCGATTTCTGTTGCGACGGAGCGGAAGGCGGCGCCGCATTGTTCGGCGCGGGATTGCTCGCCGGTTGGAGGCGCGATTGAATCTCATAAACCACGCGGAGGTCATTGACGAATTTTACGCCGCGCGCAAAGGCGAGATGCGCATGGCTGTCGGCGGCGTGGAAGATTCTGACCGGGTTCAGGCTGGCCGCGGTGATATCGGACCTGCGCACGCCTGCAGCCTGGAAAATGATGAGCAGAGTGGCGAGGACAGTCACCGTGCCCATGGCGAAACGGGGTTGCCACAGCATCGGCAACCAGCCGAACCAGTCGCGCTTGGTTTTGCGAGGACCGAGAGTTTGATCGAGAATCTTAGAGACAAGCGCGGCCGGAGCAGGTTCCGGTTCAAGGGTGCGAAGGCGGCCAATGACATGCGTGACCTGTGCGAGAAGGGGAGCGCACTGCGCACAAGCATCGACATGAGCGCGAAACTCACGCTGTTCGGCCCCAGAGAGAAGGCCGTCGAGGTAGTCGCTCAGCCGTTCTTCGATTTGTACACAGGTCCAGGTCATTTTCTTACTCGTTCCTACCCGTCTTCTTACTCGTCTTTTTACTCGCTATGCTCACTCGGGTCTCAACCCCATTTCTTGAAGCACGCGAGCCAGCTCGATGCGTCCGCGGTTGATTCTGGATTTTACCGTGCCTTCCGGCACAGATAAAACTTCTTGAATCTCGTTGTATTCCAAACCCTGCAAATCGCGCAAGATGACCGCTTCGCGCAAATCCGGGGACAGTCGAGAGAGAGCCGATTGCACCTGCGCGCTCAGCTCGCTCGCCAAGGCGGCCTTGTCGGGAGTGCGCACAGGGGAATGCTTCTCTTCGACCTTCGGCATCACGTCCTCGAGCGAATCGGTGACCCGGTCGTGACGAGTCCGGCGATAATGATCGATCAACAAGTTGCGCGTGACGCTGGTCAGCCACGTCGGAAAGCCGCCGTAGGCCATGCGATAGCTGGCAAGAGTGCGATAAATGCGTAAAAAAACGTCCTGGCTCAAATCCTCGGCTTCGGCCGGATTGCCGGTGAAGCGGTAACAAATATTGTAAACGCGCCGGGAGTGGCGGCGCACAAGTTCCTCCCATGCCGACCCCTCTCCCCGGAGGCAGCGCTGAACCAGTTGAGCGTCCGGCTCCAATCGTCATTGTCCTCGTGAGTAACATCACTTCCGGCCTCATAGTATGGAACGAAAAAAGGGGCCGAAAAGTTCCGCACTGCCGGGGCATGTTAGCTGGCCCGGGTGCGTAACACAAGCATCTTGCATGGTTTGCAGCCAAACTGCGGCGGGAATTAATCTCAGTGGCAGAGATTATTGTGCGCGAGGTAACTTGACACTCATCAAGGCGTGCTGATACGGTGCGCGACGATGCGGCAAAGTGTGCGAAAAACGCTTTGGTTGATGGTGGCGCTGGCGATTATTGCGGGCCTGCTTTACCGGTTTCGCGGCGCGATCATGCTGGGCGGGTTCAACTGGCAGAAGCTTGGGGCGGCCCTTGAGAATGCAAATATCCCATTGCTGTTGCTCGCCATGGCGTCGATTTATGTTTCGTATGCGCTGCGGTCGCTGCGATGGGCGCGGTTCTCGCGCTACATGGGCCGGCCGACATTTGGCAATGTGTACAGCGCGACGATTATGGGGTTCACGGCGATTTTTGTGCTGGGACGCGCCGGGGAGCCGGTTCGTCCACTGCTGATTGCACGCAAAGATCGATTGCCCGTGGCGGATAGTTTCGGCGTGTACGTGATGGAGCGCGTGTTTGATGTTGGCGCCACGGCAGTGCTGGCGATTCTGGCGCTGCTTGCGTTGCCGCGCCACGTGCTGGGCGGATCGGAAGCGAACGCGGGGCGGCTGGTTCACGACGCGCGGTTGGCGGGATGGGGGATTTTCTGGCTGTTGATTGGAATGATCGTGATGCTTGTTTATTTTCGTTTGCATGGCGCGCGCGCGCTGCGATCGCAACTCGGAGGGTTTCAGAAGCGCGGCGGCTGGCGCGGCAAAATTGCGACGCTGACTGACGGGTTCAGCCAAGGGTTGCAGGCGATCCGCTCGACGGGGGATTTATCCGCGGCCGTCGCGTATACAGTGGTGCACTGGTTTGTGGTGGCCTTGGTGTACCAGTTGGTGATGCGCAGTTTCAGCAGCCAGATTGGGAAATTCGATTTTCGCGCGGCGGTGCTGGTGCTGGCGTTTACGATGGTCGGGTCGGTGGTGCAACTTCCGGCGGTCGGGGGAGGCACGCAGCTTGCGACGTTCCTTGTCCTCACCGTCATATTTGGGGTAGAAAAGGAGCCGGCGGCGGCGGTCGCGATCGTATTGTGGTTGGTGACTTTTGCGGCAGCGTGTCTCGCGGGAGTGCCGTTGCTTATTCACGAGGGGTGGTCAATGGGGGATTTGCGGCGGCTGGCGCGCGAAGAAAGCGCGGACGAAGAACGCGGCGAACACGCGTCAATTTCCGATGTGGCGAAGCAGAAGCGCGAGGCTCCACGGTGAAATGCCCTTTCTGCTCGCATCTGGATGACAAAGTGGTGGACTCGCGCGAGGGCCGCGCCGGAGATTTGATCCGGCGGCGGCGTGAATGCTTGAAGTGCGGCAAGCGGTTCACGACCTATGAGCGCATCGACGAAATTCCGTACATGGTGATTAAGAAAGATGGGCGGCGAGAAAAATTCGATCGTCACAAAATTTTGCAGGGTTTGTTGAGAGCGTGCGAAAAGCGGCCGGTGCCGACGGCTAAGCTGGAAGGGCTAGTAGACGACGCGGAACGGTTTGTCAATGAAGCGAAGGACCGGGAACGGACGACTTCGGAGATTGGCGAGCAATTGATGGTGCGGCTGAAGAAACTGGATAAAGTGGCGTATGTGCGATTCGCGTCTGTTTATTTGGACTTCAAGGATGTGAAGGAATTCATGTCGGAATTGAAGAATTTGCTGAAGGACCGGGCGAAGAAGTAGAGCGCCGAATTTTTGAACGCCGCACTTCTAGGGTTCCCAGACGCCGGCGGCGAAGGACTTTACGGTGCGGAAGCCGAGATCTTCGTAGAGGCGCACGGCGTTTGCGTTGATCGCAGTAACGGTGAGCGAAAGGGCGCGGTAGCCGTGCTGTTGTAAGGCGGCGAGCGCCGCTTCCATCAGCCTCCGACCCAGACCATTTTTCTGATAACCCGGCAAGACGCAGATCTGCGTGGTGTGTCCAACTCCGGGAGCGACAGTGGAGGTTAAGACCATGCCAATGGGTTTTTCCCCCGGACCGGGGCGAACGATGAAGGAGGCGTCAGGGAAAAACTGACCGCATCCGGGGAGGAGAACGATATTGCGCAGGAATTTCATGGCGCCGAGCTCGCTGCGGTATTGGTCGTTGATTTGTGCATCGACGTGATCCGTATAAGCACGCTGGATTAGGCGCGCGCAAGGCTCGAGGCAACGGTCGGTCCATGCTTCGATGCGCAGGCCGTCTTGTGACGCGGAAGGTTTCTTGGACGGATTCGCAGGGAACTCAAGAAGCATGAATTGGCGACTGTGGAGACGAAAATGTTGCTCCGCGAGAAGGGGATCGAGGGCGGAGCCGAAAGGCATAAGTTGCGCCTCGATCCGTTCGATGAAAGGTGTTTCGCGAAGTGTATCGAACATTTCGAGAAGCAGCGTCTTGCTGACATCGACTTGAGCGAAATGCGACGAGGCGAAAAGGCCGCCGATGAGGCCTTTCTGGTCTTCGAAAACGTAGAAGCCGTAGCCAACTGGCTGCTTTCCCTCAAAGACGGCGTAACCGGAGAGGGAGTGCGAGTCGATGAATTTGCGAATCAAATGCTGCGACGGGCGATAGTCCCAATAGAGATCGTTGCGCCACAGTTCCGCTTCTTCGTGAAAGAGTGGCTCAAGCGAACGCGAATGAAGTTGGCGCAGATCGACAACCTGCATGGATGGCCTGAGTATCCCCTTGAACGATTATATTATATTCCACCGCACCGCAGCCGAGAGAGTCTGGACCGCCATACAGGGCGGAAAGTCCGGAGGGTCCGGTTCATGAATGGTTACGAACCAACGAGCGCGGTCTTCCGTGGCGCGCACCGGAATTATGCTAAACTGCGCGGCGGTTGGAAGCGGAGTGTTGCAGCCGAGATATGAATTCCATGCCAAATTTGAAGCGTTTGTTTGCGCGGTTCGCTCGCGTTGCGGGATCGTTGCTCGCACTAGCGCTGTTCATTTTTCTGGCGGGAGCGACGATTTCAGGATACTTGTTGTATCAAATTCTGACGCCACCACGTAGCGCGGCGAATGTTGATGTTACGTTGTTGATGGGGCATCCAACCGTCTATAGCTTCGATATTCCTGGCGAAGGATCGCGCGAGGGATGGTTCTTCCCGGGTCTGATGCGGGCGCCGACGATTGTGCTATGCCATGGCTATGGATCGCAGCGAGCAGACATTCTTACACTGGTGACGGCGCTGCAAGAGCACCAGTTCAACGTGTTTCTGTTTGATTTTATTGGTCACGGCGCAGTGCCCGGGCGTACAACGCTGGGCTACGAAGAAACTCAGGAATTGCTTGCGGCGATCAAAGGACTGGCGAAACGCGAAGACATTGACCGCTCGCGATTTGGAATATGGGGCACGGACCTGGGAGCGTATGCGGGGTTAGCTGCGGCTGTCCAAGAGCCGCGCATAGAGGCGATAGCCGTCGATTCCGTGTACGACCAGCCTTCCGATTTTTTGACGATTCAAGTGGGACATACGGGATTGGGGTCGCTTCCGCTGGTGAAGACGTTCTGCCTGTTCGGGTTCAGGATGCTGAACTATAAGGACCGCGCAGTGCCTCCCGTCATCAGCCGTCTAGGCCGGCTGCAAGGTATTCCTAAGCTCTTTATCGAATCGACCGATAAGCCGGATTTGGGCAGAGAAACACTTCAGATGTTTCAAATTGCCCCGCCCCCGAAGGATCACTCGGCAGATTCGATGACTTATGCTGAGATGAGCGACGAAGGGCGCCGCAATTACGAAAACCTCATAGTTAGTTTTTTTCTGCAACATCTCCCGCCCTCGGGTCAGCCGGCTCAGTAACGCCTCACTTGTAGACAGAGATTGCCGGCTTCGGCAGTGATTCCACCCAGCAATACGGAAGAAACTTAGCAACGATCTTTCGATCAATTATCCCAAGATCGTTAAGAGCCATATCGCCGCCGCCGCCGACCAGCACGTAGGGTCCGTGACTCTGCCATCTCGGCTGGAACGGCACAAACCCACTCGAATCAAGATAAAACCGCAAGCCGTAGTCACAGTTCCGATTGATATCGCCGACGTGATAAACGGGGGAGTTCGGCGGGAGGATTTTTTGAATCTCGCGGGCCAGTGGGCGCGGTGAAACGAGCGCGTCAAGCTGCGGCAGCACGCGAACGGCTGCGACTCCCACCAGCATGGCAGACGCCAGGGCGGAAATTACAAGCATAAGCCACGGCTTACGGGCGAGGCTGGCAAATTCGACTGCGAGTCCAGTGACTAAACCGATGAGCAGTGCAGCGAGCGCGAGCTGACCGATTCCGTGCTGATATGGCGGTTCGTATGGTGGCAGCAGATGGAAGCCGATGGCGCCGGCAACTCCCAGGAACACCCACATGGTGCCCGTGGCGACGCCGACCCATTGTGTCTTGCCCGGCGCAGGCTCGATGGCGCAGACAAAGGAACGCGCCATTAGCAGAGCAAGAGGTGGAAAGACGGGCAGGATGTATCCGGGAAGCTTCGACTGGGAAAGGCTGAAAAAGAGGAAAGGAAAAATCGCCCAGCAGGCGATGAAGAATCCTGACGACGTTCGCCACGTGCCGTTGCGGAGGATGCGGCGTCCATCGAATGCGGCGCCGACAAGAAGAGCGGTCCACGGCAGGAGTCCGAGGAGAATGATAAGAGCGAAAAACCAGAATGGCTGACGGTGCTGAAAAACGGGGGTGAGGTAACGCTCAAAATTATGAAGCACGATAAACGTGTGAAAGAAATCGGGATTGAAATAGGCGCAAAGGATGTACCAGGGCAGCGCGACGATGCAGAAGAATAGAATGGCAATGGGATGAAGCATCCGGAAGGCCGCTTTCCAGTTGCGAGTGGCCAGCGCCCACAAGACGACGCTGCCGCCCGCAAGAGCAATTGCGGCCGGTCCTTTAGCGAGGGTGGCAAATCCCACCCATATACCCAGGAAAATGAGTTGGAGTTTATCGCCGGGGCCAATTTCCGGTGCCGCGCCTTTGGTGGCGAACACGCCTTGTTTTTCGACGACGCTTGCGGCGCAGAAGAGGGCGAGCGCGAGGCTTGCGGTGAAAAGCATGTCGGGCGACGCGGCGCGAGCGAAGGCGGTTACGCCGACGCATGTCGGGAAAATTAGCAGGACGGCCCATGCCGTTGCGGTCCCGTAACGCCGCAGCGCGAGCCAGGCCATCGCGAGAGCGGAGACGAGCGCAGCCAGAGACGAAGGCAAGCGCGCGGCCCATTCTGGCGAATGCAGGAACTTGAAGAAAAATCCGGCGGACCAGTAATAGAGAATCGGCTTTTCGAACCAGGGCTGGCCATAGAGGAAAGGCGTAATCCAGTTGCCGGAGTGGGCCATGTCGCGGGCGATCCATGCGTAACGCGGCTCGTCCGGGCCGACGAGGCCGATGGCGGAAAGGCCGCTGAAAAGGCAAATTGCCGACACGGCGACGGCCAACAGGGCAGCAAGAATATTTTTCCGCGATGGCGTGGGGTTGTCGCCCATGGCGGGTGAGTGTAGCAGAGCCGGGCGCAGTTAACACGGCGCACACGCGTGCTGGTTCGCGGAAAATTACTGTGACAGAATGGCGCACGATGCGCGAATGGTGCGAGTACGCTGCTGCCTGGACGATTGTGAAGTTTCTGGGGGTTTTGCCGCGTCCGGTGGCGCGTGGAACCGCAGCGGCGATCGCACACATATTGCTGTTGTGCCGGCCTTCGCTTCGTCGCGCGGGACTTGTGAATTTGCGGTTGGCGTTTCCGAAGTGGACGGACGCGCAGCGCCGTCGAACCCTGCGCCGAATGACGCGGTATCTGGGATGGATGGCGGCGGAGTTTGCGCATTTTCCGGAGCTGTCGCGAGAAAATATCGAGCGCCTGGTGGTGTTGGATGGTTTCGAGAATTTCGATGCGGCCCATCGGCGCGGAAAAGGCGTGATTTTTCTCACCGGCCACATGAGCGCGTGGGAACTTGCGCCATTTGCACAGGCGTTATATGGGCATCCGCTGTCGTTTCTCGCGCGAGCGGTGGATAACGCGCGAGTCGACGCACTGGTGAACCACTATCGCTGCCTTTCCGGGAACCAGCCGATCGAGAAAAATAACGCGGCGCGAGCCATGCTGAGAGTCCTGCACGATGGCGGCACAGTGGGGATCCTGGCCGATCAAAACACATCGCTCGACGAGGGGATCTTTGTTAATTTTTTTGGGATTCCCGCCGCAACGACAACGGGGCTAGCACGCATCGCGAGGCGGACTGACGCCGCCGTGGTGCCGGGATTTCTTTTTTGGGATGGCGCAATGCGGAAATACCGGCTGCGGTTCGAGGCCGCTGTGCAACTTCAGCACACAGGGGATGAGGATGCGGACATTCGTGTGAATACGGCGCGGTTCAACAAAGTGATTGAGGATTACGTACGCACTCACCCGGATCAGTGGCTGTGGGTGCACAAGCGGTGGAAGAACCGGCCAGCGGGTGAGACGTCACTTTATGCGTCGTAGCGGTGGAAAGATTTCTGAGTGGCAGCAAAGGAATGGGGGCAAGACATGAGACGAATCGCGCGAGAACTTGCGGCGTACTTGCAGGCGGAAGTGGAAGGGGACTCATCGCGCTCTGTTTCCAGCGTAGCGAGTCCCGAAGACGCCGACGCGGACGACTTGATTTACGTGGATAACGCGAAGCATTTGGCGCGAGCGCAGGCTTCGGCAGCCGGGTGCGTGTTGGTGCGCGAAAGAATGAAACTCGAAGGCAAGACTCTGCTAGTGGTTGCGAACCCGAAGCTTGCCTTCGCGAAGGCCGCGGCATGGTTGCTGGAGCCGGAGCCGATTGCGCGAGGAGTGCATGCTACAGCCGTGATTGATCCGTCAGCGAAACTGGCGGCGGATGCGCGCGTAGGGCCGTGCGCGGTGATTGAGGCTGACGCCGTAATTGGCGCGCATACCGAGATTGGAGCGTTTTGCTTTGTCGGGGCGCGCGCTTCGATTGGAGAATCGTGCCGGCTGTATGCGCGCGTGACACTTTATCCAGGAGCGCGAATTGGCAGCCGTGTCACGCTGCATTCGGGCGCCGTGATTGGCGGAGATGGTTTTGGATACGTTTATGGAGAGGGGCAGCATTGGAAATTTCCGCAGATCGGAAACGTGGAGATTGGCGACGACGTGGAAATTGGGAGTAACACGACTGTCGCGCGAGGGTCTCTGGGCGTTACGAGAATTGAAAGAGGAGCGAAGCTCGATAATCTGGTTCACGTGGCGCACAACGTTCGGATTGGGGAGCACACGGTGATCGCGGCGCAGACGGGGATTTCGGGAAGCTGCGATGTTGGTCACCACGTGCTGGTTGGCGGGCAGGTGGGACTCGGAGATCACTGCCGGATTGAGGATGAGGCTGTCCTGGGCGGGCAAACGGGAGTGCTGAATGGCAAGACGGTCCGCGCGAAAGAAATTGTCTGGGGGACGCCGGCGCGTCCGCTGGCCCAGTTCAAGAAACAATATGCGTTGTTTGCGCGTTTGCCGGATTTGGCTGAGCGTGTACGCAAGCTTGAGAAAGTGAAGAGGTGAGGGCAGGGGTTTCGACACACGCGATGGGCGCAGTGATGTTAAGGCGCAGCTTGCGAGCAAAGATGTTTCGCAAATGGCCACGGATTATTGTAATCGGTGGGCAGTGCCGAAATGTAGGCAAGACGGCTCTGACTGTGGACCTGATTCGAGCATTTCGAGAATGCGATTGGATGGCTATAAAAATCACCCCACATCATGCGTTGAGCGACGATTCCGCCGGGTATCATTTCCGCGCGGAAACTGACCGCTCCGGGCATTCCGATACTTCGCGTTTTCTGGCGGCTGGCGCGGCGCGGTCGTTCTTACTGGAAGCAAGGCGCGCTCATTTAGAGGAAGCGATGGCGGAACTACGGACTCTGATAAACGGAGCCGAAAACGTAATTATCGAAAGCAACGTGGTGCTGGATTACGTGTCGGCGAATCTGGCGATCCTGGTTTTGGACCCGCGGCGCCCGGATTTTAAAGCTTCGGCGCGGCGGCTGCTGGAAATCGCGGATGGCTTCGTCCTTCGCGCGCCTTTGTTTGCGCCGAATTGGCTGGGCGCGAACACAGGGATAATTCGCGCAAAGCCGTGTTTTCCGCAGTCGATTGGCGGTCCTGTGCCGGTGCCTTTGCGCTGGCGCGTCCAGCGGGCACTTGGGAAGTGAATGGCGGGTGTCAAGAGCGCGTTTTTGTGTTGACCCTTGGGTCTAAGACCGCGATAATTTGGTAGTGTGTGTAAGTTGTTGCATTTCTAGTTGATTCTTAGGAAACCTGTTAGGCCAACGAGTGCGCGGACGGTGCTTTTTTGCATCTTAGCTGGGAGGGATGCGCACTTAAAAACGGAAACGATAGTAGTTCGTGAGAGTTTTTTTGTTGATGAGTCGTGAAGGTGCGTTTCTTGACCTAAAACTGAGGATTGCCGGTCAAAAGGCCATGCAAATTCCAGACATACAAACACAGTTCGGAGCGGCGGTGCAGAGAGTTCGCATGCCGAAGCAGGCGGTCGATTCGGAGGCTGCGAGCGACGCGGTGGAACGCGGAATGAAGCATTTGCTGTCGCTGCAGGCCTCGGACGGATATTGGTGGGGCGAACTGGAAGCCGATACGACGCTCGAGTCGGACCACATTTTACTGCATTGCGTGCTGGGGGATCGCGAAAACGAAAAAGTACGAAAGCTCGCGAATTACATTCGGCGGAAGCAGACCGCGGACGGCGGATGGAACGTTTATCCGGGGGGCCCCTGTGAATTAAATACGTCCGTAAAGGCGTATTTTGCGCTGAAGTTGGCAGGGGACTCGCCGGGCGCGCCGCACATGGAGCGGGCTCGCAAAAAAATTCAGGAACTGGGCGGCCTGGAGGCGACGAATTCGTACGTGCGATTCTACTTGGCGATGGTGGGCGCAGTCGGTTGGGATATGGTGCCTGCGATCCCGCCGGAATTGATGCTGTTGCCGAACTGGTTTTTCGTGAACTTGTATGACATGTCGTCTTGGACGCGCGCGATCGTTGTGCCGCTTACGATTATTTATGCGCGGAAGCCCGGCTGGCGCATTCCGGAAGACGCTCGCGTGGATGAATTGTTTGCGAATGAAAAGAACAAAACGAAGGCGTTCGCGTGGGAGCGGAAGGTATTTTCATGGAGGAATTTGTTTCTCGCGATTGACCGGGTTCTGAAAGTGCACGAGGAATTGCCGTGGAAGCCGTTTCGGCAGTGGGCGCTGGCGCAGGCGGAACGCTGGCTCTTCGAACACATAGAACGCTGCGAGGGGCTGGCGACGATTTATCCGGCAATGGCCAATTCAGTTTACGCAATGCTGGCGATGGGATACCCGGCGGGAGATCCGCTAATCGCGCGGGAACTGGGATGGATTTCGGGATACGAGATTGAGGAAGAAGAGACGTTGCGGATGCAGCCGTGCATTTCGCCCGTGTGGGACACGGCGATCGCGATGGTATCGCTCGAAGAAGCGGGACTCCAGCCGTCGCATCCTGCATTACGAAGCGCGGCGCAATGGCTGCTCGACCATCAAATTCTTGGACCCGGTGATTGGCAGGTGAAGAACAAGGATGCAGCGCCGGGAGGATGGGCGTTTGAATTTCGGAACGATTTCTATCCGGACGTCGATGACACGGCGTTTGTGCTGATGGCGCTTCAGGATGTGGGACATGCGGAGCCTGAGCGTTACGCGCAAGCAGCGCGACGGGGACTTGCCTGGCTGCTCAGCATGCAGAATCGCGACGGCGGCTGGGGTGCATTCGATCGCGACAACGATCACGTGTTGCTGACGCAGATTCCGTTTGCTGACCATAACGCGATGATCGATCCGTCTTCGGCGGACGTGACGGCGCGTTCGATTGAATGCCTCGGAAAATTTGGCTGGACGGCGACCGACCCGGCGATACGACGCGCCGTGTCGTATTTGGAGCGCGAACAAACCGAGGAAGGCGCGTGGTATGGGCGCTGGGGTTCGAATTACGTGTACGGGACAAGCGGTGTGCTCAGAGCCGCCGAGACGCTGGGTCTGGCGGAAAGCAGAGAGAGCCGGCGAGGCGCCGACTGGCTGCGCAGCGTGCAAAACGAAGATGGCGGCTTCGGCGAAACGTGCGCTTCTTATGACGATCCGAGTCTCAAAGGTAAGGGAGAAAGCACGCCTTCGCAAACAGCGTGGGGGCTTATTGGGTTGCTGGCAACAGAGAATCCGGACGATCCGGTCGTGCAACGCGCAGTGACGTGGTTGGTGGAGCATCAGAATGATGATGGTTCATGGGATGAGGATGCGTTTACTGGAACGGGATTTCCGCGCGTCTTCTATTTGAAGTATCATTTATACCGGAATTCGTTTCCACTTTATGCGCTGGCGCGCTATCGCAATTTGACGAAGACGCATCCAACCAAGAGTGCGACGTTGCAATTCAATCCGAGCGAATTTAAACACCGAAACGGACAACGGGGGTAAATGATGAGGTTTCCGCTGAGCTTGACCGCCAATCTGACGAAATATCTGGCCGGGAAGGCGATCCGCCGCGAAGAAAAGTTTCCGCTGGTGATGATGCTCGAGCCTCTGCACGCGTGCAACTTGACGTGCACCGGTTGCGGACGCATCCGCGAATACAAATCGACGATCAATGAAATGTTGACTGTTGAGCAGTGCCTGGCGGCGCTTGATGACTGCGGCGCACCGATTGTTTCGATCTGCGGCGGCGAGCCGATGATTTATCCAGAGATTGGGCGGCTGGTGAAGGAAATCCTGGCGCGAAAGCGGAATATTTATTTGTGCACAAACGGAATGTTCATTCGCAAGCGTTTGCAAGAATTCAAGCCAACTTCGCGATTCTTTTTCAACGTTCATCTGGATGGACTGGAGAAGACGCACGATCTGTGCGTAGAACGCGATGGTGTGTTCCGCGAGGCGATTGCGGGAATCAAGGCGGCCAAGGCCGCTGGATTTCTGGTGTGCTCGAACACCACGGTCTATAAAGAAACGGATATCGAGGAAATCGCCGAGCTGTTTGCGTACCTTCGAACGCTGGGCGTTGATGGCAACATGCTGTCGCCGGCGTATTCCTACGCTTCGGTGCAGACGAAAGATATTTTCATGTCGCGCCAGGATGTAAACGAGAAATTCCAGCGAGCGAGCAGCCTGCTCGAGCAGTTCAATGTGATCACTTCACCAATCTACATGGAATTCCTGCGCGGCGAGCGCGATCTGATGTGCACGGCTTGGGGCAATCCGACGTATAACCCGCGCGGATGGAAAGGCCCGTGCTATTTGATGACGGACCAGCACCATGAGACGTTCAGCGATCTGATCAACAACACGCCGTGGGAAAAATACGGCTATGGACGAGACCCGCGTTGCGAGAACTGCATGGTGCAATCAGGCTACGAAGCTTCGGCCGTGCTGGGAGGCAATCACAAGTTCGGAGACACGTGGAAGATGTTGCAGTGGCAGGTTTCCGGCCGCATGGGCGGACGCAAGGGCGGGAACGCAAAGTCAAACGGTGGGTCGAAGTTGAACAGAAATGGAAACGGCCACAAGACGAATCAGCCTTCCGCGACGGTGCACACGGGGAATACTCAGGGCCGAGAGAAGGAAGAAGCTTTCCGAATATTATGACGACGTTAGTCTCGGGCGCGACCGGTTTCGTCGGCTCGCATGTTGCCCGGCGACTTGCCGCTTCCGGCGAATCAGTGAGGGCGTTGGCGCGGACGGGAAGCCGACGGCAGGCACTTGAGGGGGTCGCCGTCGAATGGGTCGAAGGCGACTTGCGCGATGAAGGGTCGCTTGATCGCGCACTGGCCGGCGTCCATCGTGTTTATCACGTGGCCGCGGATTATCGTCTGTGGTCGCGCCGTCCGCGGGAAATCTACGACAGCAATGTGACCGGAACGAAGAATCTGCTCGCGGCCGCGCTGCGCGCGCGAGTGCAGCAGTTCGTGTACACGAGCACGGTGGCTACGATTGCAGTCCCTCGCGGAAACGCACTGCCGGACGAAACGAACCGGGCTTCCGTCGATGAAATGATTGGAAACTACAAGCGCTCAAAACTGCTGGCGGAACAAGAGGCGCTGCGCGCGGCACACGAGGGCTTGCCGGTGGTGATCGTGAATCCGACTACGCCGGTCGGGCCGGGCGACTGGAAGCCGACGCCGACGGGACGCATCATTCTGGATTTTTTGCGGGGACGCATGCCGGCCTATGTCGACACAGGCTTGAATTTCGTGGCCGTGGAGGATGTGGCGGAAGGACACTTGCTGGCGGCGCAGCGGGGGAAAATCGGCGAACGTTATTTGCTTGGCGGACGCAACATGACACTGAAGGAACTGCTGGACGCACTGGCGAGGATCACGGGTCTCGCCGCGCCGACGTGGCGAATCCCTCACTCGGTGGCTCTGATTGCCGCGTGTGCTGACGCTGCGTATTCGCGCGTGACGCGACGCGAGCCGCGGATTCCGATTGAAGGAGTGCGCATAGCGCGGCACAAGATGTTTGTGAACGATGCAAAGGCGCGGAAGGAATTGGGCTACGAGCCAGGCACGGTAGAAGCGGCGCTGGAGCGCGCGGTGCGTTGGTACGTTGAAAATTGCGATGTAACGCTTCCGAAGCGCGAGGGTGTTGCGCAAGTCTCCGCGGCATGAGACCTCTTATGAAAATTTTGGTGAGCTTCGCTTTGGAAAATGAATTCACTCCGTGGCGACAGTGGCGTTCGTTCACGCGAGCGGCAGAGCCGCATTTCGCGGCGTATGAGGCGACAGTGGGAGTAGCGGATGTGCGTGCGGTTTTAACGGGCGTTGGACCGGAGCGAGCCAAATCCGTGGCTGCGGGAGCGTTGCAATGGGGGCCGAATGTGTGCATCTCTTCGGGTGTCGCGGGGAGTTTGCGCGCGGCGTATCGCGTCGGAGAAGTCTTTGTGGCTCGCGAAGTGATGGAACTGGAAAGCGGACGGACAATTGGGATGGACCGCGAACTAGTGGAAGTGGCGGAGAGGCGCGGTGTTCGGCTGGCAGAGCGGTTGCTGTCGTCGGCGAACATGGTTGTCACGGCAGAAGGCAAAAACCGGTTGGGTCGCATGGCGGAGGCAGTGGAGATGGAAAGCTTCGCAGTGCTGACGGAAGCGGCGGAGCGCAAGATACCAGCCGTGGCGATTCGGGCGATCAGCGACGGGGTGGATCAGGATTTGCCGATGGATTTCAGCGGCGTTCTGGACGACCAGGGGAAGGTGAAGGCGTCCAAAGTGGCGCGTTCGCTGGCGCGTGCGCCACACAAGTTGCCAGCTCTGTTGCGTCTCGGGCGGGACACAAAGTTCGCGGCAACGAAACTTGCGGAATTTCTGGACGGATACATAGCTGACTTGGCGGCGCGAGCGGAACGATCGTCCGAAATGGCTGGAGCAATCAAGGCATGAGTTCGACGAGCACACACATCGAAACTATGTCGCACAAAAATCGGGGCGGCAAAATGCTGGCGGGGGTTTATCGCGGCAAGGGAAATGTGGTTTGCGAAGAGGTGCCGATTCCGGAGATCAGCGACGGCGAAGTGCTATTTCGTGTGTCGGCGTGCGGAATTTGCGGAACGGACATCAAGAAAATCGCCAACGGATTTGTCCCTGCTCCGCAGATTTTCGGGCACGAGCTGGCGGGGACAGTTGTCGAGGTCGGACGCGACGTGCGGAAGTTCAAGCCGGGCGATCGCGTCGTAAGTTTTCATCATGTTCCGTGTGGCACATGCTTCTACTGTGAACGCAAGCTCTTCTCACAATGCCCGGAGTACAAGAAAGTGGGACTGACCGCGGGCTTCACGCCGAACGGAGGCGGATTCGGGCAATATGTTCGCGCGATGCCATGGATCGTCGAGCGCGGGATGCTGGCGATTCCGGCGGACATAACGTTTGAGGAAGCGACGTTCATCGAGCCGGTGAATACGGCCGCCAAGGCAGTGTGGAAGGGGCGCGTCGCTGAAGGTGAATTCGCAGTGGTGCTTGGGCAAGGACCGATTGGATTATTGCTGACGGGTTTGGCGAAGCTGAAGGGAGCAGAGGTGGTGACGACGGACCCGCTCGCGGCGCGGCGCGCTGCCAGCCTGCGGATGGGCGCAACCACTTCCTTTGACCCCGCATCCGAGGATGTAAGAACTCAAGTCCGCGAACGAACCCATGGCCGGGGAGCAGACGTGGTTTTGCTGGCCACACCGCAACCAAGATTAGTCACTGAAGCCTTGGAGATAGCGCGGCCCGGAGGTAGAGTGGTTCTTTTCGCACACAACGACCCGGTGCTAAAAATTGAATTTCCGGCGGCCGCCGTGGGTATTGAGGAAAAGGAAATCCTGGGCAGTTATAGCGCATCCATTACGGAGCAGGAGGAGTATGCTCGAATTGTATTCGAGCGGCAGTTGCCTTTGGGGCAACTCGTTTCTGATCGATTTTCGACTGAGCGGATTGGCGAGGCGTTGCAGCTTGCCGCGCACCCGACAAACAGTACGTTGAAAGTGGTGATTACGCATTCATGACGACTGATTTCATGGGAGTGATGACCGCAGCGGTTTTGTACGGCCGCGAGGACTTGAAGATCGAGCGCGTCGGGATACCTGAACTCGGCGAGGACGAAGTGCTGGTCCGCGTGCAGGTGGCGTTGACCTGCGGAACAGACTTGAAGGTGTGGAAGCAAGGATCGCATCCGCGAATGATTCACCCGCCGGCGATTTTTGGCCACGAACTGGCAGGGGTGGTGGAAGAGACGGGACGGTCGGTCGACGGCACGATTCGAGCGGGAATGCGCGTGGTTCCGTCAAACTCGGCGCCGTGTGGCGCGTGTCTTTACTGCCGGAAGGGGCAGCCGAATCTGTGCGAAGATTTGCTGTTCAACAATGGCGCGTATGCGGAGTATGTGCGTATACCGGGCCGGATAGTCCGGCAGAATTTGCTGGAGATACCCGACCACGTGAGTTTCCGCGATGCGGCAATGGTTGAGCCGCTCGCATGTGTGCTGCGGGGAATTCACGAAACGGATATTCGTCCGGGCGATACGGCTGTGATCGTGGGTTGCGGCCCGATCGGGCTGAAATTTATTCGCGCGCTTTCCGCGCGAGACGTGCGCGTGATCGCGCTGGGCAAGCGGAAAGGCCAGATACAAGCAGCCGAGCGTCTGGGCGCGTACGCGGCATTCGATGTGTCGACAATGGACAGCCCCGTGCAAATCGTCCGACAACTGACTGAAGGCGGCCGAGGGGCGGACGCGGTAGTGGAAGCGGTGGGCTCCGCGACAACGTGGCAGTGGGCGATGCAAATGGTGAGGAAGGGCGGCAAGGTGAATTTGTTCGGCGGCTGCCCGCACGGCACGCAAGTGCACTTCGATCCGGCGTTGCTCCATTATTCCGAGATCACCATCAAAGCGACATTCCATCACACGCCGCAGTTCATTCGCGAGGCGCTCGAGACCATCTCGCGGGGCGAAGTGCGTGCCAGCGATTTCGTCACGGGGGAAATTCCACTGGCAGAGTTGCCGCGCGCTTTCGAAGACATGAAGCACCGCAATGGCGAACTGAAAACGGCGGTCAATCCCTGGGCTTAACCGCCCGGCCCTCATGCTGGGACAACACGAATTAGAAATCGCACGCTCGCTGCCGGCGGAAGGCTGTACGGTCGCTGAAGCGCAGCGGTACACGCGCTGGCTGGCGACTCACCACTACGAAAATTTCCGCGTCGTTTCCTGGCTGCTTCCTTCACGCCTGCACCGGCATTTCTACAACGTGTACGCGTATTGCCGCTGGGCTGACGATTTGGGAGATGAGGTTGCGGACGCGAAGCGCGCGGTGGAATTGCTGGATGGCTGGGATGAGGAATTGCGGCGCGCGTATCGCGGTGCGGCAACGCATGCTGTGTTGATCGCGGTGGCAGAGACGGCGCGCGAATGCGATATTCCTATCGAGCCGTTCCGCGATTTGCTGGTTGCGTTTCGACAAGATCAGACGGTGCACCGTTATGCGAAGTGGGAGGATGTAATCGGCTATTGCCGCTATTCGGCGAATCCGGTGGGGCGGCTGGTGCTTTATTTGATGGGTTATCGCGACGCGGAGCGGCAAGCGCTTTCGGATGCGACATGCACGGCGCTGCAGCTCGCTAATTTCTGGCAGGATGCGGGGCGCGATCTGGAGAAGAGCCGAATTTACATACCGCTGGAGTTGGCCGCGGTTCATGGCGTGACGGAAGACGACATTGTCTCGAAGCGATTCGATTCTGATTACGTGGAGCTGATGAAAGAGCTGATTGCGCGGACGCGGGCGCTGTTTGCAGCGGGGGCGCCGCTGGCGGGCCGCGTGTCGCCGGAATTTCGCGTCGACTTGGAATTATTCAATCGCGGCGGCTGCGCCGTGCTCGATGCGATTGAATCGATGGGTTACGATACGCTGCACAGACGTCCCGCGCTGAACCGCGGAGCGCAAGCGCGTTTACTCGGGCGCGCACTGATTTCGAGGATTCTTTCGTCTTTTCGTTCTTCCGATGATGGTGGCCAGAAGCCCGAAAACACTTCACTGGCCGGCCGACATGCCTGACGTTGCCAGGGTTGCCGCTTCCTACGACCATTGCCGTAAGACCGCACGCGCTGCCGCGCGCAACTTCTATTACGGCTTCATGCTGCTGCCAGCCGCCAAGCGCGACGCACTCTGCGCGCTCTATGCGTTCATGCGCGGCGTGGATGATATTTCCGACGAGCCTGGAGCCGTGGAGGACAAAACACAGCGGCTGAATGAACGGCGAGCAGAGATGGACCGTGTGTTAGCTGGCGATGACGTTGCTGGGCCTGTCTGGCTTGCGTTTTGGCACGCTGTGACGACATACGGAATTCCGCCGCGCTACCTGCATGATTTGATTTCGGGCGCGGAAATGGATTTGACTGTCGCGTCCTATGAGACATTCGACGAATTGCGGAAATATTGCTACCGTGTCGCCGGCACGGTGGGACTCTGTTGTTTGCACGTTTTCGGTTTTTCCGATTCGCGCGCGCCCGAGCTGGCGGAAAAGCTCGGCATCGCATTCCAAGTGACGAATATCCTGCGGGACATCCCGCGTGATTTTGCGATGGGGCGCGTTTACTTGCCGAATGAGGATTTCCGAGCGTTCCACTGCGACGCGAAGGACCTTGCGCAAGGAAAAACGAGCCCGGAAGCAACGTTACTGATGCGTTTCGAAGCGGCGCGCGCGTGGCAGTTTTATGGGGAAGGCTGGCAACTGCTGGATCTGGTGAGCGAAGATAGCCGAGCGGCGCTTTGGGCGATGGCGCGAATTTACTCCGGCATTCTCGAAAAAATTGAAGCGCGGAATGCTGCCGCGAAATCGGCAGCGCCCGCGCGATTATCTACGAGCGAAAAATTGTGGATCCTGGCGCGCGCGCGAATGGGATGGCTTGGGGAAACGGATGCCCTGCGAAACCGTGATCGTGATTGGCGGCGGACTGGCGGGACTGTCGGCGGCCACAGCACTCGCTGACGCGGGAGTGCGCGTGCGGTTGCTCGAAAAGCGCCCGTATCTTGGCGGACGAGCAACGTCATACGCGCTACCGGACGGCAGCCACATCGACAATTGCCAGCACGTCACGCTGGGATGCTGCACGAATCTGGCTGATTTTTATCGCCGCGTAGGCGCGGAATCGAAAATCCGACATTACGAGCGTCTGTTTTTTGCCGACAGGGCCGGGCGCGTAAGTTCGATTTATTCGTCATTGCTGCCTGCGCCATTTCACATGGGAATTTCTTTTTTGCGATTCGGTGCTCTGGCGTACCGGGATAAGCGCGCGATCGCGGAAGGCATGTTGCGCATTGCGCGCGCGGGAGGCAAACCAGCGGATAGCCAGGGCGCAACGATGCTCGAATGGCTGCGTCGCAATGGGCAAACCGAGGCAGGCGTCGCGCGGTTCTGGCGCGTGGTGCTGGTCAGTGCGCTGAATGAGGAATTGGAACGAACGGATGCGGGGTATGGCATCGACGTTTTCTGGAAGGCGTTTCTCGCGAATCGTCGCGGATACGTGGTGGGCATTCCGTCCGTACCGTTGGGAGAATTATATTCGGGCTGCCGCCAGGCGGTTGAGAACCGCGGCGGAGAAGTGCGCACGCGCGCGACTGCCCGCGGCATTCAATTTGCCGATGGCGCAATTCGTTCGCTCCTATTGGATGACGGCACGGAAATGCGCGCGGACGCTTGCATCGCCGCCGTGCCGCACGACGTGCTCCTGGAGATTTTGCCGGAAGACATGCGCGAGCGGCAGGCGTTCGCGAACCTGCGCAAGCTGCGGACGTCGCCAATTACAGGCGTGCATCTCTGGTACGACCGAAACGTGCTCGACAAACCGTTTTTGACGTTGCTCGATCACACCGTGCAGTGGATATTCAACAAGTCATTGACCGGCGGCAACGCGGCAGGTTCTGGAAATGAATCGGGGCAATATTTACAACTGGTGATCAGCGCGTCGTATGAGCTGGTTGCGAGGACGCGGCAAGAAATCATTGATCTGTGCGTCAAGGAAGTGCAGGAGGTCTTGCCGCTGGCGCGCGAGGCGCAATTGCGCAAGGCGACCGTGGTGAAAGAAGTGCACGCCACGTTTTCGCCTGAAGTGGGTTCGGATGCGTGGCGTCCGCCACAGGAGACTGGCATTCCGGGCCTGTTTTTGGCGGGGGACTGGACGCGGACGGGATGGCCGGCAACCATGGAGGGTGCGGTACGTAGCGGGTACCTTGCGGCCGAAGCCTTGCTCAATTTTGCCGGAACGCCGAGGAAGTTTACTGTTGCGGACCTGCCTGCAGAAGGGTTTTGCGAACGGTGGGCAAAGGAGTAGAATCGCGGGAGCGTTTTGTGGGTAGCCGCCGAAGTAATCCCTGGAATCGTTTCCTAAAGGATACGCGTCTACCGCGAAACGTCTGAAAGCATTCGTGCTACTCGCCCGAAGCGTATTGACCTTAGAAAGATTTTGCTGCGCGCAATCCACAAGCGGTTCGAACTAACGCGACCCTAAATTTTCATCGCTGTTCTGGAAATGCGCCGTTGGCAGATACCTTTCAGAGTATTATGGGGCATCCCCGGAGGAAATTTTATGGAGCGGAAGTATAAGCATAAGGGGTATAGCGACCGGGATCGAGACGAAAAGAAACGCGATCGTCCGTCTGCTGAGCCGCGTCCCCGGCAGGAGCAAATGGGCCCACGCACTCCGCGGATGGTGGGAACGGTGATGCGCGCGCGATGTTCGAACTGCGGGACGATTTTAGCGCCTGGATTTGATCAGAACGGCCAATGCCCGAAGTGCCATCTCGACATGCACTCCTGCAAGCAATGCGTTCACTTCGACACGGGGGCGCAATTCGAATGCACGCAGCCCATTCCAGAACGCATTCCTCGGAAGGATCTGAAGAACGATTGCACGTTCTTTGAATTTCGCATGACGGTGGAGAAAGATACTTCTCCGGTGAACTATTCGACGAGTTCGACTCCAGCGCCGGTCGCCAACTCGCGCCCGGACGATGCCCGCAAGGCCTTTGAAGACCTCTTCAAGAAGTAGAATCCAAAATTGCCATTCCGAGTCTATATTGTTGAACGAAGCCGATCCTCGGTTTGACGATGCGGGCTCGCCAGAACGCGCGCCAATCGTGGCGATAATGGGGAATTCATGACGATGGATGAAGGGATTAATCGGGAGAGCATCTCGGCAATCGAGCGAGTGATCCGACCATACATACGGCGGACGCCAATCCTCGAAGTCGAGGGATCCGAGTTTGGCTTGAAGTGCGCAAACGTAATTTTCAAGCTCGAACTCTTTCAGCATGCCGGATCGTTCAAGGCGCGCGGTGCGTTTGCGAACTTACTGACTCGCGATGTGCCTGCCGCGGGCGTTGTGGCGGCGTCAGGTGGAAACCACGGTGCAGCGGTCGCGTATGCGGCGAGGAAACTGGGGAGGCCGGCGAAAATCTTTGTGCCAAGCGTTGCGTCAGCGGAAAAGATCGAGCGGATTCGGAGTTACGGCGCGGAGTTAGTAATTGCAGGCGAGCGGTATGCCGATGCACTCGCAGCGAGCGAGACGTGGGCGAAACAATCCGGAGCGCTTACCGTCCACGCCTACGATCAGGTCGAGACGCTTTTGGGACAGGGAACGGCGGGACTGGAATTTGAAAATCAGGATCCTGATCTCGACTCGTTGCTGGTTGCCGTGGGTGGGGGCGGATTGATCGGCGGGGTTGCTTCGTGGTACTCGAATCGAATTCGAATTGTGGGCGTGGAACCTGAAGCGGCGCCTACTTTGACGAATGCGCTGCGAGCTGGCGAGCCGGTCGATAGTCCCGCAGGAGGAGTTGCAGCCGACTCGCTGGCGCCCAAACGCGTCGGGGAGCTGATGTTTCCGATCGCGCAAAGCGCGGTCGAACGCGTGGTTCTGGTCCCGGACGAAGCAATCCTGCAAGCGCAGGACCTGCTCTGGAAAACGTTGCGCATCGTAGCAGAGCCGGGTGGCGCGGCGGCTTTCGCAGCGCTTTTGTCGCATCGCTATGAGCCGGCGAACAGGGAACGTGTGGGCGTGCTGGTGTGCGGAGGAAATACATCGGCGGTTGATTTCGGCGGCGCACATGCTAAAACACAATCGAGCGGCCGGGCTCCAACTTAGCGGGGCTCGATCGGAAAAAGTGTAGGCTCAAGGGCAGGTTCGCTGGCAATTTTCTCGAGCTCCGGATAGTGGTGGCGCAATGGTTCCGGGACCTTGACCTTGTCGTTGTTCAACAGATGAATCAGGTCCAGCGCGTTGACGACGCCTTTGCCCTGATAGTGGTTGTTGGTGATGACAAAAGTAGAATCCGCATGTGTGGCAATCTTCTTGATGCGTTCCGCCCAGGGTTTCAACTCTTCTTCCGTGTAAAGATAATTGTAGCGCTCATACTTGGGAATTGCTGGATCGTCGGTGAACCACGTATCATAGCGGCGTCCGTGCAATCGCACGTAAGCCACAGTCGAAGTGACACGTTCACTGGGCGCGACGGAACGGCCGATCACGGGCTGGTCAATGTTGCAGAATCCGACGGCGAGTTCCCGAAACAAGGTATCCATTTTTCGGCCACTCCACGACGAATGACGCACTTCTAGTACGAGTGGATAGTCATGGAATCGCCTCACCAGGCGTTTGAGGTATGCCATCGTGTCCGGCGTGTAATGAAACGAAAAAGGGAACTGAACGAGTACCGCGCCGAGACGTCCCGCATCTCGAAGGACATCAAAACCTGCTCGAACGCTCTTCTCGTCTTCGAGCGTTGCGCTGTCTTCGTGCGTGAATTTTTGCCAGAGCTTTGCAGTAAAGAGGAACCGGGGATTGGATGCTATTTGCTCGATCCAGCCTTGTACTAATTGCGGACGAAGAGGTTGGTAAAAAGACGTATTGATTTCGATCGTGTCGAAATACTGCGCGAGGTATGCCGGCTCATGAAAGCCGCGGGACTTGGGGCTCGGATAGACGATGCCTTGCCAGTCCGCGTACGACCAGCCGGCTGGGCCGATTCTGATCTGCCTCCCAGGTTTCGATTTCACGCTCTTTGCTTTCAACGGCCGATTTCCCTCGGACAATCGAGCCTAAGCGGAGCTGTGAACGGTGTCAATCGAACGGATTGCGCCGCGCCAGGCGCGCTGCTATTCTGTAAATGCTGACTACGTCATGAGCAAGCCCAGCGGTTTCCCTTCGGGGTTCTCCAGCCGAGGAGATGTCAGTGAAAACCTCATTTAGCTACAAACAGCCGGAATTGCGCGAACAGACAGAGAAGGAAGTGCAATCAAATCTCAAGAAGCTGGAGCGTTTTGTGAAACGATTTGCTCCGGACCTTGTGCAACTGCACGGCGCGTTCGCGCATATACCGCACAAGAAAAGTTTCTCGCTGTCTTTGAACTTGTCTCTTCCGACAGGCACGCTGCATGCGACGGGAGAGGCCGACGACGTTCAAAGCAGTATTCGTGCGGCCTTTGCAGAAGTGATTTCGCAACTCAAGAAACACATGGCCAAATTGCGCAGGGATCATGAATGGAAGCGCAAACGCGAACGTAGTGCGCCTTCGCTGGACGAGAGACCGGCATCCTGATTCGGGTTTCACGGACTGATTTTTAAGACAGAGAAGCTGGAGAGCAGCGAGGTCCGCTGTGTTTTTCTCGTTGCGACCAGCATGTGAATATTGCGGCCGTTCTGCGAATCGTTTATCTGCGGGCGCGGTTGCGACTTCGTGCCGCCCACGTTACTATCGTTAAACCATTTTAGGGGCGTAGCTCAGTGGTAGAGCAGCGGCCTTTTAAGCCGAAGGTCGTGGGTTCGATCCCCACCGCCCCTACCAAACGTTTTTTGCCCTGCAGGTTTCTCGTCCTTCGGTCACTGTAAATTGAAACCACGTTCCCCGACGGTGCGTCTTTGTCTCCAAGTTAGTCTGCCGCGATCGAGTCATTCTTCGGCATCTTGGGATGACCGCGCGCTGTATAGTTGGCGGGCGCAAAGGGATTTTGGATACTCGGGGGGGAAATGTAATGGCTCGAATCATTCGGCGTTCTATTGGTTTTTGGAGTCCTCTGGTTTTTGTAGTCTGCTTCGCGCTCAGCGCGGCAGCACAGGTCAGCCCCGATCTGTTTTCTGGCTTGCAATGGCGCAACATCGGTCCGTATCACGGTGGACGCATTGCGTCAGTCTCCGGCGTCATCGGAGAACCGGGGACGTTTTATGTCGGCCTGCCGCAAGGCGGGATCTGGAAAACAACCAGCGGCGGTATGACGTGGTATCCGATATTTGACCAAGTGACCGAGGTTGATAGCATTGGCGCCATCCAGGTTGCTCCTTCCGACGCTAACATCATTTACGCCGGGAGCGGCGATGCGGTGTCGAACGCCCTGACCGGCACCAACGGTGACGGGATGTATAAGTCGACGGATGCCGGCAAAACCTGGGTACACATCGGGCTCGAGGGCACTACCAGGATCCCGAAGATCATTGTCGATCCCAAGGATCCGAATATCGTAATTGTCGCCGCCATGGGCGGTACGACCGGCACGCAACGCGGCATTTTTCGCACCGAGGACGGTGGTCAGACCTGGACCAACGTTTTGCACCCTGACAATCAAACCGGCGGCCGCGATCTCTCTTCGCCTTTTGACATGCCCAACGTGATATTTGCAAGCACGGAAGAGGATCCCGTGGTCGCCGCTGGGGCCCGCGGCGGCGCGGCTCAGGACACCAAAGCACCCAGTCACACCAAGCTCTACAAGTCCATCGACGAAGGCAAGACCTGGACGGAAATCACATCGAACCCGTTGACCACGGGGCGGGTCGGCGTGGCGGTGGCGATGCATACAAACGGACAACGAATTTACATTGTGGGCGCGTCGAAGCCGAATGAGTCCGGTCTCTTCCGCTCGGACGACCAGGGTGCCACTTGGAAGCATATGGCGGGAAATGATACGCGCATCGGTGGGAGGGACTACATCTGCGGAGTCTGGGTGGATACGCAAAATCCCGACGTGGTCTACACGCTGAGCACTGCCGCCTATAAGTCGACCGACGGCGGCCAGACGTTTATCCCCTTCAAGGGTGCCCCGGGCGGCGAAGACATGCACGACATCTGGATCGATCCAGCTGACAGCAAGCGGATGCTGTTTGGCGTCGACCAAGGCGCAGCCATTACTTTTGACGGCGGGCTTACGTGGAGCAGCTATTACGCTTTGCCGGTCGCGCAGGTCTACCACATCTCCACCGACAACAGGTATCCCTATTGGATCTACGCTTCGCAGCAGGATACCGGGGCAGTGGCAACGCGGGCGCGCGGCGACGTGGGTACGGTCTCGGAGGTGGATTGGATGCCAGTGCCCTCTTCCGAGTTCGGAACGCTTACAGCGGATCCTCTCGATCCGAATATCATTTACGGCGTTGGTTACGGCGCCGCAGGTGGCGGCAGCGGTTTAGTGAAAATCAACTTGGCAACGGGCCAATGGGAAAATGCTGCGCCGAATTTTGGAGCGGATGCGGACAAGTACCGTTCGAGCCGAGACGCCTGGCGAAGAATCGATCCCTTCGACCCGCATGCAATCTATATGGACATGCAGTGCTTGTTGGTTTCGCGCGATCAGGCACATTCCTGGAAGGCGTTTAGCCCCGACCTTACTGTGGAGAAGGGCAAACCGCAGATTCCTTGCGGCACGCCGTTACCGCCCGCACCGGCTGCTGCGAAGCCTGCAGGAGGGCCTGCTGCAGGGACTGCTGGGGGACGCGGCGGCCCCCCACCCATCGTCATCAACGACTTTGCGATCTCGACGGTTCGGAAGGGCGTGTTTTGGACGGTCAGCAGCAACGGGCAGATCTACAACACCATGGATGGTGGCGCGCGCTGGAACAACGTGAGCAATATCACCGACAGCGCGGGTGTTACCTTCAACACGATTGAAGCGGGGCATACCGAAGTCAACACCGCCTACCTATCAGGTCGGCTGGAATCCCGCGGTCGCAGCGGCGGTCCTAACGACAACGTACCGCTCATATGGCGCACGCACGACGGCGGCAAAAGCTGGACCAAGATTGTCAACGGATTACCCAGCGACCAGCCGACGGGAAGCTGGGTGAACGTGATCCGCGAGGATCCCAAACAGAAGGGCTTGCTCTTTGCCGGCACCGAGACCACTGTATATGTCTCCTTTGATGACGGCGACCATTGGCAATCGCTGCGGCAGAATTTGCCCAGCACCTCGATCCGCGACATGGTGTTTCACACCGACGATCACATGAGCGATCTGGTGATTGGAACTTACGGCCGCGGTTTCTATGTTCTCGACGACACAACCCCTCTGCGCGAAATCGCGGCCAAGTCACAGGCAATCGCAGCTGCGCCGGTCTATTTTTTCAAGCCTGGCGATGCCATCCGTGCGCGTGTCAGCGATAATTGGGACCAGCCCCTCAATCCAGAGTTGCCGCACGCGCCCAATCCGCCCTACGGCGCAATTCTCTACTACCACTTGAGCCATCCGCCTTCCGGCGAAATAAAGCTGCAGGTCTTCGACGCGGGCAAACTCGTCCGCACCATGTCGAGCATTCCGCCCGTGCTTCCCGAGCGCTGGCCCTATCCTGAATACTGGGTAGCCAAAGGGTCGGATCTTGCCCTGCCGACCAAAGTGGGTACCAACCGCACCAATTGGGATCTGCGTTACGACGATCCGCCGGCGTTCAGCTTCGACCTCGAGAATCAGATGAATGTGGCGCCCGGCGGATTTGTCACGCCGGGTCCGCATGGGCCGCAAGTGATTCCCGGTGTCTACACGCTGAAGCTGACGGTCGATGGAAAGACTTACATCCAGTCAGTGACGGTCCACAACGATCCGCGTGTCGGCGAGAGCCCGAAGGTCATGGCCGAGCTGCGCGCCAAGAACAAACTGCTAATGTTGGCGTACGAAGGAGCCAAGGATTCCTTCTTAGGAAATGCCGAGGTGTTGGCCGTCCGCCAGCAGGTGGCATCTTTGAAGGGCAATCAACTTCCCGAAGATGTGGCCAAAGCGACGAAGGACATTGACGTGAAGCTCGCCACCTTCGGTGGCGTGGTTGCCAATCCCGTAACTGCAAGCTTTGGCGGTTTCCGCGGCCGCAACGTGCTTCCTCCCGGTGTGATGAAGCCGTTCAATACCCTTAACGGTAACTTCAATGCGATTGTCAGCACGTCGCAGGTCGGCCTGGATGAAGCGCCGACGCAAGCGGAGATTGATACTTGGGAAGCGGACTGCAAGGACTACAACGCCACCGTGGCGGCATGGAAAAAAATGCAGTCGCAGGATATGGCCGCCTTCAACGCGCTGCTCAGCAGAAACAATCTGAATCAGCTGCATGTATCCGCGACCGCTCTAACCGGTCCCTCGTGCACTTTCACGGCGACGAGCGCCCCGAGGTCGTCGAGGGCGTCAATCAAGAAATAGAGGTTTCGTCGCAGACACATTGCTCTTCGCCGGAGCAGCAGCAGTAAAGTACACCCATAGTTTCGCAATGCCGGGCCAATGCCAAGAGCATTTGGCCGGCGCAATCTCCAACGTGACGCGACACTCAATGAGTAGAGAGGGAAGCGCGCGCCCTATCGGTCTTTCTCGCCATTCCTCGCGAATGGGACAGGATTAGATACTCGCGCCGGGCCGCCTGAAGGATGGGAATGTTATTGTCGGCATCCTTCCAAAGTTGAAAGAAGTGTTCGTATTCCTTGAGACTCTTTGTTTTCGCTCCTGTGAGATTGTCCGCCCGCGCGAGACCAAGATGAGCAAGCGATAGATAGGGTGAGACGGGATCCACTCCGTGGTGGTCCAACATCTTCTGAAACTCTCGTGCAGCATCCGCACCAGAGCGGCTCATGAGATACGCTTGGCCTCGAATGTAAACCGGCAAAAGGTCCGCCTCCTGACCGAACTCGTAAGGCAGGGCGGGCTTCATCATTTCAGTGACTTCTTCAGTGGCGGGCCGATGCAATTCTGCAATAGCAGTTTGGATCATTGGCGAAAAGACGTCCATATTGAGCGTTGCCAGCGGATAGGAGTTATTCAATTCATCGGCGATATTCTTCGCCTGCACCGCGTCGCCCGCGAGCGCGAACGCGAGAGCATCCGAGCCAAGCACTGTTTCGCCACGTCCGGAACGGAGAGATGCCGCGGCCATGCGGCGGCCCTCCGCTGTCCTGCCAATCAGGGCGTTGAGCAGGGCCTCATAGGCTTGGGTGTTCGCGATTCCTTCAGATTGGCCGCCTGCGCGCAGTTCCGCGATATCTTGCCGGAACAACCTGCTTGCGTCTTTCATTTTCCCTTGGGCCGCCTCACCTTCCGCTTCCACATAAAGCACGCCCGGTTCGTTCGTCTCGCTCTGCGGGGCCTTCATGTTTCTATCAACGAAGGCCATTGCATAAAGGATCGTATGAATTACCTCCCCGTCCCGCCTCCTCGCGACGGCCTCTTCGCAAACAGCCCTGGCTTCATCGAAACGATTAGCGCCCAGTAAGCCAACGGCGAGATTCGTGTAACCAAAAGAGTGACTTGGGTTGAGGAGTACAGCTTCTTTGGCGGCCTTGATCGACGTTTCGTAGCGGCCCAACTGATTCGCATCATTGGCAAGGGCGTTGTATGCAAGCCATTCATCCGGGTACGTCTGCTCCCACAGTTCGTAATTCTCGGAGGCTTTTTCCAGCTCCCCTGTCACAATGTCGAAATAACGGCCGGCAATGTAAAATCGCTCGGGTTCGGTGGCGCGCGACCGCAATTCAAAAGCCCGTTTGAAGTATTGGCTTCCGGCGATAGTTTCACCGACATTGGAGTATGCCGACCCTAGTTCCGCATAGGCCATCGCAAAATTCGGATCGAGCGTGACGGCTGTCTTGAATGCAGGGATGGACTTGGGCGAGTTATCGCGCGCTCGCAGATCCAGACCCAATTGATATGCCTTCAACGCGTCCAGGGAATCCGTGGTGGCCTGCTCGATGGGAATGCCGTAGTCATGGAGAGAGTTTCTCGATTCTCCGAGCTTTTTGCGGAGGCCCTGGATAGCACCGCCCAGGCTCGGCAGTACCTGATCCTTTCGAGCCGCCGTCACTTCCTGGCGTGCCAGTAAACTCCCATCGGTGCACCGGTCTGCTTCGAGCGCAATCACAAAGCCCGCGTCGTGTGGTGAGATCGCTCCGGTAACCGAAGCCTTGGCTCCGGCTCGCTGGCATATCTCACGAGTCACGGCTGGAGTCAGTTTTTCGTCGGGAGGGCGCCCGAGACCTTGCAGGGTCTCCTGGAGCTTCGCGTCCGGAGGAATTATGAAGAAAGGCGATTGCGCAAGCTGTACAACGACGGCCCTGCGTAATGTACCATCAAAAACGGGATCTCCGGTTGAGTTGGAAAAATCTCCCACGACAATGCCGTCTCTTTGCGCGAGCAGTGCCTGATGGCGGGATTGCAGGTATACACCGAATACGCCGAGCAGGACGGCGAACGTGATCCCGATCGTTATTGCTCCACTGCGAGATTGCAGCCGTGACGAGGATGCGGCTGGAGATGCTGCAGCCAACTCTGGACTTTGATTCGCTTGTTGCACGGGTGCGATGAAACGATAGCCGCGGCGAGGGATTGTCTCGATGAACCGCGGGTTATCTGCGTCATCGCCCAAGGCTTCGCGTAACTTGCCTACCGCAACCCCGAGTGAAGCATCGAACTCGACAAACGTGTTGCCAGGCCACAGCCTCTGTCGCACGCTTTCTCGACTAACTATCTCGCCCGCATTCTCGAGCAGCAATTGCAGAAGCCGAAAAGGCTGCTCTTGCAGCTTGACTCGAACACCCTTCCTCAAGAATTCGCCTGTTTGGGAGTTCGCCTCGAACACTCCAAAGCGATAGACAGTATGGTTTTCCGGGCCAGGGTTCATGGGATGGCGCTACAAGTCAGCTCTGACGGAGTTTATCACGGTCAGCGGCTAACGCCACCAGTTTAGACGCCGCTATAACGTACTGTAAAACTGGCACTTATCTGTTTATATAGGCTTTAAAACAAGTTTCTTTGACTCCGCCCGCTATCTACATCACCTTCGCTCTGCCGAAAATCAATGATGGTCTTTTTCGGGACTCTTTCCGAGCGGAGGTTCAAGGGCGATGCGCTTCTTGAAATCAATGGCAGTTCTGTTGTTTTTGAGTTTGGCCGCGGCGCATGGCGCCTCAGCGAACGCGGTTTCTTACACGGGCACGCTTTCGAATTCTACGGACGTGTTTTCGCTTGTCTTCACAGTTGGCGGCGCGGGCAGCCAGACGGTGTCCATCCAGAACGTGGGGTTTTGGCGGCGGTCTAAATGCAGCAGGGCAAACGATTCCGGCCGGAGGCTTCGATCCCTTTATCGGTCTTTTCTCAGGCACGGGATCCGGCGCGACGATTCTCACAGACGGGATTGGCAATCCTTTCGCTACGTCGGATGTGCTTAGCAATTTTGCCAGCTTCGCTGGCTGCCCTCCCGGGGGAACGGTGGACATTGGCGGAGCCGTCTGCGGAGACATCACGATGTCGCTCTCATTGCTGCCCGGAACGTACACGCTGGTTCTGTCCGATGGCGCCAACATTGCGAACGCGGTCTTCGACAACGGCACGCTCGGCGAAGGCTTCACGGATTTCACCGGTGGCGCGTTCCAGACCTGCAACGGAGTGGACGCGAACGGGAACCCCGTGTGCGTCACCGACACGGCGAACTGGGCTTTCGATCTGACGATGGGCGGGACTGCACCCACGCCCGAGCCCGCCTCGCTGCTGCTTTTCGGCTCGGGCCTTCTGGGGTTGGGCTGGTGGCAGCGCCGCAAATTCGCTCTGAGGAGCGAGTGATCGCAGCGCTGGTAGGCAAAAGCAATTTTGGTCTTGAAGGACTGAGGGAATTCAATCGCAGAGGAGAAACACAATGAAGAAATGGTTCTGCAAAGCAGGAGCAGGTATCGCGGGAGTTCTTTTTGTGGCTTCGGCGATGACGCTGTTTGCGCCAAAGACAGTGCACGCTTTGGTCTCGGCGCTCGTCACGGTGGCGAACACGGTAGCGAATCCCGTGCCAACTCAGGCAGTCAAGGAGTCCCGGGTTAACTTCATTTCCGTCTCGTTCGTTTCCGGTGGTTCGACGTACAACGAAGTCTCGGCGGATGGAACAATTAGCTCAACGCCGTTCAGCATTCCAGCGGGCGAGCAATTCGTGATCACCGATGTGAACTGGATAACGTCTTGCGAGAGCTTCTTTACGATCACGTGTAATAAGTCTGCCGGCAACACGGCCATTTTGGTGCTCGGGAGTACCAATCCATTTTCTCCCGGCTCGTAGATGTCGCAGGCTATTTACGCCGACGGAGGCTTTGGTTTGCTCACAGCCGGGCGCAGTGACAGCTTGAAAAGCGGCCTTGTGGTGACACAACTGCCGTTGCCGTCGATCCTGTTTGGCCCCTCGGGCAACGGCGAGGGGATCCTGGCAGTAAATCTTCGGGGCTATCTGGTTCCCTGACGCGCAAGCATATCAGAGGAGACGTGACCATGAAATTCGCGAAACGTTTGCTGATAGTGGCGGGCGCAATAGCCATGGCTGGAATGCCCGGTACGGTGATTGCCCCAAGGGCAGTACATGCCGGAGCGGGCACGGTGGTGGCCGATGCGCCTGCGCAATCCGCGCAGGACTCCGGGTGCAAAGCCTTGTTCGATGCGTTGGATAGACTCGACACCACGCCGAATCATTTTTTCATGACCCAAATCAGTGGTTCTCCAACTGGCAAGCCCGAGAATAGCGAAGAAATCCTGGCTGGCGGTGTCCGCTACATCAAGGTTTACGACAGGTGGAAAAAGAGTTCGATGTCCCGGCAAAAGATGGAAGAGCAAGAGAAAAAGAGCCGTCAAAACGCCAAAGAGTATTCGTGCAGCGTTCTGCGTAATGAATCCGTGCAGGGGGAAATCTCAACCGTCTATAGCACACACAGCAAGAATGAGTTCTCCACCGCTGACGCGGAGATATGGATCTCCAAGTCCAAAGGACTGATTTTGCGCGAAGAGGAAGACCTGGAAGTTGGAGGGGGCACGAGCCACTTTTCCATTCGCTATGAATACGGCAACGTGCAGGCGCCGACTGTTTCGCAGTGAGCGCGAGGACCGTTGAACGTTGTCTCTCGCTGCTGCCTGCCGGGTTCAAGGGAGTGATGTCAAGTTCAATGAAAAAGGAGAGAGAAAAACATGAACGTGCTACGAAGAATCGCGATGGGAATTGGGGGAGCTGTAGTTGTAGCGCTGGTTTTTTCGCTGGCCGCCCCTAAAACGGTGCACGCCGTCGTCAGCGCGCTTGTTACGGTGGCAAACACGGCTGCGAATCCTGTGCCGGTGCAATCTGTTGATGACCATGCTCTGCACGCGTTTCAAGAGTCGACGTTTTGCACCTCTGCCGTCAGTGCCCCTTGTCAAGCCCAGGACCTCCTCCCAGTTCCTCTCGGAATGACCGCTGTAGTGCAAGACGTCTCCGGGCGATGCAACTTTCACCCTTCTGCAACGACCACCGGTTTTGCCCCACCCCCGACGAGTGTAGCCCTCGAGGCGATCAACAGCGCAGCAACTGCCACTACCCTCGACAATCCCGCAGGGATCGCTGCTGTAGAACTTCAGGCGGCGTTCCAAGGCACAATCAGTTCACTAAATACGTTTTATACTTTTGGAAGGCCAGTAACGTTCTATGCAGCCAGTCCTTCGGCCGGCCCTCAGGCAACCTTCACTCTCCTTGTCGAGACCCCTGAAAATTTTAGCGCAGGCTGCCGTTTTGATGTTTCCGGTTACTACGTGAAGAACGGACTGTAATTTGCGGCGTGGAGCGCGAGTCCGCGCTTGCACCGAAGTCAGCACCAGATCGAACGTGAACCAAAAGGGGGAACGCCGAGGAATTAGACTCACACGAGGCGAAGACGCGGCAACAGTAAGCACCGCGCGTATGGAACAGGCCGGGACGGTGATTCTTGTGTTGGGAATGGCCGCGTTGCTTCTCACCGGCGGGTATCACCTCGTGTCCCTCTTTGTGCAATTGATGGCGAACGAATACGCGGCGCACGTATGGAATTCTCATTTCTAAAAATCACTTTAGGAGGACTTGATGAAGCTTCACAAACTAGCTGTAGTTTTTGCAGTGGCTGTTCTTAGCGCGATTCCCGCGGTGCCCGCTCTTGCACAGCAGAAGTCTGGAAATGTGACCCGGATTAGCGAATTGACGCCAAGGCGCGGCGCCGAGAAACAGTTTGAGGAGGGTCTCAAGCAACTGGCCGCCTGGCGCGCGTCCGTGAAGGACCCTCAGTCGCACGTCGTCTTCGAGCAAATTACCGGGGAAAACACCGGTACGTATTCCCTCGTTCAAAGGTGGATGCACTGGTCGGACAAACCTGTGTACTCGCGGGAGCAGCTTGACGCGGAAATTACCAAGGCGATGGGAGACACGGTCGCCAAGGGCGTTCATAAGGTGTACGAAGAAGTGTCTGAATTGGACCACCCCGCGAATTTGGAGCGCCCTGCAAAATACTACGAGATCGACACATTTCACGTGCCGCTCGGCAAACAAGACCAATTCGCAACGGCAGTAGGCCGCCTTCGTGAAGCGATCGAAAAAACCAAATCTCCGATGGATGTCAGCTGGCTCGCATTGACTGAAGGAGGCGAATTCGGGACTTGGATCGCCGCAATTGGTCACGATAGTTCGGCCGACTTCGGCTCCCCGACGCCTGATGAAATCCTGAAGAATGCCTTCGGGAAAGATGAGGCAAACGCCATTGTGAATGAAATCTCAACCTTAATCGGCGGCCATTTTACCCAGGAAGTGATCGAGTTCCGTCCGGACCTCAGCTATTTCCCCAAGAAATGAACAGGTCAGCGGCAAGAGCGGGCCGTTGTATTTCAAAAGAGAAACCGGCCCGCTCTGCCGAAACGAATTTCTGGAGGGACTCGAATCGTGAAGAAAATCATAGTAGTGGTGGTCATGTTTCTTGCATGCTTCGCGTGCGTCGTGCAAGCGCAATCCGCACCGGGGAAGGTCCGCACCTACTACGTGGCCGCCGACGAAGTGAACTGGAATTATGCGCCGTCGGGCCGTGATGAAGCGATGGGCCATCCGTTCGACGAAGTGGAAAAACCCTACGTCGAATCGGGGCCGCATCACATCGGCCGCGTGTACAAGAAGGCGATCTACCGTGAATACACCGACGCTTCATTCTCGACGCTGAAACCGCGCGCACCGGAAGACCAATATCTCGGCTTGGTGGGACCGATTTTGCGCGGAGAAGTGGGCGACACCATCAAGGTGGTCTTCAAAAACAATGCCACGCACCCATACAGCATGCATCCGCACGGAGTCTCTTACGAGAAGGACTCCGAGGGCGCTGATTACAACGACGGCACTTCGGGTGCGGACAAGGAGGACGGCGGCGTGCCTCCCGGAACCACCCACACTTACCTGTGGCGGATACCGGAGCGGGCCGGGCCGGGACCGAACGATCCGAGCTCGGTCTTCTGGCTCTACCATTCGCACGCGGACGAGCTCCGCGACGTAGCTTCAGGTCTCTTTGGGGGTATCATTGTTACGCGGCGCGGCATGGCGCTCCCTGACGGCCGGCCGAAGGACGTGGATCACGAGTTTGTCACCCTGTTCATCGCCATCAATGAAAACGAGAGCTGGTACCTGGAAGAAAACATCCGCGCTCACTGCACCGATCCCAAGAGCGTGGACCGGACCGAGTTCCGGCCCGTTACCGCCGACGGTCTGGTGACGCCCGTCGTCGGGACGGGTTTTGTGGACACCAACTTCAAATGGTCGATCAACGGCTACATCTTTGGAAACACGCCGATGATGACGATGAAACAAGGCGATCACGTGCGATGGTACGTTGCGACTCTGGGCGACTTTAACAACGCGCACACGCCGCATTGGCACGGCAATACCGTGCTGGTGGGCGGCCAGCGCACGGACGTTGTGTCGGTTCTGTCGGCGCAAATGATCACCGCGGACATGGTGCCCGACGCACCCGGCGTCTGGCTGTATCATTGCCACATCAGCGATCACATGATGGCCGGTATGGTCGCGCGCTATCAGGTGATGCCCCGCTAGGTCAAGAAGACATTCTTGAGCTGACACATGAACATCCTTGAGTCGCAAACTAGTGTGGCGGCGACAGAGCAAGTTGGTCGCACGCGAGCGGAACATGCCAGCCCGCGCGGTAACTTCTATACGTGGGTTGCCGTTTGCACATTCCTGATTATTTTTGCCGGTTTTGCGCGAACCTACTACTTGAAGATTCTGTTCGGCACTCGCGCGCTTCCATTGCTTCTGCATCTGCACGGACTGATTTTCACATTGTGGTTCGCGTTGTTTTTCATCCAAGTACGCCTGATTGCGCGGCATCGCGTCGATCTGCATCGTCGGTTGGGTATTTTCGGAGCGGTCCTGGCTCCACTTGCGGCTTGCGTGGCTATTGCCGTTGCGTTTCACGCGGAGAGGCGACACTATCTGGCAAACCCTGCTTCATTGACCGTTCATAGTGTTCGCCCTCTCGCTTTAGACTTCGGCAGCAGCCTGACCTTCGCATTCCTTGTTGCTGCCGCGCTTTGCTTTCGTCGCCGCGGCGACATCCACAAGCGCTTGATGGTACTTGCTTCTTGCGGTCTCCTTCTTCCGGGGGGTCGGACGCCTTATCGAACGCATCCCTCTCCATTTTCTTCATGCAGGCGGCCTGTGGAGCATGGTCGGCTTTACAGAGATCACCCCGGTCGTGTGCATTCTATACGACACCATCAAACACCGACGTCTGCATCCCGGATTCGCTTGGGGTGGGCTGGCGCTTTTGTCGTCCCTCCCCGTATTTATGATCATCGGCAGCACCCATGCTTGGCTTAACTTCACGAGATGGTTGGTGAGCCGATGAATGTTGGCTCGAAAGCAAAACGCAGCGTTGTCGACCGCCGCTTCTACACGTGGATTGCCGTCGCCGCTGCTCTCATCGTCTTCACCGGCTTCGCTCGCACGTACTACCTAAAGGAGCTATTCGGCACTCGGAGCCTGCCTCTTCTGTTGCATGTTCACGGCTTAGTGATGACGCTTTGGTTCGTCCTGTTTCTTGTGCAGGTCCGGCTGGTCGCCGCTCACCGCACCGATCTCCATCGGCGTCTCGGCGTGTTCGGAGCTCTGCTGGCGCTGCTCGTTGTGGCGGTGGGTGCAACGACGATCATTACCAGGGCTAGGCCTCATTTCAGGCCAGGGCATTCGCTCGCGGTGATTGCCTTTCAACTCAGCATCCTGCTGGTATTCGCCGTACTGGTCGCTGCCGCAATTCTGTTTCGCCGCCGCAGCGACTTCCACAAGCGATTGATGCTGCTCGCCTCCGTTAGCATTCTGATGCCCGCCATCGTACGCATTCCGCTCCGGTTTATTCAAGGAAACGCTTTGGTGGGTTTTGGTCTGATCGACCTGTGCGTGCTGGCTCCCGTGGTTTTCGACACCGTCAAGAACCGAAGGCTACATCCCGCGTTTGGTTGGGGCGCGTTGCTTATCCTCGCGTCGCAGCCTTTGAGTTTTCTGCTTGGCGCCACGCACGTTTGGACGCGCTTTGCGACCTGGCTGTTGACGTGACCCGAGGCATTGAGCATTTTCGCGAAACGACTTAAGGGAGGAATTCAAATCATGAAGAAATCAATACTGGTGCTGGTGTGGCTCCTTGGCTCCTTCGGCGTTTTCGCGCCGAGCCTTAAATCACAAGAGAGAACGGCGGCGAAACAGCCGGTCGCGCCGATGCGACCGGTCATCGACGATTACTACGGCACGAAGGTCACGGACAATTACCGATATATGGAGAACCTGAAAGACCCTGAAGTGGCGGAATGGTTTCGGAAGGAAGATGCGTACACGCGCAGCATGCTTGATCGTATTCCCGGTCGTGAGGCGCTTCTGGAGGACATCAAGAAGTACGACCAAGCAGCTCCGGCGACCGTCTCCAATGTGACTGAACTTGCTGGGGGCGCCTATTTCTACGAAAAGACATTGGCGCAGCAAAATGTTGCAAAGCTCTATGTCCGTCAAGGGCTCGATGGTCAGGAACGGCTGCTGTTCGATCCTGCGAAGTTCAAAGAGACGAACGGGCCGCAATGGACAATCGACTATTACACGCCTTCGTTCGACGGGCGCTATGTGGCTGTCGGAGTCTCGCCGGGCGGCTCGGAAGCTTCTGTTCTGCATGTGGTTGATGTCGCGACTGCCGCGGAAACCGGAGAAGCAATTGCGCGAACAAGGTTCGCGGAGCTCGCCTGGCGCGCGGACAATCACTCCTTCTTTTACAACCGGCTACGGACTGTAACGGACAAAACCAAAAGTCGTGTTTACCTTCATGTTGTCGGGACAGACGAGAGTCAGGACCGCGCTGTGTTCGGGTACGGCCTTTTGCCGAGCGTCTCGGTCGGAGAAGCGGACTTTTCACATATTACTACCGATCCCAGTTCGCCCTATGCTGTGGGCTTCCTTTTTCAGGGCTTCGACGAAGAGAGCGCCTACGCGGCACCCGTGGATTCCGTGGGCAAGGACAATGCCGCATGGAGGAAAATCATCAGTGTGAGCGACGGCGTCGGCCACTCAAGCGGGAACGGTTTCGCTATTCACGGCGACGACCTTTACCTGCGCACACGCCAGGATGCGCCTCGATACAAAGTGGTGCGCATCAGCTTGTCGCATCCTGATTTCGCGCATGCAGAAACCATACTGCCGCAAAGCCAGGCCGTGGTACAGGACATTGTGGCCGCAAAGGACGCACTGTATGTCCAGGAACTCGATGGCAGTTTTGATCGCCTGTTGCGGATTCCCTATGGCGCCGCGCCGGAGCAAGTCGCATTGCCCCTCGCAGGATCCCTGGTCGATGTTTCAACGAGCACGCAATCGGCTGGCGTCACATTTGCGATGTTGTCGAGGACGAAGACACGAGCTATCTACAGATACGATCCTGATACTCACATGGTGGTTGACACACAGCTTCAGCCGGCTGGGCCCTTCGATGCGCCCGGTGATCTGGAGTCTGTGGAGCTTAAGGTTCCAAGCTACGACGGGACGATGGTGCCGCTCTCGGTTGTCTATAAGCGAGGGCTCAAGCTCGACGGCTCCAATCCCGTCCGGCTCATCGCTTACGGCGCTTACGGGCTCACACCCGGCTTGTTCTTTAGACCAGCAGACCTTGCCTGGTACGAGCGCGGCGGAGTGTATGCATTGGCGCACGTCCGTGGCGGCGGCGAGTACGGAGATGAATGGCACAAGGCAGGGATGCAATTAACAAAGCCAAACACCTGGCGCGACCTAATCGCTTGTGTCGAATACTTGATCCAGCACAAATACACGTCACCTCAGCGGCTGGCAGTTTTTGGGGCTAGCGCAGGCGGAATCGCGGTGGGCCGCTTTCTGACTGAGCGCCCCGATTTGGTCGCAGCCGTGGTCGACGCTTACGGAGTCTCGAATCCGCTGCGCTTTGAGTTTTCTCCGTCCGGGTCAAGTCAAATCTCCGAGTTCGGCAGCGTAAAAAGCCAAGCTGGTTTCGAGGATTTGTACGCGATGGATTCGTATCAACACGTTCGCGATGGCGTGCGTTATCCCGCCGTTCTGCTGATAACAGGATGGAACGATCCCCGTGTGGATTCCTGGCAGCCGGGGAAAATGGCCGCGCGGTTGCAGTCTGCAACGGCAAGCCTGAGGCCCATTCTCCTAAGTGTTCATTACAACGGCGGACACGGCCCTGGTGGTTTAACCAAGGAGCAAAGCGAAATCGCTCAGGCGGACGAAATGAGCTTCCTGCTTTGGCAATTCGGCATGCCCGAATTCCAGCCAATCAAGAAGTGATTGCCTGGGAACACTCGAATCTCCCAGGAGGGTCGATGCTTCGCGTGCGAGCAAAGGTAGTGCTTATCTCCGGCCCTCTTTCACCGCTGGCAACCCTTATCTGCTTCGCTTCTGACGACTAAAACTCCTGTCGGATACGCGGGCGACAAAGCCGGGCACGTATGTTTCCGTAATAGCTTCCATCTCTTTTCCCGAAACCTCCTATCCGGCCACCAGCAGATGCAAGTACGCCTTTACGGCGGCGAAAGACGTGACCGAAAAATTTGTGTCCGCCGACATGTTAGTCAGCTGACTCTCCGCGTTGTAGGTGATGTCGCGCTGTCCGTGCCGTTAACGTGAAACCGCATGCTGAGGGCAAGCGTCGAAGACATCGTCACAGCTCAGGAGGATGCGAATGCACAAGGGGGTTCTTAGCGTTGTCGCAGTCGGTGTCGCCGCGCTCTTTGGTTTTGCCGCGCAACAGGGATCAGCGCCGCCGCCGCAAATGTCAGATAAAGTGGCCGGCTATCACCTTTCCGCTTCCATACCGTTGCCCGATGAAGGTTTCTGGGATTATCTCGGGATCGACGAAGTGAACCATCATCTATTTGTTTCCCACAGCGATGAGATTCTGGTGATCTCTACAGATACGAATGAGGTCGTCGGCAAGCTTGCTCCAACTCCGCGCAGCCACGGCGTCGTTATTTCTCAGAAGGACAATCACGGTTTCACGAGCAATTCCGGCAATAGCAGCGGACAGCAGGGTGTAAGCAGCTTTACCGAGTTCGATCCGAAAACGCTGGCCATCGTCAAGCAAGTAATTCTTCCCATCGGCGGCTCAGACGGCATCGTCTACGATCCCACCTCGGATCGCGTGTTTGGCCTGACCCACGGCAAGAAGGATGTGGCCGTAGACGCTGCGACAGGAGACGTGGCGGGAGTCATCGATATCCCCGGAGCGGCGGAATCAGCGGCAGCAGACGGCAAAGGGCACCTCTACAATGTCATGGAAGACCTGAGCACCATTGTGGACATTGACACGCACACGCTCAAGGTCGTCAATCAATGGCCATTGGCGCCGTGCGAAGGTCCTTCGGGAGTTGCCATGGACACGGAGACACGGCGAATCTTCATCGGTTGTCATGGCGGCGGTGAAAATAATGGCGGAGTGATGGTTGTGTTCAATCCGGACGCCGGAAAAGTTGTCGCCACGCTGCCCATCGGTGGCAGAGGCAATGACGCCGTCCGCTTTGACCCCAGCGCCAAACTGGCGTTTGCCTCCGAGGGCGAAGGCGACATCACTATTGTGCACGAGGATTCGCCTGACAAATTTACCGCGCTGGGCAACGTCAAGACCGACATGGGCGCGCGCACGATGGAGTGCGACACGTCAACGCACACGCTCTACTCGGTGACGGCCAAATTCGGTCCGCCGCCTCCGCTGCCTCCTAATGCTACGGAGCGCGAGAGACGTTTCCGCCGCGGACCAATGATCGTGGGAAGCTTCAAGCTGCTGGTGGTCCCGAATCACTAGCTGCGTTTGCCTGGGGAGCGTGGAAGCGGCTTGCTCGGACCCAGCTCTCATGGCGACGATTCCCAATTTCCTCGGGCGAATTGCCTGCAAACCGGAAGCTAATCCGTTGTTTCCTTGCGCGCGCGGTCAGTCAGCGGCAAGCAAGAAATGAGGCTTCCAACTAGCGAACATTCGAAAACCAGTCCACAATCCGCCCGCCAACGAGGAGGTAGTCGACGCAAGAATTCTTATGATTTGAAACCGGGATCAGACGACGCGCCTCTAACATAACAGCATCCGCGAAAATCATTCCCGAGGAGCGCAATCATGGCCTTGGACCGTCAGAGTATCCTGAAGAAAAAAACCTCGCGCAGGGAAATGTTGAAGACCGCTGCCGCTGCCGCCGCAGCTGCGGGTGCCGCGTCCATTCTGCCAACCAGCGCATTCGGCGCTCTCGTGTCGGCCCCGCGGACGATGAACCTGCTGTCGGATAACTCGGCCGCGAACGAGAAGGTGCCTCTCAAGGTCCAGCCATTTCCGCTCGCCCAGGTTCGCCTGCATCGCGGCCCGTTTCTCGACGCCCTGAACGCAAACCTCAAATACATGAATCTGCTTCCGCCGGACCGGCTGCTCCACATGTTCCGGCTCAATGCCGGCTTGCCGTCCACGGCGGAACCCCTCGGCGGTTGGGAATCTCCCGCCACGGAGCTGCGCGGCCATCTCACCGGCGGTCATTTCCTTTCTGCCAGCGCGTTGATGTACTCGAGCACGGGAGACGATAGCGTCAGGACCAAGGGCAACCTCATGGTCGCCGAACTTGCGAAATGCCAGCAGGCTCTCGGCGGGCAATATCTCAGTGCGTTCCCGACGGAATTTTTCGATCGCCTTCGTGCTCACAAGCCCGTCTGGGCTCCTTTTTACACCTATCACAAGATCATGGCCGGCCACATTGACATGTACCAGCTCTGCGGCAATGAGCAGGCCCTCCAGATTGCGGAGAACATGGCTCATTGGGCTGGCGCCTGGGTCAAGCCGCTCAGTGACGAGGAAATGGCCCGCGTCCAGCGCACCGAATTCGGCGGCATGGCCGAAGCGCACTACAATCTCTACGGCATCACTGGCAAGCAGGAATATCTCGATACCGGCCGTCGCTTCGATCATAAGTACATCTTCGATCCTCTTGCCGCCAACCAGGACCACTTGGCCGGCAATCACGCCAATACCAACATTCCGAAAATCATCGGCTGCGCCCGCGCCTATGAACTTACCGGCGAGCAACGCTACCGCGACATCGCCGATAATTTCTGGAACTTCATCACCACTCAGCATATCTACTGCACCGGCGGCACCAGCGACGGCGAATACTGGCACCAAGCCGGCCAAATTTCGAAGGAACTGGGCCCCGCCGCCGAGGAATGCTGCTGCAGCTACAACATGATGAAGCTTACCCGCCATCTCTACGGCTGGACCGGCGATCCCTCGAAGCTCGATTACTACGAGCGCGTTCTCTTCAACCTCCGTTTGGGCGCAATTGATCCCAACGGCATGACCATGTACTTCGTTTCCATGGATCCCGGCCTGTACAGAACATTTGGCACTCCCTGGGATTCTTTCCTCTGCTGCGACGGCACTGGTCTCGAGGATTTCTCGAAGCTCGCGGACACGATCTATTTCCATGACGCCAAGGATCTTTACGTCAATCTCTTTATCGCTTCCGAGCTTGATTGGAGGGAGAAGCGCCTGCGCGTCACGCAGGAGACCAATTTCCCGCAGCAGGACTCGACCACGCTCACCATCTCCGCCGATCATCCTCTCAAGATGGACATCAACATTCGCGTCCCTTACTGGGCCCAGAGCGGTCTCACCGTCAAGGTCAATGGCAAGCACGAGAAGGTTCACGCCGCGCCCAGTACTTACGCGAAGTTCCACCGCACCTGGAAGAATGGCGACAAAATCGAAATTTCTGCGCCCATGTCGCTTCACACTCAGCCGACGCCAGACGATCCCGCCGTGCTCGCCATGATGTACGGCCCAATGGTTCTCGCCGGCGTTATGGGCGACACAAGTGACCTGCCCGGCCGGGCCGTTTATGGACCGCAGGGACCGCGTCCTCCTCGCCCGTCGAATATGCCTCCGCCGGTTCCTGGCCAGCGCCGTCCTCGTATTCCGGATAATCCGCCGCCTGCGATCAAGGCCGGCATCAGCGCGCCCACGGCCTGGGCCGAGCTGGTTCCCGGCGATTCGCTCGCATTCAAGACGGTCGGCCAGCCGGATTCGGTGCAGCTCGTGCCGTTCTACAAAATTTTCCACGAGCGCTACACGACCTACTGGAAAGTGACCACCGCTTAGAAGCCATAGTCGTCTGCAGACTTGGGAGCAATCGAACTTTCATGCACGTTCGGCGATGATGCGACCGCGATCATCTTGCGTCTCGAATGGCTCTTTCCTCTCCTAGCAACCGTCCTCCAGGTAATGTCTTTCCTTTCAGGTCTTTCGGGTGGAGTGACTTTGGTCACTGCTCGCTTGCGAGATTTCGCTGAGAATGAACTTGATCGCGGAAGGGCCGTTAGTAAGTCTGTGCGGACGGTCCGAGGAGGAGTAAATGTCTCAGAGGAATAATCCTAAATTCAATTTTCTGAACTCCTGGATTCATGGCTCGTTCTTGATGGTCAGTTGCTCCTTTCTGGCTCTCGTTACCATCGCTCTCAGCGGCTGCGCGGGATCGAAACCGACAGCAACAGCAACGGCCAGTCCGGCGGCCGCCGAGGCCGCGGAAAAACCGGCGACGGTGCCTGCAGAGAGCGCCTCGGGTTACGCCGTTCGGGAACCATCGAACGGCGGCGTAATTGAAGGTCGGATTACTCTGAGTGGCAAACCGCTCCCACCGCGTCCCGTTGTTGTAAATCAGGACGCCAGCGTGTGCGGTTCACACCGCGAAGTCTATCCGGTCAAGATCGACGAAGGCGGTGTCGTCGATGCGGTGGTCTGGATTGACGATATTCACGAAGGCAAGGCGTACGGTTTCGCGCCGGCTGTGCTCGACCAAAAGAAGTGCGCCTACGACCCGCACATCGTTCTTGTGCAGCCCGGCGATCTGAAGGTGACAACGAGCGATCCTGTTCCGCACAACATTCACAGCTACTCAGAAATCAATCGCAGTTACAACGAATCCATGAATTCGCTTAATCGTGAGATGACCTTGCATTTCGCGCGCCCGGAACGCGTCACCTTCAAGTGCGATCTCCACGGATGGATGGAGGCGTTCATTATTGTTGCCGGCAACCCTTACTACGCCGTGACGCAAAAGGGCGGCACGTTTCGACTGCGCGACATCCCGCCGGGCACATACCACCTCAAAGTGTGGCAGGAAGCTCTCGGCGAAGTCACACAGACTGTCACCGTCGAAGCCGGAAAAACTGCGAAGGTAAACTTCAGTTTGAATTCAGCGGCCTCTGAAACAGCGGAGGTGCGATGACCATGTCCGGAAATACAAGACATCTGCGACGCGGTCATTATCATCGGATACTGTCGGTTTTGGCGACTATGCTTTTTCTCGCCACAATCGCCGGGTGCCAAAAAGGGTCTCTATCCAGCATTGAGTCAGGCTCCCCATCCTCGGCGCCGCAGCAGACTATAACTGCGGAGCTGACATACGCGCCGAATGTGCCGCAGCCCATCACGCGCACGGCGCCTGCCCGCATCATTGTTAATCTTGAAGCGCAGGAAAAGACGGCCGAACTCGCGCCGGGCGTCACCTATAACTTCTGGATGTATAACGGTCATGTGCCTGGCCCGTTCATCCGCGTTCGTGTGGGCGACACAGTCGAGATTCACCTGAAAAACCTTTCGCCTGACAAGACTCACACGGTGGACTTTCATGCGGTTACGGGACCCGGGGGTGGCGCGCCAGTTTTGATGGCCAATCCTAGCCAGGAAGCTGTCGGCGCATTCAAGATGCTTCATCCGGGCCTGTACGTGTATCACTGCGCCGCAAATCCGATGCCAGCCCACATGTCGAACGGCCTTTATGGCATGGTGCTTGTCGAACCAGAAGGAACACTGGCCAAAGTTGACCGCGAATACTACGTTATCCAGAGCGAGTTCTATACCGAGGGCACAGTCGGCAAACCCGGGTTGCAAGCCTATTCATCCAGCAAGGCCGCTGCTGAAACTCCTGAATACGTCGTTTTCAACGGCAACACCGGCTCGTTGATGGGCTCGCACATGTTGCAGGCTAAAGTTGGAGAGACAGTGCGCATCTTCTTTGGCAACGCCGGACCGAACAAGATTTCTGCGTTTCACGTCGTTGGCACGTCGTTCAACCGTTTATATCGGGACGGTGGATTGAAACATCCGGATGAAGACATCCAGACGACGTTGATTGCGCCGGGATCAACCGCGATAGCTGAATTCCAAGTGCTCGTGCCGGGACATTATACGCTGCTGGACCATAGCATCTTTCGTACGGAGCGTGGCGCCATGGGAATGCTTAATGTGGATGGCCCAAACGCTCCCACGATCTATCAAAAAATAAAATAGGACTCGCAGGTTTTGCGGTCGGGATTTCGGAGAAGAAATCCCTGACAGGATCATTTTGTCTCTTTGAAGGAAAACATATGAAGCGACTGAGCGTACTTGCAATGATGTTCGCGGTTCTCGCTCTCCCGCAATTCGTGCACGCGCAGGACGGGTTTTTCGCCTCGTGGGAGAATCGCGTGCGCACGACTTCGGCGCAACAACCGGGATGGGCTGTGCCTCTCGTGACCTCTTCCTCAGGGGTGATTCAACTATTTCGCGGCGACTTCGTTCGGCAAATCACGCCAAGCGAAACAACAACCTGGAATTATGGCAATAGCAAGGGGTTGGATATCATTCCGTGGTACCGAACGGAACTTGATGTTGCAGTCCCACCTTACATTCAACACAATTCGGCCGCTCAGGACGGCTTTGGCGATTTCATGATGCTCCTGAAGTACCGAATTGTTTCTGCGAACGAACAGCATGGCGCTTATTCGGTGAGCGCTTCCGTCGCGGGAACGATACCGAGCGGAAGCTACAAGAACGGCAGCACAGGTGCGACGGTCGTGCCCACCATATACGGAGGCAGAGGGTTTGGGAGATTTGACGTACAGTCAAGTTTGTCCGTGACACTGCCTGCGGCGGACACGGCGAAACTGGGAAGACCGGTCGGATGGAACGTGGTGGCACAGTATCGGATCAGCAAAATGTTCTGGCCCGAAGTTGAGAGCAATACCATATATTTTCATGGCGGTCCCAATGATGGGAGAACGCAAAACTTCGTAACGCCCGGCCTAGTGGTCAGCAAGATCAAGTTCAGCCGTGAAGCCACGAATCGCCGCGCCGTCGTGTTTGGCATCGGGGAACAAATCGCGACTTCGCATTTCCACACCTACAATCACGGCCTCATTCTCACGTACCGAATCGTTCTCTAAGAGATCGCTGGAACACCACTCATTTCCGCCACTTTGCCTTGGTGTCTGTCTGCGCGAATCAGAACGGTAGATGCGTGCCCACAAACTGCTTATGTCTTTGTTCAGCGTGTCGAAAGCCTGTAGAATTCGCACGTTGTCGTCTCGAAGAACGCTGGTATGGCGAATGGAGCATTGTGATGACGGATGGCGCCGAAACGATACTGCGAAAGACACCGCTGTTTGCGAGCCTGACGCAAAAGGAAATGCAATCGCTCGTTGCCCGAGTGACTAAGAGGCATTTCCAACGAGGCGAAATGCTATTCAGCGAAGGAGATTCCTGCACAGGCCTCTTCCTCGTAGCTCTTGGCAAGATTCGCATTTTCAAATTGTCGCCCGCCGGGCGGGAACAAGTTTTGGCCGTGGAAGGTCCCGGGAGTTCTTTCGCCGAGCTTCCTGTGTTTGACGGGGGTAATTATCCAGCGTCGGCGTCCGCGTTGGAGGACGCGGAGGTTCTCTTTATCTCGCGGAAGAATTTCCAGAATTTTTGCCACGAGCACCCCGACGTCGCTCTTAAGGTGATTGCAGTGGTTGGGTCCAGGCTGCGTCGCTTGGTTGGAATCATTGAAGAGTTGTCGTTCACAACGGTGAGGCAGCGCTTGATTGCGCTGATTCTGCGGCTGGTGCAAGCGAACGGAACCGCTACGAACGAAGGAGTTCAGGTGGAACTGCCCATGACCCATCAAGACCTGGCGGCGGAATTGGGCACGGTGCGGGAACTTGTGTCCCGCAATCTTACGCGGCTGCAGGCCGAAGCTTTGCTGGAAGTCGATGGCCGCAAGATCATTGTGAGGGACCTCGCGGCCCTAAAGCGCGAACAAGCATCTGGCGCATAGTTCCTGCCCCTTTTCCTGCCTGTCCGTAGTGACTTTTGTCACTGCCTCCTGGTGAACAGGCCTCCAGAATGAGGCATGCGTGGAGGTCACCATGAGTTTTACAAACGAAACGAAGATGAAAGATATCGCCCTTTCAAGCTCCGCAGGCAGGCGAGTGCTTGAAGATGCCGGACTCGACTACTGCTGTGGTGGAGGAAAGTCATTGCGTGAGGCGTGCCTGCACGCAGACGTTTCGACCGAAGATATTCTGAAGCGCCTGCGCGAAAACAGCAAAGACATAAGTCCTGACGACGCGAACTGGACATCGGCTTCGTTGAGTGATCTGACGAGACATGTCCGCGAGAGGCACCATCGGTACGTCCGTGAAGCCATCCCGCGCATTCAAGTTCTGCTGGAGAAAGTCGCTGCAAAGCACGGAGAGAGGCACCCCGAAATCAGGCGTATCCGCACGCTCTTCATCGAAGTCGGCCAAGAGATGATCATGCACATGCAGAAAGAGGAGAAGATTTTGTTCCCGTATATTGACGCACTGGAGAAAGCGAAAATCACACACGGCCCCGTGGAACCCCCATTTTTCCAGACGGTGAGGAATCCGATTCAGACGATGATGAGAGAGCACGACTCCGCTGGAGAATTGGTGAAGCAGATTCGTAACGTGAGCCTAGATTACAGGTCTCCTGCGGATGGGTGCACAAGTTACAGAGCCTTGTATCAAGACTTGCGAGAATTCGAAGCCGATCTCCATCAACATGTGCATCTGGAGAATAACATCCTCTTTCCGCGCGCTGTCGAGCTTGAGTCCGCGCCGCGCTAGGCCTCCGCAGGGCCTGACGAACATCTCGTGCGCGGGTTCTAAAATATGTGAAGCCGCCTAGAAAAAACGCGGAAAGCGGGCGGAGAGTTAACAATTCTCGGTGAACGAAAGCACGGGATTAAGGCTGACTCAATAACGCATTCTGCGTGATCGCAAAATGCCGGCCGAAACGAGAATGGAAACACGACAAACAATCTGGCCGGCGGATTCACAGCCGGTAGCCACTGCGGCGCCTGCGGAAGCAATACGAATCGCTGAGGAGCGCGAGATTTTTCTTTCGCGCTTGCTAAGGGCATACATCTCGACGGGCCTCATCTTCATGTTGCTCCCTGGCACGTTCCTCGGAGTGTGGAATCTCCTCCAGATCAGCGGGCGGAAAAGCGTGGCATTGGTCTCGCCAGCATGGTTGCAGGCGCATGGCCACGCGCAAGTATTTGGGTGGATCGGCAGCTTCATTTTTGGCATTGGTTTCTACTCGATTTCCAAGTTTCGTGGAACGACGAAGCCTGCCTTCGGAGCGGCTTGGGTATGTTGGGCAATGTGGACAGTCGGAGTCGCGGTGCGCTGGGTGGCCAATATCTATTTAGTGCAGTGGCGTCTGTTGCTCCCACTTTCGGGCGCACTGGAACTCGCGGCCTTCCTGATCTTCTTCAGGATGGTGTCGCAGCACCGGCCGGAGAATTCCGGCAAGGGTCGACTGGAGCCGTGGGTGTGGACCGTGATGAGCGCAAGTGCGGGACTGATGCTGACGCTCATCGCGAATTTGGCCGCTTGCATCTATCTCGCATTACGGAGCGAAAGTCCCGCATTGTCGCACATCCTAGACCAACGTTATCTGACACTGATGACATGGGGTTTCCTGGTGCCGTTTGTTTGGGGATTCAGTACGAAATGGATGCCTGTATTCCTCGGTCTCAAGCCAATTCGTCCGAGACTGCTCTTAAGCGCGCTGGTGGTGAACTTTGTGGGCGTTGTCTTGGCGCTAGAAGGGTGGGGCACTGAAGCAACCGTGTTCTTTGTGTTAGGAACAACGTTGGTGATCGCGGCGCTGCGAATGTTTGAACCCGCGCAGCAGGAGCCAAAAACGCGTGGCGTGCACCCTAGTTTTCCATTCTTCGTTCGCATGGCCCACGGTTGGTTGTTCATAGCGGCGTTGTTGGGAGTAGGCGCGGCACTTTGGGATTCTTCAGGGGGAGTTTGGGGGGCCTCTCGGCACGCCCTGACGGTTGGATTCATCGCCGTCACGGTGTTGTGCGTGGGCCAACGCGTCCTACCCGCGTTTGCCGGGATGCGCCTATTGTGGAGCAGTCGCCTGATGTTCGGAGGACTGTTTCTGCTCACCCTGGGATGTGCTCTCCGCGTTTCCAGTGAGGTTCTTGCATATCAGGATTACGCCAATTGGGCTTGGTCGCTTTTGCCAGTCTCCGCCTTCCTCGAATTGGCGGGGATCACCGCGTTTGCAATGAATATCTTTGGCACGTTCATTCTTGAGCCGAGCCATGTGAAGAAACAGCCGCTGATCGTAAGGATAAAATGAGATCCTCATTGGGTGCGGTCTTTACAAGGCGACAGGATCGGCTGCCGGCTGGATTCCCGTACAGACTGTCGCAAGCCACGTTCGAATGGATGTAGAGAGCGACGGGTACCGAATCGAGTGGAAAGAACGGGCGGGCCCGGCAATTCACTCGCGGTTCTCGCTCCCGGAGGACGCAACGAAGACCAACGAAGCCAGATAAACGACAATTCCCAATCCGATCAACGATGCCCCCGCGAAGGCGAAGAGCACAAACGAGAGCGGATGAAACCACAGAAGACTTGCTATCTCAACGAGCAGGCCCAGAATTATTAGAACGCTGGAAGCTCGAAGCAGCCACTTGAATTCAAGATTTCGGAACGTCATTGGCCGGGCCTCCAGAATTTTACATGGTCCAGCGCGGTCACATTGTGCACCGTGTCGTGACACCCGCTTGAAATGCACGACATCTGATTAGATTTGAGAGCATCCATGGCTGCGCTGTGGATGGCATTTCCCTCAAAGTCGCGAGCGCCCGCGTGGCAGTGCAGACACTGGTTGTTGTCGTATCCTCCCGGAATCTGAATCGTCGCAGGGGGCTTACTCACGTATTGCATATAAATGCGCGTCAAGCCCCGCATCTTGTCTTTTAACGGGCCGTATATCGAGTAATCCGCGTGACACGCATAACAGGCCCTATCCGCCGGTACCCTGTGGTTCTGAAAGTGCTGCGCAGGAATATAACCGGGGTCATCGACATAAAGGCTCCGGGCATAGGGCGCCATGGCGTGGCATGAAATGCAAAATTTTGTTTGCTCGGAGCGCTGCATGTGAATGTTCATCCCTCCGACAATGCAAAGAGCCGGAAGAACACATAGTCCAATAAAAGCGAGGATTTTCCACCCAACAGTCTTGGTTACAGAGGGTCGAATCAAAAAGATGCAGGCGAGTACGATGCTAAGAATGATTTGGGAAATGAGAATTTGAGTCACAAAACTTCCTCGCGCTCGGGCAAGCTTTTCCTTTAGCCGCCTGAAATCCTATTTCTTTTTTCCCAGGTCGCGGATGAAAACTACCAACTGTTTGACCTGGTCGTCAGTCAGCTTGCCTTTGTATGCCGGCATTGTCTTGCCCATGCCGTTGGTGATGACGCCATTGATATCCGCGTCCGTTTTTTTTTGGACTTCATCCGACCGCAGGTCCTTGGCACCCAATTTCTTGCCCATCACTGTGCTGCCGCTTCCATCCGGCGCATGGCACACGGCACACTTTGTCTTATAGAGGCTCGGTGCATCATCCGCGCGCGTGACGCTACTCAATGCAAACAGCAATGCAACTGCCAAGAACAATGCCTTACCGATCCGGAGCGATAGATTCATCTAACCCAACCTCCTTGATATCGCGAACAACACCACACCCTCGGTCTGCTCTCTCGTCTGAAACCTAGAACAAGTATCGTACCGAGAACGTGACGTTGTTCCCGTTGAAATCCTGCAGGGGAAGCGGTGCTAACCCCGTTGGATTAGCCACGCCATGATCGTTATATCCGTAGTAGTTCCACGCGGTCTTGTAGCTCAGCCCCCGGTACAGGTCAATCGTCAAGCTCGCGGAAGGTTTAAGATAGTTGAAATCGAGCGGCCCGGTGGGTTGAAGCGCGTTGAGGAAGAGCGCATTCCCGCGAGCAATGGTTCCCGAGTATCCCAGAGCGGCGGTAACGCGCTTAACGGGCTTCCACATCATGTGGCCGTACGCAAAATGATCCTTGTTCGTGTAGAACGAAAGAGCGCCCAGCGGGCCCGTCGCTCCCGCCACCGGGCAGGGAGTCGTAAATACGGTTGAGCCTGGCTCGGCAAAACAAATGTCAGTCTGAATCGAGATGTCCATATAGCTGTAACCGAAGTCGACCCACAAACGGGAACTTGGCGACAGAGTCGCGTCGAAACTGTAGGTCCGGCCGTGTTCCAGATTGTTTACGGTGAGCACATTGTCGCGGTTCTCGTGAATGTCGATCGCGCCAACGATGGTCGCCCATTGCTTCGGCGTGTAGGTGGCATGGATCTTGTAGCTTTGGATTTGCCGGGGGCTTATCCGCGTAAAGGAATTGTCGTCGTATCCGAACATCAAGTCTGCGCCGATCCGAAAAGTGTCTGTGGGGCGCGCCGAGACGCCGAAGAGCAGGGCGTTCTCGTGAATGTCGGTGATGCCGCGTGAAGTGTCATTGCCCGCTTCCGGCACTGGGTTCGTTGGCGAACCCTCGAAGATTGAACCGTCCGGATTCATCGTACACACGGCGGGCAGAGCGCCCCCGACCAACGAGCAATCCCCGCGCGCGGCGAGAAAATCATTCCCCGCATTGCCCGTGGCCCCTCCGGGAAAATAAATCTCGCTTGTGTCAAACGTGGCGCTGAAATCGGAGATCGTCCGATCCGTGTACAGGTACCCAATGTGTGCGTCAAGTCGCGGCGCAATCTCGTATTGGACCTCAAGGGTATTCGTCTTCAGGTTCTGCCCCAGAAAACGTGAAACTAATTCATTTTCTACATCGGCCAATGATCCGGACGCGTGCTGCGGACAGTCCGGACCATTGTAGGGAGCGGTGGGACAAACCGTAGCGAAGTTCGCTGGGTTGACCTGTGCGATCGGAAGCAACAGGCCGGCTTGTCCCGGCACCGCTGGAGGCGTGGCAAAGAGATTTGTATTGGCTGTGGCCCACATGCTTGGAATACGCCAGTTGTCGTATCGAAATTCATCAACAATGTGAAGCCTGTCGGTCACGCGATAATCCCCGGCCCAATCCGCGTTTACCGAGACACGCTTGGCGTCCGCGGGGCCTGCGACGGTACTTCCTCGGGTGACCGTCCGGCTGGTCCAGCCATTCACTACTTCATTGAAATCGAGAGTCGAATTACGATCACTGCTGTAGCCGAACGAGCCGGACATTTCTAAGTTCTTAAAATAGCTGGATTGAAAACTAAGGCGCTCGGTGGGAAACGAACCTCGCGGACGGCCTACGCGGCTATATGCGAGAAATCCATTGCAATTCGCGTTTGCCGTCGGTGGCGTCGTAGTGGCGTTCGTCACCGGACTTGCGCAGGGCGTGTTGCCCTTCGTATTGAAAATGATTCCCAAGTCGGCAGGCGTGCCGTTGGAAAGTACAAATGGAAAATTCTGATCGGTCACCGTGCTGTCCTGCTTGAAATAGTTTAACAATTCGTCGAACGAGATGGTCGTTCTTGGCAAAAAGCGATAGTCCACTCCAAGGCGATACGCGTTCGTGGTGTATCGAAAGTTCTCCACCAACAGAGGCTCCGTTCCACTATCGAGAGTGGTGAACCCGGGGCCCTCGTTGACGTTCCGGGAATAACCTAGCCTGAAACGCAGCCGAGACTCCGGAAACAGCGTGAGATCGTAATCCTGCATCCGGCGCGCGAGGTCCATGGAATGGGGCGAATTGACAATAGCAAGAGCGGGAACTGAACTCGACGGGTTCAGCGGGTTTGTGAGCAGATTGTAGTTCCAGAAATTCTTATCGCGGCGAAACAACGCGCGGAAGTCGTACAACTTGTTCTTTTCAATCCGCAGCCGCGTCACGTCGTTCGGATCACCGCCGTATCCGAAGTTGTTGAACGAAAGACTGTCGAAAAAGAAGCCTTTGTTGTCCAGGGAACGCATATCCAACGTGTAGTCGAACAATCGAAAGCCGGAGCCGAGATTTTCGAACGTATCGTAATTCCCGATGTTCCCGTCGATGGAGCTGTCTCGGTAACCAAATTCAATGCTTTGTCGAACATTGTAATCGCCCGATTTCATTCCCTCATCGGAAGAGGTTGAATCGGTCTGTTGCGACGTCTGGGGTGGGGTCTGCTGAGACTGCTGCGCGCGCACCGGAAACGCGAACAACAACGAGACAATCAGAGCCGCGCAGCCTAATGCGAATTCCTGAATCCGAATTCTCATGGAATGTCACCCCACAATTCCCCGCGGCTTCGTTCCACTGCGTGCGGGCCGATTTCCCATCGCGAGCGCATTTCGTTGCCACCTATTTGAAAAAGTCCTTGTCAAAGTTCGAACCATGGATTTGCGTGTGGCACAGTGTGCAAGCCTGGAATTGGGTCGCCTGATTATGAAAGGAAGGCGCCCCGGGTGCGTTTGCGAATGATGTCGTGTGACACTGGAGGCACAGAAGATTGACGTTGCTCAGTTTCATCAGGTGGGGATTCGGAGAACCGTGCGGATTGTGGCATGACTCGCAGCCTTCCACTTTTACTACTTCGTGTTCGAAGACGAACGGGCCTTGCTTGTCCGCGTGACACTTATAGCAAACCGCATCCTGCGCGGCCGACGTGCGAAGCTGGTGCGGTCTCACCGTCCCGTGTGGATTGTGACAGTCGCTGCACTGCAGCAGTCCTTCATTCACACGATGGTGAAACGGCATGGCAAACTGCGCCTTTTGCTGTAAGTGGCAGGAATAACAAAGTTCCGGCTGCGACTTAACCAGCAGGAACTCAGCCTGTTTAGCATGGTGGGGCGAATGGCACGAAGTGCAGGAAACGTCATTCTTGGCATGCAATGAGTTGATTGCCTGCATGTGTTGAGTGCCGGAAGCATGGCAGACCAGACAGCGCTGGTTGATATCTTTTGCCGACGCCTTTTCGAACAGGAAAAGCTTGGACGTATCGCTGGGATCCGCAACGTGGCTCGCTGCCGCGCCGTGACACGCCTCGCAGCCCTGGCGAGACGGGCCTTCCTTGGTATTCAGCGTCGTTTTCCAGTGCGGCGAATTCTCCCAGGACTTGTACTCTTCCTCATGGCAGGTCTTGCAAGCGTCCGCACCAGCGTAATCGGAGGGTTTCGTTTCAGGGTGTCTGGACGCGCTCTTCTCTTGGACCGTTATCGGGTGCGAATGGACGCGGGCCAACGTTCCCCGTGGTTGCGCCAGAACCAACAGCGAAATCACTATCAAGCCGGGGAAAAATCGCATGACATCAAAGGCTCTGGCACGCCGCATTGAGCTTTCTCCGAGCTGCTGAAACAAGCCTTAACTGGCCGAATATTATCAGAATCCATTACATAAAGATTCAGGCTGTTTCCTGTCCTGTACCCCTTGCACTGGTTCTTCCGTGAGTTTGTCTCGAATCTTCCAACTCGGAAGTGACAGCCCGTACTACTCTATGTGACCCACGTCACAGAAGCCGTTTTGCGGGAAACATATAGTCAAAGACGGGTGGTGGAGGGGAATCATAAAGGAAAAAGACGAGAGAGACCTTCTCGAAGTCCTCAAAGACGAGCTCAAATTCATCGAGAGTGGCGGCTATGCTCGTTCGCCTGGCATGTCGTGGAAACCGGTTTTCATTTTCGAAGATTCTCCCGCGTGCATGAATCACGACCACACAAACGATCCGGAATCGTGCAGCGACTGCGTGCTGATGCAACTCGTGCCGCCCGAATTTCGCTCCGCTTCAGTGCCATGCCGCCACATTCCGCTCAACGTTGTCGGAGAGACCCTCGATTCCCTATATCGATATGGTGATGAGCACGAGATTGAAGAAGCGGTTGTCAAATGGCTACAGGCTACGATCTGCCGGTTGGAAGAAGAGCGAATGGCGTGGCGCGACACTGAAGACAGGTCTGCAACCCCGGAAGGCAATGCGATACAGGGAGACGCTCTGTTTCAAAATGTTCGTCCAAGGTGCGCGAATCCTGCGTGCCCCGCTGAATTTCACTGGATTGGCGGCGGGAAGTTCTTTCGCTTCCGCTCTGACCCCGCCGCGAAGAATCAAAATGAACTCGCGGCAGACTCGCCAGGGCATCTTTCCCACGTGAAACATTTCTGGCTTTGTGAACGCTGCTCCAACATTTTCACGCTCGTACATGAAAAAGAGTCAGGTGTCCTCCTGAAGTTGCTCAGAATCGAACTCACAACAGACGAAGCGAAAAACGTGTTGAGGGCAGCGTCTTAGCCTGTCCTGAAACAAACAAAACCTGTGCAATCCCCGGCAAGGATTCTTTGCTGCTTAGATCTGCGTCACGCATTATTGCTCAATCGGGCGTCACAACTCCGGGTGTGGTTCGAGAACGTAGTTGGTGCGTGAAGCGCGCTCGTTTTTCTTGCCGGCATACCGTTTGGCACTTCGGTGCTTTTTCTTGGTCGTGGTGATTCGGCTCTTGCTCTTTCTCGCGGAGTCATTCTTTGCCATCTCTCCCTCCAGGGTTCTCGACGTGCTCTTCTTTCATGGACTGAGAGGACTTCACGCTCTATTTGTGACCAATTTGTATCATGCCCCGCTGGGTGTGCACGTGATGTGACTCACGTTTACAGGTGACGCTCGTCACCGCCTTGCTCGTTGCTTCGGACTACTTGTAGGTTTATGCAGGAGGTGGGATATGAAGACAATCGAAGCAGGCACGCGAATCACTTTGAAGAATATACTGTTTCTCACCGATTTCTCCGAACCCTCTGAAGCGGCTTTGCCCTTTGCGGTCGAAATTGCGCGGGCCTATGGAGCCAAGACGTTTGCGTTGCATGTCCTGCGTCCCGATCCACTGCTCTATTCAACGCCCGCATCGGTTGGTCTCGCCATGGAAGCGCAGGAGGAAAGCGCAAAGGCGGAAATGCAGCGGATCGGCTCGCATCTCGCGGGCATGCCGCACGAAACGACGATGCAATGGGGCACCGGAATGTGGCCCACAATTGCGCGAGCGATTAAAGAGAACCATATTGACCTTATCGTGCTCGGAACGCACGGTCGCACAGGCGCGGAAAAGCTTCTACTTGGCTCGGTTGCAGAGGAAATCTTCCGCCGTTCACCAGTACCGGTGCTTACGATTGGTCCTGGGGTGCCCAACAGTGTGCATACCGGCGCGCGCTTTCGTCGGGTGCTTTTCGCGACGGACTTCTCATCTCACTCCCTGGCTGCCTGGCCTTACGCGCTTTCTTTCGCACAGGAGAACCAGTCGCGGCTCGTGCTGCTACATGTTGCACCCAAGACCAATGGCGAGGAGAAGTTCGGCGAAACCTCCACGGCCGGCCGACTCGCGCGACTCAACGCCCTGCTTGAAAAAGACGCGGGCCTGTGGTGCCACCCCGAGGCTACCGTGGAGTACGGAGATCCTGGCACTGGGATTCTCGAGACGGCCAAAGACGGGAGCGCGGATTTGATTGTGCTTGGTATTCGAAACACTGCAGACCACCTGGGGGCGGCGACACACCTCGAACGTGCCACGGCGCACAAAGTGGTTGCGCACGCGCGATGCCCCGTGCTCACTGTACGCGAGTAGAATGGCAGTGGGCACCCGGATTGCAGCGACTGGGGACCCTCCTTGCTGGGGATGGCACGCGACGTGGTCACGCGCACTGGCGGCTCGCAACTCTTTCTGCAACGTACTGTACTTCCCGCACGTCTTCTCGATTGACACTTGCCTTCCTGCCGTGATATCTGCGGCGCAACCGGGGTGCGTACATGAGAAAGATTTTGCCGGCTCTGGCGATCGCATTTTGCGCGACGGCGCTCTCGGTTCAGGCGTCGGCGCAGGATAAGCCAATCGTCATTGCCGCGAGCACGGTGCTCGACGGGCGCGGCCATGTCCTTCACAACACGCGCATCGTCATCGAAAACTCAAAGATCGTTCGCATCGATCCAAACGCTGCACCCGTGACGTACGATCTTCGCGGTCTGACGGTTCTTCCCGGCTGGATCGATTGCCATGTCCACATTACCTATCACTTCGGTCCCAATGGCCGCGCCGAGGATAAAGACGAAACTCCGGAGCAGGCTGCGCTCGCCGCCGAATCAAATGCTTGGCTTACGCTGATGGACGGTTTCACGACAGTTCAAAGCGTCGGTTCGCCTGAAGACAAGTCTCTGCGGGACATGATCAATCGCGGCGCAATTCCCGGCCCGCGCATCCTTACCGCCATTCGACCGCTCTTTGGACGCGGCGATGCCACGGGCACGCCCGAGCAGATTCGCGCCTACATCGATAAAGATTCCGACAATGGCGCCGATCTGATCAAGGTATTCGCCTCCAAGAGCATTCGCGATGGCGGCGGACCGACTCTTTCGCAGGAGCAGCTCAACGCCGCCTGCAGCGAGGCGAAAAAGCGCGGCCTGCGCACGCTCGTGCATGCCTATCGCGATTCAGTTCGCATGGCTACGCTCGCGGGCTGCACGGAAATCGAGCACGGAACATTCGCGACTGACGACGATTTGCGCTTGATGGCCCAGCATGGCACCTATTTCGATCCCCAAGTCGGCCTTGTCATCCAGAATTATCTCGACAACGAGAAGCGCTATCTCGGTATTGGCAATTACACCGACTCCGGCTTCGAGCAGATGAAGCAAGCGCTCCCGCTCGACGCCGATCTTTTCCGCCGTGCGCTCAAGACTCCTGGTCTGAAGATTGTGTTCGGTACGGATGCCGTGGCCGGTGCGCATGGCAGAAATGCCGAAGAATTAATTGACCGCGTGCGCGACGGCGGGCAGGATCCCATGGCCGCAATGGTCTCCGCGAATTTTCTTGCCGCGGAATCCATGAAATTGCAAAACGAAATTGGCTCGATCGCGCCCGGCCTTCAGGCAGATATCATTGCTCTAGATGGAAATCCGCTGGACGACATCACGGTCGTCCGCCGCGTTGCTTTTGTCATGAAAGGTGGCGTGGTTTACAAGAATGTTGCTGGCCATCACATCCCGCGCTACGCGGACGTGATACCTTGAACGATTGCCGAATAGAGTTCGTGAGCGCCATTTTGCAACCGATAGCCTAAATTCTCGGGAGGTGTTATGCGCCGTCTTGCATTTGTGATTGGTCTGATTTTTTGTCTTCCGCTCGTGACGGTTGGCCAGCAGCAGGAGCAGGCCAGCCTCAGTGGATTCTTCGGTAATTCGGGCGCGACGGAACAAAGCTGGGAGCAGAAGTTCCGCGCGATTCCGTCCCCAGACAACATGAAGCAGTATATGCAGCTTCTCGCCGCGCGCCCGCATCACGTCGGCTCGCCCTACGACAAGCAAAACAGCGAATGGCTGCTCGCTCAGTTCAAAAAATTTGGCTGGGACGCGCATATTGAAACATTCCAAGTTCTTTTCCCAACTCCTAAGCTTCGGGTCCTCGAGCTTGTGGCGCCCACGCATTTCACTGCCAAGCTAGAAGAGCCGACCGTTCCTGGAGATCCCACTTCTTCGCAGCATTCCGAACAACTCCCCACCTACAACGCCTATTCCGCCGATGGCGACGTCACCGCGCCGCTTGTCTACGTGAACTATGGAGTGCCGGAAGATTATGAGCAGCTCGACCGCATGGGCATTTCCGTCAAGGGAGCAATTGTGATTGCCCGGTACGGCCACTCCTGGCGCGGCATCAAGCCAAAACTTGCCGCACAACATGGCGCGATTGGCTGCCTGATCTATTCTGATCCCCGCGACGATGGATATTACGAAGGCGAAGTTTTTCCCAAGGGTCCTTATCGCCCTGACGAAGGTGTGCAGCGCGGCAGCGTCATGGAGATGGAAATCTATCCGGGAGATCCGCTGACGCCGGGCGTCGGCGCCACGGCCAATGCCAAGCGCCTCACATTAAAGGAAGCGAAAACGATCGAACCGATTCCCGTGCAGCCGATTTCTTACGGTGACGCTTTGCCGCTCCTGAAAGCCCTTCACGGCCCTGTCGCGCCAGATAGCTGGCGTGGCGCACTGCCCATCACGTATCACGTAGGTCCTGGCCCGGCCAAAGTTCATCTGAAACTCGCATTCAATTGGGATCTGAAACCTGTGCGCGACGTGATCGCGAAACTTCCCGGCTCTGTATACCCCGACGATTGGGTCATTCGCGGCAACCATTACGATGGCTGGGTGAATGGCGCGGAAGATCCCATCTCGGGTCAAGTTTCACTGCTTGAAGAAGCGCGCGCAATGGGCGAGCTTTACAAACAGGGCTGGCGTCCGAAACGAACTATCATTTATTGCGCGTGGGATGGCGAGGAACCGGCTCTGCTCGGGTCAACGGAATGGGTCGAAGAGCATATGGATGAACTCAATGCTCACGCCGTTGCTTACATCAATTCGGACTCTAACGGCCGTGGCTATTTGGGCGCCGAAGGCTCGCACACGCTCGAATCGTTGGTGAACGACGTGGCCAAGGATGTCCAGGACCCGGAGAAAAATATCTCTGTCTGGCAGCGGCTAAGGTTTAATCGAATTGCGCACGCGCTGAACGCCACTGACCGGGAAAAGGTCGAGTCACAGAAAAATATCATCATAGGCGACCTTGGGTCTGGCTCGGACTATTCCGGGTTCATAGACCACGCAGGCATCGCATCGATCAATTATGGCTTTGGCGGCGAGTCTGGCGGCGGAGTCTATCACTCCATTTACGACGATTATTACTGGTATTCTCATTTCGGCGATCCCACCGAGGAATACGGTCGCGCGCTTGCGCAAATGACGGGCACGACTGTCATGCGTTTGGCAGACTCGGACGTTGTTCCTTTTGATTTCACGGGCCTCGACGATGCGCTTGGCCGTTACATGTCCGAGCTGAAGAAGCTCGCCAAAACCGAAGGCGATGAAATCAACGAGCAGAACAAGGAACTCGAGGAGGGTGTTCTTGCGGCGACCAGCGACCCGACGAAAACCTATGTGCCTCCGGCCTCTGAATCGTCCGAGCCCACCTTGGATTTTTCTTCGATGGACAACGCTATCGCGAACATCCGCAAGAGCACGCAGCGCTACCAGGCGGCATTCACTAAGGCGCAACAAACCGACGCTTCCTCAGCTTCGGCTTCATTCGAAGCCGTCAATAGCGCGCTGATGCGAGCCGAGAGGGATCTTCTCAGCTCCGAAGGTTTGCCCGGCCGTCCGTGGTACAAGAACATACTTTACGCCCCTGGCATTTTCACCGGCTACGGCGTCAAGACCGTTCCCGGCGTGCGCGAAGCGATCGAGCAGAAAAATTGGCAGCAGGCAACGGAGGAAATTGCAATTGTGGCGGGCGCCCTGCAGAAAGAAGCGGATGCCATCAACGCCGCCGCGTCGGCTCTCGAATCCGCCGCGCGTTGACCTAGTGGGAGAAGGAAGAGGGGCCAAAACAATCAGCTACAGCTCGCGGCGGCCCTCCATCGCTTTCGTCATGGTCACCTCGTCGGCGTATTCCAAATCCGAGCCGACGGGGATGCCCATGGCGATGCGCGTCACGCGCACGCCGAGGGGCTTGATCAGCTTTGAGAGATAGACGGCGGTCGCCTCTCCTTCCGCGGTGGGATTAGTGGCAATAATGATTTCCTCAACGGTTCCGCCCTTCAGGCGCTCAATCAAACTCTTGATCTTGAGTTGCTCCGGCCCGCGGCCCTGCAGCGGCGACAACGAGCCTCCCAGCACGTGGTACATTCCGTTGTACTCACGCGTTTTTTCTACAGCGGAAATATTTGGCGCTTCCTCCACGACGCAAATCGTTTTCTTGTTTCGCGTCGCGCTGGTGCAGAAAAAACAGGGGTCCGTGTCCGTAATGTTGTTGCACACGGAGCATTCGCGAATTTTCTCCTTGGCCTCGCGAATCGCATCGGCAAGAGCCAGCGCCTGCTCGCGATCCGTTCGCAGCAAATGAAACGCGAGCCGCTGCGCCGTCTTCTGGCCGATTCCCGGCAGATGCTTCAATTCGTCGATTAAGCGCGTGATCGATGGGGCGAAATCGGGCATCAGCAATCCACGAACATGAAACAGAACATTTTGCGGATGGAAATAAGCTGCAAATGGATATGTGTGCGCCGCGTCCGGTTCAGAAAAGCCCCGGAATGCGCAAGCCGGCCACTCCCGGAAGATTTCCGGCCATGTCTTTCACTTGCTTGGCAAGTTCTTCGTCCACGCGGCGCGAGGCTTCATTGACCGCGGCAAGAATCAAATCCTGCAACATCTCCTGGTCTTTCCCAGCGAACACATCCGGCTCGATCTTCACTTCAGTCAGCTGCTTCTGGCCGTTCATTTTCACGGCCACCATTCCGCCGCCCGCCGTCGCTTCCGCGTGGATCTCTCCGCGCTTCTGCTCCAGGTTTTGCTGCATCTGCCACAACTGGGACATCATTTGTTGCAGAGCTTTCACTTCCATTTCAGTCCTCGCTTCGCCGCTTGACGTCTGAAATCCGGCCGCCGAAGCGCTCCAGCATGGCGCGCACAATCGGATCCTCTTCGAACCGCGCGCGCATTTCCGATGCTCGCGGCACTGAGCTCCGGCTGGAATCGAGTTTAACACAAACGCGGAGTGGCTGGCCCATCACGGTGCTCAGCACGGTGCGCAACTTCTCCATAGGGTCCCGCGCTTGCAGCATTTCCGCGAGCGCGCGGCTTTCCGGCGGAAAATATAAATTCATTTCGCTGCCTTGGAGCTCCCAACGGCTCGCGTGCTCTACCATGGACCACAAAAATTTTTGCTGATTCCGCAGCGCGGATTGGATTGATTCAAGCTGGGCGGCCGCGAGCCCGCTGAATTGACTCTCCGCAATTTTCGCGATCACGCGCGGCGCGGAGATGGGCACCGGACCTGACTTTTCGGCGAGGCCAGCCTGTACGATCGGCGCTCTTAAATTCTCAGTTGTACCAGACGTGGCGGTCGCTTGAAATTTCTTTTCACTCGCTCCGCCGTAACCAGAGGAGGGAATCGCAGGACTTGACACGGAGCGTGCGGGCGACGTGTTGCGCGCCGAAGTGGGTCGGGCATTTGATTCGCCGCGCAATTCCGCAAGAACTTCCTCGAGCGGCGCAAGCCGCGCCGCATTCACCAGCCGCAGCAGGCCCAACTCCAAATGCAAACGGGGATCGGGTTTGCGCCGCAAATCTTCGTCGGTGGCGAGCAGGATATGGAAAAATCTCGTCAAATCCTCTTCGGCGAAAAGCGCTGCCTGTTTCTCCAGCCGTGGATGCTCGTCGGCGGGCGCCGCAATGAGCGGCGAATCCGCGCCGGACACTTTTGCGACCAGCAAGTTCCGCACGTGGCGTATCGCCTCGCGGCAGAAATGTTGGAGGTTGTGCCCTTCGGCATGCAACCGCTGCACCAGCGTCAGAGCGCGTTCGGCGGAATGGTTGGCAATCGCTTCCACCAAATCGTCGAGTACATCTTCCGCGACCACGCCGAGAAGCTCGCGAACTTGCGCATCGGTGATCTTGTCGCCGGAATACGCGATAGCCTGCTCGAGCAACGAGAGTCCATCACGAACGCTCCCTTCCGCCGCGCGCGCCAGCACGGCGATGGCTCCCGGCTCAATCTCCAAGTTTTCTTCTTTGGTGATGTGTTGAAGTGCTCCGGCAATTTCTTGAAAGGTAAGCGAACGAAATTGGAAAAGCTGCGCGCGTGACTTGATGGTATCGGCGAGTTTCTCCGGCTCCGTTGTCGCCAAAATAAAAACGACTTTCTCGGGCGGCTCTTCCAGAGTTTTGAGCAGTGCATTGGAGGCTTCATCGGTAAGCTGGTGCGCTTCGTCCAGGATGACAACTTTGTAGCGGCCTGAGGCAGGCGCGTAGCGCACCATCTCGCGCAATTCGCGGATTTGATCGATGCCGCGATTTGACGCGGCGTCGATTTCGAGCACATCCAGCGAACCGCCCGCTGTGATCTCGCGGCACGCATCGCAGACGTTGCACGGTTCGGCCGTCGGTCCATTCACACAGTTCAAGCATTTTGCGAGGATGCGCGCCGTCGTGGTTTTGCCGACGCCGCGCGTGCCGCAGAAAATATACGCATGCGCCAGCCGGTTCTGCCGGATGGCATTCTCCAACGTTTGTGTGACGTGCCGTTGTCCGACGATTTCTCGGAACGTTTGCGGCCGCCATTTGCGCGCGATCACTTGATAGGCCATGGAGTTTTTTAGGTTCGCCCTTGTGTGGAAGGAACTTCGGGTGATCCGCGGCGCACGAAGCTGATCCGCTACCGTTGCTCCCTTCCGGGCCTGGCGGGGTTCGCGGGGAATCGTCGCACAGAGCCCGAAGTTCCACCGATACGCGAACAGTTTTCGCGCCGCAAGCTGCGCAACGCAAATTTTGCCCGCTGTCGCGAGTCTAGCATACCGCTCGCGCACGCGAAAGCCGTGGAGGCGCGAGAAGCTTTTTCAATTCTTAGGGAACGATCCAGGAATATTGATCACGCGGTGGGAATGAAGTCGGCGGGCTTCGGAAAAGCCACCATCCAGATGCTTTCGGGCTGCAGCTTGGCGGCTCCGATGCGCCAACAATTCACGTCCTCCGCGGCGCGAGCGATCTGATACAAGAACGGGCGCGCGGGATTATCCTTCGCGTGTTCTTTGACCATCACCCTGATGGCAACAATGCCCTCGCGCGACACCTCGCGTTGTAAGCGAAAGCAACAACCGCTCTCGCTTATATCGATCGTTGTCGTGAGCTCCCGGAAAAATCGTCCATCCGTACCGAACCCGGTCACCTCTATCGGAACCGACAGAGGCAGTCGCCGCTCGCGACGGCGGTCCTGGTTTGCCTGGATCCCGAGTTCTTCCCAATTGACTTGCCCGCGCATTTTTCTGGCCTCGCGCTTGGTAAGAGGCAGGTCAGCAGCCATACCGGCGGCAAACTATGTCGTTGATTGGAAAGGAAAACTCGGACTGGCGGGTCGATCTGTTGTAGCGCATGTCGATACAGATGTGCAGTTGCGGTACACCTGGTTTACGGGCATTAGAGGCCCGAATTACGCAACGCTTCTTGACGTCCGCCGCTGCTCGCGCTTTAGGAAACGGTACAGGCTGGTCCGGCCAATGCCCAACACTTGCGCTGCGCGCACACGGTTTCCAGCGCACATTTCGAGCACTCGCTTGATATGAATTCGGCGCACTTCGTCGAGCGGCAAGGGCCGCCAATTTCCTTCCGCCGGCCCGATATTCCCGACAGGCCGCCGAAGATTTCCGGGCAGGTCATCCACATCGATGAATTCGTTCGTGGCCGTGATCGCCGCGCTCGATATGACGTTTTCGAGCTCCCGTACATTGCCCGGCCAATTGTGATGCAGCAGAACCATTTGCGCGCGCCTCGTCAGTCCCTGAAACGTTTTACCGTATTCGTCGCTATATTTTTTTAGGAAATAGCGCACCAGAATCGGAATGTCTTCGGCGCGCTCGGACAGGCCGGGCACACGGATTTCAAGGGAACTGAGGCGATAGAAAAGATCCTCGCGGAAACGTCCGGCGAGAACTTCGCTGCGGAGATCACGATTCGTTGCGGCGATGATGCGCACATCCACTTTCATGATCTCGGGCGAACCTATGCGCTGGATTTCACGATTCTGAATCACGCGCAACAACTTCGCCTGCATCTGAAGCGATGTTTCGCTGACTTCATCGAGGAACACTGTGCCGCCATTTGCGTATTCGAACAAGCCAGGGCGCGTTTCCGTGGCGCCAGTGAACGCACCGCGCATGTGGCCGAATAGCTGGCTTTCAAGGAGCGTGTCCACAAAGGCCGAGCAATTGCATACTGCGAAACGGTGTTGTCCCACGGGACTCATCTGGTGAAGCGCGCGGGCTACCAATTCCTTTCCGGACCCAGTGGGGCCGCTGACCAGCACATTCGTGTAGTGCTTGGCGATTTTTCGTGTCATGTCCAGCATTTCGAGCATGGCAGGGCTGCGGCCGACGATGCCTTCAAATTCGAAATTCGACAGGAGCTGTTCATCAAGAACGCGGATCTGCGACCGCCGCGAAGACACTTCGGCGAGTTCATCAAGCGACTTCGTGAGTCTTGCCTGGTCGAGAGGCTTGCAAAGATAGTCGTACGCCCCACGTTTGATTGCTTCGATTGCCGAATCAACCGTGTAATGGCCGGTGATAAGAATCACCGCGACATTGGGATCAAGCTTCAGCGATTTTTCGAGGAAGGTAAAGCCATCCATTTCCGGCATCAGCATATCCACCAGAATCATGCGGCACCCGCCGGCCCGCACTTGTGCCAAAGCCTCGTTCGGACTGGTTGTGCCGTTCGCGGGATAGCCCAAACGTTGCAATCTCGCCGTAGTGCTTTCGACCAGATCTGCCTCGTCATCCAAAACGCAAATCGACACGTGTTGCCGAACCAATTCAGCGACAGGTTGTTCAGTGATGGCTGCCATTCTGCTGCTACAGGCACGGAGCGTGCCATAACGTTCGGGCACGGCACACGTTGGGCGTGGGTTATTGCCGGACGGCCCAGTGAATTTTGGGGCTGGGAATTCGCTGTGCCTGAGAGGGTTATCGTGAGGTGATTCGTTTCGGTACATGGCGTTGCTGTCATTGATGCAAAGAATTGAACAGCTTTGAGACGCTGGGAGTGTTTCAAATCCGATTTTCGATGCCAAAAGGGAACGCGAAAGTGCACCATTCCGGCGCGCCCTGCGCTGGCGATCCTAGTTCTTCGTCGCCGGGTGCGCCAATGAGGTATTCAACTTGCCCAGAAGAGTTTGGCGCGGATGGCGCTGCAGTAATAGAATTTCCCTTCCTTCGCCCGTGAAGTGCGCGTTTATTGTAGCGACTTGATAGGTGACAGGGCTAGTACGATCTGCGGTCCGCTCATCGGACATGCGCGCGAACACCAGCGCTCCAACTCGTAGTGAAGCGTGAAGCAGCACTTTCCGGCTGCCATCGTCACACCTGCGGAGCATGGTCCTCTCAACGAAGAAATTCTCGCCCAAGTCCCACCCGGAAATCTCGACAGGATGACTTAATTCTTCTGTTTCCAGCGGAGCCATCAACCTACCTCCACGGATAAGAAAAGCAGAACGAATGCCAAAGTGAATGCCAAAGTTGGCTTCCGCCGTCTTTGCTGTGCCGCAAGGAGTTACGAGTGGCCGCTGCAATCTGCAGCATGGGCGCCTGCATCGCAAATCAGTACAAATGTGCTGGTTTGAATCAAGCGCGGGTCGTGCGAGAAGAGTTCATGCCGACAAGAAAATAGTCGCCGACCTTCAGCGGTAATGCACGCCTGGATAATAAAGGAGGTTAAGCGCGAGCGGATAAACGAAGCCGAAAATCTTGCCGTACACAAACCAGGCGATAAGAAGGCCAGCGAATCCGAGTCCCGAGAATGTGCTGGCCATGAATCGGCGCGCTGTGTTTTCGCTCATCAGCACGGTAACGCCGTTGTGCCCATCCAACGGCGGGAAGGGAAGCAGATTGAATGTGCCGAGCAGGAGATTCAGCACAAACAGAATGCTCAGAGCGGCAGCCGCCAGTTGCATTCCGCTGTTTGTGCTGCTGGCTGCCTGTGTGATTTGCGCGTATGACGATATGCTTTCGGGTGCGCGGAAAACTCCCATTCCCACGCCTACGCGGATTGCAATTGCCGCTGCGATCATCAGTATAAAATTCGCCGCGGGTCCCGCCAGTGCCATCCATGCCGCGCGACGTGGGTGCCGTTGCGCCCACACAGGATCGTACGGAGCGCTGGCCCAGCCGATCATCCAGGGAGGATGGGTTAGAAAATAAGAGGCAATCGGTACAATCACCGTGCCGAACAGTTCGCGGCGGATGTGCGGCAAGGGATTCAGGGAAACTTGTCCGCCTTGGAAGGCTGTCGGGTCGCCTCCCAGCTTCCCAGCCAGGGCGTGTGCGCCCTCATGGCACACCGTCGAAAACAGGAACACCACATACCAGATAACACCCAGGACCAAAAACTGCGCATTCATATGGGCGATAGGTTATGTGCTACCGCCCCCTGAAGGCAAGCCGATCGTGTTTCTACGGTGTCATCCTGATTGACACATTTAAACAAAGAGACTATCTATCTGCCCCGTGGAGGCCTTCTCCGTTTTTGGGGGAGGGTTGAGGGGGAGACAGAAGTGCCTGAAAGAAAAACTCGGAAACCTAGCCGTACTGCGCGTGACCGCGATTTCGAAAACCTGCTCCGGGCGGCTTCGCGCCGCCTCAATTCGCACCCGCTCAAGCACATGAAGCACGGTCGCCAGGAAGTGAAAGCTTTGGTTTTCACAGATTAATCGGGCTATCCCCTGCGTCGTTGGAATGCCAGCTACCGCTAAATCGAGTGGTGCGCAGGTCGGCGTGTGCCTCGGAGCCTGGCATCGTGGGTTCGATACGGTTGGCGCATACCCGCGCGATTATGCGGCAGCGGACCGTGATTCTGTTCGCTTGGGTGGAAGGCTGTTAAGACTTCTTTCTGGGAACTTTCGCGCCCCTCTTTCGCGCCTCGGAAAGTCCGATCGCGATTGCCTGTTTGCGGCTCTTGACCGTACCGCCCTTGCCGCCTTTGCCGGATTTGAGGGTACCCCGCTTTTCGCGGTGCACGGCGCTCTTCACACTTTTCGCCGCAGCCTTTCCATATTTTGCCATTTCATCCTCCTAATTAAGATTAATCCTAACGTGGTGCAATTCTCTCTCTATCGACGTCATCTCAATTTGCCATCATTTTAGAGTGCCGAGGCGCATGCCTGGTGACGTCGTAGTAGCGCTTTAAAGGTTCTTGGGTCCTGAGAAGTTTCGGTAGCATGCAAAATCGCGGAGATTTGGCTCCGGGGCCTGGACTCGAACCAGGATAACCAGCTCCAAAGGCTGGCGGCCTACCAATTAGCCGACCCCGGAAAGGCGCGGCCAAACTCAAGAAGTATAATTAATCGCTGGTGATTCCGCCATTCTTCTTAACGTGCGTTAAAATTGGGATCCAGACCGGTGAAGCTACCACAACTTCGTCTGGCTCACGGATGCACAAGGCGATGACCCCTCGATACTTGCTCGTTGCGCGCACGTGACTTAAGCCTGCCGCGGCGCATCATTAATTGGTAATGGCGGTACCTCATTTAGACCCTGAAAGGGAGCTCATGCCAATCATCCGCCGCTGTTCGCGATGTTTGTCCGCCGTAGTGTTGTTTGGCGTCGCGATATCGAGCGCAAGTGTTCTGAACGCTCAGGAACCCGCGTCGCTTACGTTGCTGAGTTCGCCGGCCGGATATCTCGCGCCGCTTCCGGCGTTTCCTGAGACGGCGCCAATCTTCCCATCCGCTAAGTTTCAAATGGTCCCGCCGCCGCAGCCGATCAGCGCTCCTGTGCCTGAGTTCTCTGCGCCTGCGTTTCACGCGGTGGAACCACACCCGGCGTACGTCACCGACTCAACCACAGGGCAGCGCGACGTCTCTTGGCGCTTGCTGCCGTCGAACTTTCTCGATGACCAGCGAGCTATGTGGCTTTTTCCTGTCCAACTCGCGCATGGTCATCATTGGCTGCCAACGATTTCAATCATCGGCCTTACGGCCGGTCTTATCGTTGCCGACCCGCACGACGCTCCCTACTTCCGTCGTACGAGATCCTTCATCGATTTTAATAGCAGCTTCAGCAAGGTAGCGACTGACGCCGAACTCGCGGCCGCTCCTACCTTCTTATATCTGACGGGTCTTGCTACTAGAGACTCCTACGCGCAGAAGACCGCTTTGTTCGCTGGCGAAGCTGCTGCCGACGGCATGGTTTTTTACGGAATCGCTCAAGTCGCCACCCACCGCAGACGGCCTATCGAAATCCCGCCCGACGGAAACTTTTCCGATACTTTCTGGGAAGGCCACAAGGGAATCCTCTCCAATAGTTTCCCATCTGGACACGCAATTGAGGCATTTGGAATCGCCACGGTAATTGCAAGGCGTTATCGAAAGCATCGTTGGGTTCCGTGGCTCGCATATGGCGCCGCGACTGTCATCAGCTTTTCGCGCATCACAATACAGTCCCACTTTCCGTCCGACGTGTTTCTCGGAGCCGCCATCGGTTATACTGTCGCGCGCTACGATGTTCTCCGCGGGCAGTGACGCGTCGCTTACATTTCCAGCGCACAACAAGAAAATCCATGGAGTTCCCGTTTTTCGCCTCTCGGGATAAACTTATGGGCGGGGATTTCGCACGCCCCGTCTGAATTTATATGAAAATTCTTACCGTTGACCAAATGCGCCAGGCCGACCGTTTGACGACGGAGCGGTACGGAATCCCGGGCCTGGCGCTGATGGAAAACGCGGGTTCGTCAATTGCACGATTTATCGCCGCGCACTTTTCGCCGCTCAATCGACGGCGCGTCGTCGTGTTGTGCGGGAAAGGGAACAACGGCGGAGACGGTTTTGTCGTCGCGCGCAAGCTGCGTGAACTCGGCGGCCAGCCGATCGTTTTCCTCTTCGCGGATTCTTCTGAACTTATCGGCGACGCTGCGGAGAATTTTCGGCGCCTGCGCGCCGCGTCGATGGAAACAACGGTCATTGGTGACGCGACAGCATGGAGCCAGTCGCGAAATTCACTCGCGGGCGCTGCGGTTATTGTTGATGCTCTTTTTGGGACAGGCTTGCGCGGGCCAATCGAGGGTCCGCTGGCTCAGGTGATTCAGGACGTCAACGGGCACGGACACCGCACCTGTGTTGTGTCTGTGGATATTCCTTCCGGACTCTCGGGAGATACAGGAGAGGTTGCCGGTCCGGCGATTGTCGCCGATTACACAATCACCTTTACTGCTCCTAAGGTGGGGATGGTGGCGGCGTCCGCGCGCCCCTGGATAGGCCGGCTGTCGGTTGCCGACATTGGTTCGCCGCGCTCGCTGATCGAGGAAATTTCTCACAGCAACGTGCGTTGGCTGGAGCCGTGGGAATTTCGCTCGTTGCCGACAGGGCGAAGAGCCGACTCGAACAAAGGTCTATATGGCCACGCATTAATTGTTGCAGGCTCGACCGGCAAAGCCGGCGCTGCGGGTCTGGCGGCGATGGGCGCCTTGCGTTCAGGCGCGGGTCTGGTGACTGCCGCCACGCCCGAACCAGTACTTCGCACTGTCGCCGGATTTGCACCGGAAATCATGACCGAGGCCTTGCACGCCACCGCTGCAGGAACCATTGCGCGCGACGTTTTTGATTCGGGCGGTTTCGCGAAGATCGTCGATGGGAAAAGTGTACTGGCACTTGGTCCCGGATTGAGCACGCAGCCGGAAACGCAGCAGTTCGTCCGGTCGATTATCGCAAGCCGCCAGCAAATTCCAATCATCCTGGATGCCGATGGTCTGAACGCTTTCGCCGGACGCGCCGACGAGCTTCGCGGTTCGCGTGAGATGCTTGCGGTGACTCCGCATCCGGGCGAAATAGCGCGGCTCATCGGCAGTACCGCGAAGGATGTCCAGTCGCGTCGCCTCGAAGTGGCGGGCAAAGCCGCGAGTGATTGGCAAGCGTTTGTCATACTGAAAGGCTATCAAACAGTTCTAGCAGCTCCGGATGGCACGGCGTGGATAAATTCGACGGGGAATCCCGGAATGTCCACCGGCGGCACCGGCGATGTGTTGACAGGTATGCTGGCGGGACTCACGGCGCAGTGGGGAGCGCAGAATTGGCCGCTGGCACTTGCATGCGGCGTCTATTTGCATGGATTGGCGGGCGACTTAGCCGCCGAGGAGTTTGGCGAAGCGCCGCTCATCGCCACCGATGTCATTCGAGCAATCCCCGCCGCGTGTGCGCAACTCCGCGACGCCATTCAGGCGCTGTGACATGTCGGCTGTCGAATTTCTCTCGCGCGCGGCGGAAGACACGATTTCGTTGGGCAGGGAACTGGCCGCCAGTTTACGCCCGCCTCTTTTGGTCCTTCTAACCGGCGAACTCGGGGCGGGCAAGACGACGCTGGCGAAGGGTATTATCAGCGGCCTGGGAGTTGCCGCCGAACAAGACATCACCAGTCCCACCTTCACACTTATTCACACCTTTACCGGACGCGTTACAGTTTTTCACGTGGACCTGTACCGTGTCTCGGACGTCCACGATTTTGACACTCTCGGACTAGAGGATCTTTTCGCTGAGCCAGCGATTGTACTGATCGAATGGCCCGAGCGCATGCGTTTGCGTACAGACTGGCCCGTGCTGCGCATCGCGCTCCAACACATCGCCGAAGACGTGCGAAAAATTACCATAGCCGAAATCGTGCCGGAGGAATTGACGCAACAAATCAACAACAAGATGTAGAAGTCCGTATCGCAGTGACCAAGAGAGTCAGTGGGCAAAATCGCGAAACCGGGGAAAGTCGGCGATGCGGGTGGGCGGCGATCTACGACATTCATGCGAACCTTCCTGCGCTTCAGGCGGTCCTCGGAGATATTCGTCAAGCGCGTGTAGATCACGTTGTAGTCGGAGGAGATGTGCTTCCAGGGCCGATGACGCGCGAAACGCTTGCGTGTCTGCGCGAGGTTGATATCCCCGTGCAGTTCATCCTGGGGAATGGAGACCGCGAGGTGCTCGCGCGAATGAGGGGTATGGAGACTGGCTGGTATCACGCGGCTGCAGAACAGTGGCGCGCGCCGGTGCGGTGGAGCGCAGAACAACTCCGTATGGAAGACGAAAAGTTGTTAGCGAGTTGGCCGGCGACAGCGCGCTTGAAGATACAAGGATTAGGCGAAGTGATGTTTTGCCACGGCACGCCGCGAAGCGACACGGAGATATTCACGCGCCTTACTCCGGAAGAGCGGCTATTGCCAATTTTCGAGGGAGTGAAAGTATCGACAGTGCTTTGCGGGCACACGCACTTGCAGTTTGACCGCACGATTGGAGGAGCTCGCGTTGTGAATGCGGGCAGCGTAGGCATGCCATTCGGCGAACCGGGAGCTTATTGGCTCCTGCTCGGGCCCGAAGTTGAGTTGCGGTACACGCGTTACGACCTGGCGAAAGCCGCCGAGCGCATTCGAGCCACGAAGTATCCACAAGCTGAGGATTTTGCAATGCGCAACGTGTTGCAACCGCCCTCAGAGGAGGAAATGCTCGGAGCATTCTCGCGCGCCGAATTAAAGTGAGAAGCGAGTCGGCGAAAGCTCGATGCCTAACCTTAGTGACGCCAGTGCTGAATGGCCCGCCATAAATCTGCAAGCAGGGGCCACAGCACAGCAATGCCGAGCAGCACAGCCATGATTTTGCGACGCGCAGCGACCCCGAGTCGCCAAGCTGCATCAGGTCCGTGGCGCTCGCAGAAGCCATCCTCAAACGCCGGCTTCTCACATCGTTCGCCAGATCTTCCCAAATACAGGCAGCGGGGCCCCTGTCCGTCCGCCGGGTTAACGACTTGGTCTCTCATCCTTGCGCCACTCTCGCATTCTGCTACAGTCAAAAGAGTAAGGCCAGATTCGTCCCATGCCGGACACTACCACCGCAACGCCGGCACGCCCGGCGCGCCTGAAGCTCGAGCCGTATTCCGCCGAGTTGCGCCTCGCGGCACTGACGCCCGGCATCGACAATATCCACTTTGATGTTTATCTAAGTCCAAGGTTTCTTGAAACCGGGCGGCAGTACATGGCCGACCTCGTCCGCCAGGCGGCGTCCCTTCAGCAGTTTTTCGGCTTCGAGTCGCGGCAGTCGCGCGCAGGTGACTCCTCGCAGTTCCGCAAACTGCTGAGCGAGCTCTTGCAGTCTGGAATTACCCGCGCGCAGTTTGAAAAAAATATCGAGTTCGATTTACTCCTCCGCCTGGCCGTACTGAAATTTCTTACCCAGGAGCTTGCCAGCGAATTCTCCAGCGTGATCGTCGAATGCAAGGAGCATATCCGTTCCAGGGGGTCCGTTTTCGAGCACAGTGAGCAGGCCCACGTGAAGCGCGCACAAATTGCCGAGTTGCAATCGAATCGTAAAGCTATCGTGCGCCGCGCCGGCCAAACGTTGTTTCACATCCTCAAGGAACTGGATGAGACGGTGTTGGCTAAATCGCGCCGCGCGCTCTTCGGCGAAGATTTCGCGGACACGTATGAACTGCTCACAAACCGGCTCCTGTTCGTCGAAAACGGAAACGATGATTATCTCTTTTTGGAACACTATGTTCTGCTAGGCAATTTCTTGCAGGACCCTGACCGCTTCGAGAATTTCGACACTCTGCTGATCGACTTTCTTCGCGACTTTGTTATCACGGAGGCAGCCTCGGAAGAGCTTCGCCGCGCCCACGAAACATACGGGAAGCTCGTTGAACAGGCTCTCGGGAAGCGTTCCGGACTGGCTAAGCTGGAAGAGGAGCAAGAGGAAGCGCTACGCAAGGTCGGCGGCAGTGAAGGTTTCCTTCCCGGAATTTTCAAACGTCGCGGGGGAGTGGAAGCCGAAGCGAATCTCGCGGTATTGCGCCGGCGCCAGGCGGACCTCGAATTTCAACTCGCGGAAATCAGTCCGGAACTCGAAGCGGCCAAGCAAAAGGTAGACTTCCTGACCGAGGAATTTCGCAGCCGATTGGGTGACTATCTCAGCGAGCCGCAGAATGCGCGCCGTCTGTTCGATTCATCGGTGGCGGGTGGTCACGGCGCGGTCGAAACGGAAGTCCGCGAGCGGTTGCTCGAGGAATTACACCGGCGCCTGGAGGAGCGCGATCTTCTCGGATACGTGGTCGCGAGCTACGAAGTCTGCAATCTTTATAACGATTTTTGCCCACCCGTTCACTTGCAGCAGCTCAGACGCGCGCTGTTGTCTCGCGATGAAATGAAACGCGTCGAAAAAGTGCTGGGCCAATTCCCAGCGCGCAATTTTTCGCTGAAACGCATCGAGGAAGCCTCAAAAGCGCTGCGTCGCTACTCCCATGACGAATCGCGCGCCTTGGTACTGCGTTTCGTGCAGGATTTGATGCGTCTCCGGCGCGATCGCCGGAATTACCATCACGTGGCGGCCTGGCTCGAGAAAATCAATTTGGTGCGATCGGATCGTCAGCGCGAGCTCTCCCGCGTCAATAACACTCTCTACGAATTCGTGTTTTCCGATGAGCGTCGCGGCACGGATGATCCGGTTGTGTCGCATACAGTCATCAAGGCGGACGTTCGCGGCTCAACGGAAATAACCAAAGATCTGCTGGCGCGCGGTCTTAACCCCGCGTCGCATTTTAGCTTGACGCTTCACGAGCCCGTCAAGCGTCTCCTCGAACGCCACGGAGCGGCCAAAGTGTTCCTCGAGGGCGACGCCATCATTCTGGCCATTTACGAAACGGAATCGAATCGCGCCAGCCAACGCGCGGTCGCCAAAGCGTGTGTGCTCGCGCGCGAGATTATTGAAGTGACTCAGGCTTATAACGCGAAAGCAGAATCCGGAAACTTGCCTCGCCTCGAGCTCGGCATTGGCGTCGCGTTTCAAAATTCCGCCCCGTCGGTTTGGTCCGACGGCGACTCGAAGATCATGATCTCGAAGGCTCTGAATCTCTCCGATCGTCTCTCGAGCTGCTCCAAGATGGCGCGCCGCTTGTTCGCCAAAAACCCTTCGCCATTTCGCGTTTTCCTCTTGCAGACCTTAATCGTCGAAGGCGCAGCCGAGGAGGAGGGTGACGAACTATTGATGCGCTACAACATGAATGGCATCGAGCTCAACGAGGAAGGCTTCCAGAAGCTCACCGGCGAGATTTCTCTTTTTCCGTTGGAGGGAAGTTTCCCCATGCCGTGGGGAAAGGACCGCGCGCAACTTTTCTACGGCGAGCTGCCATTCGGCGATTCGCTCGAACCGATTGTGATTCGCCGCGGAATGACGCGTGAGCTCCAGGCGGGCGGCAAAATAGGCGGCCCCACGAACCGTCCTTACTTCGAAGTCTGCGTCCATCCCAAGCTTCTCGAACTCGCCCGCAAAAAAGTCCTCGCGGCGAAGCGCTAAATCCCACCATTACGAGACGCGAGGAAGTCGACAATTCTTAGACTCAGGTTTGAAGTGACACGCCAAGACAGCTTAAATTTAGCAGCGACCTCCGGCCAAAACTCACGGGCCACATCATAAACCGTGCGACATCGGGAGCATCAGCCTCTGTTTGTCTTATCAAATTCCGAGCATGTTGATTTGCAGCTTCTTGTAACCGTGCTCGGCCGCCCACAGGTCAAGCGGAATTGTCGCCAACTCATCGACAATCGGAACAGCCAGCCCCGTCTTCGTCAAGTCGATGTTTTTCAGATAGGTGTGACAAGTGTCGCAAACGTCCACGCGGACGTGGCTGATTTCCGGCGCGGAATAGAATGCCATCTGCGGCTCTCGTTCTTCACCGCACGCCGGACAATAAATCCGTCGAAAAACCCACTCGTGCGCGCAGAGCATGCAGATCAGCGATTTTTTCGCGCCGTCACCTTCAGTCCTTAATATCCCAACGATAGGTTTGCCGCCGCAAAGTGGACAGGTCAATGGAGTTCCGTCGACGATTGTGGCTTCGCGGTTGGCGGCAAGATACTCTGCGTACGGCTGGAGAAAAATCCAAGCTAGCAATCGCTCTGAAGCAGTCTCGTCTAGCGAGTCGCCGGTGCGCACTACTTCTGTGTCGTCCATCGCCGATTCCAATTCAGGCCCCCTGTGCCAGAAATCCTCAATCGCGTGCTGCCATCCCGCAGATCCTTTTTGTGCCAGCCTGGCAGCGGCGCGAGCAAGCGGCCCCGGTGCAATCTGCTGGATCATAGATAGAAACGCAGGGAAGTGGGGAAGGAGGAGGAAAAGATCCAATTCATCCCGCAGAGGGCGGGCGGACGAAATCTTTGGCGAATCTGCCAACGCCTGGTGGATTTCCGTGTGAAGGCTTTTCTGAAATGTTGCAACGCGCCCGTAGAAGCGCAAACTTTCGGCGGCGAATGGATACGTTAATGTTAATTCGGCGGCGCGACGGATTCGACGATCCCACGGCGCATTGGTCATTTTCCTGGTCGGGATCTGCCGGTGACCTCGTAATACCAGGTCCGATGGAACGTCCACGCCCATGCCCGCGTGACGTACCCGTGAACCATGGCGCTGAAGCTGCCCTCTTCCAGGATCGTGCTCATGTACACGTGAATGAAAAACAGTCCAATGGTGACGAGCGCTACGCTCGCGTGGATTAAGATTGCGGCGTACCGGACGTATCGCAGGCTCCATGGAAGCGTTTCCGTGTACCACAAGACAACTCCAGACAGCAGCAGCAGTGCCACGCTCAACAACATTCCCCAGAAGAAAAGTTTCTGCCCGAAGTTGAATCGCCCCGTCGGCGGCAGCTCGTCGTCTCGGTTCTGGATGTACTCGGGCATCGCTTTAGCCCAGGCACGGTCGTTGTCGTCAATTTGCATGTCCCCGTGCCACTCTTTAAACATCCAGAACAGCGACACCGTAAAAATCAGGCCAAGCCACGGATGCCAGAATCGGGCCGTGGAAGCCCCGCCTACGACGGCGGCCATCCAATACAAATATGGCGACCAGAACGCGAGTCCGGTCATTAGGACATAAATGTAAGCAAGCGAGCCGAGCCAGTGGTTTGCGCGCTCGCCCAATGAGTAACGTGGGACCAATTCCTCGTCGCGGCCGGCGGCGGAACGCGGAATGGCGTTGGTGGTCATGCGCGCCTCCCATCATTCGGCGGAATTGGCTCCTCTTTCTTCGGGCCGTATCGCATGTAGTGCCAGGCAAGACCCACTAGTCCGCCGATCATCGCGAAATTCCCCAACCATTTCAGCGGTCCTTTCCACAGGCGGACCGAGTAGGGAATGTGCGGATCTTTTGGCAGTCCACCATATAACTCGGGGTTCTTCACATCGTGCAACACGTAGATCACGTGCGTGCCGCTGATTCCCTGCGGGTCGTAAACTCCCGCGTCCGCGAATCCAGAGACGCTGCGAAGCTGCTCCGCGCGCGTTTCCGCCAACTCCTTCATTTCCGGCTTCGTGCCGAAGTGCAGGCAGCCCGTCGGGCACGCCTTAATGCAGGCTGGTTCGAGACCAACCGACACCCGGTCATTGCACAGGGTACATTTGAAAACCTTGTGCGCCTCCGGACTGAATTTGGGAATATTGAACGGGCACCCTGTGATGCAGTAGCCGCAACCGATGCAGTGCTCTTCTTGAAAATCCACGATGCCGTTGGCGTATTGGACGATGGCGCCATCCGCCGGACATGCCGCCAAACAACCCGGATCTTCGCAGTGCATGCACTGATCTTTGCGCATCAGCAGCATCATGCTGCCGTCGGCCCGCTCATGTTCATTGAATTTGATCAGGTTCCAGTAATTCCACGCCGTTTCCGGCATGGTCTGGTAGGTGTTGTCAAACGTCGTCTCAGTGAAGGTGTAACCGTTCCATTCCAGGCACGCCACTTCGCACGCTTTGCACCCAATGCAGGTGCTAGTATCCACCAGCTTGCAAACTTGAAAATCCCTGTTCAAGCCGGCGCCCGGAACGCTTCCCGCGTGTGCTGAAATTCGGATTATTGCCGTTGACGCCTGGCTCATCGTTGCTGTCTACACTTTCTCGATTTTCACAAGGAAGCCCTTGGATTCCGGCGTATGGGCGTTCGGATCGGTCACGGTGGGAGTCAGCAAATTCGCCGGGGTTCGCGCGTTTCTTCCTTCATCCTCGTCAATGCCGCGAAAGCCCTGATGAATGGGTAAGCCGATCTGGTAGACCTTCTTGCCGTCGATCATCATCGGTTTCAGGCGGCGCGTTACGAAGGCTTTCGCGACGTAGGTTCCGCGCGCGCTGATCACTTTGATCTTGTCCGTTCCGCGAATTCCTTTTTCCTCCGCCAGCTCAACGGGAATTTCCACGAACGGTTCTGGAATCAGTTGCGCGCTCATCGGATTATTTTTCGTCCAGTAGTGATACTGCTCGGTCAGCCGGTAGGTGGTGCATACAATGCTGTACTCTTCCGGCGATCCAAACTTGTCGTAGGGAGTCTTGAATTTTTTCACCAGCGGATTGTTCGATTGGTTCGGATGCAATGGATTCTCGATTGGACTTTCGATCGGTTCGTAGTGTTCCGGGAACGGGCCGTCCGCCAGCACCCCAATGGGTGCGAATAGCCGCCCCACGCCTTCCGGGTTCATGATGAACGGACCCAGATGATCTTTCGGATGCGAATCCGGCTTGAAGTCCGGCACGTCGTTGCCGACCCATTTTCCGGCTGTTTCGTTCCACCATACCTGTTTCCGATCCGGATCCCACGGTTCTCCGGCACTGTCGCAGGAAGCGCGATTATAAAGAACGCGGCGATTTGCCGGCCAGGACCACGCCCAGTTTGGATAGATGCCCAGGCCGGACGGATCTTCGGTGCCGCGGCGCTGCACTTGGGAACCAGCTTCCGTCCAGGTGCCTGAATAAATCCAATTCCCGCACATCGTGGTGCCGTCATCCTTCAGCCATGCGAATCCTGGCAGTTGCTGACCCGCTTTAATCACTTGTTTCGTCACAGGGTCGGTCAAGTCCGCGAGCGCCCGGCCGTTCACTTCCATGGCAACTTGCGAAAGCCCAGGGTGGGCGGCGTCCACATAAGCCCAACTTAGATTCAAGATTGGATCCGGGAATTTACCCCCCTCCTTCTTATATAGGTCGCGTACACGCAGGAAAATTTGCGCAATGATGTCCTGGTCGAGCCGCGCCAGGCCGGGAGGCGGAACCGCGGCATATTTCCATGTCACCCAGCGCGCGGAGTTCGTCATGCTACCGTCTTTTTCCGCGAAGCCAGCGCACGGCAGGCGATAGACCGTCGTGTTTATGTTTTTTTGCTCTTCGGATGTAATCCCCGGGGCTTTCCAGAACTCGCTGGTTTCATCCGGATAAATCTCACCCACCACCAGCCAATCCGCTTTCTTCAGTGCATTGATGTTTTTATTTGTGTCCGGCCCGACCATCACGCCGTTCATACCGAACGCCATCATGCCTTTGACCTTGCCGTTGTACATATCATCCCAGATGTGCGTCCACGAATAATCGCGATCCACTTTAGGTAAATAGTCGAAACCGAATCCGTTTTCGCTCCTCGCCGAGTCGCCGTACAGCGACTTCAGCAGCGACACGAAAAACTTCGGAGTGTTTGACCAGTAGTTCATCGAACCCCACGCCGTTGGCTTCGACGACCCTGGAGTCACGCGTTTCAGATACGCCGCCAAATCCGTGTCGGCGGGAACAGGCGTTTTCAGGTATCCGGGCAGGATGTCGAAAAGCCCCGCCATATCCGTCGCACCCTGAATATTGGAATGTCCTCGGAGTGCGTTTACTCCGCCGCCTGCTCTCCCCACGTTTCCCAACAGCAACTGGATCATCGCCGCCGTGCGAATGATCTGCGTGCCGAAAGTGTGCTGGGTCCAGCCAACCGCGTAGATAATGGTTGCCACCTTCTTCATGTCACCGTCTTTGCGGACGGAAGTGAACAGGTCGGCGGCCTTCAGGAACTGCTCTTTCGGAATGCCCGTGATCCGCTCAACCGTCTCCGGTGTGTAACGCGAATATTGCCGTTTCAGCAATTGGAAGACGCAACGCGGATGTTGAAGCGTTACGTCGTAGGCGACGTTCGGCGGCAACGCGGGCGGTTTGCCGTAGGGCACAGATGTTTCGCCATGCGCAGAGCTCTTGTGTGCAGCGCGCTCAACTGCATCGGCTTTGCCGCTCAGATCTCCGCCCTCTTCGTAATTCCACGTGGCGTTATCGTAAGTGCCGGACGCGGCGTCAAATCCGGAGTACAACCCGTCCTCCGGCAATTTGAATCCTTCTTTAACGACAAATGCAGCATTCGTGTAGTTGGCGAGATATTCTTTGGCGACGCGGTTGTTCTCGATGGCATAACGAATCAGCCCGCCGAGGAACGCAATGTCGGTGCCGGCGCGAATCTGCAGGAACAGATCGGCAGTGGCGGATGTGCGAGTGAATCGAGGGTCTACGGAAATCAGCTTGGCGTTGCGGTTGCGCTTTGCCTCCATCGCCCATTTGAATCCGCAGGGATGGTTTTCGGCGGGATTCCCGCCCATGATCAACATCATGTCAGTGTTCTTGATGTCGATCCAGCCGTTGGTCATCGCCCCGCGTCCGAATGTTGGTCCCAAACTTGAGACCGTGGGGCCGTGTCAAACACGGGCTTGGTTTTCTAGATACACCAAGCCCAAACTCCTCATGGTTTTGACGACCAGGTAATTGAATTCGTTCGTGTCAGTGCAGCCGCCGATGAACGAGATGCCTTCGCAGCGATTTACTGTGTGACCCGCCGCGTCCTTCTCGACAAACGTCGCGTCCCGCGTCTTCTTCGTCCACTGTGCAATCTCATCGAGCGCCGCGTCCCAGGAAATATCCTCCCAGTTCGTGGCGCCGGGACGCCGGACTTGCGGCTTCGTGAGTCGCCGCGGATTCAGAATGTCCTGTTCGAGCGAAGAACCCTTGGGGCACAACGTTCCGCGGTTGGTTGGGTGATCGGGATCGCCCTCGACGTGGATCACCTGTGGTGTCACGTTCTTGGCACGGTCGCCGATCGTGTAAATCAGCACTCCGCAACCCACCGCGCAATACGGACACGTTGACCGCGTTTCGGCGGCGCGCGCGATCTTTAGTTCTTTCAGCTGAGCATAGGCAGGCTTGAGATCGAATCCGAAGACCGTGGCGGCAACACCGCCGACTCCAGCAACCTTGAGGAAGTCTCTGCGGGATGTTTGCATTGCGGGCGAGTCTCCCGTTGAGTCAGGCACCGAGGTAATGTCTTAGTCTTCGACAATCCCTTTGTCAAGAGATATGAAATCTGCCGGTTTGGCTTCGGGACGCGAACCAGACAGCAAGAAGTGACAAGAGGCCTGCGCTTAAGGCAGCCATGAATTGCTCGCCGGAGTCGCTTGGCTAAGAACTTTCTCGAGATTCGCGATAGCGAAGCGATGCGATGCGATGCACACCTTTCTCTCTTGAAGCTGCACAGCCCATTGCCCGAACATGCGACATGAGTGACATCCACGGAGCACCACAAGGAGCCGGAAAAACCAGTGCAGCTACCTAAAGGAAAAGTTTTGATATGATGTGCTTACACTGCGGAGGCGAAAATGGTCCGGTGACTGTCCCGGCCTTCAAAGCCGGCGATTCGGCTCCTCGCGAGTCGAATGGTGGGTTCGACTCCCACACGCTTCCGCCATATCCTTCTGGTCTGACGGAAGTTGCAAAAAAGCGAGGCGGCAAAAGGCGGCATTAAGGGAGATGCATCCGGTTTCTGTGATCAGTTGTCGGCGGTACGGGTGACAACCGGATTCGGGACCTTTTTGAAGCTTTCCGACAAGCAATTTCGATGGGCACAGTTTTTTGAACACTAATGCAAGCGCATAATTAAATTTATGAACGCTCAGCAGCTTCGTGCCGTAGAGGAATAATGGCTCGCGCCGTGGTGCCCAGGTTCGTGGACTGAATCTCAAGGGCTCCGTCCAGGCCCTTCAGGCGTTCCCGCATCCCGTTGATTCCCACGCCCAGTCTCGTCGGCGCGATGAATCTCGTCTCGAGCAACGGTTGCAGAATTCCCTTCCCCTGGTCGATCACTTCGAGGGTCACCTGTTGCTCATTCGCTTCCACCTTCACGACCGCGGTCTTGCTTCCCGAATGCCGGTGAACATTCGTCAGGCATTCCTGCAACACGCGGAACAACGCCAGCTCAATGGGCTCGTCCAACCGTCTGAGCTTGGGCGGAATTTGCAGCTGGACTTCCATATTGCTCCGCAAGGCAAATCCTTCCACATACCACTCAATCGCCGACGCCAGTCCCAGTTCCTCAAGCAATGGTGGATGCAACAAATGCGAGAGCGTGCGAATCTCCGACGAGCATTTCCCCACAATTTCGGTCGCTTCGTCGAGCTTCGCGGCGACTTGCAGTGGGATTTCCTTCGTGCTTCGTCTCGCCGATTCGATCGACATCGCCAGCGCCGCCAGATACTGCCCCACGCTGTCGTGCAATTCGCGCGCGATTCGCCGCCGCTCGTCGTCTTGCGATTGCATCAAACGATTTGACAGCAGCCGCAGCCGTTCGGCCTGCTTCAGGATCTCCGCGTTCCGCTCTTCCAGTTCTTTTGTCTGAGCACGCGCTTCGGCATCCAATTTGCCGGCGAGAACTCGATACCGCTCCTCGCTCTCGCGCAACTGCGCCTCGGACCGCTTCTGTTCCGTCCTATCCACCAGCATGTTGATGCCGCCGACGATCCGCCCCTCGGCGTCACGCAAGGGTGTGGGATATACGGTCAACCACAAACGCTTGCCATCCGGCCTCTCAGCAATAATCTCCGCGTCGCGTATCGCGCGGCCCTTCTTGAGCGCCAGAGCCATCGGAGATTCTTCATGCGGCATGGCAGTGCCATCCGGCCAGAACAGCTTCCAGTTGACGCACCATTTGTCGCTGCCTACTTCTGGCACGCGGCACGAGAGCCTGATCGCGGCGGGATTGAAGTGCGTCAGGCGACCTTCGGCATCCGTGGTGTAAATGGCCGCCGGCAGCGCGTCAATCATTTCGCGGAAACGCCGCTCATTGTCATGCCGCGTTTCGTGAACATCTAATAGCTCACTACGCCATTCCGCCTGGGCGTGCAAATTCTTCAGCTTGGCCAGCAACTCATCCGCGGTCTCTGGTTCGATCCATTTCGCCTGATTGTCCACGGATTGGCGCGTGTGCTCTTCTGCTGTTCTTTCTTGGTAGGAAGCGCGTGCTGGTTCTGCCATGACTGACCTCCCAACCACACAATGGTGGCAGGCCTACTTTAATGAGGATGGAGAGCGAGCAGAGGAAGTCTAGTCCCGTCGTCCTGGCATGTCTGAGCCGAATTGACCACTTCTGAAACTAGGGGATTGTGCAAGACTGTGAGGAATATGCAAATTCTCCATTACGCGGTGAGGCTGGCAGGTTGCGATTACTTGTCCGCTGAATTTGATGAGTTATCCGACGTGGTCCGTTGTTTGCGGCGAACTGACGGAGCGGCCTCCACTCCAACGTCCCGTCCATATGGTTAACGGACAGGACGTGTAAGCCTCTCTATGCCTTACAGAAGACGATGGGTTTTCGACCCATTTGCGCTAAGGCCGGAAGGGATGTGCAAAGTTCACCGATCATACATTTCACTGTAAAAGAATTCTACGCCTACTTCCAAGCTTGGATGCCCCTGCCGTTTCGCTGCGACGTGGGAAACGCGGCCAGTAAAAACAACGCGCCTCGCCAGCCTTCCGCTGCACTGACTGGGCATCTGCATCAGAACACGAACGGGGAGTCCCACGAAAACGGGCTGCTTGGTTTGAAAATAAACGCCGCGCACCGAGATATTGATGGATTTAGCGGCATGGCCACGGTCGACGGGCGTATTCATTGGACAAAAGACGAATGGGACCTTGAGATCAAAGCGCGGCGTAAGACGCCGATCTAGCATGGACAACATTGCCTTCCCTATTTTCTGGAAGGGATACGTACACAAGTAAAGCCGAGAGGGTCTTGTTACGGTATTTATAGCCTGGACAGAAACCCCGCGCTATCCCATTTTGAACACATTAGAGGTTGAGCGCACCCTGTGCTGGAATGAACATTATGGTTTCGCATTCGGTGGCATCATCCACGCATGCGCCAAATGATAATCAAAAATAAATCGCATAAAACAATGCTTGCTTGCATCACGAAGGAGATGGATGCGCCGCGAATGGCGAAGTCCGCCCGGGAACAGACCACCAAGACTCAGCTGACGGTAGTCGAACCTGCTCCGACAATGGCTAGATTAAAACACTCGCAGACGGCAGGCGAGTGAAATTCGACCACGAGCAACTGCTGGAAGCGGGTTGTACGCATCGCTGCGTTGTGGAGGAAGTCGAGTATTACCAACTATGAGAGAAATTGTTCTGAGTAGGTGGTCCTTGGTTGTTGCGTTGTCGTTGGGAATGATGACGACTGCCAGTGGAAACCCATGCCAGATTCAGGCCAGCGGGTCTGCGAAGATTGTTCTGCCACAGGTTCTCCCCGGACAGGCACATCTCACAGTGGCGGAACTCTTTGCCAAGGTGATCGAACGCCACCATTGGCAAGAAGCTCGCATCGTTCGGCTCTCATCGGTTCAAAACTACAAGCTAGAGCACACCAAAAGCACGGCTCTCGCGGAAGAAGTGGTGAATATGCAGTACACGGCACCGGGGACGGACACATTTGCAATCGCCTCGGGAGAAGGGTCGCCTTTCATCCGCCATCATGTATTCCAGCGGATCATTAAGGATGAAGAGAAAAGAGTAAAGGCCAACAGCGACCCAGATAGCTTGATTAGTCCCAAGAATTATACGTTTGAAATAATCGGAGAGGATCGCATCGGCAGCTCGGAGTGTACTGTTGTTCACGCCATTCCGAAGCGTAGGGAAACCGACCTCTTTGAAGGGAAGATATGGATCGATGAGCGGGATTTCGCGATTGTGAAGATCGTCGGCCGGCTTTCAAAGAGTCCCTCGTTATGGATCAAGCGCGTGGACTTTGTGCGACAGTACCAGAAGGTTGATGAATATTGGCTGCCCCTGAGAGAAGAAGCGAGCGTCGACGTGAGGATCTACGGCGCGGAAATTTTGACAATTAACTACCACGATTACACGGTCAACAGAGTAGAAACGGCTTCCACTTCCTCTTCCCAAAATATCCAGTGAACGCTGTACGGACGTCGCGCGGCCACGCCCGTCGCTCAGGTGTAGCAGTTTTCCCCGTAGTATAAGCCTGCCCCCTTAATGGGTAGAGAGGTTAGCGCGATGATGAATTCCAGTGAGCCGTATTGCACAGTATCGCCGCTCCCTTCGTGACACACTCAACTCAGAGAAACCCATGCCGAGGGAGGCTGCGATGATGAAACCTGCAATTGCATCCGGAGATGGAAACGGCGGCGCTCGTGCCGCTCCCATAGAGAGCGTGGCCGGTATTCTGGAACGTGAGCTGGAACCTACCATCCACGATTGGATGGCCATGGTCGAGAAGGAACCAGAATTAACCCGCATCCCGCTGAACTATGAAGAACGCACCGGCCATCTTCCCAAACTTCTCCGCGATGTGATTGCCCGCCTGCGTCTGAACACCAGCGCCAAAGCTCCCCTCTCCGTGGCCGCTGGCCACCACGGTGATTTACGGCACAAACAGGGCTACACGGTCGCCAATGTCGTCACCGAGTCCCGTCTTCTGCAAGTTTGTATTTTCACTACGCTGCACAAGAACACGAAGCATATCGATTTCAGCAAATTGCTTCTCGACGTCGTTACCATTGCCGACGAAGTGGATGCGCAATTGAAGCAGCAGGTGCTCCGCTTCATTGTTGCGGACGCCACCGAGGGAAAGAGTAACGCGAAAGCCAACTGAAACACGCGTCCGGCAATGAATCGGACGCCTTACCTCGAGTCCAAGACCCCCCTTCTCGAGCCGGCCTTTCGATGGCATGAAAATGCGGCCTTTCAGCGAGCAGCCAGCGCGATCCGCCACCCCCGAACCGTTATGGAGCGTGTCTGTTTCGGGACAGATGCCTATCGTGGGTGACGGAAAATGAGGGTTTCCAATGAGCCAAAAAGGTATCGACGAGTGCGTACTGTTGATCGAAGCCAATTCGGCGGATGCCCGGATAATCCGGGAATCGCTCACTGCGGCGGCCTCTACCTTCAATGTTGAGTGCGTGATTCGGCTCTCGAGCGCTCTCGCACGCTTGCGGGAGGGCGGAGTCCAAGCGGTTTTGCTCGACCTGGTTTTACCGGATAGCCAGGGCGTAGAGACATTCGACGAAGTTTTCGCAGTCGCGCCTCAAGTCCCCATCTTGATTCTTAGCGGAGCGGAAACCGAAGACCTCGCAAAAGAGGCGGTGCACCGCGGGGCGCGGGACTATTTTCTCAAGGATCAACTGGACGGCTATCGCTTGCGATGGGCGCTGCGCGGCGTCATCGATCGTCGCTCGGCCGGCGGCTTAACAAACGCCGAAAAGGAACTGGCCCATGTCACGCTTAACTCCATTGGAGATGGAGTGCTGTGCACCGATGTCTCGGGCAACGTCAGCTATCTCAATCGAGTTGCGGAAAAGATGGTCGGATGGTCCCGCGACGAAGCCTTCGGTCGGCCTCTGGCAGAAGTATTTCGCATCACCGACGGCCTCACCGGCGAGCCCACGCGAAATCCCCTGGATATGGCCGTCCAGGACGACGAAATTGTTGGCTTGGCCGCAAATTGTGTCCTGACACGCCGCGATGGATTTGAAGCAGCCATCGAACATTCCGCCGCGCCCATTCACGACCGGAACGGCAACATCACCGGAGCGGTGATCGTGTTTCACGACGTGAGTGCGGTTCGCGCAAAGTCGCTCGAAATGTTCCATTTAGCGCAACATGACTTTCTCACCGATTTACCGAATCGCATGCTGCTCGATGACCGTCTCACGCAGGCGATTTCTTTCGCCCAGCGTCAGGGCAAGCAACTCGCGGTGATGTTTGTGGATTTGGACCACTTCAAAAGGATCAACGATTCCTTGGGACACGCGATTGGTGACAAACTCCTCCGGTCCGTGGCGGGCCGCCTGTTGGCGGCTGTGCGCCGCTCCGACACCGTAAGCCGGCACGGGGGCGATGAATTTGTCATCCTGCTTTCACAAGTGGAACATCAGGAAGACGCAGCTTTCAGTGCGCGAAAAATTCTCAACGCCGTCACCGCGCCGCATCAGATCGACAACCAGGAGCTTCGCGTTAACGTCAGCATAGGCGTTAGCACATATCCCGATGACGGCCAGGATGCCAAGACGCTGATGAATAATGCGGACGCCGCCATGTACGACGCCAAGGAGCGTGGCCGCAACAATTACCAGTTTTTCAGACCGGACATGCATGCGCGCATCGTCGAGCGGCAGTCCCTCGAAGGTAATTTGCGCTGCGCTCTGGGCCGCAACGAGTTGGTGTTGCATTACCAGCCGAAGATTCGCCTTGCGACTGGCGAGATCACCGGTGTTGAAGCGCTCCTGCGCTGGATGCATCCCGACCGTGGCCTCCTTCCTCCCGCGGATTTTGTGCCCATTGCCGAAGACTCTGGCTTGATTCTGCCCATCGGCCAATGGGTGCTCCACGAAGCATGCAAGCAAGCCCAAACGTGGCGGAGTTCTGGCCTGCCGCCTGTCTCTGTCGCTGTGAATGTTTCCGCGAGCGAGTTCCGCGCCAAGGACTTCCTCTCCGGTGTTCGCGCCGTTCTGATCGCAACGGGAGTCGAGCCGCGTCACCTCGAACTGGAACTGACCGAGAGCGTTCTGATGACCGATGCTGAATCCACTGTCACCACTCTTCGCGGGTTGAAGAGCATGGGCGTTCAGCTTGCTGTCGACGACTTTGGCACCGGCTACTCCAGCTTCAGCTATCTGCGGCGCTTTCCGCTTGACGCCATGAAGGTAGACCGTTCCTTTGTCCAGGAGATCACTGCGAATCGAGGCGATGGTACCATCGTCAGCGCCATGATCAGCATCGGTAAGAGTCTCAGGCAGCGGGTGATCGCCGAAGGCGTGGAAACACGCACGCAGTTCGATTTTCTGCGGCGTCAGGGTTGCGGTGAAGGACAAGGCTTCTTCTTCAGCCACCCCCTCGTCCCCGAACGCTGCGCCGAACTCCTCAAGTCCGGCATCAGCCTAAAAGAAGCTGTCGTCCATTAGCTCCGTAGGCGACCTCTCGCCAGCGCGGTACCTCTCCCTGGAGAAATGGGCCCTGTCTCGCTCCGTTCGTTCTCGCTGAAGGAATGTGGAGCTAAGCTTTTCAGACGGTTCGGTAATCTCTCATGGCGCGCATCGCTTTCTTAAGGAGCTTCGTCTATGCCAAAACTAAGGGCTGGACACGTTTGCAATGGTTAGGTTGCTGGCAACAGTCGCAGCGCAATCATCCACGCCTAGGCTGTCGTAGCAGATAAACGCCTTTGTCAGCCAGTGGGAACCGTTTTTGCCGAGCATCTACGAGAGCCGCGATTCAACACGGGTGATATATGCAAACTTCGAATCGCGGATTGTAGTGCAATTATTCGTGGAGGACGACACTCAGAAGTGAACTGTTAACCTGCAGCCCGCCATTGTACTTAATGAAGCCCATTTTCTTGAACTTGCTCATAAAGAGATTCACTCGCGGGCGCGTCGTGCCGATCATTTCCGCCAGGGTTTCCTGCGAGACCTTTGGAAGAATCCTTTGCGGACGGTCTTCCTTGCCATAGCGGGCTAGCAGCAATAAGGCACGCGCTAATCGTTTCTCGGTTGAGTTAAATAACTGATCGATCAGATCTGCCTCAATTCGGATATTTCTGCCAAGCATATAAGAGATGAAACGGTCAGAGAATTCATGCTCACCGTGAAGGACATGCATCATTTTGTTTTTTTCGATGATGAGCAGAGTAGTTGGCGCAATCGCGGTGGCTGTTCCCATGCGCAGCGGTTGACCTGCGAGGCACCCCTCTCCGAAGAAGTCACCTGAGCCCAGAACCGCGACCACGGCTTCTTTCCCGATCCCGTTGACCACCGAAAGCTTCACGCTGCCCTGTTGAATGTACATAACGCTCTTGGCGGGATCACCCTGCGCGAAAACGGTAGTTTTCTTGCGGAACTCGACAACCTTCCTCGATACTCCGGCCGAATCAAGGAAAGTCTGAAGGTTAAAAGAAGTCTTGTCATTCATCTGAATACTTCGCGTAACCGCATTCGTCTTAGCGGGTGTATATAGTCTGCATCTTAGCACCCGGCAGGGATTGCGCAACGGAATACGCGAGTGTGCAAAATTGTACATTCACCGATTTCCGACGAAAAACGTCGATTCCCCACGTGCCCAGAGTAAACCGTGCCGACGACTGCCACGATACGGACCAGTTTGTGTCCGCAACGGTACAGACCGCCGTGCAACAACTCAGTACACTTAATCGGGCCCTTCTTGTCTGCACTTGGCTCACAGGATTAAGGGCCATCCTTTCCAGCCGCAAGCAGGCTAGTTTCAATCAGGGAAGAGGCGCGAAAGCAATGATTCACAAGCGCTCCATTTTGCTGCTCGGAATGCTTCTGGGTGCACCCATGCTGACGGCGGCGCAATCAGCACCGGAGCCTATCGCGGTGCTGGCGCTTGTTTCGCCGAACATCCCAACATCGCCGACGATACCTGTGCGCTTCTATGTTTCTTCCCTCCCTGTTTCCCAGCACGCGGGACAATATACTGCCAGTTCCCTCTCCATGGAGGCGTATGAGCCCGCTCAGGGCTTATCAGCTCTGTCCCCCATGAGCGAAGTTAAGACATTGTTCCTCACCCAATCCAGACTGCCTCTCATTCAACTTTGGCACGGAAGATTGCATTTCGACGGTTTTACCAGCGAACTCAACACGCAGAACGTGCAATTGGGTCCTTCCGGTGGCGGCGGTCTGCTGGACTTTCATCCTGCGCGCCAGAGGTATCCATGCGAACCACGTTCGGTCTACCTCTACGGCCTTAGCCTAAGCTTTCACTTTGGGCGGACTAGCCAGACGGCGCGTTCAACTGAGATATGGCGGCGATTGGCGCGGATCGTCCACTAAATTCTTGGTCAGACCAAGTTTCTACGGCCTGAAGCTCACCTGCTCAAAAATGAACCATTCCTGACCTGGAAACGCACCGTATTTTGCGATTCGGCCTGCGATCAATTCTCGGTTACTCCCAACGAAACGTCCCCTAACGGACAGCTTTCAGACTCGAAAATGCTCAATACTCAATCTTCGAAAAATTGAAGGAGACACATGAAAAAGATTTCAATTTCGACAGTTGTCTTGGCATCCTTTATGGTTTTTGGCGCCTCGGCGCAGGCCCAGAACCAGAACGGAATAGACTCTAATCAATCGCGCGCCCATCGGGCGAGCGTGGTCAGTCGCACGACGCGTGCCATCAAGTACGCCCATCGCAGCGGCGCAACGAAGATCAATTTCCGTGGCACCGATCTGATGCCGGCGGCAGAAGGGCAGGCAAAGGTGGAGAGCAAACGCGGCGCGATGGAAGTCGAGGCGGAATTCAGCGGACTCGATCGACCGGCCGCCTTTGGTAACGAATACCTGACTTACGTTTTGTGGGCCATTTCTCCAGAAGGCCGCTCCGTCAACATTGGTGAAGTGCTGGTCGGAAGCAACCATCGCAGCAAGCTCGATGTGACCACGGACCTGCAGGCATTTGCTCTCATCGTCACTGCCGAGCCCTACTACGCAGTGCGACAACCCAGCAACGTGGTCATCCTGGAAAACGAAATCCGCCCGGACACAGTTGGAATCAGCGAAACAGTGGACGCCAACTATGAACTCATCGATCGCGGCGGATACATTTCCATCGGCTATAAGTTCGACCCAGTCGTCTTGAATTCCAAATTGCCGCTCGAGTTCTTCGAAGCGCGCAACGCAGTGCGCATCGCCAAGGCCGCTGGCGCGGATCAGTACGCGACATCGAGCTACGATGATGCGGTCCACCAAATGAAGCAGGCGGACGATCTCGCTACCCAGCATCGTGTCGACAAGAAACCGCTGATTTCTCTGTCTCGTCAGGTTGTACAAACCGCAGAGGACTCTCGCGAAATTGCGATGAAGAATATGGACACAGAACGGCTCGACGCCGACAGGAATGCGTCGCAGGCTCGCGAAGATGACGCTACCGAGCAGTCGAGAAAAGACAAGCAGGGCCGCCTTAATGCTGAAGCAGCGACGGCAGATGCCAACCGTCGCAGGAACGATGCCGACCAAGCCACCGCTACAGCGCAACAACAGCAACTGAACGCTCAGGCGGATTCAGATCGCAGCCGCGACGCAGCAGCAGACGCCAATAAAGCCGCAGCTGACGCGCAGCAAGGCCAAAAGGACGCAGAGGCAGAATCAGATCGAAATCGAACCGCCACTGCTGATGCTCAGCAGAACCAGAAGAATGCCGAGGCAGAATCGGAACGCAACCGCGCCGCGACTGCCAACGCTAAACAAGGCCAAGAAGACGCAGAGGCAGAGTCGGCTCGGAACCAAGCCGCCACCGCCGACGCTCAACAAGGCCAAAGAGTCGCAGAGGCGCAATCGGATCGAGACCGGGCCGCCGCTGCTTCTTCGGACCAACAACTCCAGCAAAGCGTTCGCGACCGTGAAGAACTTCGCGCCCGATTGCTGCAACAATTCAACGCTATTCTTACGACCCGGGATACCGCTCGCGGCCTCGTCGTGAACATGTCAGACGTCCTTTTCGACACTGGCCAATACACGCTTCGCCCGCAGGCTCGTGAGAAGCTCGCCAAAATATCCGGTATCGTGCTTGCTTATCCTGACCTCAGACTCGCCATCGAAGGCAACACAGACAGCGTTGGCGGCGAGGCCATGAATCAGACCTTATCGGAAAGCCGTGCCGGCGCCGTAATGGATTACCTTGCGAAACAGAACATTCCGGCGGCTTCCATGACGTCTCGAGGATTTGGGATGTCGCAGCCGATCGCCTCAAATGACACCGCGGAGGGACGACAGCAGAATCGCCGCGTGGAATTAGTGGTCTCCGGCGATGTAATTGGTACCGCCATCGGCGTCCTGCCAACCGGCGCGTCCGACAACCATCAGCAGTAGCACGTCATTCGTCGGCGCGGATGGGCCCCGCGCACTCAATAGCAAACGGGGCCCATGCACTCTACCCCTTCGTAGTTTGCAGTGAGAATTCTGATCATGGAGGTCAGTGATGATACGTAAATGTGCTTTCGGTGTGTGCGTTTTCCTGGTTACCGCGATGCTGTACGCGGCCAATAAAGAACAAAAGCGTCTCGCAAACACGGGTGTGGTCATGCAGGAAATCATGGATGTACCGGATAACATCCCACAAGAAGTATTGGAAAAGGCCGATTGCGTCATCGTTTTTCCAAACCTTCTTAAGGCGGCGTTTGGGATCGGCGGAAGTTACGCCCGTGGCGCGATGGTTTGTCGCACGGGCAAGGAATTCAGGGGACCTTGGGGCGCCCCAGCTATGTACGCACTCGAGGGCGCCAGCATCGGATTCCAAATCGGCGGCCAATCCACTGACCTCGTTCTGCTGGCCATGAATGAGAGAGGCGCGAGTTCGATTCTCAGCAGCAAAGTCAAATTAGGTGCCGATGCCTCTGCCGCAGCAGGCCCGGTTGGGCGTGACGCTTCAGCGGACACCGATGCTTACATGCGTTCTGAGCTCCTCAGCTATTCGCGTTCGCGCGGCCTTTTTGCCGGCGTTTCGCTCGAGGGCTCCACGCTTCGCCCCGACAATGACGCCAACAGGGATGTCTACGGTCGCAAATTAACGGCGAGAGAAATTGTATTGGAAGGACGCGCCAGCACTCCGGAATCCGGCCGCCACCTCGTCGAAGTCTTGGAAAAACATTCACCACACAATGACTCAAAGGCTTCGGCATCGGACCGCGACTAGTCATTGCAACGCACATTTGACAAAGATCTGGCAACTGCAACGCGCGAATCAGCGTTCTCAATGCGACATTGGCGTGCCTTCGCCACGCGGTAAGCATTGGAAGAGGGTAAAGGCCGGATAGGCCGCAAATAAAAAAACGCCGGACTCCCTCGAACGTTTTCCTCGTTCGGGGAGCCTGGCGCTTCTTTCCTTATGACGGTCGTCAGTTTGCAGACCGCTTAAAACGAGATGCTGATAGCAAGCCCGGGACGGCCCGGATACCTGCGATCATACAAATAGTACCCATTATCGTAGTAATCGACGTAGACGTCATCGTTCTGGTACCAGTTGGTTGCCCAATATTCTGGAATCGGATCGACCACACTGAACCAATAGCCGTCGTATTGGAAACGCGGATCGCCGCCCACATACATAAAGGGTAGACTGTAGACGCGGAACGCGTGGCTCTCGCCATAGTGACTGCGGTAATAGGCGTCGGGAATGCGATAGCCATTGTAGCCGCCGCGCTGCTGCCAGGTGCGGTGCTCGGAATCCCAACTGTGGGCGCGGCGCTGCTGCCAATCACCACGTTGTTCGCCCTGCTGTGTATGCTGCTCTTGCTGCGTGCGCTGCACTTCCGCGTGTTGCTGATTGTCCTGATTCTGTTGTTGCTGTTGCGCGCGCTGCGATTGCTGCTGTTGTTGGCTCCGCTGCGTCTGTTGCGCGCGTTGCGGTTGTTGAGTGCGCTGGGCCTTCGGCTGTTGTTGAGCGCGTTGTGGCTGCTGAGTGCGCTGGGGCCTCGGTTGTTGTTGCGCACGTTGTGGCTGCTGAGTGCGCTGGGGCGTCGGTTGTTGTTGCGCACGTTGTGGCTGCTGAGTACGCTGGGCCTTCGGCTGTTGTTGGGCCCGCTGCGGTTGCTTGCTCTGCTTTTGTTGCTGTTCCTTATTCTTGTTTTGCTGTGGTCCCGGCTGAGGGTAGCCAAAAGCGGTGGCTCCCAGCAGCAGGAAGGAAAGAAATGCAGTGCTGATAACTCCGACTCTTTTCATCAGGTTTGCCTCAGGCACAGCTTGGGCTTATGGCAGAACATTAGCTGTACTTTTTGGGACGGATCCAGGAATCTCCTGCCGCGTGCGATTTACCAGTGTGGTCGGCTTTGCCTGAGCGGCCGGAGCACAAAACCGCCGCATTCATGACTCCCTCCGGGCATTCCTGACGAAACCCTTTCAACGGGATGTTCTCGGATATAGCTCCCGACTCGCTTCATCCAAACTGGGCGGCTGACGTCCTTTCCGACCGACGTTCTCCGGAGGTTCACCTCAAGCTCAAGCATGTGCGCCTCAATCAACAATGGCGAGCCAGGTCTGTCCCAGTGAAACTCAGAGTGGATTCTGCTCAGGAGGCCCGCTAAAAGAGTGCTCCTCAGACAAGCGAAAGCCGATCCGACCGAACGATGCGGCCCAAGCCGCTCCGACCAGACTGACGGAATCCCAGGCTGACGGAATCTCAATCTTGAAACATCTTGCCTCCGTTTGGCCAAACGAATCGGCATGGGCTTCGCCAGCGGGACGCAAGACGACCGATGACTGTCGAAAGTTGTGCGGTCCAAGCGCAACACCTACCTCGCATGAAAGTGGGGGCTTGCGTGCGTTCCTGGCGATTGTAATGGGATGGTCCGCGAGTTCGAATGGACATTGAAAGACTGCCATTCGGGTACCTTTGATTTTAAAAACGTCACAGATAACCCATCGTCCTTGCCGAACGTTTTTTCTCACTTTTACCCTCTCTCGAAGCCTCTTTATAAGTAAGGGGAATTCTCGCCGGATTCTTCCCGCGGACAAGGCGATGCCGAACATCTTCCGCCACCTGCCCTGTCGCGCGTATGACCCGGAATTGGGGCCGACGCGAGCGTGGGTTAGCTCTACACGGAACTCGTGCTCCAGGTGCCTCCTGACGAAAGTCGGGAATCTTCGCCCTATGACGATCTCGTCTTCCCATCTCGATGCTCTGAAGGCGTTCCGCTACACCGAGCCGGAAGCGCGATTCCTCTATCTCGTTGCCACCCACTCCGGTTACTTTGTGGCGCGTCAGTTTCTCGGCTTTACCGGCTCCCATTGGGGCAAACGGACGACAACGTTTTGGGCTAAGCTCCATACTCAGAAACATGCCCGCACGGAGTGCTTTCCGAAGAGCGGCGTGATCTATCACCTCTTCTCACGCCGGCTCTATCGCCAGATCGGACGAGAGAATCTTCGCAATCGGAGGGAACATGAAATCGAGTTCATCCGACAACGCATCGCCAAGCTCGATTTTGTCCTCGCTAATCCCGAGCGAAGTTATCTCGAAACGGAACCTGAAAAGGTCCGCTTTTTCTGCGAGCAACTGAGGGTGCCGAGCCACTTTCTGCCCGCTAGGACCTATCACGGACAGCGCGATTTCCAGCCCACGATTCGGTACTTTGTGGACAAGTTCCCGATGTTTGTTGGCGCTGGGCCTCTCTCTTCCCCAGTGGTGACGTTCACCTTCATTCAGGGCAGCGAGGCGAACATGACCGAATTCACTCATCACCTCGAAGCCTACCTACCCCTGTTCCGGCAGCTTCCCGAGTTCCGTTTCTTGTATCTGGCGCGAGCGGATTCGCATTTCCAAGTCGCAAAGGAATTGTTTGACTCACTGGTTGCGATTCCGCTTCAGTCCGATGCCGCAGGAGACATCGTCCGGTACTTCGAAATCCGCAAGGCTTGGGACCTGAGACTGTACAGCAGGCTGAGTGAAGCGGACCTGATCTTCCGCAATCACGCGAAAGCCCGCTTCCTCGGAGATCGTTTCGAACATCTGTATCGCGGCTGGAAAGCTGGCCGTCTGACCGAGGGCAACATCCGCCAGGAATTCGGCTCAGACAGTCGCTATCACTCCGTCCATTTCGCCGCGCAAATCCTTCTGCGGATAGCTCCGCGAGAGTGTCAATCCACCGACGTAAAGGTGCAGAGCGCTGAAATGACGCCTACAACGTCGTCTTCACACGTTTCCGCACCACCCCAGACGGCGAAGCCCTTTACCCAGGCGCGGATCGAAAGACCGTGAGAAGGAAAGTCACCGTGGAAAAAACACTAAATCGGGCGGGAGCGACCCCACTTTTTCGGCTTTCAGCCGCCCAAGTGGACTGTGGGGTCGCTCCCGCCCGGCCCGAGCCGCTCGGGCCCTGTTTTTGTCCGCGTGCAGAGATCGGAGCAAACAGTTTGTAATGCAAGCCGTACTACACCGCGAAAAAGGAAAGGAGGACCACAGTTGCCACTGCTGAAAGCACCATCGAAACAACCAAAGACTACGACCCTTCAGGTTCGCCTGGAGGAGGAAGTCAGACACAGCCTGGACAGATACGCCGAGTTCATCGACGCCAACGCTTCCTACGTCGTAGGTGAAGCACTCAAGCTCCTTTTCAAGCGGGACGCCGAGTTCAAATGCTGGCTGGGCGAACACCCGACCAACATCAACCAAGAGTCAGCTACAGGAGACGCTCTTACGAAGACCGCGTAACAGACATGAAGCCTCGTTCAACCCAATTCGGTACGCGCGAGAATACAGCGTCCTCAAGACAGCATGCCCCGCGCCTTGCATTGAGTTCGTTGTCCCCAGAGAGGGAAAGGCTGTCAGTAAATGCGCTTGAAGAAAAGCAAGCATCTGCAGAGATTTTCCCAACGGCACAGATTTGCAACCTGTCCCTTACCACCCCGGAACACGGAGCCACAGGAGGAACGCGCGAAGACAGCAGCGATCTTGCAACTGAGTTGAGCGGACACGCCGAGCGATCGGCGACGGAACGGCCGCTGACTTGCGAAGAAGCAGCGGAACTCGTACGTGTTCATCCGAAGACAGTCAAGCGTATGGCAGGGAGAGGGGAACTTCCCGGCCATTTTCGCTTTGGTCGGTGGTTCTTCTATGCATCTGAGCTGGACTGCTGGATGCGAACAGAGTTACATTCATCGCGTCACTCGTGCCGCTAGAACAGACAAAGGAGAAATCGTCATGTTCAAGCGAGCACGCTATCAGTTCGGATATCTACGTAGAAAACCTCGCAAGAGGGGGCCTGACGTCTGGGTTTGGGAACGTAGCTCTACCGGCCCGGATGGACGGCGTAAGAGAGACTCGGTGATTATCGGCAGCATCGAGCAATATCCTACCGAAGCACAAGCGTGGCGAGGCGCGGAATCTTTCCGCATTGCGATCAATTCTCCAGACCCAAACGAAGGCGTTTTGTTTGGCGCTTTGGTTGACCGCTATGTGCGGGAAAAATTGCCCAAGCGGTATTCGACCGCAAGCAAATACCGCTCTTGGCTCACACACCACGTTAAGCCGAAGTGGGGAGATGTTCCGATCTCGAAGGTAAAGCCGCTGCTAGTTGAGGAGTGGCTGACGAGTCTTGATCTTGCTCCGAAAAGCAAGGGACACCTTCGCAGCATCATGCACATTTTGTTCAACTGGGCGATGAAATGGGAACTGGTCGACCTGGACAAGATGAATCCAATGAATTAGTGCGGGTAGAAGGCTCATCCAAGAGATTGCGGCAGCCGAAGGCTTTGACGGTCAAAGAATTTCGGCTGCTCTTGAATCAACTGGGAGAGCCAATCCGTACAATGTGTATTGTTGCGGCATGTCTGGGACTCCGCGCCAGCGAACTCGTCGGCCTGCAATGGGGCGACTTCGATTGGGAGAGTCTTCAGGTTCACATTCAGCGAGGATTTGTTATCGGCCACATCGATGACGTAAAGACGACGAACTCCAACAAAAGTCTGCCGGTGCATGCCGAGCTTGCAAGGCTTTTGTTGGACTACAAGAAACAAACAGCACCTGACGCGAAAAACACTGATTGGCTTTTCCCCAGTCCTTACGGGACAGGAAAACCCAGGTGGCCGTGGACGATTCAGAGCAGGATCCTGCTGCCGGCGGGAATTCGCGTCGGACTTGGCAGGATTGGCTGGCACACGTTCCGGCATTCATACTCGACGTTGCTGCGGAGCCTAGAAGTTGATGTGAAGGTTCAGCAGGAACTACTCCGTCACGCGGACATTCGCACCACCATGAACGTATACACGCAAGCGGTGCCGGATGCTTTACGGGACGCGAATAGCAAAGTCGTCGAGATGGTGCTGCCTAAGAGAAAAGTGGGATGAGAAAACGAGGCGGCAAAAAGGCGGCAATAAGAGTGCCGGAGGATGCTAAGTCCTTCCGAACCGTTCCGAAGGCTACCTCGTAAGTACGTAAAGAATCAGTAAAATGTAAATTCGACTCCCACACGCTTCCGCCATATCTCTTTGACCTGAGGGAAGTTTCAGAGAAACAGGGCGGCAAGAGGCGGCATTTCTAGTGGCGCTGCTCTTTATGTATCTCCGAGGGTGCCTTGTTTCCATCGGTCCAGCTTCGATGCAATCTGGTCTTCTCGGCGCCAGAAATTCAGCCGTAGTGTACGCCACATCCGCCGCGCTATTCAGCGGAAGCGGCGAATGAGAAGAGTGTGCCTGCCAGAACGATAGAGACCGACAACGTAAATTGTGGGGATGCCCTTGCTGGAATAAATAAGCTGGCGCATGCGAAGCAGCGGAGTTCCGCGCGGAATGGACAACAATTCTGATGTTCGTTGGTCGGCATCCGTGGCGTCAATTTCCTCGTCGGCGTAGGTCAAGTTGACTCCATATTCGTGCTCGAGGACACCGAAGATCGACCCGCGCTCGAGGTTGGGACTGGCTATTCCCGGAAACTGATGGGCCGAAAGGTAGCAAGTTTCGAGGGCGAACGGTTCGTCGTCTGCCTGACGGACACGCTGCACCACGGCGAGCGCGCTGGCTGAGGGCAGCGAAAGACGCGCGGCAATTTCAGGATCACTCTCACTGGAACTCAGGCGAACGATCTTGGAACGAGCAGATAGACCCCGGCTCGACATCTGTTCGGTGTAACTCATAAGTTTGTTGAAATGAATCTTGGGCGGAGCAACAAAGGTACCTGCGCCGTGCTTGCGTTCCACGACGCCTTCACGGGCGAGGTCGGCCAATGCATGGCGCGCGGTCATCAGACTGACCTTATGAATCCTCGCTAGTTCGCGCTCGGAATCGACGATGTCTCCAGGACGCAGCTTGCCTGATTCGATGCGCTTGCGGATCACGTCCTGTATCCGCCGATAGGCGTACTGTCCATTACGGTGACGACTCCTCATCAAGTCTCCATAGCAGGGAATGATCAAGCCAGCTCAACTGTCTTGTAAGGGTACCATCACTATAGAGCACTTCAGCGGGCAGCAGCGCTCTGTGTGCACCTGCGCATCTCGCTGCAACGCGATAAAATTCCGCGCTTGTCGAGTCGCCGGAAACGAGGATATCAGACTGAGAGAAAATTCTCGTCGCGCAATAAGAAAGGGAGGCGCTTTTCCGCCTCCCTTTTTGTTTTTGGAAACTGTTACTCCTCAAACTAAAAATAGAACTTCAAGCCCAGCTGCACGATTCGCGGATCGCGCGCACTAAGCACCTGGCCGAACAAACTCGAACCGAGCGAAGTGCTCACGCTATCAGGATTCGTATGATTGAACACATTGAAGAATTCTCCCCGGAACTGCATGTTGAATCTCTCCGTCAATTTGATGTTCTTGAAGAGGTCAAAGTCCCAAATTCCCACTCCGGGGCCACGAACGGCCCCGCGCGGTGCGTTGCCAGGCCGCACCGTTCCGGCTGGAACATCTGCGAATGCAGCCGTATTGAACCACTGGCTGATTGAATGCGGCGCTCCTGAGCTCGGGTTGGCGATCATGTCTGGCCGGCCGCCTGCGGCGCTTGGTCCGAAGTACCCCAGGCCACCCGGATCGACGCCAGAAAGCGTGGTTACAGTTAACGGCAACCCGGTGAAATACGTTACGATCCCCGATACTTCCCAGCCTCCCAGCGTATGCCCCAACAGTCCCTGCTGTGCCTTGTAGAACGGCAGATCGTATACGTAGTCCGCTGTGAATACTTGCCGCCGATCCAGTTGCGACGGTCCGTATTCGGCCCGCAAATTGTACGGATTTTGCGGCGCCGTGCTGCGGTCGCTCTGATTGTTGGTGAGAGCATGCGAATATGTGTAATTGAGCTGCAGCAGCGACGCACTCCCAAATTTCTTCTGCGCCGCCACCTGCAACGAATGGTAATTCGAATTGAACTCCGTCTCGAGTGTGTTAATCGCGTTGTAGCCCGGGAACGGCCGCAGGGAATTCAAGATCGCCACGTTCGACCGGCCAATGGCGGGGTAACCGAGCGAAGCCGCCAGGCCCGGCCGAACTTCGTTGATGTCCACAATTCCGAGCAGATGCGTGCCTTCATTCCCGTAATAACCGACGTCCACCAGCACGTCGTGCGGCAGCATTCGTTGCACGTCAAGGCTCCAATCCTGCACGTACGGCGTGTGGAAAGGAAGCGGCGTGCCGTGAAGCGCCAGCGGGCTGAAGGACACACTCTGCTGTCCGCTGACAGCTGGCGTGGCAAACGACGTGTTCAAGAACGATACGCTCTGCACGAACGGAGGATTGGCGAAAATGTTCTGTTCGAACGTGCCGAATAGCGTAGCGTCATAATAGATTCCGTAGCCCGCACGTACAGAAGTCTTTCCCGTGCCCGTCGGATCCCACGCCAAGCCCACGCGCGGCGCCAGGTCCCTCATATCCTCGCCGGACACTTTGCTGCCGAAGGGAGAGTTACCGTTGGCAACGATGATTCCGTTCAGGCCCGGAAATGCGGTGCACGACGCTATCGTAGGGTCGGCGGCGCACAGCTGGCCGGCTTCCTTGTTTTGCGTGGAGGTCGACGGTTGCATCGGGTCAAACGGTATAACGTAGTTCTTGCCGGTCGCCGGTGCCACGAAGCCAAACGGGGAGAAGTTATCGAGCTGGCCGTTGTGGTCAACCGGTTGTCTGAACATTGAATAACGAACTCCATAACTCAACGTTAGGTTGGGTCGCACGCGGAACGAGTCTTGCGCGTAGAACTCCCACTGATTCGTCCGTATGTCCGGCGTAACGTCTTCGGAAGCCTGTGAGAAATTCGAGTCCTGTCCCAGCAGGAAATTCGCCCACGATTGGTCGAAGCTCAGCGTTCCCGCGGGTGTCTCCGAAACTCCGGATGACGAGACGAACGGTGCGAAAGAAAATGACCCTGTATTTGGTCCGCCGTTGTTTTCTGTCTTCTGGTAGTGGTGATAGGAAAAGCCGAAGTTCATGGTATGGAGACCATGAATCCAAGTAAGGTTGTCGTAGACGTTGTGGTCGCGATTATAGTCGCGATAGGGTCCGAAACCCGCGATTCCCGAACCGCCCGAAAGCGAAACAGAGGGCACGCGCGTCAGGGTGGACGGGAAGGGTAGCGGCACTTGTATGTCCGGCGAGTTGAGAGAGCTGATTGTTCCTATGGGGTCGCTGACAATTGCACCGTAGGAGAACGAATACGCCATCTCGTTCAACACGTTCGGCGAAATCGTGTACGTCGCGTGACCCAAATAGGTATGGCCCGGCGCATTCGTGCTCGTCGTGGCCACTCCCGGTAGCGCATCGCCCGTAAACAGGCC
>Ga0134128_10000121_pt1 | contig 109809 bp, 90 predicted proteins | sample KB31754_FD_96462 | JGI IMG/M metagenome (GOLD analysis project Ga0134128, IMG submission 96462) | Terrestrial soil microbial communities with excess Nitrogen fertilizer from Kellogg Biological Station, Michigan, USA - KB3-175-4 | ecosystem: Environmental > Terrestrial > Soil > Unclassified ... | reverse complement strand
TGATCGCCGGCGCGAAGAAGATCCCTCGGAACCCCCGATGCCCCCTGCGGCCCAACCATCATGCCCGGCGACCACGTGTCTTCGCAAACCAGCGAGCGCAAGGCTCTTGCCGCCAGCCTGACGTCGGGGCCACGGCCATTGGCAATCTTATTCATCAGGTCGCGAGCTTCGTTGTCCCGTTGGATCATTCTGCCGTATACGGTCTGATTTTCCGGGCGATCGGATTGCAGTCTCGCCACCATAACGGCCGTAAGTGAACATAGCCCGATCAAGACAATGGTGCCCGCGACAGCCGCTGCCGTAAGAGCGCCTCTCTTTGAGATCTGGAGAAGGAACGGCTTTTTCATCAGCGCAAAGGACATTTGATTGTTGAGCACGCGGCGAATATCATCGGCCGCTTCAGCAGCCGATTGATAACGCTGTTCGGGGCGCTTTTCCAGTAATTTCTCGATCACGGCGACTAGCGATTTTGAATAACCCTTTTTCAGCAGTTTGCGCGTGTAATTTATAGGTGAGCAGTTAATGTGTTGCAACATGATTTGCACCGCATTGTCCCCGGCGAACAACGGCTTTGCGCAGAGCGCTTCGTAAATGATGCAGCCGAGTGAGTAAAGATCGGTACGGTGATCCAGAGTTCCTGCATGAGCCTGTTCAGGACTCATGTAAGCCGGACTGCCGAACACTTCGCCTTTCCGAGTCAGCTGAGTGGCGCTGTCGTTTTTCGGGCCAACCTTGGCGATGCCAAAGTCGACCAATTTGATGATATCGCCGGCATCCTGGAGAATGACATTGCTCGGTTTGAGGTCCCTATGCACGATGCCATGTAAATGAGCATATTCGAGTGCGTCACAGATCTGCAAAACCATATTCAGCAATCGTTCTTCTTCAATAATTCGTTCGCGCTTCAGCACGCGATCAAAACTCACACCTTCGACATATTCCATGGTGATGTAGGGCGTTTCACCGTCGGCCGAATACGTGTAGACCTGCGCAATGTGCGGGTGCGACAATTCCCCGACTGCGGCTGCCTCCACTTCAAAGCGCTGGAGGGCAGTGTCGTCCGACAACCATTCGTGACTCATAACCTTTACCGCCAGATCGCATTTAAGCTCCTGGTCAAATACCTGATAAACGGTGCCCATGCCGCCCTGACCAAGTATTTTCCGCACGCGATATCGCTCCGGCAATCCAGGGACGGATAACGGCTCTTCGACAGCCTGACCATTGGCACTGACAAATGGCGGCGTGTCGGCTGCCGCTTCAAGCTTCACCTTCTGGTCGCGATCGCATGGCAATGGCTGCATAGAGAGACCTCCTGCTGCTTTATCGATTTAATAATTGAATATAGGAGCTTATTAGGACCGAAACATGACCGTGCTAGTCAAATCTAGCCGAACGCCCGAATGCGTCAAGGTCCAAATCCCTAGTCTTTGGGTTGCCGGCCGGCAAGCAGAAGATCACGCCTGCCCAGGTATGGATCGCTGAGATCGCAGTGCAGCACTTGCTTCTAAAGCCACGGCGTGAGCGTGGCAGGCGTGACGCGCCCAATCTCAGACAGTTATTTTATCGCTTCCAGCTCTTTTGCCTTCGCCTCAAGCGTATCTGCTTCGCTAGCCGTTGCAGGTTTGTTGCGAAGTTGGGCGGAGCGAGTATGCAAAGCTTCGATCCAAAAGGTGCGTACTTTCAAGCGGTTGCTTTTGATAAACTTCGAATCCTGGTTTTTCTCAAACAGCGCCAGGGCCTGATCGAGATCATTTTCGGCCTCTTCCATCCGTCCGCGCTTTTCGCTGATCTGACCGAGCCTTACCAGTGCCTTGGCTTTTTCCATCCACAAAACGGGACTATCTTCCGAAATCCTGATAGTGTCTCTAAATTGGGCCTCTGCCTTGTCATATTTGCCCATTTTGTAATCCCCTTCACCCTTGCCGAAAGCCCAACCAGCTTGCACGCCTGTTCCTAGCGGCGTGCCGCACGACGTAAGCAAGCAGCCGCCTGTCAGAGCAATCACAACTATGTTAATGGCGCGCAGGTTGGCGGATCGGGAGTTGGGCGCCGTATGTCGCATGGTTCACCTACCAAGTGAAGTCACAAGCTAGTCTATCACGCGAGTGATTGGACTGAAATCGAGCGCTTGCGTGAAAGATTCTGCCGGCGAGCGATGCTGCCACCACATTTGGTGCCTCAGCAAACATCGGCCGCATAATGGCTGCAGTAGATGATAAAAGCGTTGGTCACACAGTAAATGACAATGATTGCAAGGCAGGATGCGGTCAGAGCACTGGGGGCAAACAGTGACTCCGACCGCAGAGCCTGCCAGCAAAGCAGTGAGAATATAGAAAAGTACGTACCGCCGGCGTTAGACACAAGCGATTCTTGCTGCCGCGTCGTAAGCCGCCAACAATGGCGCTTGATGAGACATCCGATAATGGGCAGAAGTTGCAACGCATGAATTCCGACGAAATGTGCGGCACGAAGGTCGCCCGAGACGGTACTCCATCCGAGCAATGGCACGCCGTGTGCATGGCCGGGAACCAAGCCAGGCATGAGCATCATCATGCCCGGAATGAATCCGACGATGGTCAGCAACATTCCCCACTTCATAGCAAGTCCGACCACTGGCGGCAGGTTGCGCTGTTTGGCCAGCAAACAATAAATAATGAACGCCGCCAGCGCGACGGGCAAAATCGCAAAGCGAACCACCATCGAGATGCACAGCGACTCGGCAGTCGTAGTGTCGAAGTGAAGCTTGATTCCATGAAGGGTCTGAAGCAAAATGCCGGAAAGTTCGAGCCCTCCGCCTACGCAAGCAGCGATCGCAGTTGCGCGCAGAAGCTTGGCATGGCCCTTAACGTATCCAGACAACCAGAGCAGCGAAATCGCATAGGTGGCAATTGAGATGCTGAACTTACAGGGCTTGATCCAGAGATAAGCATCGGCGGTGCTGCGGGGATCTAAACAAAGCCCGGTGACCGCCAGCACCAGGCTTATGAGCCCAAAGGCTGCCAGCAACACCCACGCCGGCTCTTGCCGCCACGCTTCATATAAAGGATCGCGAATCTGATTTATCGCCATTTGGGAGCGCCAAAAAATTGCTGTCGAACGCTATACGCTCGAACCCCCAAAAAAGTTCAATTCCGGCAGATTAAATATGCCTTTTGTTAACTGGCGCGCGTAAGTCCAACCAGTCAGGACAGGACACTCAGCTTGTAGCCCTGTCCAGTGACTGTTTCGATACTTATCGGTGCTTTCTCCAGAGCCTTTCGCAACCGAAATACTCGTTGTCTGATTGCTTCATCCGTGGCCTCGGACTCGGAGGTGAAAAGTTTATCGAGCAATTCGGCAGAGCTGAACAGACGGCCCGGTGCCTTCATGAAAATCTCCAGCAAACCGAATTCCGCCGGTTTCATGGGCAATCGGGCACCATCCGCGGTGACAGTCTGCTGATCGACATTGATACTCAAGTTTCCTGCTGTCAAAACTTTCTCTTGCAGTTCTTTCGGGCGCCGCAACAATGCACGGATCCGGGCGGCCAGTTCGCGAAATTCGAATGGCTTAGTGACATAGTCATCCGCGCCGGCATCAAGCGCTTCTTCCTTATCGGCGGTGTCGTGCTTCGCGGTCAACATGATTATGGGAATTTTGCCGCCATGCCGGCGGTATTGGATGAGTACTTCTGCACCGGATAATCCCGGCACAGTCCAATCAAGAATTGCAATGTCGTACTGATAAAGCTTCAACCGATCGAGTGCTTCATTGCCGTCGGCCATCTGCTCGATCTGGTAACTCTGCGCTTTCAAGCCCGTGGATACCAGGTCGGCCGTTTTTTTGTCGTCTTCGAGATAAAGAATTTTCGCCATCTATTCGCCGTATTCGTCTAAGTGCTTCGCCCTGGCGAAGTCGGCACCCGCTTGCCGATCGTTATGCAATTTGGCGCGAGCCTCGCCCCTGTTTCGGTACCAATCTGCCACATCATTATCCATGACGATCAACTTGTCCAAATCGACAATCGCCTGCCGGTAATTTCCTCGGCGTCTGGCAATGCTTTCATGAACTTGTAAAGCCACGTCGCAATTCGCGTCGACGCGCAACAATTCCGCCGCGCTCGCCATCGCCTCATCCGCCTTTCCTAGTTGTTCAAGCAACTCCGTCTTGCGTACCCAGCAGATCTTGTAATCTCGAAATTTGATTCCCTCAGGCGCATCGGTGAAAACGGCAGCCGGCCCCGGCAGATTTGCTAACCGAATCGCCTGCCTGTAATCGGCAAGTGCCTCAGCGATCTTCCCGGACTCCATAAAGCTTTCTGCACGGCGGTACAACAAGTCCGGCGCTGGCGCGGTTGCGACGACGTCGTTGTAATTCGAAACAGCCTCATCATGGCGTCCGATTCGTTCCAGCAATCGCGCCAGCGCCACCGAGATTGCCGCGTTGGATGGATCCAATTCGTGTGCCCGCCGATAATCGGCAAGCGCCGCATCTTCGTTGTGCAGATCGCGCTGGCTCTTACCGCGCAATAAGTAAGCGGTTGCCGACGTCGGGCACGCTGCAACCAATCGTCTTGCCACCGTCGCACATTTGTCGGGATCCTTCATATTCGAATACAGACTGTACAAAAGCATGTTCAGCGCATAATCGTTGCCGTCGGCTTGAGCAGCCTGATTGGCCAATTTTTCAGCGTCTTCGACCTTGCCTTCATGTTCACTACACAGCGCCAACACGGCAAGAGCGCGCCCATTCGGTTGATGAAGCTGCGCGGCCTTCATCGCTAGTTTTTCGGCGGACTGCCAATTACCAGCAAGTGAGTTCATCGTCGCGAAAGTTGTCACGAAGCGGTAATCATCGGGGCACAGCTGGCAGGCAACACGCGCGTCGTCTAGGCTGCTTGGAAGACCTGAGCACGCCCATGCGGCGTAATCATGCCATTGCGCGCTTTTAGGTTTGCGGCTCGTCTCTTGCTTCGCCTTATTTTGAGCCGCGGCGCGATTCGCGAAAGCCAACGTCCAATCCGCCTGTGTGGGACCATCATCAAGAGGATTGCCGGCTGTCGGGCTGCCCGCCAAGGCGAGAAGCAAAGAGATTGCAATTAGCCTATTGCGCTTGCCCGACAACCGAGTCAACATGTCTATGCCTTAGGGAGTTCCACCGGTAGCTTCTAGAATATTACCCAGACCATGCATCTCAAAATCGTCCAGAAAGCGTTCCTGCTGATTCTTATCCCTCTGTTGCTCGAGCTGGGGTTCTTGTTCAAGCTTTCCACGCAATTGCAGAGCGCCGATAGAAACATGGCTTCGCAAACCAAGTTAGGCTCCGCTCTTGCTTACGTCGATCTCGTTTTGTTCGACGTAATCAACGCTGCCAGCGGGTTTTTCCTTTTCGCATCTTTCAAAGACAAGCATTATCTACAGGCGGCCGCGAACAGCGCCTCTCAACTTAAAGCTCATCGCGATACTCTGCAGGAATTGGCTCCGCAGCTTACAAGCGACAAACCGGAAGTCGAGGCATTCATCAGGCGCGTGGACGAATTGGCGAACTTGCTATCGACCGCCCGCGACATCTATGTTGAGAATGGCTACATGAGCTCGGTGCGTGCAATGGGCAAGCTGAAAAGCTACATGGTGCGCGTGCATCGCGCCGGCAACGAGCTTTTGGACAAGGAAGTTCGGCAGCGGGAAGAGCTGGACCAACTGCGACACTGGGAATATCGACGACTGCAATTCATGCTCGCAGTCTTCGCCGCATTGATCGTGGTGGCAGCCGTGGTGCTCGGCTTTTTACTCAGTATAAACTTCAACCGCAGATTGAAGGTGCTGATGATAAACACGCAGCGGATAGGCGCCAACGCCGCGTTAGAACCACGCCTGGCCGGCACCGATGAATTGGCGGTTCTCGATGGTGTCGTCCACAAGCTGTCCGACGACCTCGCCGAAGCGCGCAGGAGGAAGGAAGAGGTTCTCGCTGTCGTCAGTCACGACCTACGGACACCGCTCACGTCGCTTGGTCTGACTCTAGAGTTGATGGAAACTGGGGCGCTGGGATCGCTCAATACCGAGGGGCAAACCGCAGTCACCCACGGACGAAGCACAGTGCGCTCGTTGGTGGAAATGATCAATGATTTGCTGGAAGTGGAAACGGTAGAACTCGGCGGCCTGGTTTTGACCTTGGAGAAGGTGCCCGTTGATCAACTGCTTTCTGATTCGATCGCAACCGTCTCGGCTGCCGCCACCAAGAAAGGCATAGAAATAAAGTCCAATGCTGATCGTACAGCCGTTGTCGAGATGGACAGAGCACGAATGTTGCGAGTGCTCGTAAATCTGCTCGGAAACGCGATTAAGTTTTCGCCTGAGGGATCCACGATAACACTGAGCGCCAACAGCCTGGACTCAGGCTACGCTGTAATTCGAGTCAGCGATCAAGGTCCGGGCATACCGCCGGATAAACTAGCCACCATCTTTGAAAAATTTCAGCAAGCCGGTAGAGGCGATCAAGGCGAGAGGGCGGGCGTCGGACTGGGTTTGGCGATCTGCAAAGGAATCATTCAAGCGCATGGTGGCACAATCGGAGTTGAGAGTGAACTCGGGAAGGGCAGCACCTTTTGGATAAAGATGCCGCCTTCTCCGAATCACCCAGCCCCATAAACGAGGTTACAACTTTGTCGAATCTGGTTTGGCGACGCACTAGCCGCCTTGCGCAGGTTGCTTTGTGGAGTACTTCGTGTGTTCTATCGACGTAAAACCCGGAAGAGTTTGGACAGGTTCTTTCTCAGCGTCGAAGTGCAAAGGTCCATCTTGATGTTTGGAACAGTGTTCAATGCCGCCCGTCTTGGCACCGCCTTCGAAGCCCGGCAGAAGCGGATTGTCGCCGGATTTCGGACCACCCAGCAATCCCGGAACGACAGGATTGAGGGGAAGGTCGAAGTTGGGAGGGAAGCCTGCGCCACCGGTGGCTCCGCCGTTGCCGGACATCGCCTTTTGGACGGCCTTCCAATTTATATCGCTGCCATCGAATACCGGGTGAGCATCCTTATTGGATTCCGCTTGTTGTTTTGTCGGTTCAATTCTATCAAGGCCCATGTTGTCTTCTCCTTCAGTAACGGTTGCGTTTAGCAATGAACCCACTTTAGCCGGCGGGCGTTACCAGGGTGTGACGAAGGTATGTAGCAACCCGTCATCGGATTCGTCGGTCATCTCCAAGATGGGCGGCTCTACGATGCGACGCGCAGCGCGCGCAAGTTGTCGCGGAAATGCTTGCGACGAGTGTCGGTTGCGTGCCGGTTATAGAGTTGTTCAGCGACGGCGATAAGGGCATCCCGCAGCTGCAAAACACTCATGTCGGATGGTTGGTAGTTAATATCGAACAATGTGCATTTGGACCAATTCTCGGGTTCGATGAGCCGGCCCTGTTCCAGCAAAGTGGAATATAACGGCGTACCGGGAAACGGCGTTTGAATTGTCACCTGCACATCAAATAGATCGAGCTCGCCTGTGAAGTCGACGAGATCGTTAACTACTGAGGGTGTTTGGCCATCGAGCCCCAAGACGAAGCAGCCAATAACGCGAATTCCATGCGATTGAATGTTTCGTACGGCGGGTTTGTATTTTGTCCAGGCTTTATGTTTCCAATTGGCGTGCAATTCGATGCCATCTATATTGGTAATGGTTGGGCTTTCCAGTCCAATCAAAACTTCCTTGCAGCCGGCATCACTCATGAGTCTCAAGAGCCTGTCATCGTCACCAATTGAGACATCAGTTTCCGCAAACCAACGAACGCCGCGCGTTTTCAATTGCGGAAGCAGTTCATGCCAATATTCATGATTGATAAACGAATTATCGTCAGCGAACTCAATAAACGGCCGTTTCCATATACTGCAGATCGCGTCGATCTCAGACAAAACCCTGGACGCGGGCTTCTGCTTGTATCGGTTGGATATAAGAATCGAAGCCGCGCAAAAATTGCAGCGATGAGGGCAGCCGCGACTTGTTTGCACAAGCAAGCGATTGTAGCGGCTGGGCTCGAGCAATTCATAAGCGGGCATCGGTGAATCGGCGAGACTAAACTTGCTGAACTGGGCACCATAGAATTGCTGCAACTGTCCGCGTTCGGCGTCGGAAACCACGGTCGGCCAGATCGGCTCGCCTTCCCCTATAGCAACAGCATCAGCGTGTCGCGCTGCTTCCATAGGCAACACGGTGGCATGGGGGCCGCCAATTATTACGGGGACACCCGCGGCGCGATAGCGGTCGGCAAGCTCGTAAGCCTCAGCAATCTGAGCGCTGTAACTGGATATCCCGACGAAATCGAACTCGCCTGGCAAACCATTCACGGTTCTAATGTCGGGCACCTCCAAATACGTTACTTGGTGGTGGGGCGGCGTCAACCCGGCCAGAGTCAAAAGCGCCAGACTGGGCATCGAAGCGATCGCCTTGCCGCGATCGAGAAACCCAGGCAAACTCAGTCCCATCGCAGCGAGCTCTTTGTCGGCACATTGAATACCGTTCATAGCAATCAGACCAATTTTCATCGCAGCGCTCCTTGGACGAGAGCAAACAGGAAAAGCGCCGTGCCGCCGACGGCAGTAGACACCGGAATGAAAAACAATTGTCGAAATGATTGACGGAAAGCAGCGAGGAAGCAGACTGTAGGCATCGAGGCTTGGGCAAGGACAAGCAGCAAGGAAGGCAACTGGAGGCTCGCCGCGTTAAGGTTGGCTTCACGCACGGTCACGACAAACGCCAGATTAAGAAACGCGATTCCAAAGAAGGAAACGTGCCCCAGACGAAGTAGTCGGCGCGGCCATGAATCGTAACCGCCGAGCCAGTCCGGCTTGTGAAAAAGCAATCCCATCGGGATGCCGCTGAGCAGACCAAGAAGGATCCCTGCCCAAGCGGCGATCAGGTTATTTGTGAGCATGATTTTTGAGAGAAACTGAGTGTGGTGCGCAGTAACACTCACATTGTCGTCGGATGCAGATGAGATACAAAGCTCAAAAGATCAGTTTACAAACCGTTCCAGTCACATGGCCAGGAATTGTGCATGAATCCGCTTGCCAGCGCACCAAACGTTTCGACGATGCGTCTTAGCGCACACTTGTGCTCAGACCCGTCCTTCTCAGGAGAACCTAACAATGAAAAAACTGTTAGTCGCCGGATTAATCGCCTTGAGTTGCCTACCGATGCTTCCTGCGAATTCGGCAATCGTAACTCGGCGCGCAGTGATACTGCCCGGTAGGAGCGTTATGCTCCATCGTCCGTTGGTTGTTCACCATCGTCGGTTCTTGCGCACGCGCCGGTTCATGGTAGCGCCGCGTAGAAGGGTGATGATAGTCAGGTAGATGTTCAGCGGCGCCTCCCACACGGCTCGGCAGAGCAAAAAAACATTTTGCTCTGCCGATTACTACATGACGTTAGTCGATCGACCAGACTTCGAAAAAGTCCTCGCCGACTTCGCTGATAAACCGCGAGGGGCGCTGAATGACGGACATACGAGTATAGTCGCTCTCGATGAGTGGGTAGCAGACATACAACTCGTCTTTGGCGCGGGTGACGGCGACGTAAAAGAGCCGGCGTTCTTCTTCGATGGCCGTCTGGTCGCGCAGCGAACGAGCTGAGGGAAACTTGGCGTCGGCTGCCCATACCACGAACACCGCCTGCCACTCCAACCCCTTCGCTTGATGGATAGAGGTGAGCACTATATGATCGCTTTCTTCCTCGACATCGACGGCGTCTTGTCCTGCGGGCCCATCAGGGACGCCAAAACGCTCCGAGCCGATCAACGACAGCTCGGATAGGAAATTTTGCACATCGTCGAACCTTGCGGCGTAGTTGGCCAGTTGATGCAAGTCTTCGAGGCGTGAATCGGCGTTCTCATAGGTGGTGCGCAGATATTCGGAATAACCGCTGGCAAGAATCAGTTCGATTTGCGCTGACGGTTTGTTTTTCATTTCGTCGCTGCCAAGCTGCAAAAGCAACGCAACAAACGATCGCCATGCTTCAATCGCGCGCGGCTTGGCACGGAAATCATCGCGCGCGATCATCTTGAGCGGCTCATCAGCCGCTGCAATGCATTCCCAAATGCGATGCGCCGTGGTGCGCCCGATGCTTGGCACCAACTTCAAGATGCGCTTCCACGCGGCCTCATCTTTCGGGTTGATGATTATGCGAAGATGCGCAATTAGATCTTTGATGTGCGCTTGCTCGAAAAAACGCATGCCCGATCGAATCGAATAGGGGATACCGCGGCGCGTAAGTTCCAGTTGCAATTCCAGGGACTGCCAATGACTGCGGTACAGAACCGCCAGTTCGGACAAAGGCGCACCCTGATCGTGCAATTCCAAGATGCGACTGCAGACAAACGCCGCCTGCTCGTCGACATTTGCCAGTGGCACCAGTGCAGGCTTTTCGCCTGCACTGACACGCATCGCATGAAGATTTTTGGGAAATTGTTTGACGTTGTTGCTGATGGAGCGATTCGCCAAAGCAAGAATTTCCGGACGCGAACGGTAGTTATTTTCCAGTTTCAGTTGCTTGGCGTCAGGATAACGCTCGGAAAAGCGATAGATGTTTTCGAAGTTGGCGCCGCGCCAACCGTAAATCGATTGAGCATCGTCTCCAACAACCATGATATTCCGGTGTTCCGTCGCCATCAGATCTACAATGTCTGATTGCAGTTTGTTTGTATCCTGATATTCATCGACGAGAACATGCTGGAAGTGCTGCGACCACGTTTGCAGCACATCTTTGGACTCTACCATGGCGCGTTTCCAGTTGACGAGGAGGTCGTCGTAATCCATGGCATTGGCAGCCACCTTGCGGCGCTGGTAAATCTGCAATACCTGTTCGATTTGTTCTGCAAGCGGAAGAAGATCTTGAAACTGCGAACCAAGGAGGTCGCGCCAGGCCACATCTTTGTTGACGGCAAGACTATGCAAGTCCTGAAGCAATGCCGGCTTCGGAAAGCGCTTGTTCTTCAGATCTATTTTTGCTTCCTCGAGCGAAGCTTCGATAATATCCTTGGCGTCTTCGCTGTCGAGAATGCTGAAATTAGGTTGGTATCCGATCACTTCCGCGCAACGGCGTAATATGCGATTGCCCATAGAGTGAAACGTCCCACCCCATATCCGCTTCACATCCGTCTTTACGAGCAAATCGACACGCTGCAACATTTCACGAGCAGCTTTGTTGGTGAACGTGACGAGCAAAATGCGATCGGGAGCGATGCCTGTTTCAATCAAACGAGCAACGCGATAAGTGACGGCACGAGTTTTACCGGAGCCGGCTCCGGCAATTACGAGCGTCGGTCCGTTTTCCGCGGTGACCACCTCGTATTGCTGGGCGTCCAGCTCCTTTTCGTAGTTAATTCGAAACTGAACGCCTTCGGCACGTTTGATGGTGTACCGTTTCGTCACCTAGTTTTTCTCTTCGATTTCTTTGATGCGTGCTTCGAGAAGCTTCATTTCCACCGGACGGTTGAGAAGCTTGAGCAATTGCGCGTAATAACGAAGAGTGCCGAGCAGCTCAGGATGCTTGTCACCATAGATTTTTGATTTAAGATCAATGGCGCGTTTGTAGTGCTTCTCGGCAATCGGATACATGCGGCGCGCACTGTACAGTATTGCCAGATTGTGCTCGTTGAGTGCGACGTCGGGATGCTCCTCGCCGAGGTTGCGTTTTTTGATTTCGAGCGACCGCGTGTAGAGCGGCTCAGCCATGGTGTACTTGCCCTGCGTGTGATAGACAGCGGCAAGATTGTTGAGGCTGAGAGCGAGCCGGGCGTCATTTTCGCCGAAAGACTCGGCTTCCTTGAGAGCGTCGAGAAAGTGCACTTCGGCTTGGGCTACGCGTCCGTTGGCGTAAGCTTCATTGCCGGCTTCCACCGTTTGTTTCCACGTGTCGTTCACGGCTGTTCTCCTTCACGATGCCATTATGTACCAGGCGGGCGAATTTTCCCATGAATTGAAACGCTGCTTTGCAAGGCGATGCCGTTCCTCTATGAGTTGCCGGGAAGCGCGGGCAGCGGCTTGGGCGCGGTGTACGGCGCAGCAATGAAGTCGACTGACGGCCGCCGGCGCGCGTCCTGCGGATAGAGATTCATGAGCAACAGCACATCTTCGGGCATGTCGGTAGACACGGCGAATCCAAACTCGCGCAGTTCTTCAATGGAAATCGGATAGTCCTGTGTCCAACGACCGGCGGTGAGCGTTTTGCTGAGCGTCTCCGCACGCTGCTCGTCCATGCGTTTGCTCAGCAATTTTTTAAGCAGCATCTCCATCTGTCGCACCGCTTTCTTTGCCTGATCGACGAGCAAAAACGTGTTGTCCGCCATTTGCTCTGGCGTTTTCCGCTCGGACACGGAGATAATTGCCGCAGCAGGAAACTGACCAATTACCGGGTCGAGCGCGCCAAGAATTGCATCCGGGCACATCACGAGCTCATCTGCGGCAAACGCCAGCAATGTGCCGCCGGACATCGCATAGTGCGGCACGAACACCGTCACCTTCGCTTTATGTCGCGTCAACGCATGAGCGACTTGCTCGGATGCAAGATTCAAGCCGGCAGGTGTGTGCAGAATGATGTCGATTGGCATGTCGTCTGGCGTCAGCCTGATCGCTCGCAACACGGACTCCGAGTCGTGAATGTCAAGAAACTGCATCATCGGAAATCCGAGGAAGTTGACTACCTCTTTGCGATGAATGAGCGCAATCACACGCGACTTGCGAGTCTGCTCCAGGTGACGAAACGATGCTTCGCGAGCTTTCTTGACCATGCGGTGCTTCAATGCAGGCTGCAGAATCAAGTAGCCGAAAATGATCCAATTCAGCGAATTGAGCGCTCCTTGAAAGTTTCCCCAGTTCATCTTTCGCCCTCAGTACGGCATGTATTCATCGGGATGCCATTCGCGATAATCTTGCTTCTGGACAAGCTTTACCAGTATAAATCCGGTCAAGAACCCACCGATGTGAGCGAAGAAAGCGACGTTTTCCGCTGCCGTCTTCGCAACCGTCGAGTTTAACGAAATCAGTCCGGTGAAAGCTTGCGTGACAAACCAGAAGCCTAAGTAAAAATAAGCAGGAATATTAATGAACCACGGGATGAACCCGATGGGAATCAGGGTCATCACTTTCGCAGACGGAAACAGCATTGCATAAGCGCCAAGCACGCCGGCAATCGCACCGGAGGCTCCGATTGTCGGCTGCAGCTGACCGGGCTCCATGAAAACCTGGGTCAACGCGGCGACGATGCCGCAGAAGATGTAAAACACGAGATAGGGTATGTGCCCAAGACGATCTTCTATGTTGTCGCCAAAAATAAATAGCGCCCACATGTTGCTAATCAGATGGAACCAGCCGCCGTGCAAAAACATGGAAGTGAATAGCGAATACATCTCTTCGGGCGCAGTCGGATAATGAATGAAGTAATATGGCGTGACGCCGAAATGTTTCACGAATGCGGACAGCTCGTGCGAATCCATTGACAGTTCGCCCAAGAAGACAATAACGTTTATCAGGATGAGAATCCAATTGACGATCGGCGCCGTGCGCGACGGATTATTATCTTGGATTGGAAACATGCCGATAGTTTAGCAGGGGCGGCGCAACGTCCGCCCATTGCTCCTGTAAACTAGTACCGACCTCTTCGGTGGCTACTATGACAGGCTGGCAATTCTGGATCGACCGCGGCGGAACATTTACCGACGTGGTGGCGAAGTCCCCCGACGGCGAGCTTGTCGTTCACAAGTTGCTGTCGGAGAATCCAGAGCATTATGCCGATGCGACACTTCAGGGTATTCGTGATGTGCTCGCGGTACCGTCAGGGAAAACCATCCCCGCAGGACTAATCGACACCGTGCGCATGGGCACCACTATCGCCACCAATGCCCTGTTGGAACGTAAAGGCGCACGTACGGTGCTGTTGACGACGCGCGGCTTTCGCGACGCATTGCGCATCGGCTATCAGAACAGACCGAAGATTTTTGCACTCAAGATCGAGCGCCCCGACATGCTCTACGAGAGGGTCATTGAAGTCGATGAACGCGTCGACGCGGAGGGAAACATCCTCGTCCCTTTGGATACGAGCGCAGTCACACCGGCACTGCAGCAAGCGCTCAACGAAGGCATAAGCTCTTGCGCGATTTTGCTGATGCATGGCTATAGATATCCGGAGCACGAACGTCAACTCGAACAACTAGTGCTTTCGCTCGGCTTTCGACAAGTCTCCGTCTCACACAAAGTGATACCACTCATGAAATTCGTCAGCCGTGGTGATACCACCATGGTGGACGCGTATCTATCACCGGTGCTACGCGCGTATGTAGATCGATTGTCCAAAGACCTTTTCGATACCAGACTATTCTTCATGCAATCAAACGGCGGCCTCGCAGACGCCAACCACTTCGGCGGCAAAGACAGCATTCTCTCCGGGCCCGCAGGCGGCATCATCGGCGCGGTAAAAACCGCCCTCGCGGCAGGCGAACATGAGGTGTTAACTTTCGACATGGGCGGCACTTCGACGGACGTCGCACATTATGCCGGTGAGTTCGAGAGATCGAATGAAACGGAAATCGCCGGCGTCAGATTGCGCGCCCCCATGCTCTCGATTCATACCGTCGCCGCCGGCGGCGGATCAATCTTGTTTTTCGATGGATCGCGGTTTCGCGTCGGACCAGACTCGGCAGGTGCCAACCCAGGACCGGCCTGTTATCGACGGGGAGGTCCACTGACGGTTACCGATTGCAATGTCATGCTGGGCAGAATCCAACCGGAGTTTTTGCCAAAGGTTTTCGGACCCAACGCCGATCAAGCATTGGACACACAAATCGTCAGATCAAAATTTGCTCAACTCGTAGAACGAATAAACGGCGTCTCAGGCAAGCGAATGTCTGCGGAGGAGGTTGCTTCCGGCTTTCTATCTATTGCCGTCGACAAAATGGCAACAGCAATCAAGCAGGTGTCAACGCAAAAGGGACACGATCCGACTCACTATGCTCTCGTGTGTTTCGGGGGTGCAGGTGGGCAGCACGCGTGCATGATTGCCGAATCGCTTGGTATCAAACGCATTCTTTTGCATCCGCTTGCCGGGGTGCTGTCGGCCTATGGAATGGGACTGGCCGATATAACGGTGATAAAAGAAAGTTCGATAGAAGAAGTTCTTTCCAGCGAAGCGGTAGGGCGCACGACGCAGCTGTTATCGAAATTGGAAACTGACGCAGTCGAAGATCTGCAACAGCAGGTGAACGCGGATACGCACGTGGACGTGATCAAGCAGGCACATCTTCGCTATGAAGGAACGGACTTTTCGCTGCCGGTCATGTGGTCGACACCCGAACATATGGCCACGGAATTCGCCACCACGCAACAGACGCGATATGGATTTACGCAGCCAGACAAGAAGTTGATTATCGAGCGAGTGGCGGTGGAAATCGTGGGCCGTTCGGACAGCGGGCTCACGCCCGCCGCTACAATTATCAGCGGACGCAATCCACAAACCAACCACCGTAACGGCGGGCGTGAGTCCGCTTCGGCAACAGTCGACTTTTACTGTAACGGCGAAAAGCACAAAGGCGCCCTCTATCATCGTTCGGATCTAGAGGTTGGAACGACGTTCGCCGGCCCCGCCATCGTGGTGGAACCGACATCAACTACCATCGTGGAGCCGGGCTGGTCGGCAAGTGTGTTGGAGGATGGAAGTTTGCGATTGGAGCACCAAAGAGGAGCAGGCAAGATGCCTGCGATCCCAGTCACAGGAGCCGTAGCCGATCCAATCTTGCTGGAAGTATTCAACAACTTGTTCATGTTCATTGCTGAACAGATGGGAATCACTCTCCAAAATACAAGTCACTCGGTGAACATCAAAGAGCGCTTGGATTTTTCTTGCGCGCTGTTCGACAGAGAAGGCAACCTGGTGGCAAACGCACCACACATGCCCGTGCATTTGGGCTCCATGGGCGAGAGCGTGCAGCAGCTAATCGATCAGGTCGGCACCGCTCTCGGTCCGGGAGATGTTTACGCGCTCAACGATCCATATCATGGTGGCACGCATTTACCGGATGTAACGGTAATTGCAGGTTACTTCCAGGGAGACTCGCGGCGGCCGGAATTTTTCGTCGCAACACGAGGACATCACGCCGATATCGGCGGTATCACTCCCGGGTCCATGCCTCCATTCAGCAAGACGGTTGATGACGAAGGCGTGTTGTTGAACATGGTGAAGGTGGCCGAGCGCGGACGAATCCTCGAGCCCAGCATCAGGGCATTACTACAGTCGGGGCCGCACCCGGCTCGCAATCCCAATCAAAATCTGGCTGATCTGACGGCGCAAATCGCAGCGGTGGAAAGCGGGCTCAAAGAAATCGATAGGGTGGTCGCCCGATACGGATTGCCGACTGTAAAACAGTACATGCAATACGTTCAAAACAATGCCGAGGAATCAGTTCGACGCCTCATAACCTCATTATCTAACGGTGAGTTCACAGCTACCATGGACAACGGCGCGCAAATAAAAGTGCACATAACGGTAGATCGCAAAAAACGTACGGCGCTTGTCGACTTTACCGGCACTTCCGCACAGACCAACGACAACTACAATGCACCGCGATCGATATGCAAGGCTGCGGTCCTTTACGTTTTCCGCACGCTTGTCGATGAAGATATTCCGATGAATGCCGGCTGCCTGAATCCGCTCGGAATCATCATTCCTGAAGGCAGCATTCTCAATCCAACCTACCCAGCAGCAGTGGTGGCAGGCAACGTGGAAACATCACAAGTAGTTGTCGACACGCTCTACGCCGCCCTTGGAAAACTGGCCGCATCCCAGGGGACGATGAACAATTTCACTTTCGGCAACGATAAGTATCAATACTATGAAACCGTATGTGGTGGCTCGGGTGCGGGCCCGACATTCGATGGAACGGATGCCGTTCAGACTCACATGACCAACTCGAGGCTCACCGATCCCGAAGTGCTCGAATGGCGTTTTCCGGTACTCGTAAAAGAATTCGCCATCCGTCGTGGCAGCGGCGGCAAGGGCAAGCACCACGGCGGCAATGGTTCCATAAGACGAATCGAGTTCCGCGAGCCGATGACCGCGTCGATTTTATCCAATCGGAGGCTAACCATCCCGTTCGGACTTTCGCACGGCCAAAACGCGCGTCCTGGGGCGAATTATGTCTTGCGTCCTGACGGCACGAAGGTGTACTTAACCGCGCGCGGAGAGACGCAAGTTTCCGCAGGCGATGTATTCGTCATCGAAACACCGGGCGGCGGTGGTTTCGGCCCGCCATGACCGATCGCATTCACATCGCCGGAATATATTTCTTCGGCTATGCCGGACTCAACCTCGATGCGGTGAAGATATCGCTTCCACTAAAGGAAGGGGACGTTTTCGGCGACTACTCGGAATTCCCAAAAGTTCAATCAAAGATCAAAGGCAGCGTTAAGGATGCCTTAGGTTGCGCATCCACTGATGAAGCTTTGATCATCGTCGGCGGAAAACACATCGTTTTCATCGGGTTACCAGGCAGTTCGAATGTTCCCATAGCGGTTCGCCCGGAGCCTCTGGGCAAAGACACGGCGGTCACCGACGAGGCGCGCGAGCTCTATAAGAAAACAATGCTTGCCAATCTTGAAAGAGTGACCACACCCTCGGACGAAAATGACCACATATATTTCGAGTTGCGCGACACATTAAAGCACTTCGCTGAAAAATCTAGTTCTAACCTTGTGGCGACACTGTCCTGTTGCGCGAACGCGGAGGACAGGGCAGTTGCTGCGTACGGTCTGGGCTTGTCCGCCCGTACGAGGGAAGATATAGATGCACTGGCGTTGGCCTGCAATGATTGCAATGAAGCTGTCCGCAATAACGCTATTCGCGCGATAGGCACACTGATCGATACAGCGGCGGAGCTGACAAAAGTAATACCGCATGAGCCGTTCGTGCGGCTGATGAATTCGCCAATTTGGACAGATCGCAATAAGGCAGTATATGCACTCGAAGGTCTGACAAAACAACCAAACGCAGCATTGTTCGCTGACCTCGATCGTCTTGCTCGTACTTCCTTGTTAGAAATGACAATTTGGCCCGCAATGTACGCTTCTAGTGCACAACTGCTTCTCAACAGAATCGCTGATGCCTCAAAGACTTAGTATCGAGCTCCGGCAGAGCTTGCCGGCTGCTCGGGCATGCCAGCAAACAGAAGCAGAGGAACAGCGTAATGGACCTAACGACCTAACACCTAGTGCAGAGGAGGTAGTTTATGTCTGAGAAGAAAACAACCTGGAAGCCGCATGAGGTTCATGGTGAGCTGAGCACAGCAAAGAAAGATGATTTGCCGGAAAGCGCCTTCGCCTTTCCGAAGCAACGCAAGGAGCCTTTGACGGACGCCAGTCACGTGCGCAACGCCATCGCGCGTTTCGACCAAGTGAAAGATGTCTCTGATGAGGATCGCGACTTGGCGTTCCACAACATCGAGAAAGCAGCCGATCATTATGGTGTCGACCTCAAGGAAAACAATTGGCACGAGCTGGGCAAACATCCACACTGAGAGTGCACACCAACAGCAAGGCAAAAATGGGGCGATGCTAGGCGTCGCCCCATTTACTGCGTGTATCAATCTCATGCTGAGCTGCCGGCCAATTGGGATGAGCTTGCGATCTCAAAACACTCGGCTGAGCTTCGATAGCAAGGCGGAACGCCCATGTAGATCGCACGTCAGCCGTCTAGTTGTCTATCTGGGGGACCGATGCCTACAAGTTCCGACAAGCCTGCGGTTGAAGCACCTCGGACGCGTGATGTGAAGCGGGAAAAAAACCCGCTAAAGAGATTTTTCAAGTTGCTGGGTCCCGGCCTTATCACGGGCGCGTCCGACGATGACCCGTCGGGCATCGGCACTTATTCGCAAGCCGGTGCTCAGTTCGGTTTCTCAATGTTGTGGATGGCGTGGGTGACGTATCCTCTAATGGCCACGGTGCAATACATTTGCGCCAAAATCGGACTAGTAACCGGCGTCGGCTTGTCCGGCGTGTTACGTAAGCACTATCCGCGGCCGGTGCTGTGGGTATGTGTCGCGTTGCTGGCAATTGCAAACACAATCAACGTCGGAGCGGATTTGGGCGCCATGGCCGCGTCAGTTCATTTGCTGGTTCCTTCGATACCAGCTATGGCGGTCTTATTTCCAATCGCAGCAGTTTTCGTGCTGGTGCTGGTATTCGGCTCGTACCAAAACATCGTCAGGATTTTCAAATGGCTAACGCTGAGTTTATTTGCATATGTCCTAGCGGCATTTTTTACTCATCCGAATTGGTCCATGGTATTGCACCACACATTTATTCCTGATATTCGCTTCAACAAAGATTATCTCGCTATGTATGTCGGTTTGCTCGGCACCACAATTTCGCCATATTTGTTTTTCTGGCAAACCTCTGCTGAGGTCGAAGAGGAACGCGCCGCCGGATACAAATATTGGCAGCGCCTCGGCGCAAGCGATGACGATCTGAAATACGCTGCCGCGGATGTGAACACGGGAATGTTCTTCTCGAATTTGGTGATGTACTTCATCATACTCACTACCGGCGCTACGCTTTTCACTGCGGGTCAGCATCAAATCGCCAGCGCCGACCAGGCCGCCATGGCACTCAAACCACTAGCTGGTCCTTTCGCAGAGGTTCTCTTCGCGATTGGCATTATCGGAACCGGATTTTTGGCCGTTCCCGTGCTGGTTGGCTCATGCGCGTACGCGCTATCTACGGTTTTCGGATGGCGCCGCGGGCTGTATGAAAAGTGGTACCGCGCCAAGCAGTTTTACGGAGTAATCGTTGTCGCATTCTTTATTGGAATGGGACTCAACTTCTTCCATGTCAATGCAATGGCCGCTCTTTTTTGGACAGCAGTCATAAATGGTGTTTTGGCGCCACCATTGCTCGTGATGATCATGTTAATCTCCAACAACCGGAAGATCATGGGAAACCGCGTCAATTCCACATTGGTGAACGTGCTAGGTTGGATTACGACCGTTGCAATGACGGTGGCGGCCGTGGGGTTGATCGTAACAAGTATCTGATATGATCGGCGGATGAGTCACCATCCGGTTGCAACAAACCAAGAGCGCCAGATTGGCGGCGCCGAAACCGTCGGGTTTGTTAGCGCGCATTTGAAACCAGGCGCCACCATTTTGGACGTGGGTTGCGGCGATGGTACACTCGCTAAGCTGTTGATTGACAACGGCTTCAAAGTTACGGGCGTAGATCGCAACGAAGAAGCAATCGAAAAAGCCAAGGCGCTCGGCGTTCCAGCCGTGGCTGCGGATTTCCTGCAATATCAATCTCCGTCGACGTTCGATGCATTGCTGTTCTCCCGTTCACTCCATCATATACATCCGATAGAATCCGCTGTCGACCACGCGCTCAAGCTCCTCAAAGACGGCGGCTTGTTGATGCTGGAAGATTTCGGCGCTGAATTGATGGATGCTCCGTCTGCGATTTGGTTTTACGGATTGAAGTCGCTCCTTGCATGTGCGACGGACAACGCCAAATCGCACGGACCCAAACTGGACGACGGCCAAATTCCGTCGGACCCGGTGCAAAGCTGGCGAGATCATCATTTTAAAAATCACGACGTCATCGAATCCGGCATTATGCTACCCGTTCTCGAAAAGAAGTTTGAACTTGTGCATCGGGCATCCGTGCCGTATCTCTATAGGTATTTTCTCGACGACATTTCGAGCGAACAGGCGCAGCGACTGCTCAAATGGGAAGAGCAACTGTGTAAAGCGCGCGCAATCGCGACAATCGGAATTCGCTTTGTCGGGAAAAAGAATTCGACAAGCTGATACAGTGAAATGAGGGGATTCCTATTCTCGTGAGGGTTGCTTTGCGTTTATCTCATCCATTGCCAATTGCCTACTCTGCCATCATTGCATTGGCAGCTCAGCCGCAAGTATCGGCCGATAGCGTGAAACCGACCGACAACTTTAAGCAAGACGTCGGCGGACAACACGCGAGGCACTACATCTTCGAGGGCCGCACCATCAGCGAGCAAGAGCGCCAAGCTCTCGAGATTTACAACTCAGCGACGATGGATCTGCAGATGGGCCGCTGGCAGCAGGCAAACGATAAGCTCATCCAGGCATTGGCACTGGCGCCGAATCTTTATCAGGCGCACTCGAATCACGCGATTGTGCTTTCACGCTTGGGAAGACTCGACGAGGCGAAGGCAGAAGCTGAGACAGCCGCGCGCCTCGGCCCTGACAAACCGGAGCCGTTAGTCGCCAAAGCTGCCGTCGATCAAGAACTTGGCAAATTGAACGAAGCAGCCGCACAATACGAGGCTTTTGTGCAAAAGTTTCCCAATCATCCGCTTACGGTTTATTTGCGGCCGATGATTTCACATCTGCGCGAAGAAGCGAAGAAGGAAAATGCCGTAAGCAGCGCGATGAAAGGCGCCGATAAGAATGCAGACGATTATTTTGAATACGCAACCTATGATGCGGTGGCTAAATTCCTGCCCAACAGATTTCCTTTGAAGGTGTTCGTCCCCACCGACGCGCAGTCTTCTGAGATCGCAGGGTATTCTCCGGAGTTTGGTTCGATACTGCACTCAGCGTTCGATGACTGGAGCAAGGCTTCCGGTGGCGTCTTGCGTTTTGGATTTGTCGACGATCGCGCTGATGCCGACATTGATTGTACGTGGACGAGCGACGCCTCAAAAGTCAGTCAGCCTGCAGAGGGTGGCGACGCACACGTTGTATACGACCCCATTAACGGCATTCGACATGCAAGCATAGTGCTGCTCACGAGGCATCCCCAAACAGGTTTGCCCAATAGCGCCAACTTGATGAAGGAAGTTTGTCTGCACGAGGTAGGACACAGCCTCGGGTTGATCGATCACAGCCCAAGTCCCGACGATGTAATGTATTGCTCGATGCCGGCCGATGATCGCGCCAGAGAATTATCAAAACGCGACGCCAACACGCTGATTCGTCTTTATCGCCCAGACGTGAAATTGGCAGACCGTTATCGCGGCGGCGAAGATCCTAACGACAAAGCTGCGTTGAATAATGCCGGCATCAAACTGGCTGCTTCTGGAGAATATCGGCAAGCTGTGGATAAGTTTGAAGCGGCGCTGAAGATCGACCCCAACTCCCAGGCGGCGAAACGGAATCTCTCCGCCTGCCTCAATAATGTGGCAATCGACGCCGCCCAAAACGGCAACTTGCCCGAGGCGTTGCGGTCTCTAAAGCGCGCGCTGGAGCTGGAAGGTGAGCATGGCAATCCAAAAACGCGGGCTTCCATTTTGAATAACCTGGCAATTATCTACGAAAAGATGGGAAAAGCGTCCGAAGCCGCCGCAGCGCGTGCCGCAGCCGTCAAGCTGCAGTGAACGTTACAACCCGTACCCCCACAGGTGATCAAAAATCACCCATCCCCCGGTGCCCGCCTCCCCAGTGCTGGGGATTACAGGGCCGGCGTGAATTGACAGAATGCCAATAGGTTGATGCTGGAGGTTCGATCATGTCCAAGCGTATTCTGATTGTTGAAGATAGCCGCACCTGCGCCGCCACACTCGCAAAGCTCGTCGAGTCTATAGGTTTTGAGCCCGACATCGCCGAAACCGGCGAGAAGGCTCTCAAAAGAGTCGAGTGTTACGATTACGCGCTGGTTTTGATGGATCTGCGGCTTCCTGGACGCGATGGCTTTGACATTGCTGCAACCATGCGGGCCCTGGGCAAGAAAGTTCCGATCATATCGGTGACGGCTTATCCCCTCGGCAGTGACGTCCAGCGCTGTGTTGATGCAGGCATAGACGATAGCATTTGCAAGGGCTATAGACGCGATGAGCTGCAACGAATCATCGGTCTGTGGGCGCATTCGGGCGATAGACCAAAGCAACTGCGCGTGAGCTGAAATGGGCACGGCGCGGCGCGCGCCCATTTCAGTACGTAAACCCACCCCCAGCGGTACGTAATTCCACCAGTTACAGATTAATGTACGGGCCTTACTCTGGGTGCATTCCTTGAAGGATACACCCCATGAGCACTTTAACGTCTATCCGCCTGGCAGTTCTGACCGCAGCCTCTCTGGTCGCCGTGTTTGGCGGCTCCGGAGCCGTGGCTGCGCCGCACGCCCCGTCGGTTGCGCCCCTGGCAGTGCCGGTAGCGCCCGCAGGCGCGACGCCCCGCGAATCGACGAAGCCGACAGTCACCTGCCACAAGCACAAGGGGTTTGCCCGCGTGGCCGCGGCAGCCATCTGCACGGAAGACCTGGCGACAATCTCCTTCCGCGAATATTCGGTGGATTGGTCTAACTGGCTTAAACAAGTAGCCGACAGCTGGAGCCAAGCCATGAGCGAACAGCGCGGAACCGGGCTCCAACCTTCGGGACCAATGTTTATTGAATTCACCTGCAAGCGCAACGGCACCGTGTCGGATGTCGTCATCGACCGCAGCTCGGGCGACCGCATGCTCGATGCCATTCAAGTCGGCACTCTGCTTCGCTGCACGCCGCTGCCCGCGTTTCCGGCGCAGTCGGTGAAAAAGGACGTCACCCTTCTGTGCATCTGGTCATACAACAAGACGATCAAGGTCGCCAAAGCGAAGCCGGCACGACACGACGACAAAGAAGTGGTGCGCGTCAGCATCAGCGGCGCTTCGCTCTAAACAACCAGATAGCAGCGATCAGCCGTTTTGTTGTACCGGCATGGCTTCCATTAGTTCCATAAAACCGGAACTCAGGGTTCTGCCACCATCAGCGGTGATAACGTCGCCGGTAATATAGCCGGCATCAGAGGAGCACAAGAAGGCGGCGATTTTCGCCACCTCGTCCAATCGGGCAAATCTATTCAGGGGAATAGCTTTCTTGATCATCGCTTGCGCTTTATCATTATCAAACAATAGGTTCTTGGACGCACCTTCAGTCATCATCACGCCCGGTGCCAGCGCGTTGACTCGAATGCCGTAGCGCGCCCATTCGGCAGCGAGCGTGCGCGTCATCGCCAGAACACCGGCCTTAGCCGATGCGGAATGCACCACCCCTGGTGCGCCGGTCCACGCGAAGGTGGCGATGATATTCAGAATCGCGCCGCTCTTTTGTTTGATCATTTGCCGTCCGACAGCACTCGAGCAATACCATGTTCCATTGAGAACGATGTTGATCACCGAATTCCATCCGTTGATCGAAAGCTTTTCGGATGGAACAACGAAATTGCCGGCAGCATTGTTGATCAGAATATCGATGGTGCCGAATTTTTCGAGCGACTTATCGACGAGCGCTTGCACCTGTTCGGGATCACGAACGTCGGTGACCAGCGGAAGAACATTCCCATCGGTTTCGCCTCGAATCTGCGCGGCGGCAGACTCGACGTTTTCCGCTTTGCGGCTGGCAATCACCAGATTGGCGCCACGTCGGGAAAGCTCTTGCGCCATCGCCTTGCCAAGTCCGGTGCCGCCACCGGTGATGATGCATGTTTTGCCGGTGAAATCCGATGGCATGATGGTCCCCTTTAGCCTTATGGAGCTGAAACATCATATCAGGGAATCCGCGGCATCCTGGTAGCACATGCGGTCTACCGAGTTACCAGCCTGAGCCTGGAGGTGCAGGTTAAGTATCCAGCGATGCAATGACAATATCGGCGATCGCAAGCAGCGTTTCACGATCGGGATTGACGCGCGCCATGACGCGAATTCCCTGCAAGCTGCTTGTCAGGAATTTGGCCAACTGCCGCAAGTCGCGCCGCGTGCCAATTTCGCCTTGCTGTCGCGCTGCGACGAGCGCATCTAAAAATGCGGCCTCAATACGCTTGAGCGACGCCTTCAGATGTTGTTCGGCTTCGCTGTCGTGCGGTCCTACCTCAACAGCAGAATTCGTCAGGAAGCATCCGTGGCGATCGCGATCCTGCACGGCGCGCTGAACTTCGCCGCGGATATAGTCCTCGATAGTTTTGCGGGCGGATCCCGGACTGTGCAACACCGCCACGACACCGGAAACGACGGTCTGATCGTAGTACTCGATGGCGGCTAGAAAGAGTGCGCGTTTATCGCTGAAGGTGCCGTAGAGGCTGCCGCGGTTGATGCCCATCTGTTCGACGAGATCCTGCACAGAAGTGGCTTCGTAGCCCTTGTGCCAGAAGATCTCCATGGCTCGGCTTAAGACTTCAAGCTCGTCGAATTCCTTTTTTCGCGGCATACAGGCGACCTCTTTTCTACTTTATAGCAATTTTGGAACGATCAATCAATAAAACAAGCGGGCTTCCGCCCGCCGCTACCACAAGAGCGGGCTTCCGCCCGCCGCTACCACAAGAGCGGGCTTCCGCCCGCCGCTACGGATGAGAATGCGGCTTACGCCCACCGCTACCACGGGAATACGATATGATATGCACCAGATTGCTAACAGAGCATTTTCGGTGAAACGGGCGGCGCGATGCACCGCCCCTACGAATCGAGAGCAAGGCGCGGCTTTGAGATGAGAGACTACTTACTTTTCTACGTAAATGGAAAGGAACATCGCGTCTCCGGCGACAGCGCATTCATGCCGCTTTCGTCGTACCTGCGCTATGAGCAGGGTGCCACCGGCACGAAGGTGGTCTGCGAAGAAGGCGATTGCGGCGCCTGCTCGGTAATTCTCGGTCGCGTGGAGATTGTCGCACCGGAAAACAACGGCGCCACCAAAAGCGACATCCAATATCGCGTCGTAAATTCTTGCATTCAATTTCTCTACCAACTCGACTGTACGCACGTCGTCACGATCGAAGGACTTAAATACTCCGGCAAATTAAATCCGGTGCAAGAGGCGATGGTGGCATGTCACGGCGCTCAATGCGGCTATTGCACGCCCGGGTTCGTGGTGGCAATGTGCGCGATGTTCGATCAAAAGCCTTGCACGAAAGAGCAGGACGTAAAAGACGGACTGATCGGCAACCTCTGTCGCTGCACGGGCTACGAACCGATCATCAAAGCGGGCATGTCCGTGGATGCAGACCACCTGCTGAAGCTGCACGAGTTGTACCCCTCCAAAGAGATGTTGCGCGCCTTTTCCGAACACAGCAAAAACGCCGTGCTGATCGGCACGGAAGAACACACATTCTTCAACCCGACTGATCTCGACTCCGCAGTGAAATTCAAAGGAGAACGTCCTGGTACGGTGATTGTCGCGGGTGGCACGGATGTTTGTGTGTATTGGAATAAACGCGGGATGGAACCGCGCAACCTGATGAGCGTTTCTCATTTGCCTGGGCTGCGTGAACTCACGCTCAGCCACAACGAGCTGGTCGTCGGTGCTCGGACAACATTGTCGGAGCTAGAAGACTTCACGCGAGATACTTTGCCCGAATTGCACAAGATGTTATGGCTGTTCGGCTCGCCGCAGATTCGTAACGCCGGAACACTAGCGGGCAACATAGCCAACGCGTCGCCGATTGCCGATACGTTGCCGTTCTTGCACGTGATTGAAGCGGAGATCGAGCTATTCGGCACGAAGGGCTCTCGCCGCGTCAACATCAACAAGTTCTACCAAGGCTATAAGCAGCTCGATATGTCCGCCGACGAAATGATCACGCAAATCATTATTCCCTTGCCGGCACCGGAGGAGATCGTGAAACTATACAAAGTTTCCCGGCGGCAGAATCTCGATATCTCTTCATTTACGGCAGCGTTTAGGCTAAAACTATCGGCAGGTAAGATCGAACGAATCAGCATCGCCTATGGTGGCGTGGCGCCTGTGATCGTTCGCCTGCGGAAAACCGAAGATTTCCTCGCGGGAAAACCGCTGGAGCTGGACATTCTCGAGGAAGCGGGCGATATTGCTGTTTCCGAAATCAGTCCCATATCCGACGTCCGCGGGTCCAGCGATTTCCGCAACACCCTGGCCGCCAATATTCTGAAGAAGCTGTATTTCGAGACGAAGACAGCCGAGGTGACGGCATGAGTGTGGTGGGCAAGAACATACCGCATGATTCAGCCGCGGGTCACGTCTCGGGCGAGTCGATCTACATCGACGACATGCCGCCGGCGAAAAACGAACTCCTCGTCGATTTCTACTGGGCAAAGGTAGCCCACGGACGAATCAAGTCGCTGGATTTTAGCGATGCTGCCAAAGTGCCGGGCGTGGCCGCATTATTCACACACAAGGACCTCGACGGCGAAAACAGGTTTGGCCCCATTACTAAGGATGAAATCCTGCTGGTAGAGGACAGCATCGAATTCATGGGGCATCCGATTGTGGTAATCGCCGCGGAATCTCGCAAAGCGATCAAACAGGCGAAGCGCGCCATCAAGTGTGACGTCGAACCATTGAAACCGGTTTTGACGATAGACGAAGCAAAAGCAAACAAATTGTTTCTAGAACCGCGTCGCAGAATCAAGCGCGGCGATGTAGAGGCGGCATTCAAAGGCGCCGATCATATACTCGAAGGCGTCTGGTACAACAACGGACAGGACCATTTCTATCTTGAAGGACAAGCGGCAATTGTTTATCCTGGTGAACACAATCAGTTGGTTGTTCACTCGTCTACCCAAAACCCCACTGAAGTGCAAGAGGTCATAGCGCACGTTCTCGGATTACGGGCCAACCAGGTGATCTGTATCACAAAGCGCATGGGCGGTGGTTTTGGAGGTAAAGAATGCCAGGCCACGCATCCGGCGGCCATAGCTGCTTTGGTGGCATTGAAAACAAAACGTCCGGCGCGCATCGTTTATAACAAAGATGACGACATGCAAATCACGGGCAAACGGCATCCGTTTCAAAACGACTACAAAGTTGGCTTCATGAATGACGGACGTATTGTCGGTCTGAAGGCAGATCTATTTTCGGATGGCGGAGCAGCTCATGATTTGTCGCTCGCCGTAATGAGCCGCGCGATGACGCACGTTGACAATGCGTATTACATCGCCAATGCCGACATCACCGGACACGTGTGCAAGACTCACTTTCCCCCGAATACGGCTTTCCGGGGATTCGGCGGCCCGCAAGGCATCGCGACGATGGAAAACATCATCGAAGAGATCGCCATTACGCTGAAAAAAGATCCGCTTGATGTGAGACGAATAAATTTATACGGCGATAACGATCGCAACATTACGCCCTATGGACAAATCGTCTATCACAACAACTTGCCGCAAATATTCAATGAGTTGGAATTGTCTTCCACATATCGCAAGCGGCGCGCCGAGATAGATGAGTTCAACAAGAAGTCGCCGACCCATCTAAAGGGAATAGCCTTCACCGCAGTCAAGTTCGGAATTTCGTTCAACACGAAGTTTCTCAACCAGGCTAATGCTCTGGTAAACATTTACTTGGACGGAACAATTCAAGTTTCCACGGGCGCCACCGAAATGGGGCAGGGCGTCAACACAAACATCAAGCAGCTAGTTGCCGGCGAATTCGACATCGATGCCGAGGACGTTATTGTAATGGCGACAAGCACGGAAAAAAACAACAACACCTCGGCGACGGCAGCCAGCAGCGCAACTGATCTCAACGGCAGCGCCGCGGTAAATGCGTGCCGCCAGATTCGAGAACGTTTGACCGAGTTTGCCGCTCGCCACATCGCCTCGAAACTGGACGATATTCAAGCAAGTCCGACGACAATTGTTTTTGAAAACGGGGCTGTGTATGACCAACGGCGACCTGAGCTCAAACTACAATGGAAGGAGCTGATCATCCTTGCTTATAGAGATCGCATCAGCTTGGGCGAGCGCGGATTCTATGCAACGCAAGGTATCGATTGGACGCCGGAAGCAGGCCCTGAAAAAACCGCCTCCGGCAATCCATTTTTGTATTACACGATGGGCGGCGCGGTCAGTGAAGTGCTGATCGATCGATTCACCGGTGATGTTCGCGTAGAACGCGTCGATATGCTCGTCGACATCGGCAAGCCGATCAACCCGGGCATCGCTCGCGGACAGATTACCGGCGCTTTCATTCAAGGCATGGGTTGGGTAACCACAGAAGAACTCCTCTACAAAGACAGCGGCGAATTGATGTCCCATTCCCCGACGACTTACAAAATTCCCAACATCCAGGACACACCTCCCATTTTCAACGTCAACACTTACGACTTCGACAATACGGTAAACGTGAAAGGAAGCAAGGCCGCCGGCGAGCCTCCTTTGTGTCTGGGGCTGTCAGTGTGGGCCGCGATCAAGAATGCGCTTTCCTATGTTTCTGCAGGGGAAATCCCAAAACTGCGCTTACCGGCGACGAACGAAGAAGTGCTGAAGCACTTGACGTTATTTTCCACCAAGAAAAAGTCCGCCACCGCACCTCTCCCCTCATAACGCCTGACTGATTGTAAGGGCAGGCATAAGCCCGCTGATCGCAGACAAACCAATCTCACCAATGGACGACGCCGAATACTACGAACACGTCAATAACCTGATCGCAGATAAAATTCCATTTGTCTGCGTAATTATGGTCGATGCAAACGGCAGCATTCCTCAGGAGATTGGAACGAAGATGCTGGTTACCGGCGGCGGCCTATACTTCGGCACGGTGGGCGGAGGCAAAGTAGAGAAGAAGGCGATCGAAGAAGCCCAGCAACTGCTGAGCAACAATACTGCCAAAAGTACGCATTTCGTCAACTGGAGCCTGTCACGAGACGTCGGCATGACCTGCGGCGGCGCGGTGAAATTGTATTTCGAAACACACAACCACAACCGTTGGAATATCGTCGTCTTCGGTGCTGGACACATCGCAAACGCATTGATCAATCTCTTGATCAAACTGGAATGCACACTTACCTGTATTGATCCCCGGCAAGAATGGCTGGACAAATTGCCGGATTCGCCCAAACTCACTAAAGTTCTAGCGGAGGATATGCCCGCGCAAGTGTCTTCATTGCCCGACGACGCATTCGTGACGCTCATGACGATGGGTCATTCCTCGGACAAACCGATTCTTCTCGAAATTCTTCGACAGAAGCGCGAATTTGCATATCTGGGCGTCATCGGCAGCGCAGCCAAAGCGGCGCGGCTTTACAAAGACATCGAAGAGGCAGGCTTGCCCTCGAGCCTTCGCGAGTCATTTTATTGCCCCATGGGTCTAGAACTCGGTTCAAATCATCCGCAAGAAATAGCCATCAGCATAGTGGCCCAACTTCTTCAAGTCCGCGACCGGGCATTGCAACCGTGATTTCAGCTGTCAGTCCGTCCTAAACTTCTGGCTTTACTCCAGTCGCTGAGTTCCGCCTTTCCCGGACTTCCCTAAGGCAACGAGCCAACGCGATTGCTCGCTCTACGCTGATCGCTTTGTACTGGTTTTTCTCATAGCGGGAAAGTTGCTGCGGCGAAATATTCACAATTTTGGCGAATTCAGTCTGATTCAATCCAAGTCTCAGCCTTCCAGCAACGAGCGCGTCGGCGAGCTTCTCGAACTGTCCTAATGTCTCAAACGGACATTCCGTATCATTATATTTCCATGGATAGTCATACCGCCTGAGCTCGTCTTTCAAGTGTTCGATGTGATTCTCGATCAGCTGAATTACATCGTTTGCGTCGTCCAATTGAAAGTACTTTATGACGTCCGCGACGCTTTTTTTCATTCGGCTCCAACCAGCTACCTGATGGACACATTTGGCCCGTTCCTGATCGGTACGTAGCATATCCCCTTCCTCCGCGATATGAGAAATCAACTTCTAAGTTGATAAACGTCATTAGCGGCAAAAAAGTTCAATTTGGCTGAAAATCAGTCCACACTTACGATTCAGGGGCGCCTGCGAATTGGCGCCAGACCACTTGGCGTCAACAAATTTGTTTAGTGCCACTTCCCAGTTTTTATAATTGCATTCGTCACCATCGACAGGCGATCACTATCGTCAGTCCGTGACTTTTTTGCTGCCAGCAATGTCATCAATCGATCAGTTCTTCTCTGCCAGCGATGTCATCAATCGATCTGTTCTTCTCTGCCAGCAATGTCATCAATCGATCTGTTCTTCTCTGCCAGCAATGTCATCAATCGATCAGTTCTTCTCTGCCAGCAATGTCATAAATCGATAAAGCCACATTCAACCAGAACGCAAGAGCAATTATTAAGACCAGGGAGTGCCGATCAACTTTTTTGTTGATAAACAGAGAAAACTGTCAGAAAGGCAGCAAAGCTCGGAACAGCAAATGGGCACACGATTTCAGCGAATTCTCTCTCAAGCTGGCAGATCACTTGGCGTCAACAAATTTGTTGATAAATCATAGTGCGGCACGAGGGTACTCAGTACCTGTCCCTAGAAAAAACATTACAGCACGCTATTTGCCTTTGATGTGTCCGTGCACGGTCTGGCTGGTGAGGCTACCGGAAGCAGTTCCACCGATCGCGTCGTGCTCGACTGCCAGTGTTTCGTATTCGGTGCGCAAACGTGAAAACTCATTGGCGAGATTTTGCTCGGCGACTTGGCGTTTGTTTTCGTTTGTCGCGCGCTGAGCTAACACCCCGGTCTGAGACATTTCCGAGGCAAGCTTCCGTTCGCTTTGCTGCAGTTGCACCTCGGCGGCGACGGTGCGTTGCTGATCGGATCGAATCTGATTCGCCAGGTGCATCGATTCATCGACTGAAACTTGCAAGGCACCACAAATGTGCGGTGGCCGAATGTTGGGCATGTGGAATCGATCCGCATGAATTTGAAATTTACCAAGCTGCGCCTTGTACGCTTCTTGGTTGGCGTGGCACTCGCCGAGAGTCACCTGGAATTGCTGAAGATGATTCTGGTAATCCTGCGCATGCAGCTTGAACTTTTCGAGATCCGACGCAAATTGCGCTTGGGCCGCTTTCAGCTGAGCCCCAGCAAGATGTGGTGCCAGTGAGCCGCCGGCCGCGTTTAATTGCAGGGTGGTAGCTTTGCCTTTGAGCGTTTCGGCCACCTGAATCGTGGCTTGCAATTTTTCATGCAACCGTTTTGCCTGCTGAATGTATTGCTCGTTCTCTTTGAGCAGTTTCTGCGCGTCTTGTATGCGGGCGTGTTCGTCGTATGGAGTCTGGGCCATGACGCTCGCGCAGATTATTCCATTGGTAATGCAGCAACCAATTGCCGCCGCGATTGCTTTGCGGATGTCCATTGCACTTCCCCTGCTGATGAGCCGTTGCTTTCATATTACTTGAGGTTCGTGGGGGAGGTGTGAGGGCCCAACGTGGCGATAAGCTACAGCAGGCAATATATAAGGATCGTCGGCTTGCGCCTGCCGCCAGCGCCGGACTGTATCTGGACAGCCGGCTTCCAGCCCGACAGCCGGTTTTCCTGTTTCTCCCAGCATTTTATTGACATCATCCCGGACAAAGACAAAAGACATCAGTCATGCAGCCCTCCAATTGGCAAATCGCGCGCCAGGCGCGCTTTCCAAGGCGACCAGGAAGGGTCTGGCAAAAGACGCGTCATTAGCTCAGTCGCGTGAAACTATCCCGAAGCTTAGCTAGTCAAGGACACTAACGTTATCCACCTCGACAGTTATTGCTCAGGAGTGAAGCATGGGACATCCAGTAATCCAGGCATTGCCGCCAAGAAGCCAGCAGCTGCTCGAGAAGTTCGGACAAGCAGCTAATAAAAGCACCGGCATTTCCGAGCCGCGAGATTTCGAGCGATTCTGCAAATTTGTCGTCATGGCGCACGAAGAGAATGTGGAGCTGCCAGACCACGCACTGCGCGAGTATCTGCAAGAACATGGGTGGCCCGCTGAGCAGGCGGAAATCACGTCGAAGCGTTTCACCGCCGCTTGTCTACTTTTGAAGATGTACGACGATTTTCGCCACGGCTCTCTGAAGCTTTAGCGTAACAATGCAGCGGGAAACGGATACACCGCAAATGGTAGCGGCGGGCGTAACTGAGCATCGTAGCGGCGCGCATAACTGAGCATCGTAGCGGCGCGCGTAACTGAGCATCGTAGCGGCGCGCATAACTGAGCATCGTAGCAGCGCGCATAACTGAGCATCGTAGCGGCGCGCATAACTGAGCATCGTAGCGGCGGGCGGAAGCCCGCTTTTCCATGTTGTCTTGTGGCATCAACCGTGGTGGCACAAATTTTTTGTCTAATGTCAACGTGGACGTGCTACATTGGGGCGCGTTCGACGGAATCCTGTTGCTCCCGGCTAGCGAGAATAACACCGTGAATTTGAAAGATAGGAAGATTGTCATCGGGCTTTTGACAGCGGTCATGACGGCCGCATCTTGCAATTTGAGCACGTGCGCTGCCGATAGTTCTACATCGAGACACAATCAAGTGTCAGGTCGCAAAATTGCCGCCGCACCAGCAGAGTCCGAGCCTATCAAAATCGGATTCGTCACCTCCCAAACCGGCGCCGCCGCTCCCAGTGCTCGCTACAACGTCAACGGCATCGAGCTCTGGCTCGAGCAAATTCACCATCGGATAGCCGGACGAAAAGTCGAACTCCTCATCGAAAATGATGAGAGCAGTCCGGCGACGATGAAAGCCAAGGTCAGAAAACTGATCGAAGAAGACAAGGTACAAATCATCGACGGCTTCGTCCTCGCCAACGTCGGTTACGCAGCCGCGCCATTGGCCGATCATTACCAAATACCTTTCGTCTATACGACGGCCGCAAGTGACGATCTCACTCAGCGACAACACTTCAACTGGATTGTCCGTACCGGCTGGACATCGAGTCAACCAACACAGCCTTTCGGTGACTACGCATATAAAAAGCTGGGCTACAGACGCATCGCCACACTGGGAATGGATTACGCATTCGGCTACGAGCAAGTGGGCGGTTTCCAACGTGCATTCGAAGATGCAGGCGGAAAGGTAATTCAAAAGATCTGGGCGCCGCTCGGTTTCCAAGATTTCACCAGCTTTATCAAGGACATCCATAAGGATGCCGATGCCGTGTTCATCTGTACGTTCGGACGTGCGGCAGAAATTTTTCCCAAACAGTACAAAGACGTCGGTCCGAAGCTACCTCTGCTTGCCGGCGGGTCAGCGTTTGACGAATCCATCCTGGACACTCTCGGGGACGAAGCAGTCGGCGCGCTCAGCAGCTTGAGCTACAGTGCCGTCCTCACCAACCCTGCCAACAAGAAATTGGCCGCCGCCTATAGAGCGAAATATAATGAAGAACCAAATTGGTATTCGGACACAGGGTACACATCAGGTTTGTTCATTCAGCAAGCTATCGAGTCCCTCCACGGCGATACGTCCGACAAAGCCAAGCTTCTGGCAGCCCTCAAAAAGGTAGAGCTTAAAGAGGCGCCGCGCGGACCGGTGAAACTGGATAATCACGCAAATCCAATTGAAAACGTATATGTGCGGCGCGTCGAAAGGAAAAACGGCAAGCTGCAAAATACAGTCGTCGACACATTCCCGATGGTGTCGCAATTCTACAAATGGCCTGAGGCTGAGTTTCTGGCGCAGCCCGTGTACAGCAAGGATTACCCTCCCTGCAAATATTGCGCCACACCCAGCAAGTGAGACTCGAGCCGGCGTCTTGACCGCCGGGGACTCCAAGTTCTTGACAAAACCGCATATACAGGACGTCGCGTTGCGCTATCCTTATAGGGCGAGGGCTTGATTATGGCTTACAGACAACGGCATCCCGGTGGCGGCTGGCCGGCCATTTTTTACACGCTAGGAAAGGCGCTGGAAGTTGGGCCCTGGCGCTTGTGGAAACGGATGCGCTCGCGCAACGCCTGCAAGACTTGCGCCGTCGGGATGGGCGGACAAAGCGGCGGCATGGTCAACGAAGCAGGACACTTTCCTGAAGTCTGCAAGAAGAGTTTGCAGGCTCAAGCAGCCGACATGAAGGGCGCCATCGATGTCGACTTTTTCGACCGCAACGATATTGACGCTCTTCGCAGGCTGACTCCAAAACAAGCAGAAGACGCAGGACGTTTGACCTTCCCGGTGGTGTACGACCACGCGTCACGCAAGTTCAAACCAATCTCCTGGGATTCGGCCTATGCCACCATCGGCGATGCGCTGAAGAAGACGACGCCGGAGCGCGCCGCCTTCTATGCTTCCGGGCGGTCGTCCAACGAAGCGGCATTTTTGCTGCAATCATTCGCGCGCGTATACGGCAGCAATCATGTGATGAACTGCTCTTACTACTGCCACCAGGCATCCGGGGTTGGATTGAAGATGGCCTTCGGCACCGGCACGGCCACCATCAATCTTGATGATGTCGATCGGTGCGATCTGGTTGTTCTCCTCGGTGCCAACCCGGCATCAAATCACCCGCGCCTGATGACGGTGCTGCACGATTTGCGGAAGCGGGGCGGACACGTCATCGTCGTCAATCCGGTTCGTGAGAGCGGCTTGGAGAAGTTCCATGTGCCTTCGAAAGTCGGCTCGCTTTTATTCGGCACAGAAATCTCTTCATTTTACGTTCAACCGCTCAATGGTGGCGACGTCGGATTATTAGTCGGCGTGCTGAAATCGCTTGCAGAGAAAAATCAAGTCGACAACGACTTTCTGCGCAACTATACAACCGGCTGGGAAGCGGCCATAGCCGACGCCCAAAATACGAGCTGGCAAAAAATTGAACTCAACAGCGGCGTCACTCGCGCGGACATCGAGAAGATGGCTGCGATGATCGGCGATGCCAAATCGGTAGTCTTTGCCTGGGCGATGGGAATGACACACCACGCTTGGGGCGTCGATAACATTCTGGCGCTCAGCAACGTGGCACTGGCAACCGGAAATATCGGCAGACCGGGCGCGGGGCTGTTGCCCATTCGTGGGCACTCCAACGTGCAAGGCGTCGGCTCCGTCGGCTTTGCACCGGCGCTGCAAGATGCTGTACGCACGTCGCTCGAGCGCTTGTATAAAAAAGAGATGCCCACCTCCGGCGGACTGGACACATGGGGCATGATGGACGCCGCCGGCAAAGGCAACATCGATTTCTTGTTTGCTCTGGGCGGCAACCTGTGGGGCTCCAATCCTGACCTCACTTGGGCCACTGCCTGCATGGAAAACATCAAGACAACCGTATACTTGTCGACAAAACTCAATCCCGGACACTTTCAAGCTCTCGGGCAAACAACGTTGATCTTGCCCGTTCTTGCCCGCGATGAAGAGCCGCAACCGACGACGCAGGAATCTATGTTCAACTTCGTGCGGCTCTCCGATGGCGGCACCGTGAACATGCCCGGGCAAATGAAAGCGGAGTCCGAAGTCATTTGCGAAATCGCCAATCGCGTGCTCGGCAACTCACCCGTCGATTGGAACATCCTTCGCTCGCACAAACAGGTGCGGAAGTTGATCGCAGAAGCGATTCCAGGCTGGCAAGAAATCAGCACGATTGATGAAACGAAGCGCGAATTTACGATTACCGGGCGCGTCTTTCATCAGCCGAAGTTTCCCACGCCGGACGGCAAGGCAGCAATGCACCGCACGCCGCTCACCGAGTTCAAGCATGACGGATTGCGCTTGATCACCTTGCGTTCAGAGGGACAATTCAACACTGTCGTCTATGAAGAACACGACTTCTACCGGGGCATACCGCATCGCTTTTGCCTGCTGATATCGTCCGAGGATGCACGGCGCTTGCAAATGTCCGACGGCGAGCGCATCACCGTGCGTGGTGAGGCGGGAAGTCTGGACAATATCGAACTTGTAGTTGGTAAAATACGCCCAGGCGTTGTAGCGATGTTTTACCCTGAGGCAAACGTACTAATCAAAGCCAACATCGATCCGCGCTCCAAAACGCCGGCGTTCAAGAGCGCGCCGGTATGGCTGGAAAAGGTGGGCGCCAAACAACGGCCGGTGCAAGAAGCAGGAGTCCGCTAAACGTGTTCGGTTTATTCGAAGGCTCATATGTTTCGATGGGATTGTGGGTTGTGGCCATGGTCGTGCTTGCCGTCGGTGGCATGTTTCTCGTCCGCAAGTATTGCAGCCACGAGATCATGCAGGAGCATCACGCTGTAGCCGGGCCTTTCCTGTCAATCATCGCCACCCTTTACGCCGTCGTAGTCGGTTTTATCGTCGTCGACTCGATGAACAATTTCCAGTCCGCCCGCTTGAACGTCGAGCGCGAAGCAAATTGCATTCATGACTTATGGCATCTTGCTCAGGGTGTTCCGGATCCTCTGCAAACAGAGGTGCGCAAGCTATGTATAGAATACGCCGACACAATGGTGAATTACGAATGGCCGTCCATGGCGTCGGGCAGCATGGGCGATCAAGGACATTTAGTATTTACACGGCTCTGGCACGGCGTGACAAGATACCAGCCCAAGAATGACGCGGACAGCATGTTTCTTTCACAAATGGTGAACGAGCTGCAAACCGCAGGTGATTGCAGGCACAGCAGACTGCTGGCGGCTCAGTCGGTATATGACCCGGCAATTTGGTTGGTAGTCGGCGTCGGATCCGTAATCACGATCGTGTTCACATATTTCTTCGGCGTGCAAAATATCAAAATCCAGGCATTGATGACTGCGCTTGTAACCATCGTGCTCACGCTAAATCTGGTGGCGATCGATATGTTCAGCACACCATTTTCTGGAGATGTGCGGGTGTCGCCGCGCGCCTTTCAGTCCGACCTCGACTATTTCCAAAACGAACTGCACGAAAAGTAAGCTAAGCAGAAGCGCCGAAATTACTTGCGGCGCTTCATTATCACCCCTATCGGAGGAGCTTGGGGGTTGGTTGCTTGCCACCATTGCGGGTGCAACTGCTAAGGCACCCGATTGCGGTGACTCACATGACGAGACCACCCGCGCCCGGTTCCATGCAGACCCATCCGTTACCCGGCACAGCATTGTCCGGCACAGCATTTGTTCGGCACAGCATTTGTTCGGCACAGCATTTGTAGCGGCGGGCGGAAGCCCGCTTTTGCCCGAGCGCCCCGCCACTCTATTGCGCATTCCCAGGGCTGAGTATATATTTACTACACACTTCTGGAGAGTAGCTCATGGGCGGACATGTTGTCGTCGTAGGTAGCCTGAGCGTCGATTTCGTAATGCGCGTGCCGAGACGTCCGCAGAAAGGGGAGACGATCGCCGGATCGGATTTCAATACATTCGTCGGGGGCAAGGGAAATAATCAAGCTCTTGCGGCAGCTCGAGCAGGCGCAAAAGTGCACATGGTCGGTCGCGTCGGCACCGACAGCTATGGCGATCGATTGATCGAAACACTTACACGGGACGGTATCGATCCGCAGTTTATCTTCCGCGACAAAGAAGTGGGGACGGGCATCGCCAACATTTATGTCGACCCGGAAGGCGACAACAGCATCGTTATCGTGCCTCAGTCCAACGCACGACTGTCCAGGCAAGACGTCGAGAAAGCGCAGGACATTATTCTCGATGCCAAAGTGGTCCTGCTGCAAATGGAGATTCCCGATGACGCCATTCTCGCCGCGGCGGAGTTGGGACAGAAAGCAAATGCGATAGTCATTCTCAATCCGGCACCGGCACCGCCGTCGGGCCGATTGCCGAAGGGTTTGCTCTCTTATATCGATCTAGTCGTCCCCAACCAAACCGAAATCGCCTTGCTCACCGGCATCGCCGCTGACACACGCGAATCAGCCAAGGAAGCGGCCGTATTGCTCCAGCAGCAGGGCGTCGCGCAGGTCATCGTCACTTTGGGCGAGCAGGGTGCGCTGTTCATCAACGCCGATGGCAAGGATAAAATGATCCCGTCGTACAAGGTCAAAGCTGTTGATAGCACCGCCGCTGGTGACGCATTCTGTGGAGCGCTTGCAGCAGCACTCGCCTCAGGCAAGCCGATAGAAGATGCGATTTCCGTCGGATGCGCGGCAGGCGCACTGGCAGTCACTCGCGCCGGAGCCGAACCATCATTGCCTACCGCCAGTGAAATTGAAATGTTGATGTCCGTTTCAGCATAGAATGATCCGGCTAACACCACTGGCGCTGTTGATCTTGCTGTGCATGACGCAGCTTACGGCAGTCGTCACCGCAAAGAATCAGGGCATCACAGTCGACTCCACCGGGCACCCGATTTTCAAGTCAGTGGGTAAAGCTCTCAACTTGAAGGAGCAGACGCCTCGGCTCGACGTCGAACAGCACAAACCGCTGCAAGGCAAAATTGCTGACTGGAGCCTTTTCGACCTCGGCATCGAATACGATGAAAAACCGACGCCACCGCCGCCCAAGATATTGATCAAAAGAATTAGACTCGGTACTTGGGCTAGCCGAGCCGGCCTCGAGGCTGGTGACCTGATCTTGAAAGTGCAAGTAAAACCGGACGCATATCTAATTACAATCGATCGCGGCGGCAAAGTCTATCGCGCTCGCCTGTCCAAACTCGAGTCCACAAAGCTGGCAGCCACTACGCAACAAGCACCAATCAAGACGGGCGTCGAAAAGCCGCACAACGAATCCTCAATTATGACTCATATCGAGCACGGAGATAAAATCACTACTGAAATCAATCTTGCTCTGTGCATGCCCGAACCGACAGACTCCTTCGGCAAAGGACAATGGGAATTGCTGGGGCGAGAACGAGGCGGCACCCTCAAAGATCCGTGGAATGATTGGCTCACCGCGTTGCGCGCCAGTACCAACAATAGCTGGCCGCCGCGCATCAAGGGATACGGCTGGGCCGATTTGCATGTCGTGATGCGCAGCGGACAAGTCGTCGACATCTCCCTTCTGCACAACACACCGTCGGATGACTTTGCCGAGCAAGCCATTACCTACGCTCGTTCGATGCGCGCACCATATCCTGGCGGCTCGCAGGTTAGCGAGATCCATCTCGAAGTAAAATTCCGCAGGGAGATCGCAAAATAGTGAGCGAAGCTGATCGTAAGCGAAGCCAAGCCCACCGCTACGACGCTAGAGTAATTTCTCCAGCCAATGAAGAACCAAACCGTGCAGTCCGTAGCTGAGGACGGCGGAGCAGGGGATCGTGAGGAACCAGGCGAGAAGCATGTCTTTGGCCACCATCCAATGGACATTCTTCACATGCACAGCACTGCCGACACCCATCACAGACGAAGAAATGACTTGCGATGCGGCCACCGGCCCGCCCGTGAGTGAACCGAACAAGACGACGGCGGCAGATGCGGCCTCCGCCGACAAAGCACTCAGACTTCGCATTTTGAAAATCCCGCTGCCGACTCGCTTGACGATGCCCGGTGCCAAAGATGCTACTCCCAGTGCAATGCTCAATCCGGAAGCGAGCCGAACATAAATCGGAATGCCCTCGGGAAAACTATGGCCGACGGCATACAAACACAGCATGATGATGCCCATCGACTTCTGCGGATCGTTGGCACCATGTGCAAATCCAAGAACCGCCGTTGCCACCCACTGCAACCAGCGCACCCCGGGTGCAATCCGCATCGTCGCTCGCGATAACGCAACCACTCCGAAGAGTAGCACCAGAAATCCGGCCACGAATCCGACCAGCGGTGAAACAAACAGGGTGATCACGACCTTCATCACGCCCGTCGGATGAATAAGATCAGCTCGTCCCCAGACGATATATTTCAGGCCGCCCGCGGCGTAGAGGGCGCCCAACACTCCGCCGACCAATGCGTGCGTGGAGCTGGACGGAACTTTTAAATAGCGAGTTATATAGTTCCACGCAATGGCGGCCACCAGTCCGCTGATTAGCACCGGCAGCAGACTCGGCTGCGCCGGCCAATTGGTGATCGCCTGAATTGTTCCGCACACTGCCGAGCCACCGAACAAGGCGCCAGCCAGTTCGCAAATTGCCACCAGAATCACCGCCTGGTGCGGAGACATTGCCCGGCTCGCCAATGCACAGGCCGTGACTGAGCTACCATCCTGGAAGCCGTTTGTATAAGTGAAAAACAGCGCCAGAAGAATTACCAGGATGACCAGTATTGGTATTATCAAATCCGCCTAGCCCATCTTGATAATCGCATGCAAAAGTTTTTCAGCGACACGGTCGATTTTTTCCCCACCGTCGAGAAACGAGCGATAAACTTCCGTGACGCGCATAATCAGCTTCAGATCGTCTTCTTGCAACAAATCACGCACGGCCTGTCGATATGCTTTGGTGAGTCGGTTTTCCGACTTCCTGGCGAGCACCGCCTGATTGTAAGCTTCCTTTGGACCGTTCTTCAAGGCGGCAAATGACAGCACCAGGCATTGCGTGCCTTCGGTTAAGATGGCAATCAGCTCGGTTAGAGCCGTGGCTTTATTGCTCGGTTTTACATCGTAAGCCTCGATTTCGCGAACAATGTTCTTCGCGCTATTGATCACTTCGTCGAGCAGCTGCGACAGATCATAAATGTCCTCGCGATCGAAAGGAGTGATGAATGACTCGGTAAGTTTTTTCCCGAGGTCGAGTTTGAGTTCATCAGCCTGGTTTTCGAGATCGCGAACCGTCTGGCAACGTCCCTCGCAATCCTGATCGTTTATCCAGTCACCGAGCGCCCGCATCCCCTCAAGCGTTTTGGCTGCCTGGCGATTGAGCATGTCGAAAAAGTCATGCGTCGGCTGGACAAATTGTCCAAACAACCATTTAGGTCTGACGATAGTGCCTTCGGATGCCATAGAAGTCGTTCCTCAAGAAGCGGGCTAAAGCCCGCCGGTACCATTAGGGCGGGATTTATTAGGGGCGGGGTTCAGCGCTTGCGCCGGTTTTCCAAAATTTGACTGAAGCTACGAATGCGCATGTCCTCGATGGTGAGTCCGGTTTCAATCAAGTCGCCCTGCGATATGGCACCACAATCGGCCGCTCGCAGGAAGTAGTTGAGCAAGCCCTGCCCGGTGGCGGCGTCGTCGAATTTGTCACCAACCAGACTGGCGCGACCAGCGCGCTCCATAAATACGCGCAAGCGCTTCGACATTTCCGGCAAGCTGGTCAGGAAAAATGCATACAAGGCGGCATAGCGCGCAGGAATTTGCGCGGGGTGCAAATCCCAGCCTTGGTAATAGCCGTTTTGCAAAGCTCGATAAACATTTTTGTAATGGGCGCGCCAGGCATTGTGCACGACACGCGCATTCTCTTCCTTTTGCAACGCCGAGGTCGTCGTCGTGTTTTCGTAAGGCGGCGTCGGCAATATTGTGGTGGCACCATCGGAAAGCCATATCCCGGTTTGGGCGAGCGCGATTTGCATAACGTTACGAGCAAAATCGCATGCCGGATGATCGAGTCTTTGATCGGCTGCCACTACGCCGCACGCGGCCGTGTAATCGTACGCACCGAAGTGCACGCCGCGGCAGCGTCCCTCGCCGGCGTTCACGAGGTCGAGCAATGCGCACTTCCCCGTCTTATCGATGATCGCCTGGGGCTGCTCGATCATCAGTTCGATTTTTATCGAGTTGCGTTCCAAACGGTGGCGTTCTTCCAGTGTGCCCAGCACCTTCGATAAAGCCTTCACCTGCTGAGGCAACATTACCTTCGGCAATGTGACGACGAAGTTTGTCGGCAGGCGGGGTGAGCCAATCGCCTGTCGCATCGAGCCGATGAAAAGATCAAGAGTACGAATCGCGCGTTTAGCCGCGTGGCGATCCAAAGGCTTAATGCGAATGCCGCAGTACGTAGGTAATGTTCCCGACGCCCTGGCCTTTGCCACCGCTTCACCAGTGTTTATGGCGTGCTGATCCTCTTCGCCGTCCGAGCGGTATCCGTAGCCGTCTTCAAAATCAATGCGCAAATCTTCAATCGGCATAGCAGCCAACTTGCGCGAGAGTCTTTCGTATACCTGTGTCGCTAGAGGCTGCTGGTGCAAATCCATTGCATTGGAAAACGCAGCCCGATCGTGGGCGTATGTTTCAAACGATTTCAATGCCAGAGACGCTAATTTCTTCGGCGTATCCGCGGTGAATAAATGGGCGCCACCGTATACGGTGTGGATCGGTTGATGCAGCGTGCCTTCGCCCGCGTACGTGGCAGAGTAAACCGTGTGAGCGTTGAGTACCTGGTCTATTATCGCCGTCACGTCGTGGTCGGCGAGCATCGTCTTTACTGACATCAGCTACCCCTGTAGGTTGAGTAGCCGAAGGGGCTGAGCAACAGCGGCACGTGATAATGCTGGTTGTTGTCATTCACTTCGAAGACGATCGAGACGTATGGATAAAAACTCTTTTCAACATGCTCCCATTGGTAACCCTGGGTGTTGAAAGTGATTCTGTAGACGCCAAGCTCCAGTTTGCCCTCGGGCAACCAATCCGTAATCCGTCCGTCGACATCGGTGGTGCCGTTGGCAAGCTCTTTATAGCCACCATTGAACTGCCCCTCGAGTTTAACCTTCACGCCCGCAGCTGGTCGCCCGCGAGCGATGTCTAAGACGTGGGTTGTGATTGGACTTCTTGGCATAGCTTCTCTAACCTGAGGGCGGTGATTTTGCTCTGCTCCGCGGCTGCAACCTTCAGCTCTTCTGCCGGCTTATTATGCAATCGTCGCTGCAAAATAGCCAGCATTTCCTCAGCAGATTTTCCGGTAGCGCACACAATGAAGATATATCCGAATCTACTTTCGTAGTCATTGTTGCCTGCAGCCAGCTGCTCCAGAGCTTTCTCAGACGCCTGATCGACGCCTTTTTGCTCGCCTTCAGACCACGATGCCGTGCTCGCAAATTTCTTGCGCAGGTTATCCACATTGCCGATTTTCGGATGGTGAGAAAAGGCCTCCAGCCAATCATCGCCTGAAAGATTCCACCAAATATCCTCGGCGGCCTTCAGCAACTGCGCGGCGTCCTCGAACGGCCGCCGCGCAGCCATAGCACTCGCCCAGGCACGCGAGCCGCAGCAGCGCTGCAGCTCGCTTACGGCTTGCGCCTTGCTCCACTCATTTATGAGCTTTACTTGCACCGGCTCCGCCTTTGGTCAATGCACCCTGGCCGGCGTCCACCAATATACCGTGCACGCGCAGACGGCTGATGCCACCATCGGGCGCAATGTTCAGTCGCACGTGCGTCCATGGTCCGGCTTGCTTGATTTCCTTCTCGTAAAAGTGCCTGTTGTCGGCTTTCAACTTCGTTTTGGACAGAATCTCCGTCCATTCGTAATCCGGCCACGTAAGAAGATCAATATTGGCACCGGGTGCATAGCAGCCGTCAATCCAGCAGACGTCCGGGTAATTACCCTTATAGTGGCAAGTATCGACTTCTATCTTTGTGATCAACCCGGCATGTCCCAGACGCACAATAATCCAGTCATAACCCTGTCCACGTCTGCGGCGAGTCTCCCAGCCGTCGCCCATGTTCACTCCACGACCGGGCATGATCAAATTGTCCTTATTGCCGAAGAACATGTCATTGCAGGCCGCCACTGTGCCACCATTCTCGATGGCAGCCAAATCGAACATTTCGTCCGGTTTGGCATGCGACCAATCAGTCGTCGCTGCACCATAAACGCGGAAGCGCGCCACGCCACCATCCGGATAAATGTTCAGCCGAATATGAGTCCAGCGCTGTTCGCTTGCCACCGCGAAAATATTTTGCGATGCCTGCTTCAAAGCGACGCGAGGCAAAATTTCGACCCATTTGTTGCTCTCAGCCAGCACGGCGTGATCGGAAATTTCCTCATCAGCACAAAGACCATCCACCGAAGCATAAGCCGGGCTGTTACCGAGGAAATGGTTGCAATCAATGTCGACACCGCGGATGATGCCAGGCACGCCGAGCTTGATGATGCACCAGTCGTATCCGGGCACGCGTTTGCGTCGCGACTCCCAACCGTCCATCCATTTGCCCTGCTCAGTATATTTATCCGGTATGAAAAGGCCACGCCCCGGTTTGAGCAAATTCTCTTTTTCAGCGAAGAATTCGTCACTGGCAAGAAGCGCCCTGCCGCCAAGTTTCTCTTGAGCAAGATCAATGCTTCCAGTGAAGGCAGCAGCATCTAAATTGAAGTTTCTTTCCATTGGTTTCTCCCCTAAACTTGTATGCGCGCGGGCTTGCGAAGTATCGCCGCACCAAGCGGCTGCTCCGCAACTTTGCCCGTCTCGTAAATCTTTTGACCGCGCAGATACGTCGAATGAATCACACCGCGCATCTGGCGGCCTTCGTACGGCGTGACTTTGTGACGGTGCAATATATTGTCGCCTTTAAAAACGGCGGGCGCATCCGGATCAAATAAGATGATGTCGGCATCATAGCCGGCAGCCAGCTTTCCTTTGCGATCGCCCAACCCGAGAAACTGCGCCGGTTGCACAGACAACCAATCGCTTATCTGGGACAAACTAAAACCGCGCTTCGATGCTTCCGTCCACACCGCACTCAGGCGGAACTGCAGCGAGGAAACACCGCCCCATGCATTTTTGAGATCGCCTTCCGGAATGTGTTTGAGATCCGGCGCACACGGCGAATGATCCGACACGACAATTTTTATGGTGCCGTCCTTCAAAGCAGCCCACAACTTTTCTCGATTTTCGCGCTCGCGGATCGGCGGCGCGCACTTGAATCGGGTGTCGCCGTCAGGAATTTCCTCAGCGGCAAAGGTCAAATAATGCGGGCAAGTTTCCACGGTGAATGGCAGTTTCAACGCCGCTTGCTTAATTTCGTTGACACAATCGGCCGAAGACAAATGGACGATATGCACGGGGCATTCATATTGTTTGCACAACCCGATCATCAGGTTGATAGCGTCATCTTCCCACCGGCGCGGCCGCGATTGCAGAAACGATGCGTATGAGCGCGGGTCTGTCCATTGCGGAAGCGGGCTTGCGCCCGCCGCTACAGTGCCACTGGTACCGGCGGGCGCAAGCCCGCTTTCATGCATGTGCTCCAGCTCCGCGTGCACCAACAAAGGAATCTTATGCCGCGCCAAGATGGGCATCGCTATATGAAGATCAGCTTCGGTCACATTCGGGAAATCATCTATGCCCGAATGAATCAAAAAGCATTTGAAGCCGACCACGCCGGCGTCGATAAGCGGAACAAGTTGATCACAATTGCCCGGCACCACGCCGCCGAAAAAAGCACAATCGACAAATAGCTTGCCGTCCGTGGACTCGCGCTTGATCTTGAAGGCATCAAGCGTGGTGGTGACTGGATCGGAATTGAGCGGCATGTCGGCGATCGTCGTAATGCCACCGGCGGCGGCCGCTTGCGTTGCAGTGGTGAAACCTTCCCAGTGAGTGCGCCCGGGTTCGTTGACGTGAACATGGCTGTCTACAAGTCCGGGCATCACGACATGATTGCCGGCGTCGATTATCTCGATTCCAGATGGGACGTCGCCACGCGGCATGACACCGGATATGGTGCCGTTCTCGACTACGACCACGCCCTCCTGCACACCCTGCGGTGTCAGCACGCGTTTCCCATAGATACCGAATTTGTTTTTGCTCATCGTAGCGGCGGGCGGCAGCCCGCGTTTCTCCGGTTTTTGCGTCGGTAGCGGCGGGCAATAGCCCGCTATGAAAAATTGCATCAGATGCAATTTTTTCTATTGGCACCGGCGGGCTGGAGCCCGCTTCCGCAGGCGAGCCGCCTGCGCGCCTCCACACGAATGCAGGCTGGAAGCCTGCGATCCCAGTGTTTTGCTCTACACGGCGGATTGTCGCATAAACAGCCAGTTTCGGCGTTTCTCAGCGGGTTTATTGTTTTTCAGTTAGTAATGAACGCACGGCATCGCGCCCAAGCATGTGCAAAAAGCCGCACAAGGAAGGACCAGCAGGGAAGGTCCTTCCTTGGCGTATTTATCAACCGAGTCGTATTCTCGCTCAGCACGTTTCGGTTGCTGTGTGGTTCTATCCGAGCGCAAGTCTTTTTTCGACGCTTCCGCTTGACAATTAATCTAACCCAAGAAGCTGAGCCACGGCTGATAAAGGGCGTTTGCGAGCCCCGCCGTTTCAGGTTTATTTTTAGTTTTCTATGGGCAGGGTGTACCTAGAAGATTCGGTTTGTATATGTCCTAATGACAACCCTATGGGCGATTTTGTTATGAGTAGCAGCCTAGACCATAAATGCCAGCGATGCGGCAGCCAGTACCATGGGCAGATTTGCCCGTTTTGCACAATCACCGGACTAGACGTCAACGCGCTGTTGGCTTCCGAAGGGTTGACGATGCCGGCGCCTGCGGAAGCGGGGCAAACCAGCACCGAGCGCGCGCAAGCGCTGCTCGTGGACGTGGTTTCCAACCGCACTTTCCCGGTATCAGCGCCGGTGTGCCGTTTTGGCCGCGATATCTCCAACGACATCGTGCTCACGGGCGACAAATCGCTGTCCCGCTTTCACTTTCAAATTACGCACAATAATGGCGAATTCTACGTTGAAGATGCCGGCAGCCGCAATGGTACGTTCCTCAACGGCAGCCCGGTGACCTCGCCGCGCAAAGTTCTCAACGGCGACATCATCAGCGCCGGCATGTCGCGCTATCGGCTGGTTGGCTCCGAGGACGAGATTCCTCTCAATGGCGACTCACATCCTGGGCTGGCGCAGACGATGGATGTTTCGCACGCCACCGAAAAAGCAGCAAAGCCCGCACCAGAGCCGGTCGCAGAAGTCTCGCTCGCCAATACCTTGCACGATGAAGACAACGGGGGTCCAGCAGCCGCCGCATCATCAGAAGCAGTCGATACCGGCGCCCACGAGGCAATGCCCGAGCTGGCAGCCGAAATCCGATCCACTCCGGCGCCGCCGGCGCAAGACACACCGACTACCGCGTATGATGCACCGGTGGCTACTTTTGAGCCGCCGTCCGCCGAAGAAGCTCGCGCGCCTCAGCCCGAGAATACAAGCGAGCACCGCAAGCCGCACATTCCACACGGCAACCAGCCGGTGACGGATGCCGCCTCCTCCTCGCTGGACGCGCTCATTCCCACTAAAGAGGACGAACTCACCGATACCGCGAGTCGCTTCCTCAAAATGGCCCAAAACGCCAATGAAAACTTGTGGCCGGAAGGAGTTCCGCATCCGCTCAACGAGCAGGAAGCCGCCGCCACAAAAGGCAAGCAACGGGACAACCGCTCGTGGCCGGACTGGTGCACGGAATTTACCTTTAGCGAATTAGATGATCTTCGCGAGAAGGTCAAAACTATAGAGGGCGAAATTGCCGCCAAACAAGTCGAACTAGATCAACTAAGCGATGCGCTATCAGACGCCGAAGGCATGAAGAATCGGCTGTTGGCTACACGCGACAACGAGATGGTCGAGTCTTGCTCTCAGGTTTTGCGCAGCCTCGGCTGGCAGGCAGAACTCAACGCCGGCACAACCGACGAGCTGGTGCTTTCCGCCGACGGCACCGCCGTGGCGATCGCCAAAGTAGTTTGCACCGAAGCCCCGCCCAAACCTAACGTTCTGGCGCATCTGGTGAGTTCGTTGTCGAATTATTGGTCTGAGCACGGCGTCGAACCCAAAGGGATTCTGTTGGTCGCATTCTGCGTCGACGGTCCGCTGCAAAGCCGCCCGGAGCTCACCAAAGATCTAGCGGACTACGCAGCTAAGAAAAACGTTTGCTTGATGAACTCGGTGCAGCTACTGGCAATCTATAGAGAATCAACGCTGCGCCATGCTGATGTAGAATCAATGAAGTCCGATATCCTGGGTGCCTCAGGATTGCTCAAGGGATTCGAAATCGAGCAAAGCACGGTAGCAGCCTCTTAGGTTGCACCGGCATAAGCAGAAAGCCGGCCGTCAGTGAAGATAACAATCAATAAAGACAGCCAGGTGCCTGTGAGAGATCAGCTCGTAGAGCAGATCGGGCTGCAGATAGCTTCGGGAATTCTCAAGGAAAAAGACAAGCTTCCGAGCATACGCGCGTTGGCGCAACGTCTGGGCATTCATCACAGCACCGTCACCTCCGCTTACAATCATCTGGCCGACGTCGGTTTGCTCGATGTGCGGCAGGGCAGCGGCGTGCGCGTGGCCAGCACCAACGCCGCTCGAGGGGCGGTGATCAATTCGCGCAGCGTCGATTCGCTGCTGCGCGCTTTTCTGTCGCAGGCGGCGGAAAACGGTTTTTCGCGCGGCGATCTGCGTGAAAGATTCAAGCAAATTATCGACAAGAAACCAGTGAAACGTCTGCTCGTAATCGATCGCAACAAGGATTTTCATCCGTTGCTCATCGCGGAACTTCAACCGCATTTTTCCTTGCCGGTGCAACCAGTGACGCACGAAGAGCTCGATAAAAAAGTAGCATTGCTAGAAGATTCGCTGGTGGTCACCAGTCTTTATCATGTGTTTCCGTTGCAAGATATGCCGATTGATCCGACGCGATTGGTGGTTTGTAATATCGAACCCGGCCGCGAGCAAATGGACGCTATCGTCGCGCTGCCCGAGGGTAGCATAGTGGTTCTCGTCTCGGTGAGCGAAACTTTGCTGCGCATGGCGCGCAACGTCGCCGCCGCTCTGCGCGGCGAGGAAGTGGCCATCCGCAGCGTGCTGTTTAACGACAAAGAAGAGCTCAAATATATGATGCAGTATGCGAAAGTGGTCATCGCCGATGGTCCCAGCTACGAGGCGACCAAGAAGCTGGCGGGCAAAGTGCCGGTGCACGGGTTTCATTTGTACTCGCCCGCGACCATTGAAGTGATCAAAGACCGCCTGGAGAAGTGGGGCTAGGAACCCCCTTTGCGCGCGCTACAAAAAATTGCATCAGATGCAAATTTCCCCATTGCTACCTGTCCTGGTAGCGGCGGGCGGAAGCCCGCTGTGCGGAGCCTTCGGTTAGGGGCGTTGTGTTGATTGCAACATGCGCGCCAGAATAGGCTGCTGGCGTACAAATGCATCATACGCGCTTTTGCTGGTGAATACGGCCGTCGGGGGTAACTTTTCGAACTCCTGCTTCTTAGACTGCAGTTCTTCAAGATAAGATGCCCAATCATGTTGTAGTTGAGGAAGCGGCTTATCGAACGCTGCCTCAATAAATGACGAATAACCTTTTCTGTTGTTCGCTTTGGTTAGCTCTATGTAGTGCAGAAACCTGCCCCGGTCGAACACAAACATGGCTAGAAGTCGCTCCTCACCTTCCCAATCTGCAGGATCATTAGTAACCGCGATCAACCGTGCCAACCTCAACCTGAGGGTTCTCGGCCCAAAATACCGGATCCGCGATTCGCTCTGAAATCCGCATTTGGCGATTAGTTCCTTGCCATTCAAATATCCATAGAACTTCTCGAAGAAACACGGCAAGCCCTCTATCGCCCAGGACTCAATATGAGGTAGGTTCTCATAGACGGCTTTGTGCACAAGTTCGTGCGCGAACTCACCAATGTTGCGATCGCCTGAGATAGCGATGGTTTCCTTCGCGTGCCAAAATACGCCATCAGGGTCACTACTTTTTGGAAAATAGCTCTTCACGAAATCAATGAACTGGCTATGAGTCTTTAGAACGTAAACTCGGGAAACAGGAGAATCAGCCAGGTGAAAGTATTTGTCATTCAACATTTGCCAGAAGCCTTCGGCGAACGTTGCGTAGAACTTCAGTTTGTCCTCAGGGAGATCCGAGAGAAACAAGAAATGCTTGGTTACCAGCCGGTGGGCGAAAAGGCCATCGAGTTCATCGACCCGCTTGTCGTTCATCATCATATAATCGCCGGCAACGCCGACCTTGGTTGCGCCGCCGGTCGGATTAGAAGGCTCCATCGCCAGCGCATGATTGCACTCGTCGAGCGTTGTAGTCGCGTACGCTCGATCACCTTCATCCACGATAGAATTCGGTAATTTGAGAACGCTAGTCAGATCTGCCTGCGCCTCTCGATACATACCGAGATGCATCTTTGCGTCCGCTCGATATATGGTGGCACCAACCATCTGCCCGGTCCACTGACCTTTATGCTTTCGCTGCTCAGACTGAATGATTCGATCGTAATCCTTCACTGCTTCGGCATAGTGCCCGGTTTTGGCTAAGAGATCGGCATGGCGCAGAAGATCAACTGCGTTGCCCGAATCCATTATCACCAGGTTATCGAAATCCCGTTTTGCCTGATCGTACTTGTGTAGCGCCTCATAACTTTCCGCTCGCCCCGTGAGCGCGTCATTGTCTTTCGGATCCAATTTGACCGCTGTCGAGTAATCTTGCAGCGCTTCGGTAAACTTATGCATGTGGTAATAGCATTTCGCACGTTGTTTGTAGTACCACTGGTTCGATGGATCCAGAGTAATTGCTTTGCTAAATTCAGCGAGCGCCTCTTCGCGCTTGCCTTGCTCCAGATGCACAGCACCAACTCCGCCATGGGCAGAGGGAAACTTTTTATCAATCTGAAGCGCCTGAGTGAAATCACTCATCGCGTGTGAATAGTCTTTGAGTCTGTAGTAAACCCAGCCCCGAGACGCATACGAAATTGCGTTGCGCAGACCCAGACTAATTGCTCGGTCGTGGTCCGCAAGAGCAGAACGCAAATCGCCAGTCTGGCTCTCTATAACAGCACGATTGTTGTACCCGACGGCATAGTTCGGATCCAGTGACAGCGCCTTGTCGTAGTCAGCAACGGCCGGTTTGAATTGCTTGAGTGCCCTGTAAGCCTCGGCTCTATGACGATAATTGTCTTTATTCGTCGGGGTAATCTCAATGCCCTTATTAAAGTCTTTGATGGCTCGTTCATATTCATGCAAACTACACAGCGTTGCTCCACGATCCATGTAGGCGCTGCCAAGTCTCGGGTCGAGCTGTATTGCTCTATCCAAATACTGGATTGCCTTTTTATAGTCGCGCGTCTTCATCGCCACCAACCCCGAGCCATAGAACGCTGCTGCAATCGGTGGACCTGTTTGACACGCCTTATCGAACCATTGCTTGGCCTGAGGCAAATCGCCATGCCGCCAAAAATAGATTCCTCGGCGAGTAAAGTCCTCCGCATCATTGGCGCGCACAGGAAGCACACTGCCGGCAGCCAGCGCCAGCACGCAGACAAGCATCACCGATGAAGTCTGAGCTGCTCTTTTGCTTCCTCGTTGCCCGGATCTAGAGTCAACGCCCGCCCATAGCACCTGCGCGCTTCCTTTATGTCGTTCTGTTTCCACTTTATGTATCCAAGCGTGATCCATGCATTAACGTACGTTGGTGTAATATCAATCGCTTTCCGCAGCAATTTCTCCGCATGATTGAAATCATTTTCGTGCCAGTAAATCAAGGCCAGGTTGTTGTATGGCCGTTCGAAAAACGGGTGCAATCGAATGCACTGCTCATAGAGTGCCTTGGCGGCCTCCCGTTTGTTTTCGTGGTCCAGCCGGTACGCCCTGTTGTTGAGATCCTGAGCTTCATCTGGCACCGGAAATTTGGGTAAATAAGTTACTATGTATTGTTCTGCCGCCTTGCCGACCGGTCCATCAGGGTCAAGTCGGATGGCCATGTTCATGCAGCCCCGAGACCTGTTGAAGAGTCCAATGCCGCGTAAACGCGCTCCTTCGCTATAATATTGGCCTGCCGTCTGCAGGCTCATCGCATCGACGTTGCCACCGGCAACAATGAAGGCCGACAGACAAAGAAGCAGGCGCAGAAGCAGATGGTTCACAAGTATATTTAACCATGACCCCCCTGGCTTCAATCACCGTCAAGACTATCGTCTGCCTCTTGTGTGCCATAACGTTCCTCAGCTGTCCGCCGGTACTCGCTGCTAAGTGGCCCCCGAAGGTCGCCTCGGAATTAGCCCAAGGATATATCAAGGCCGGCAAGTATGCCGACGCAATTGTAGTCTTGAATGACTCGCTGCAAGCAGACCCCAACTGGACTGACGGCTACATCCAACGCGCGGCAGCGGAGTTCGGCGAAGCAAAGTTCGCGAGCGCCACAGAGGATTATTCGCGGGCTATAGCGCTAAAGCCAAAGGACAAATTACTGTATTCCCTTCGCGGATCAGCGCGTCTTTACGCCGATGACGTGCTTGGCGCAATCGAGGACTACACGCAAGCGATCCAACTGGATCCCAACTCCGGCGAGTATTACTATGATCGTGCACTCGCTTACAGCAATTTGAGAAAAACGCAACTTGCAGTTGGCGATATTAGCAAAGCAATCCAAATTCAGCCAAAGGTATCCAATTATTTGATGCGCGCAGGACTGCGCCTGCTACTGGACGATAAGAAGGGCGCAATGGAAGACTTCAAACAAGTAGCCTGCAGCAGAGAGGCCGATCTTGATTCTAAGATCAATGCGAACATCGCGCTATGTGATAGGTCTGGACTGTTCAGCGCGGTAAATTTAAAACTGGCACACGGTCCGGATTATTATGCTTACGTGATCCGAGCTCAGGTTTATTCTCATCGCAAACAGTTCCAACAAGCACAGGCGGATTGCGACAAAGCTATCGCAAACAATGCACAGAAGCCGGAGGCATTTGATGTCCGCGGCAGCGCGGAGATCAAATCCGGGCAAACTCAATCCGGAATTAACGATTTGAGCAAATCCATCGCGCTGGATCCCGAGGATGTGTGCGAGGGCGAGCAATATTTCTTTCGCGCCCAGGGCTATGTAAGACTAGGCAAGACAGACTTAGCCGCAAGAGACAAGGCAATAGCCTCGAGACTGGGCTACAACTCCGAACAAGACTGCATGACCGATAAGCAGCTCAAAGATTTTGCCAGGAAGCTCACGGGACAAGCGACCTCGAACGCGCGCTAGCGGTGGGAACGGCGCTTGGTCGTTGTTATGCGCCTGGCAGCGAGATGTTGTGGCTCCTCGTGTCCTTTAGAGGCGAGCGTGAAAACATCATGTTTGATGCCCTCCGCGTTCACGTCATTTACTGTTCTCGAGAAATTTTCCTCGGTAAAGAAGTGATAACGTACCTTCAAACCACTCATGTCGCCATTGCCGTTGTGTTCGTGCTTGTACTCTCGTTGCAATGCTCGAGTTAGGAGCATAACGTCGGGATGGCTGGCTTTGTGTCCCATCGCCGCATGGAGAACTCTTTCTGCCGATTGATAAGGACCTTCACCCAATCTCACCGTCGCCAGAGACATCAACAGCTCGCTCGGTAGGCCACCCGGTACCAATTGCTTCAATACTTTTGCTAAGTCGGGGTGATCCTCTTCGAATTTCTTCTGAATCATTTCCTCTTTCGACACCGGCGGTGGTGCTACCGGAGGAGCGGCTAATGCCGGTGCTTGTTCCACCGCTCCGATTGCAGCGACTGTACCAGCGCGGTCAAGAACGTTCCGTGCAGCAAGACCGCCCGCCTGAATTACACGCGCGTCCGCCACGGCGGTTTCGGTGGCAGCCCCAGCTACCGCTCGACCGCCCACTTGTTCTGTGCCGACTTTTTCGGCAGCGGCTTTCTCGGCAGCGGCCTTCTCAGCGGCGGCAGCTTTTTCAGCAGCCGCTTTTTCGGCAGCGGCTTTTTCGGCGGCGGCTTTTTCGGCGGCCGCTTTCTCGGCAGCGGCTTTCTCGACGGCGGCTTTCTCGGCGGCCGCTTTCTCGGCGGCAGCTTTCTCGGCGGCAGCTTTCTCGGCAGCGGCTTTCTCCGCAGCGGCTTTCTCGGCGGCGGCTTTCTCGACAGCGGCTTTCTCGGCAGCAGCTTTCTCAGCAGCGGCCTTTTCGGCAGCAGCTTTCTCGGCAGCGGCCTTTTCGGCAGCGGCTTTTTCAGCAGCAGCTTTTTCAGCAGCAGCTTTTTCAGCAGCAGCTTTCTCGGCGGCGGCTTTTTCAGCGGCCGCTTTTTCGGCGGCAGCCTTTTCGGCGGTGGCCTTTTCGGCGGTGGCTTTTTCAGCCGCCGCTTTTTCAGCAGCGGCCTTTTCGGCAGCAGCTTTCTCGGCAGCGGCCTTTTCAGCAGCAGCCTTTTCGGCAGCGGCTTTCTCCGCAGCAGCTTTCTCCGCAGCGGCTTTCTCAGCAGCGGCTTTCTCAGCAGCGGCCCGTTCAGCAGCAGCCTTTTCGGCAGCGGCTTTCTCCGCAGCGGCTTTCTCAGCAGCGGCTTTCTCAGCAGCGGCTTTCTCAGCAGCGGCTTTCTCAGCAGCGGCTTTCTCAGCAGCGGCCCGTTCAGCAGCAGCCTTTTCGGCAGCGGCTTTCTCCGCAGCAGCCGTTTCCGCTCGCACGGCACCGCCCTCGATTGCCTGTGCCCCCTCACGAGTGGCGGCATCTTCGCCTATGGCTGTTGCTGCTTTTGCCGCAGGCAGCCCAATGAGGAACCCGTCGAAAGCACCTTTGGCGGCCGATCCCAGTAAGCCACCGTTACTCAGGTCGTTGCCCTGAATAACCTTCTTGGCGGCCGGCTCCAGAACGGTTCCTCCCAGTGCACCAACCAGCGGCGTCGTTAAACCGTCAGAGAATATAACTGAAGCACCGGCTGCCGCCCAGAACCCGGCATCGATGCTGGCATCGGCCAGTCTCTCTTTTGATTCCTGATAGTTCTTCAGCGAATCACTGTATTGCTGTCCCAGTGCAGTTTGTTCTTCGATAGATAACGGTTTATTTTCAACCTGAGCTGACTGAAGCGCAGATGCGTTTAGCTGCACCGCTCTCTCGACGCCCTCCTTGGAAGCATCGATGTGAATGCCGCTAGCATCGGCAAGCTGTCCGACTCGTTGCCCATACTCATCTTTTCCGTCTCGAGCATTGCTCAGGTAACCGGCAAATTCGATAGCATCATGCGAGGGAACCTTCGAGAGAAAATCGTTGGCCAGGTTGCCGTGATATCTCTGTGCGTAAGCGTCGAGCGTCGCGGTAACATCTTTGTCACCACGCTTCTTCAACTCCGCCAACTCACCCTGGAAATCTCCCGCAGTTCCGCCGTCGCCTATGACGAAGGAACGAATTCTGTCGACGAGATCCGGCTTCCCGTTTTTGGCGACGACTTGATCCAGAACTTCTCGCTGCTCCGGAGACATCACGTTACGACGTACCTCCCGTTGAGATTCGGGCAGCGTAGCGATGTCTCCATATTTACCATAAAGCGATTGATGCAGCGCTCCCCCGTCTGCAGCGATCTGATAACCGAGCGGAACTTCACTGTTCTTGAGATAAGACTTCCAAGCTCCGTCCGACATAGCACCGCTAGTCGGGCCCAGCACCGCATTCTTCATCAACATGTTGAGTGAGAGATCCGCCGGCGCGGCTACGTAGGCTCGCCCCGCTTCTTGCAGATCGTAGATCTTCTTGAGCCGATCGCGCAGCGCCGGATCTTGCAAAAGTGCAGTGGCTTCGGATTTCTGTTGAGCCGCATCGCTGGATCCGGTCAGTACGCCCTGCGCAAATTTGTCCAACGGACCTAACGTCGGCGGCTGTCCCGTCTCGCCAACTTGACGGAGCAATGATTGACCAAGGATGGCGCCAGCCGCCGCGGAATCGCTAAATCCCTGCTGACCGTTTTGAAACACGCCATCGAGCTGCTTGCGAAATGCCTCGTCTGTTTTGTACTTGGCGGCATCTGCAGCCGACATATGCGCGACCGCCGCGGCAACGTTTTCCACCTTCCTAGAGTCACTCTTGTTGTCGTCCAGAACTTCGGACAAAGAACGCCTGATCGCCTGCGACTCCTCGTAAGACGGCGGCTGTTGCCGGCCTTCCCCAGCTGTTGTTTTCGCATCGACGAGCTTCAGGATTCGCTCCTGCTCTTGCGGAGTCGCGTAAGTTTTGAGCGACTCTTGTAATTCGCTTCTGAATTCATCGCGCGTTTTAGGATTGGTAAGCAGATCATAGTCTTGTCTCGAGAGGTTCTCGACCTTGGACATCAGTCCGTCTGTTGTGTGCCCGCTACCAATCAATCCGAATACGTGACCTTCACTATGCTGTTGTGCAAGATCAGATATAAGCGTATTGCGTCCATGCTCCAATCCGTCTTCGGAGATCGCAGTCTGCCGCTCGTTACCGCCGGCCTTGAGCGCCTGGTCAATCTTTGAAAAATATTGCTTGGCGGCCTTTTCCACGTTGGTCATTTGTTGCTCTGACTTGTCGGTGCGAGTCAGTTCACGACCGAGTGTATATTCCTCGCGCTCTTTGGGAGTCGCATGCTTCACCGCTATGTCCAAGCCGGCATCGTTGTCCAAGAAGCCGAACAGAATATTTTTGTTTCCAGAGGCAATCGTGGCGAGAGAAACATGTCCTTCGCTCAACAAGTCTTTGGCAATTTGGGCTTGCGTTTGATTGGCACCGGCTACAAAGGTGGAGTCGAACTTTTGTTTGAATGCAGGATCGGCAGATAGTTTAGCTCGTGCTTCTGAAGCCGCAGGGGTGTCTCCTCCAACTACATCGGCAAACATTTTGAGATCCCGAGCATCCAGGGATTTCCGCGCCATAGTTTCCACATCAGCAGCGGTTCTGGACTTGACGCCTTTGCTTACTTCCGCAGACAGCGCCAGCGAACGATCCTGCTCTGAAAGTCCTTTGGCTTGCTGCACCGCCTGATCGAAAGGCACTTTATATCGTTCGGCAAAGTCTTTCTTCATCGCACTAAACTCGTCATCATTCATAGTGAGCAGCGTCGCGCGCAACAGAGCACCGCCCTTGCTGGGATTTTCTTTGGCCGTTTCGAGCGCGACCCGCACATTGCCCGCCTCGTTGGTTTTCCCATCCTGGCGATCCATCATCGACTCGATGGTTCTGTAGGTGACGCCATCGCCCAGTTTCTTCAGCAGCGAAGAACGCAACGGCGCTCCGTGATCCTTCGCGTACATGCGTTCGAGTTCGGCGCGGTCGGAGGCGCTTGTGGCATTTAAAATACGCTCGATGGCACTGCCGTCTGCTCCAAACCACGACCCATTGATCGCTTTATTCAATGATTCATACGTTTGCGCCACCGTGTCCGATTTGGATCCGGTGAGCGTCAGACCGGGCAGACTGCTGTCGGCATTGGCAGACTTGACCTGGGGCTCGATGCGTCCCTTTTGCGTACCTTCGTCCGTTAGCTTCGTCCGACTGGCGTTCGCGAGATCGTCGTTGGCGTCAATAGCCGTTCTCTTCGAGCCTGCAAGAACGTCAGCCTTGGATTCGAGTGCCGAGGTCATCCGAGTTACTCCTTTAGTAAATTCAGAAACATGGTTGCTGCGGGTGCATCGCAGATGGGGTGAGCGTATCTATCCGCGGCAACGGGAAATTGGACACTGTAGCCGGTTTGCGCTACGTCCTGACTGCAAACGACCAATTGGTTGGGCTTTACGGGGGTTGGCGTCGCTCGCCATAATTCAGGGAGCTTGCACGGTGCAGACAGATATCAACAGTTGAACCGGCCCTAATCTATTAACTGGCGCCAACGCGCCGCCGGCAGGTTTCGTTTAACATCCCAAGGGTCAAAGGAGTCTCCGCATGCGACATCTCCTGGCGCAAATCAGCCAGCAACTACTGCAGCGCCAGTCTGAAGGGCGGTTGAGGCAGTTGAGAAACATCATGCCGGGCACGGGCGCGCAGATTCTCGTGGACCGTCGCCCGCTGATTAATTTCGCTTCCAATGATTATCTTGGACTTTCCAATCATCCGGCCCTTTCGCAACGCTCGATCGAATTTACCCAGCGCTACGGCACGGGCAGCACGGGTTCGCGTTTGATCTGCGGCAATATGGAGCCGTACGAATATATCGAGCGCAAGCTTGCCAGCCTGAAAGGCACGGAAGCTGCGCTGATTCTGCCGAGTGGTTTTCAAACCAATCTCACCGTGCTCGACGCGCTGTGCGGTGGTGAATCACTTTTGGCATGCGACCGTTTGAGCCACAACAGCATTTTGCGAGGCGCCCAAACAAGCGGCGCGCGTTGGACGCGCTATGAACACAACGACTTCACCGACCTCGATGAACGGCTGGTGGACCAGACGGGACGATACAAAACGAAGTGGATCGCTACTGAGTCGGTATTCAGCATGGACGGCGATGTTGTCGATCTGCCATCGTTGCAGAAAGTTGCCACCGCGCATGATGCCGCCATTTACCTCGACGAGGCACATGCGACGGGCGTCATGGGTAGCTACGGTATGGGATTTGCCGCCGGGAAAGCGGGTGTTACCGTGGCGATGGGAACGTTCAGCAAAGCTGCCGGAAGCTTCGGCGGTTACATCGCTTGCTCGCAAAAAATCAAAGATTACTTGATCAACTTCTGTGGTGGCATAATCTTCTCCACCGCACTTCCGCCGCCTGTCTTGGGTGCAATCGACGCCGCACTCGACTTGATTCCCACCATGGAGAAACAAAGACAGCTGCTGTTGTCGAATGCAGAACATCTGCGCACCAAATTGCACAAGCTGGGAATCGACACGGGCAATTCTGCCAGCCAAATTATTCCCATCATCGTGGGCGACGACAATGCCGCCCTCAATCTCTCTCAACATCTGCAAGACGGCGGCATATTTGCGCCGGCAATTCGTCCGCCTACCGTACCGGACGGCACCGCTCGGGTGCGTTTGTCATTGACTGTGCACCACACGAGCGAACATCTTGAGCGCATCGTGAATTTAATGCGGAGCTGGAATGCGCACTGAGGTAATCCTTCAACACGGCTGGGCTTTTGATTCAAGAGCGTGGTGGCAATGGCTCGCGCCGTTGCACGCTGCCGGTGCCGATGTCTTGCTGGGCGAACGTGGCTATTTCGGCGGCACGCCGTTTAGTCCGCGATTCTCGTCCGACGCACATTTGCGCGTCATCGTCGCGCATTCTCTCGGACTGCACATGCTCGACGATGATTGTCTGCGCGATGCGGACGTAATTCTGTCTATCGGCGGCTTCCTCCAATTTCATCCCGACCAACCGCTGGATCGGAAACGCTCGCAGCGGGTGATGCGGATGATGCTGGAGAAGTTTCGCGTGGCACCATATGAGGTGCTGCAACAGTTTCTTGCCAACAGCTATTATCCTACGAGCGAAACGATGCCTGTTTCATATCCGCACAGCCATCTGGATGTGGACAAGCTGTTTGATGATTTGAAATTTCTCGACGGCACTGTACTTAATCCGGAATTATTGCGCGGCAAGCAGTTGATCGTTGTGCATGGCGCTCACGACAAAATTGTGCCCGTCACCGCAGCAGCGGCGATGATGGAAGCGCTGCCGGAAAGTGCTTTCTACCTGTTCACCGAGGGCGGACATGCGCTGTCTCTGACGCATGCGTCGGAATGCTTGCATTTGCTCAGTAATATATTCAACCGCAGCCGGCTTTCGCCCGCCGCTACCATGTTGGAGAATTGAAAGGAAACCGTCCATGTCGACGCAACAGATAGCTAGAAATTTTGGCCGGTCGGCGTCTCATTACGATGCTCATGCGCAAGTGCAATTTCAATGCGCGTCGAAGTTGCTTGCGTACATGGAAGCCAATACACGCGACCTCGTCGACGGCGCGGTTCTCGAAGTAGGATGTGGAACCGGCATCGTCAGCCGCGGCATTGCAGAGCTGTTTCCAGACAGAGCGCTCGAGATCACGGACATCTGCGATGAAATGGTGGCACGCTGCAAAATGCGTCTAGAGGCGAGTGGTGTTGTTCCGTGGAGCGCAGGTGTCCCGCCTGCGGAAGCGGGTTTGCGCCCGCATGTAAGGTACTCGACGGTAAACATCCAATCCTTCCAGCCCGACACCCGACACGCCATGGTCGTCGCCGCGTTCGTGCTTCAGTGGGTAGAGCAACTGAGCACCGCTCTGACGAATGTCGAAACCGCTCTGAAGCCTGGCGGAAAATTATTCTTCTCCGTGCCCACCGACGGCAGCTTTCCCGAATGGAAAACAATTTGCAAGCGCGCCGGCGTGGCGTATACCGGCAATGCATTGCCGGGCGTCGCGGAGTTCCGCTCATTCGCGGCGGATGCAGGACTGCGCTTGAGTGTCTACGAAGAAACATTCCCCGTGCATCATCAGTCGTTACAACAGTTTTTGATTAGCCTGAAGTCGATAGGGGCTGGAACCTCACTCTCCCCGGCGAGACTGACGATAGCTGAAACGAAGCGGCTTCTGGCATCAGCTCGCAGTTCACATCCGCATTCTTTTACTGCCACGTACAAAGTCTTATTCGGTCACTTTTCAAAACCATGATGATTGAGTTTCCCAAAGCGTTTTTTGTGACAGGCACCGATACAGGCATAGGGAAAACTTTTGTCTCGGCAGTTTTGCTCAAGGCGACGGGCGGTTCATATTGGAAGCCGATACAGTCGGGAACGCTGGAGCAAACGGACACCGAGTGGGTGAAAGAAATGACGCGCCTGCCGTCCGACCACTTTTTCGACGAGACGTACAAACTCACCCAGCCGCTTTCGCCGCATGCTTCCGCGAAGATTGACGGCACGCGCATCGACATGAATGCGTTCAAATTGCCCGCGTGCGACTTTGCGCCACTAATCGTCGAGGGGGCAGGCGGACTTATGGTGCCGCTCAACGAAGACGCATTCATCCTGGACTTGATCGAGCAGTTGAATTTGCCGGTGGTTGTCGTCGCACGCAGCACGTTAGGAACAATCAATCACACAACGCTGACCCTGAATGCCTTGCGCGCGCGCAAGCTTTCAATACTAGGCGTCGTCCTCAACGGCGAGCCAAACGAAGGCAACAAGCAAGCAATCGAAGAATACGGCAAAGCGCCTGTGATTGCTTGCGTCCCGCCGATGGGAGCACCTACGCCGGAGACGATTGACAAGACGGTTGATTATTTTAAGAGCGGCACACGTGCCGCCGCTACGGTAAAGGCGCGCTAAGGTGAACGAAACATATCCCATTTGGCACCCGTTCACGCAGATGAAAACCGCGGGCATGCCACTGCGCGTGGTGCGCGGCGAAGGCGCACTTCTTCATCTCGACGATGGCCGCAAAATTATCGACTGCATTTCGAGCTGGTGGGTAACGCTCCACGGACACGGCAACAAACAAATTGCCGATGCGATTCACGAGCAGGCGCAGCAACTTGAGCAGGTAATCTTCGCGGGATTCACACATGAACCCGCGGAACAGCTCGCCAAAGGACTGCTGGAGCTGCTGCCGAGAAGCCTCACGCGCGTGTTCTTCTCAGACAACGGATCAACCAGCGTCGAAGTGGCGCTGAAGATGGCGTTCCAATATTGGCGAAACGTCGGTGAGCCGCAACGCACGCGTTTCATCGGATTCGAAGGCGGCTACCACGGCGACACCATGGGAGCCATGTCCGCCGGCGGCAGCTCATCGTTCTGGCAGCACTTCCGCAAATTGATGTTTGACATTGACGTGGTTCCATTTCCCGAAACCTGGGATGGCGACCCGGACGTCGAGGCGAAGGAAGCTGCGTCGATAAACGCATTGCGCAAGTTGTTAACGCTCGACGGTAGCGGCGGGCTCCAGCCCGCTGCCAACGGTACCGGCGGGCTTCAGCCCGCTTTCGCCGGCATCATCATCGAGCCACTCATCCAGGGCGCCGCTGGCATGCGCATGTGCCGACCCGAATTCTTGCGCAAACTCCGCGCGGTCGCCGACGAGTTTTCGGTTCTCCTCATTTTCGACGAGGTTATGACCGGCTTCGGTCGCACCGGTGATTGGTTTGCCTCAACGAAGGCCGACGTTTCACCAGACATCATCTGCCTTTCCAAAGGAATTACCGGCGGATTCTTGCCGCTCTCGGTAACCGTTTGCGCCGAGCGCATCTATGATGCATTTCTCTCCGACAAACTGGAACACGCTTTGTTTCACAGCCATTCATATACTGCCAATCCCATTGCCTGCGCTGCGGCCAATGCGTCCATGAAATTGCTAATAGAGACTCAATCTCGGTTCCGCGACATGGAAGCGACCCACCGCCGACTTACGCAAAAGCATTTGTCTGACTCACCACTGCTGACGCACTTTCGCTTCTGCGGAACCATTGCCGCCTTCGATCTGGCAGAAGGACAAGCCAACTATTATTCAGAGCTTCCGGCGAAACTGCGGTCGAAGTTTATCGAACAGAACTTGCTGTTGCGCCCGCTCGGCAACACCATTTACCTGCTGCCACCATATTGCATCGACGCCGACACGCTCGATTCCGTCTACGCCACTATTCGCCGGACGGTTGACGAAGGTGTGTCCTCCACGAAAATTGGTACCGGCGGGCGGCAGTCCGCTTTGTCATGAAAATAACAGCCAGCCCGCCGTTTATCCTGTAGGATAATGCCAACCCAGCCTAAGTTTATCCATGCGGCTACATTTGTTTCTATCCGTGGCTTTGATGGCAACCTGCGCCTTTCCATCTATCGCAGGGCCGATATTCGACCAGGCGACGGAAGCGTTCAACGCCGGGCAGTACGATAAAGCTGCCGGTCTGTACGAACAGGACTTGCGGCTGAATCCGCAAGACCCGATGACGCATTATTACTTCGCCGTGTCGCTGCACTGCCTGGGAAGAACCGCTGAGGCGACGCGCGAGTACAACTGGATTTTGCTCAACACGCTCGATCCCGAATTGATCAGGCGCGCCCAACTCGGACTGCAGGCGTTGGTGAAACAGTCACCAATGCTGCCGTCGGTAGCCGCCAGCATGCCAGGCGCCGTCCGGCCGGCGGGTGCAATACCACTTGGTGCCTTCGGTCAGTCCTATCCGTTCGGTCCGGCACCTGTCGGAACTCCCCCTCCCTCTCTGCCGGCGGGCACGGTCCCGTCTCCGCAGTCCGGTAGCCTGCGCTCTTCTGCTAGTTCGGCTACGGAAGCCGGCAGCCCGCATCCGGCCTCCTCGTCCTCCGTACCGGCGGGCGGAAGCCCGCTGTCCCAGGCTCCCACAGAACACCTCGACACCTCCAGTCCCAAACCACTCGCCAAAGAGCGAGACTCGGGTCGACGCGCCGAAGTCCGCCCGACAATCGGTGCCACCGGCCACATGCGCATCGTCGATTGCTACACGATCTGGTGCGGGTGGTGCCACAAGTTCGAGCCACTATTCAAGCAAGCCCAGACGAAATACAAGGGGAAGATCACCTTCGAACGCATCGACGCCGAAGCCGCCGGCACTGAGGATTTCGTAAAGACATACAAAGTTCATTCCTATCCGACAATCCTCTTCTTTGACGCCGAGGGGCATCTGCTGACCCGCATTGAAGGTGCACCGCAGACCTTCCCCGACTTCGATAAGTTCATCACGCACTACTTCCCTACCGTGCACTGAGGCCGCTCTAAGGAAGCATTGGCAGTAGCAAATTACGATATACAGGCGGAGCGAATCTCCGCCTCACAGAGACGCAGGAGCCAAGCTGATGACAAGCGGAACGGTTGTAGAAGAGTCCAAGGCAATTGTGCCGGCGGGCGGAAGCCCGCTTTCGGAGCAGCACACAGCGATCCGCACCGATTGGTCTAAACAAGAAATCGCCGACATCTATCACATGCCGCTGATGGAGCTTATCTATCGCGCCGCCACCGTTCATCGCGCGTTCCATAAGGCGGACGAAGTACAGCAATGCACATTGCTGTCGATCAAGACCGGCGGTTGCCCCGAAGACTGTGGTTACTGCCCACAATCCGCGCACTATGACACTGGCGTAAAAGCGGAGAAGTTGCTCGACACCAATGCGGTAGTCACCGCGGCGCGGCTTGCCAAAGAAGGCGGAAGCACGCGCTTTTGCATGGGCGCCGCCTGGCGCGAGGTTAACGACAATACGCAATTCAATCGCGTGGTCGATATGGTGTCACAAGTCAGTGAACTCGGAATGGAAGTTTGCGTCACGCTCGGCATGTTGAACGCGGACCAGGCACAACGCCTCAAGGAAGCCGGACTCACCGCTTACAATCACAATCTCGACACCGGCGAGCAGTACTACGACAAAATCATCACCACTCGCACGTATAACGATCGACTCAACACTTTGAAAAACGTTCGCAATGCAGGACTGAACGTTTGTTGCGGCGGCATCGTCGGCATGGGCGAAACGGCGGACGACCGCATCGATCTTTTGCACACGCTGTCAACCCTGCCTGAACATCCCGAGTCGGTTCCTGTGAACGCATTGGTGGCAGTCGAAGGAACGCCCTTGGCAGAGCAAAACCCAGTAGAAATTTGGGAGATGCTGCGCATGATTGCTACGGCGCGCGTCACAATGCCGCGTGCACGCGTTCGTCTTTCCGCAGGCAGAGTCAGCATGTCGCAGGCAGAACAAGCGCTCTGCTTCCTCGCGGGCGCCAACTCGATCTTTACCGGTGAAAAGCTTTTGACCACAAGCAACTGCGACTTCGACGAAGACGCGCAGATGTTCCAGGCACTCGGATTGAAAACAATGCCGATGGAACGCTAACTGGGCGAAGCATCCCACAGCGTGTCCTTGGACCAATCACCACATGAACTGTTTGCTGCGCGCCGATAAATGACCTTAGAGCTGCCACAATGGTTACGTTGGGAGCTATTTTAGCTGGAAGACGAACATGCCAAAGACTCCTATCCTGGTGATCACGATCGTCTACATAGCGCTAGTCGGTTTGGTCGGCGTCGAAGCATTCTTCTTGGGGCTTCTGACGGCGCTCTTCGGATTGACGGCATATGGAAACACCTTTTCGCGTTTTCTGGTGCTTATTTTTGTCATTGCATGTCTTACGTTTCCAATTGCTCTCATTGTGAGCATCGTGCTTTCCTTTATCGGCATGAAACGCGACCAGCTGAACTTTGCCGCGAAAGCTTTATGCATTCCACTGCCACATTTTGCTGTCTTTGCGTGCGTTGTTATGTCGTTCTTCTGGTCGACGCGAACAACGTCAATTGCTACGGTAATGCCTCGAACAGCTGCGGACTATTACCGATTAGGTCGAATTTTCGATATACAGTCGAATTACCCCAAGGCGATTTTGAATTTCAATGACGCAATTAGAGAATCGAAGCCGGGCAGTCCCGAGCAACTGTGCAGCTATCTCGGCAGCGCGCATGCCTACGCCAGCTCGGGGAACTATCACGACACCATTCGTTCTTACACTAACTATCTCGCGCTAAGCTCCTCCGTGCCAATCGAGAAGCACCTCGTCCCCGATGCTCTGGTGATCGGATCCATAGCGTGCGTGCAAAAGCGAATGGGTCATTTTCAGGAAGCACTGGCGACACTGGAGAAAATGCCGGCCTCCAGTCGCAATCTATACGATTTGAAGGAAATGGTAAGAATACGGGAGCAGGTGCACGACGCGATGAATGATCATAGCGCGACAGCAGAAGATCGCCGGCTTGAATCAATGACGAATGAACTAGCCAGAATGTATCCGACGGTCGACGCTAATAGGCGCATCCAGCAAAATTTTTCCGCTATCGAGCAAAAGTACAGTGTTGAAGCATTCGGCTACCTTCTGCGTTCGTGATGTTTTCGGAGACAGCGCGGACGGATTTGCTGTATGCTTCGCGCGATCTCGTGAGTAGAATAGCGGGCTGAAGCCCGCCGCTACAATTGTTTATTTGTTACTGGCGGGCGCGTTTAGCGCGTCCTGATACCGCTGTTTTTCTTCCGCGCTGCTGGCTCGCGCGATGCCTTCTTCGGCGACGGCTGCGGCGCGGTCGCGCAAACTGGCGCCTACGCAAGCACGAATCATGCGCACACGAGCGTCCACCCAAGTGGGGTGCAGCTCAAGCGCTTCGCTGAGCGTCGTCAGTGCGCGCTCTGAATGTCCTGTTCGCTCGCAGAGATCGACGTACACCATGGTGTCGCCGGTGGGCAAGTTTTTGCCGGATGCAAGCCAAACGAATTCGTCGTAAGCGGCGTTTTTATTTCCGCTTAGCAAAAGCGCGTGCGCGAGCAAGCGGTGAGCGTTGATGTCTGAGGGATCCTCTTTCACGGCTTGATAAAACAAGTTGACCGCCTCAACATAATGTCCGGACCGGAATGCTTGATACCCCTTCGTCACAGGTGCACTGGCAGCAGCCACCGGCGGCTGCAGATCTGAATGTAAGTCCGCCAGTCCGGCTGCAATCGGCTTGCCGGACTTTTCTTTGGCGACGGCTTCATCCTTAATCAGCATGGCGCGTTTTTGCATGGGATCGAACTGCAATGCATCGTTGCAAGCCTCGACCGCGTCACCATAACGATGTAGGTAGAGCTCGTCTTCCGCAAGCTTCACATAAAGATCGGCAGGGTGTTTGTCCTGTTTGATCGCCTGCTTATATGTCGCTGCGGCGTTTTCATAATCGCGCATGCGGTCATATAGTTTCGCCAGCTCGGTGAAGTTCAGCGAGTTCGCCGGTGCCAGCTGCGTAGCTGTCTGCAATTCCGCAATCGCATTCTTCGAGTCGTTCAACTGTTCAAAGCACAACGCTGTTTCGCGATGCAAGCTATCGTTTTTCGGCTGGTTCTTGAGAGCGATTTGATAATAACTCAACGCTTTCTGTGCTTGGTTGGTATGGAGATAGGATAGTCCGCGCGCGCCGTTTGCACACGCCATCATATACGGTGCCAGCTTAGAATCGTCTTCCACTTTGCTGAGGAATTCCAGCGCCTTCGGATAGTCGCCATCGCCTGCCAAGGCGACACCGTTCAAAGCGAGCGCATTTTGATTTTGTGGGCTGGTTTCCAAAATCTTAGTGGCAATCGCCAGTGCGTCGTTGAATTGAAACAGCCGGCAGTGCAGCATCGCGCAATAAAGCGCGGCGTCCACATCATCCGGATGTGCGGCAACAACTGTTTCGTAATCCTTCAACGCCTTGTCGAATTCATTGTTGCTCTCATAAACGCCGGCGCGCATTGAAAGCAGCCGCTTGTCGCCCGGACGCTTGCCGAGCGCCATCGTGTATTCATTGATGGCCATCTCCGGCTTGCCTTGCTTCACATAATCTTGCGCGCGCTGGATGTAGTCCTCGCCGCTATACATATAGTTGATTGTCACAAAAGCGAAGTAGCCGACAATGATCAGACCGACGGTGACAAGTGCAAGACCTATGGCAGCCGGATCAAAGCTGATTCTGCCTTTTTTGCGGTCGTCATCCGATTCGGCGATTGCCTGCTCAATATCGATCAGACGCAGATTCTGGCTTTCGACAGTACGGTCGTGGTGAGCCTGCACGCGATCATTGGTGTCACGAGGCGACATGGCAAACTGCCGGTGTTTTTGAGAACCACTAACTACCTGGACGCCGTCAGAGCTTGGCGGACTTGCGGACGCACGGGTGGATGCAGTATTTGAAGGGGGAGCAGGGTCCTGCGGTTGGTGCTGTGGTTGTTGCAACGCTTGCTGTTGTTGGAATGCCTGCTGTTTTTGTTCGTGCTCGCGCAGTTGCTGAGATACGCGCATCTGTTGCTGCTGCGCATACGCCAGCTCTTGCGAGATGCGCATTTGTTGCTGCTCAAGCAACTTCTTTTGTTGCGCGAACTGGTCCTGCGATATCCGCAACTGCTCTTGTTGCGCTGGCGAAAGTTCGTGAGAAGCTTGTTGTTGCTGTTCCGCCACGGATTGTTGCTGTGGCGGCTGCTGTTGGAAGATTGGAACACTATCTGAGATCGGCTGTCCCAGCGACGGAGTCACGGGAATATTGGCGCCGCTAGGCGCGCCGGAAATGTTTGGCTGCGGGAAGTTGGTTGGCGTGCCCGCCTCGATCGGTCCGTAGCCTTGAGCGGTAGGTGGATGATTCTCGATTGCAGGAGTCGGCGCCACATAAGCCGCCGGTGTGGAATCGAAGCCGGCTGGATGAGACTCGATGGCGGCAGGTGGAATTTGATTCATCTGCTGCATCATCGGCACGGTTGGAATATTTGGCTGCAGCGCGACAGGCGCTGTCGGAACATGCGTCGGTGGCTGCGTTGGCGCAGGCTGTGCAACGTTTTCCTGCACATAGACGGGCCCGCCACCACTGTAGGAGCCGGGAGCCCCGGGCGCCGGCGGAATTCCGCGCGTGGCAACTGCGGCGGGCGCCATTGCTTCTTGCGCCACTTGCCAGGCGCGAATATGATCTTGGCTCGGTGCACCTGAGGTCGGGTGCGTAGGGCCGGCAACCTTCGAGAGAGCGTTGTCGAGATCACCAAAGACGCGTGCCGCGTCCTGATTGTAGCGCGGGTCAAAACGTTTGCCGAGAGCAGTTACGCGCTGCCAGGTGGATTTCGCAGCCCAGGCAATTTTATCGAGGAAGGTGTTGTCGCCAAACTTGGGTTGGTCCGCCTGGAACGCAGCCATGTTGGCGCTCGGCGTCGCATTGAGATAAACCTCGGTAACGCAATCCCATCCGTTTTCTTGCGCCATCTGCGAAAAGCGAGAGAGCAAGTCTTTGCCGTCCTCAGCGAACAACAACGGTGTGACATCAACGCCCAGCGACTGCTCGAGATCGGTGATGCCGCCGGCTTCGTCACCTTCGAGGTAATAGTACATGCCGCGCTTCAGCGCCAAAAAACTTTTGAGCGCGGGATAACCGCTCAGTCCGCTGGATCCGATGTGAGCACCAATGATGAAACGCCCATTACGTACGGCAATCCGTCCGGACGCCTCCTGTGCGATCACGCGAATAATGCCCTCGCTGACGTTCGCACGCGAACGCACCAACTCAAAAGCATCGCGCAACCCGCCAAGCTCTTTGATTTTGCCTGTGCCCAAGCAAGCCATGCGCGGAAGACTACTCCAAGAACCGGTGAAAGTTACCGAGGGCTATATACCCGTCATGCCTTCTTCAACCTAATCCTGGCTATAGGAGTTTTCGCCAATAATGATCTGATAATTTCCGCGCAATCCCGCGGCGAAACCGAGCCGTACCAGATTTTGTCCGGTTTGATTTTAACGGTGGGACCTTTACCGCAACGCCCCATGCATTCGGTTTTCTTGAGCTTGATCTGATCTTCCAGCCCCAGCTCTTCAATCTGCTGCTCGAGAGCGCAATAAACGTCACGGGCGCCGCGTTCGCGGCACGTCTTACCCTTTGTGCAAACGAAGACCTTTTGCTTCTTGGACATACGCCTCAGCCAGCCGGGGTCCTAACCTTATTGAGAAAGATTATCAATAAAGGTTCCGGAACTACTTGAAAGTCACCTCATAAAGGCGAGAACTTTACAAGGAGCAAGCTACCAGCCTGCGTTAGCGGGCTTCCGCCCGCCGCTACAATGAACGCGGGCTAAAGCCCGCCGGTACGAAACATCTACCGCAGCCGCGGGCGGAAGCCCGCTAGTTACTGGCTGAGCTCGTCGTTTTAACCTGTCCATAATTCCGAACATACACCTTGGGCGCCGATTGGGCCTTGAGTTGGCGCATTCTGGCGCGTTCGGCACGGGCCACCTGTGGATCCTTAATCCAATGCACCTTCTCGTCGCCGACCATACGTCCGTTTTCGTCCAGCGAATCCTCGTGCTTATCGTATGTATGCTGTCCATAATCGGCAAACCGGCCAACATCAAAGTGGCTGTATGACAAAAACGGCCGCACAGCCATGCGCTCATGGATGACCTCATCAGTTGTCCTGAACGCAGCTGCTGAGCTGGGGCTCCATGTGCCGTCGAGAATCGACGGGTTTTTGATGAAATCCGAAGTGTGCAGGCGATGGGTCGCTTCAAACTTCATATCGAAATGCTGCAACTTGCTACGTGCCACCATATCCGGTGAATGCTGCCGAATATGATTGAGCTGCATGCTGCCGAAAGTTTTGACTTTGTCAGCCGGCGACATCGAATTGTTGACGTACAAATTATTCAGCTGTCTGGCAAACGAAAGTTCGTTCGATAAATCCTGCGGGTTCCAATAACCGGGAAGGCAGTGCAATACGGTTCCGTCCGGGTTGAGAACGAACATCTGGATATTGTGCGGCCCGGCACCGTTGGTGGTGTCAACGGCGTTGCCTCGCGTGGTGTGGATGCCGGAATTGCCGGCATACCGCTCGCCCATGATGTTGCGATAGCCGCAGACGAAGTGGTTTTTCAGGTCGGAATACGCCGGTTCTTGCGAGAGCGACACGGCTCTCAGGCTATTGCCGGCACTTCAAGTCGCGCCGTCGATAGTGCCCAGCATGTGCAGCCAGAAGACAAGCTTGCCTTCTTTTTTCGCTTCGGCTTCAGCGTCAGGAAGCGACGTGTACCAATTGATGCCTTTGTTTGTGACGTAGGCTTGTTTGTTGGCGACTTCAGAAGGGAGGACGACGATGTTGTCGGCGTGCACGGGTGCGAGCGGAAGGCACAAAGCGAGAGCGGCGAACGAAGCCACGAGTGAAGTTGGGCGAATATACATACTGTCGCTCCTCCGGAAGCGGGCTAAAGCCCGCCGGTACCAAACAAAAAGGACGTAGGGGCGATGCATGCATCGCCCCTACAATATTCCCCAAGCGTGGAGACGCTATTCGGCGTCAGACACTATTCGGCGTCCAAACCGCTGTCCACGATCATTTCATCTGAGCGTGAAACTGACCCAGTGTACGCCACAGGTATGCTGGAAGAGATGTTAACTCCACCCTGCAGTTGAATCTGGTTGCTGTTGCTGGCCTCGTCGAAGATGATTGTGCCAAAGCCGTTTGTGACCACGGTGTTCGTCGGCGGTAGCACCGAGATACCGAACTGTCCCCAGAACACCGAGCCCGTGCCACCGACCGACACGTTGCTGCTGGGCGCGGTGCCGGCAGCCGCCGTGATAACGGCCGAACTGTCTGCGGCCACAATCACATTGCCATTAGCGGCAGTAAGCGACGAGCCTGTTCCAATAATGACTTGTCCGTTGGTGCCGTCAAGATTTTGCAGCTTCAATCCGCCGGCCGATGAAATCTGAGCGAATGGTACAGTTCGCAGAACTCCGCTGTCAGCCAGCACTGTTAGGTCGCCGCTTGTAGAACTGAGCGCTGTTAACGTCGTAGAGCCGCCGGTTCCGATATTCACCGCTCCACCAGTGGATGGCGCAATTCTTATTCCGTTCGCCGAGCTGTCCTGGACATCGACGTTGCCGGTAGTGGTGAAACTGAATAACGGCGATTGAAATGCATTGGTGACGCTTTCTGCATTAAAAGTAGAATTGCCGGCATTGGCAATGATGCTTCCGGTTCCAGAAAAGATGTTGAAGCCTCCATTGTCACCCTGGTAGGAGCCACCGTTGATTAGGGTGTTGCCGCTACCGTTGTAAGCGGATTCTCGCACATTTACATATCCCGAAAACGCTTCCATCGTGCCGGTGAATATTGTGCTCGAGACGGTGGTTGTTCCGTTCAGGATAATGTCAGCATTCTTTACCGGACTGTCGATTCGGATATTGCCGGCCGTGGAGTTGATGGTGCCGTAGTTGTTTACTGTCGCCAGCAGGGGCGGGCTCTGCGGGTTCGCTCCCGGCAGAAGAATAACGTCGCGTTGTCCATTGATCAGTCCCGTGGTGCCGTTGGTTATCGCACCATATGCGGTGGCGAATTTCAGATCGCCGCCGCCGAGAATAGTCCCGTTGTTTGTAATGGTATTGTCGGCCGCCAACACTAGATTGATGCCGGTCGTAGAGATGAGACCGGTAGTTCCATTCGTAATTGTTCCTCCACCGACGTTGCCGGCACGGTCGGACGAATAGAACAAACCGGTGTGAATCCGGTTGCTCGTAGAGAAGAAATCGATGGTGCCGTCGTTGACCATCGGCCCCATCATTCCCATCAGTGGATTGAGACGGATGTTGTCCTGGGCAGTTACATTCTGCGGAATGACCAGCGTCGTGATCCTAGGCGAAATCAGGTGGTTCAATGAGAAGGTGCCGCCTTCGGCAATGCCGCTTGGATCCAGCTCCAGCGTTTGAGTGCCCCGCCCGCGGTTTGCCAATACCTCGAGGATGGCCACGAATTCAGCGGGTGTCACCGATTGATTCGCCCTGAAAGTTTCGTGGGTTACAATGTCCCCGCCCCCGCTGAGGTCGTCAAACCGGATGGTAACCGTGTTGTGACCGTGGATCAACCCGTGTCCAATACTAATGCTGTCGTTGGTACTCGTTAAATCAAGTCCCATTCCATGTTTCGCCAATCCGATACCATTGGCGATACCAGGGATATGCGCGTTATGAGCCGGCGTCCATGTCGAGTGTGAAAATGGCGAGCCTGCAACGAAGTTGATCGGCTCACGATTGCCGCCTGGTGGTGTTCCTACGGACGATGCCTGCGCGGCCGTCCCGATCGCCAACAACGCAGCCGCCTGCATAAAAGCTACCGCGCCTTGCAGGCAGCGATTTTTCTTCAACATGGAATGTATCTCCTTCGCGGATGATTTCGACATGGTGAGCTACGTCACTCAAATGGCGCTTGACGGCTCAACCACGGCCATTATTGTGGATGAATCGCAAATAGCACAAGAGGTCTGTAACGACCGTCACCATGCGTCATTAATCTACAGACCTCAAGTAGAAAGCGGGCTAAAGCCCGCCGCTACAATGAGGGGGTTCCGACACTAAAATCCAGGAGCCCACTCGCCGTAGCGGGCTTGGGTTCCGGTGCTGCGTGGTGGCGGGGCTCCTGGTCCACTCTTGATTGGCGTATCACTTTCATCCGTGTCCATTCCTGGCGCCCATCGAGGCGCGCTAGAAATCGAAGAACGACTCGGCATATGCACTCCGTGCTCGAACACCGCACCAGCAGTGGGTGCCAAGCCCATCTCTCCCATGCCGCCTACAAATAACGCGAGCTCACTGTCCACAGGTGTGTAACCCTTCGGAATACTAAATTTGTCCGTGACCTCGGCTCGCTGCGAAGTTAATGTATTCCAGGCAATCGTCCTCGCGCCCATCGGACTATATCGAACAACCTTAATTGGAAAACCAAGATTCGACGGCAGATATGTTAATGCCGTGAGCAAAGAAACGAACTGCGTCGGCGTTTTTATTTCATCACTGATAAACATTTCCGTGTTGTACATGCGTCCGTTGTGTGTCGGACCTCCGGCGGCTCGCGGGCCGTGCGTAGACTGCACGAGATAGCGTTTCACCTTAAAGTTGGCGATTGCCGCTGTTCCGTCCTGAACAGATTCCGCCTCATCATTGATTCGAGAAGCGAGAAATCTTTCTCTCCAAACTTTATAGTCCTCGGAAAAATAAGTTTTGGTCTTGTCGTTGTAGCCAATAACTTTGTAGTCGGCTGACGAAAGACAAAAGTTGATACCGTAGCGCCCGAGCACGATTCTGATCGATTTTTTGCCCACATAACAGGTCATCGGGCCGAGGTAATCGCCCGCCTGCTCAAGCTTCCAGCCTTTCTCGGCAAATGCCGGCGTCGCAGCGCCCCACCAAATGCATAGCCCGACCGCCATAGCCAAATGTATCGGGCGCAGATTCATCGTTAATCTCCAGAGCACCGGGCATATAAAGCTAGGCTCTCGGCCCCTTCTATTTATTGCGTACCCGAAATTAGCGTGCATTATCAGGAAGAACAACAGGAAACGACACACTCGCCGGTGCCCGATGCGTTTCTAGACAAGGTTCTGGTCGGTCGGTACAAAATCCTCGAATTGGTCGGCAGAGGCGGCATGAGCGCTGTATACAAGGCGCATCATCTGCTGCTTAATAAAACCTTCGCCGTCAAAATAATGCACGCCAAACACATTGCCGACGCCAGCGCTGTGATGCGTTTTAAGCAAGAAGCAGCGGCAGCCAGCAAGCTTTCGCACCCGAACATTATCACCGTTCATGATTTCGATATCGCCGATGATAGACCCTTCCAGGCGATTGACTATCTTGAAGGAATCTCTCTTCTCGATGAAATTAACCGATTACACGGCTTACCGCTTAATCGCTGTTTCCACATTTGGCTGCAAATCTGCGCGGCACTTGGCCATGCTCACAAGAACGGAGTCATCCACCGCGACCTCAAGCCGAGCAACGTCATGCTCACCAATAAGGATACCGATCCGGACTTCGTCAAAATTGTGGACTTCGGCATCGCCAAAATTTTGCCGCAAGAAGGGCAAGCGATTCACCAGTTGACGCAAACCGGCGAAGTATTCGGAAGTCCGTATTACATGAGCCCCGAACAATGCCTCGGCAGGCGTCTTGACGCGCGCTCGGATATTTATTCGATGGGTTGCCTGATGTACGAAACGGTGACGGGCAAACCGCCGTTCATGGGCAATGTCGTTTTCGAAACGATTCAAAAGCACCTCGACGAGATGCCGCCGAGCGTGAAAGATGTGGTGCGCGATCAACAATTGGCGCAGCAACTCGATTTCATCATCTGTAAAACGATGGCTAAGGATCCTAACCAGCGTTATCAAACGATGGAGGAACTTGCCCGCGACATGGAGCCGGTGGCGCGCGGCGCGAAGGCCAACTGGCTTTTGCAGGCATCACAAAGCCTGAGCGTCGCGCTGATTCGCAGCGGGCAATGGCTCAAGAACAAACCAGTCCGGCTAATTGGCGCGCTCTTGATGCTGAGCGGTTCACTCGCGGTTTTTTGCGCTGGTCCTGCAGTAATAAAATTCTCCGCGGCAAAAATTCCCGAGTATCGAATAAAGGCGTGGCCACAATTCTCGTCGGAATTTGACACGGCTCAGGCGGATATGATTTCGCAGAATCCGGAAATTGAAGCTGCGATGCCGAAGTTTGAGCAAGCGATCAATGAGCTCGCCGGATTCGACGACAAAGAAATTGCGCTGCGCGATCGGGCGATCGCGGTGGCAAAAGCCAGGCACGGAATTTATACAGAAACTTTGAACGCGGCACAAGATCTCAAACGCAGGATCGAAAGTTTGCAACGCGCCGGCGTGAAATCACTAGATCCCCCAGAGAAGCTGGACCATACGAAGGTGATGGAGGACTATGCCGCCATCGGCGATGCTTGCTATTTCTCGGCACCGACGCCCGAGACCACTGAAGCGGCGATGTTCTTTTATAGGTTGGCTGACGAGCAGATGGGCGACGCAGCAGAACGCACGCATCGGCGTCTCTATATGAAGATGGCGCAAATATCGCTGAGAACCGGCAGGCCGCTCGACGCGGAGACGCAACTAGAAAAAGCCAGCGGCGAACAAATCGGCTTTCCACCCAACTTTTTCGAAACGCAGTATCATTCGGCCACCGGAATCAAGGACAGAGCCATCTATTACAGCTTGATCGGTGATGCGTCCATGGCGCTCGGACGCGCTCAAGCTGAAGATGCTTATCGCGTAGCGCTCAATGAATGGACTGCAATCGGCGACCACGAACTCGCCACGCAATGCCGCTACCTCATCGCCCAGTGCGAGCTCAAGAACACCAGCCCATATGCCGGCAAAAATGCTCAGGACAGCCTTGTCGAAGTGCTCCGCTACTATTCCGGCATCTCTCCGCCTGACTGCATTCAACTCTCAGCCATCTACGCGGCGCTTGCCGCCGCCGACCAGAAGCAGCAAACATGGTGGCAATGGCTGCTCGACACCATCCAGTCCCGCACCGAAGCCATGAACTGCAGCGGCTAGCGCCGCGCCGTTTCGCGTAGCGGCGGGCGGAAGCCCGCTTCGAGGGACCTTCACCCCACTATAAAAACTTGCATGAAATGCACATTTTCCCATGACTACCATAATGAGCATGGAGCCGATACAATATCGCAATGACTTCGCGCGGATCACAACTAAATGCGAAAGCGTTGGCGAAAAATCGCAAGCGCTTTCTGAAGATATTCCCGAGGGGATTCTATGACCCGCAGTATCTCGAGTGGGAGCACAACTACAAGTGGGATGCGCACAAGTTATGGACAAACTTGCTCGGCAAGGACGAATACAAAAAGCTCTTGCAAATGGGCGATTACGCGGGCATCGCCAACAAGGCTTTGCAAGTTGAATCGCGCTGCACGTTTTTGTTCTCATTCGAAAAGATGGCGCTCCGCGACGCACTGCACAGCGGCTCAGGTGCGCGAACATTCGCCGAGGGATTGTTCAACCTCCTGCATGGACGCGATGATCTGCGGACCAGATTCATCGAGTGGATAGTTGCTGTTTCTGAGCTGCCGAGAAAACAGTCGCGAGTGCTGTCATGGCCGATAGTGACGTTCTTTCCTTACATCGCACAACCGAAGCAACACATGATCATGAAACCGCGCGCGATGATGTTTGCGGCAGAAGCGCTGGGTTTCGATCTGCAATATTCGTCGAAGCCGTCGTGGACAACGTATGAGCGGTTGCTGTTGCTTGGAAAATTGACGAGAGAAGCAATTGCAGATCTGAAGCCGCGAAATAACCATGATGTGCAGACGTTTCTCTGGGTGATCGGTTCGGCGGAATATGTGCGCTTAGCTGAGGAGCTAGGCGTTGAGTAGCCCCTAAAGCCCTGCTGCGCCCATTTTGTCGAGCAATGCGGGTGTCCGTCCGCCGCAGGTCCCAGCCCACATCTGACATGCGCTACAATATCATTGATGCCGAGGGCGCAAGCAATGACTGCTCAGCAACGTGATCCAGACTCTTCCAAGGATGCGGACTCAATAGATGCCGTGATCGATCTGTACAAAAAAGATATTGATCGCACTCTTATTCGCGAGAATCTCAAGCTATCCGTACAGCAACGATTTGACAAATTCGCAGAATTCATGAAATTAGCTGACGAGCTTAAACGTGCGGGCAAGGCTCAACGGCAGTAGACAACGATGACGGCGAAGTTCGACGCACTGTTACCGCTGTTGTTGCAAGCCGGCGTCCGCTTTATCGTTGTCGGCGGCGGCGCCGGGATTGCTCATGGAGCTTCGCGTGCTACTTATGATGTCGACATCGTCTACTCACGCGATTTCGACAATATTCAGAGATTGGCAACAGTGTTGCAGGCGCACCATCCTTACTTGCGCGGTGCACCTCCTGGACTTCCATTCACTTTCGACGTCAATACCGTAAAATCCGGATTGAATTTCACTCTGTCCACAGGATTAGGCGATCTTGATTTGCTGGGTGAGGTAGCCGGTGGTGGAACTTACGAAGAGTTGCTGCCATTTACTGAGGAACTTGAGGTGTTCAGCGTTCGGTGCCGATTCGTAACCTTGGAAAAACTGATAGATCTCAAACGCGCTGCGGGCCGCCCAAAAGATCTCGAAGCGATCGCCGAGTTAGAGGCAATTCTTGAAGAAAGACAAAGGCCGGGTTAAAGCTTTAGACAAGTCATGGGATAATTTGCATCAGATGCAAGGTTTTATAGTGAGCTGAAGGCCCCAGGCACCAGCCCCGCACGACGCTAATGCAGGCTAGTAGTCTGCGCTCCTCTGCGTGAGCGGCTTCGCAAAGCCGGCTGCCGCCGGCCAATGCATTGGAGCGCAGGCGGCTCGCCTGCGTCAGCGGGCTAAAGCCCGCCGGTACCAAACGATTACCAATTCAACAGGCGGACTTCGACGGATTGGCCGGCGGGGAGTTTTTCGGCTTCGAGGGGGAAGGTGATCAGCGCATTGGCGGTGGCCAGGCCGCCGAGCATATGCGAATCTTGGCCGACCGTCGGCTGCACGTAGAGTTTGCCGGCTTCGTGCTTGAGACGGCCGCGAACAAATTCCAGACGCCCCGCTTTTTTCCTCAACTCAGATGTCAGCTCGGCGCGAACGATCAACTCATCGGCACAGTCACGCACGCCCATAAGCTTTGCCACCGCCGGCACTACCAGAGTGCGGAAGGTGACGAGGGCCGACACGGGGTTGCCGGGCAGCCCGAAGACATATCGCTTGCGTTTGTTGCGGGGCGTTGTGTAAACGCCGAAGTACACAGGCTTGCCCGGCTTCATGGCAATCTTCCAGATGTGCGTCTCCACGTGCAATGACTCGAGAGCTGCTTTGACGAAATCGTAATCGCCAACGGAGACGCCGCCGGTTGAAACGATCACGTCGGCAAAGCCGAGAGCGCGGTGGAAAACGTCGCGCGTGCTGCGCTCGTCTTCTGCCGCATGCAGGCTGAGCACATCCTCAATGCCGCACGCACGGACAGCTGCGCTCATCGCATATGAGTTGGAATCGAAAATCTTGCCGGGCATGAGATCTCGCCCGGGCTTGGTCAGTTCATTGCCGGTCGTTATAACCGCAGCTTTTGGTTTTCGATAGACGGGAAACGTTCGATATCCAAGATTGGCGATCAATCCTACTACTGGTGGAGTGGCGCGCAAACCGCCTCTGACGATCTCTTGGCCGCGCAGGAATTCACCTCCTCGCCGCCGAATGTTCTCGCCCGCTTTGACAGACTCCAAAATTTCTACATTGCCGTTTTTCTCATTGCAAAATTCTTTCATCACAACTGCGTCCACCGTCGGCGGAACAGTGGCTCCCGTCAATATTTTGATCGCAGATCCGGGCGCAAGATTCACGTCGCCGCGATCGCCTGCGCGGATCACGCCCTTTAGCGATAATTTCACCGGCGAAGCTTCCCCGACATTTGCGACGTCGGCCACCTTGACGCCAAACCCGTCGACAGCTGAATTGTCGAACGGCGGAGAGTCTATTCGCGCGATGACGTTCTCCGCGATCACATGACCCGCGAGCTCGCGAACAGTGGCGCTGGTCACAGGCATCGCCTCCATTCGCTCGAGGATTTTGGTGAGCGCTTCTTCGAAGGTGATCATTTCAACCGCCGATTTCCACCATCGAACGGTTTGCCATTCCGGCAAGTTCTTCCATAGGCGGATGAGCCTCAGGCTTGTCGAGCACCGTATTCAGTATCATCGCCTCAAGCTCGGCATCGGTGGCTCCGGATCGCATGGCGTCACGCAAGGAAATCTCCGGCATGTAGAACAGACACGTCTTCAGGCAGCCGTCTGCGGTTAATCGCAAACGAGTGCAAGTGGAGCAGAAGCTGTCCGTCATCGAGCTGATGAAGCTAACCGTGCCGCTATGTCCGACGAGGGCAAAATCTTTGGCAACATCACCGAGTTGGCCGGGCATTGGTTCGAGCTTGAACCGCGTTTCGATCATCTCTTTCATGCTGGCATAAGAGACGACACCATTCACCTGCCATGCATTATTCGGAAATGGCATGTACTCGATGAACCGTACATTCACCGGCTTGTCTTTCACAAAGTCGACGAAATCGAGAATTTCGTCGTCGTTTTTTCCTGCCATCACGACGCAGTTCAACTTGATGGTGGGGAAACCGGCCTCGACTACTTTTTCGATGGCGCGCATCACCGCCGCGAAATCATCGCGCAACGTAATTTCCTTGAACCGGTCCGCGCGCAACGAATCCAAACTAATATTGATGGCGGTGACCCCAGCGGCTTTTACCACAGGGACCTTGTCCGCCAGCAAGACGGCATTGGTGGTCAGCGCCAGCGTTTTTACCCCATTGATGGAGCCCAATGATTGCAGTAGTTGATCCAAATCTTTGCGCACCAGCGGCTCGCCGCCCGTAATGCGAATCTTGGTTATCCCATGCTTGACGAAGATTCTGGAAAGGCGAGTAATCTCTTCGAACGTCAGCAAGTCGGATTTCGGCTTAAGGGCGATTCCTTCGGGAGGCATGCAATAAACGCAGCGCAAATTGCAGCGATCGGTGACGGAGATACGTAGATAATTGTGTTTACGTCCAAAACGATCGACCAAGCCGCTCATGCGATAAACTTCCTCCGCACGGCTTCGACACCACCGACGAGCGAATAAACGTTGTCGTAGCCTTTGTGTCGCAGAGATGAAACCAGCCTCGCGCTATGCGCGCCTTCCTGTGAGACAAAGAGATAGCGCTTCTGTTTGTCCAGCGGAGGATTTTCTTCGTCGAAGGTTGCAAGCGGCATTTTATGAATGTCAAGCCTGAGCAAAGACCTGAGGATGTTCAACTGCTCGCCGTCATCGCGCAAATCGACAATCTCGTATTTGGCAAGATCGGATGTCGACATTTCCAGAATGTCGAGCTCCCATGGTTGTTGTGGCAGCAGGTTGTCCATGTTCACTCCCTGGAAGCGGGCTTCCGCCCGCCGCTACGTTGGAGCGCAGGCGGCTCGCCGGCGAGTACAGGCTGAAGCTCGCTGGTGCGTTCGAGCGCAGGCGGCTCGCCGGCGAGTACAGGCTGAAGTCCGTCGGTACTATGAACATGTTCCTGCGAATGCGCGCAGTTAACCCATGCAGTTTCGCCGTCGGTGTAATGTTCTTTCTTCCAAATCGGCACACGATGTTTGATCTCATCAATGATGAACCGACACGCATCAAATGCCTCGCCACGATGCGCGGAAATTACTGCAACGAACACGGCAACGTCGCCGATGCGCAGGGCGCCCACGCGGTGCGCGCATAAGCAGCCGTAAATGGCAAAGCGCTGGCGCGCTTCTTCAAGAATGCGCGCCGCCTCAGCGTTGGCCAGAGCCTCGTATGCTTCATACTCCAGTAGCGTCACAGATCGCCCGTCGTTGTGATTGCGCACGCGGCCTTCGAATGTCGCCAACGCTCCGGCTCGTTCGTCGTCCAGGCGCAGCCTGAGCGATTCAATGTCGATGGTATCTTTGGCAAGAATAAACATCAGCCGCCAGCCACCGGTGCGATGAACACGACGGTATCACCTGATTTCAATTGCTCATCCCAATTAACGAACTCATCGCGTACAGCGACGCGGACATTGTCGATGGGAAGTTTAAACCCGTGCGCCTGTTGAAGCTCGCGATAAAGCTCACGCAGCGTTTGCGCTTGCGTGTGATGCGACTCGGAAGACAACCCGCGTTGCTCCCGAAAGATCGCGTAATAATCGATGCGTATCTCTTTCGTCATCGCGATTGGCCACTCGGACTGGCAGGAAATGGCGCCAAGGCTGCTCATTATCGCATAGCCTGGCAGGGGTTTTCATGAGTGCCTTGACATCAAGAAGCGCTGGCAGCGGGCTGCCGCCCGCCGCTACAAAGGAGGGCAGGCTGCTCAGCCGGCGACAAGAGCGGGCTGCCGCCCGCCGGTACAAACAACAAACCGGGCTGCCGCCCCCCGGCTGCGGCCCGCTATGAAAACTTGCATCTCATGCAATTTTTATAGTGAGCCCCAAGGCACTATGTCTTCGTGTACGCGTCCACACGCTTGAGCCAACCGGGAAGCCAGCGAGCTTCATGACGCGCCGGTGGCGAATTCTCCACCCGCTGTTTCAGCATAGCCGCAGCCGAGTTGGCAAAATCTTGCACCGGGCTGCTTGTGTCATGCATGTTAGCCAGCACTTGCAAGAGCCCCCATCCTTTTCCGTTATAGCGCTCCGTATCGAGCACACCTTCGCCTTTAAAATTGACATAGTCGATCAAGGCGAACGCCCCCGCGGCACCACTATCAAGCACGCGGCAAAATTCGCGCTTCACTTTCTCTCGCTCAGTCTCGCGCCGCACTTTCGCCTTGTCGTACTCCGTCGCATCGGCTTTGTCCAACATTTTCGGCAAAGCATTTTCCAAACGCTCGACAATAAATTCCGTTTGCTGAGGCACTGTATCTGCAAGCAATTTGCGTAACTCGATCATACGAGAGCCGTTTATGTCCTTCAGAAACTGATCGCGCGAATTCCAGGGCGCCGGCATCTCCGGACTGAGCCACTCAGGCAGTTTGACACCATGCGCTTGCAAAAAACTCAACAGTCGAGGAAAGCTCTCGTCGAAGGGTCCGCGCACGCCGGCGGGATACCAGATAAAGTGCCCGATACCAAGCGATGGAAATTCCTCGCCTGCATTCCATGACGTCAAGCCGGTAATCGATCCACCACACTCGTTGCGCCAAACTTTTTGACCGATTTGCTGCAATTGCGTTTTCGACAAATGCAATTCTTCCGTTGCAGCAATTGCCGCGGTGAAAAACACTAGAGCGATAAGAATTGGGATGAGCTGTACCGGCGACCGCAAGCGCGGTTTTGTATATTTACCGGTGTATGGCGAGTTGCTCAGCATTGGCATCGCGAGTGTGGCGACTGAATAAGTCCCAGCATTCATCTGTTGCCGATAGGTCCGGGTACGGTGGATCCGCTCGGAACCAGGCGCGATGTCCGCCGGGCCAAGAGTGTTTGTAATCTTTGATAGTGTAGACGATAAGTTCGGTTCCGTCTTTCCCACCAAGATATTTCCGGCACTCGACTTCACCATCGTTGAGCTCTTGCACTTGCGGCGGTTTGCAGCCGTCTGCAGCCGCCCAAAAGTCCACGCAATACTCGAGTGGCTTCGCGTGCACATTGAAGCCCCATTTCGCCAGCTTGCCGCCACCGCCGTCGATTGGAATGTGGCGGTCTGCCAGCCCATGAATGATCAAGCCGGAAATCGGCACCGCGGGCAGGCGCTCTGCTCCGTTCATAGAGCCGGACACAGCAGCGAACCCAGCAAACTTCTCCGGCATTTGGCAAGCCAGCTTGTATGCCATCATGGCACCATTGGAAAACCCGACGACGTACACGCGCTTTTTGTCGATGTTATAGTCGTTTTCCAGCTCGTCCAAAAACTTGCGAATGAAGCCGACGTCATTCATGTGATGAGCTTCCGCGTACCCGCAGCAAGCATCGGTATTCCAAGTCAAAACGTGATCGCCCAGCCGTCCCGAGCCGTTGGGATACGCGACAATGAAGCCGGAGTCGTCAGCCTTCTGATTGAACTGAAACATGCGCACGGCAAACCCGATGTCACCACCGCCACCATGCAACACCAAAACCAGCGGCGTTGGATCGGCCGGGTGATAGGAGGGCGGCAGGTGCACGAGATACTTGCGATTCATTCCCTCGAACGAGAGACGAGACATCACGTCGGTAGGAATCGCCGCATGGTAGCCGCCATCGGCATTGGATTCCTTCGCCAGAGCGGGCGTGGTGAGAAGAAACAGAGTGGACAACACGGCGACGAGGCGGTTCACGCGCAATAAACTGGCAAAAAAAGAACCGTCGCCTCTCATCAGGGCCACCGCTGCTAAAAATAGGGAACACTTCCTACCTGGAAATATTCCCAAAATCGATAGGCCGCTAATCGCTTGAAAGCGAGAAAAGAACAGGTTTTTTGCAATTTCCCGCTTGTCAGCTATGCAACCTTATCTGGTGGCAGAATATCAAGTTCTTTTTGGGGTGCCAAATACAGCCAAGCCGTGTAAACAAGCGGCACGGCGAAGGCCACAGCCAGTGCCGCGAGCTCGCCGGCGCACAGCTCAAGCCGCTCGTGGCGAATTAGCGTGTTGACAGTCGACGCCAAAGCCGGGAAATAGCCGGCGAAGAGATAGGCGAGGATATTGCAGCGCGCCAGTCGTTTGACGAAAACCCAGACCAGGACTCCCACAACCACGAAGAAGAGGACGGTCCAGACGTAGTCTTGCATGTAGCGGAGGTGGCTGTTAGCGACCAGATCGGCAACGAGCCCGAAGGCCAGCAACTTCTTCCATGACCCGCCGAAGAAGTGCTGGACAACGCCGGCAAGTATCGCCGCGCCGATGACGGAAGCAATCGCCGCCGAAAACGCAGACAGTATGCCGCCTACAGCCGCACTCCATTCCTGGCTGAGCGAGCTGATCGATCCAAGGGGCAGCATATGTACTGTTGGCGACGTGAGGTATTGTCCAAAATTCACCAGGTGATCGGCGCCGGCGATCAAAAGCGTAAAGCCCACGCTCAGCAGCATCGCATCCAGCCACATCCGCCGGGTTGCCGCCGTCACCTTGCCCATATGTGGCCAGGCGCCGCGAATGAGCGAGGTGACAGGCTGCTCCGGAAACATCCGGTTATAGGCAATGAGCGCAATTGCGGCGGTCAGCCCAGTGGTTGCTGCGCTGAACAACACTGCGATGGCATCGTTGGCCAGGTGATTGGTGATAAACGTCGCCATCGTTACTTCAGTCTTGTAATCCCAGGGCCAACCAACCGCCAGGTTGAGCTGGCGCGCGGCGGCGATGATTGCCGAAATCACTGCCAGCGCAGCCGGAATGCGCCAGCGGATGTGGGCGGTAGGAATAACTTTGATCAACCACCAGATTCCGCTAAGCAACAGGACCACTATCAAAGCCATTCGCAAGACGCGGAAAACCTGATCCTGTTGAGTCATCTTGTTGCGTTCGAATTTCCAGCTTTCCGGAATCTGCCATCCCGTCGAAAGTCCGGAAACCATACTGCCGACCGTGCCGGTGGCAACCTCGAATTCGGCGTCGGCAACCTTCAGTTTCGGTACGTGGTAAGTCAGGCTGTAGTCGGTGCGAGACTTGCGATCGAGCTTGGTTGAATCGACCAAAACCAGCGGCTCTAAATACGAGAAGCTGGTCTTCAGAAAATCATCGATAGACCGCCGCGCCGTCTCCAGCGTAGGACGGTCGCCCCGTGCTTCGTCCTCCTCGATTATCGTTTTTGCCATGGGCGTGCCGGTGGGAGAAAGCGCAACGTAGTACTCGGTTGGGTCCATCGGCTTAAAGAAGCGCACTTTCCAAACCAGGCGCGGCTCCTCGCTTTTGGCTAGTTCAGCCGTTTTCCGGTAGCCCATCTTTTCAAAGACGTACTGCATCTCGAGGTCGTACGTTTCATCGGCGAGTTCGGCTGCCGTTCGCATCCCGAGCGTGTTAATGTCTTGTTTCTGAAGATAGCCTCTCGCCGCATCGATCGCCTGAGTGCGCGAAATTGTGACCACGTTGCGTTCTCCAATTGTGCGCAACGGCACGCCAATCTTCACGGCGGCACCAAGCAATCCACCGATCAAGCAAACGGCGATCGCCGCTTTGGTCAGCGGTTGGTAAAGGAAGTGTTGATCGGGCGGCGGACCAAGCACCTCCTTCTTGCGGGCAGCCGGAATTTCCTCGTTGGTCAGCAAGGCGTCGTCCGCTTTGCCCCGGCGCTTGATCAGGCCAAATCCCGCCAACAGAAGCAGCGGACCAGGCAACACCGCCACCAGTGCGCCCGCTTTATCGGCGAGCGAGGGAACGCCCAGCAGCGGCGAGACTCCGAGAAAGGCGTCGTAAGTATAGTGAGCGAGCAAGGTTGCCGGAAGCCCAAAACTTCTCAGGATATAGCCGTAGAAAAAGCCGCCTATCGTGAGTTCCACGCCCCTGGCGTAGGCGGGCTCCTGGGGATAATCACTGTGCATGAATGCCCATGATGCCGCCTGAAGAAGATTCGCCAGCCAGAAGTTACGAGTGAGCTTCTTAAAGATCACTAGCGCCAGCACTCGATAGAGGAGCTCTTCCATGCTGGACGCGCTGATGCCCACGTTAACAGCGGAAAACACAGGCCAGAGATCGCTCAGGGTGCTGGTTTCCCTGATTTCCATCGGCGACCAGAAGCCGATTTTTTGGCCGCCGAGGTAAAACGCCACCACGTACGCTGTGTGAATGCCGAATGTCGCCAAGCCGGCCACCGTCGCCCGAAAGAGCGCCGGAGAGCGCAATCCGCGTTCTGTCAGCAGCTTTTCCAGCGCCGTTTTTTCAGGAAATGCCATCCTATATATTGGTTCGAGCGCGCCGAAAAGGACCACGCAAGCGATAACACTCACCAGCGTTCCCAGCAGGCCGGAAAGCACCTGGCTCAGCAAGTACTGGTTGAACGACATCGTTGTCTGATAGCCGCTGATGACGCTGGGGATTGAATCTACCCAGTTGAGCACTCCCAGAACGGCGGCCACCACCGCCACTACGCCAATTAGCCGCCAGCGGATGCGTCCGGATGCCAACGCCCAAACGAAAATGAATGCCACTGCCGATGCAAGAAAACTGAAAACGATGTCCGAGATTTGCTTGAGCAGCAGGTTGTAAGACCGAATCTGGTTGTACTTGCGCTCGAACCGGTCGGGCACGTGCAGAAAACGGGAATAGTCGGTGACTTGATCGCCGGAAATACCCAAGTACATCCGCAGGCGACCGCCCTTGTAATCATGACTGCCGTCCTCCCAGGTGAAAGAATGGTCGGTGCGGTGAAGTTGCTTCGTTTGCGCGTCTTTTATCAGATTCCAACCGGCAAGCGACTGTCCGATGTTTTGCTCGATGTACTGTTTGGCTATCTCCTGCGCTTTTGCGTGATCGATAGTCGTGCCCGGAGCATCATTGGCCAGCGAATGGCTGAAGTAATGAAGTGAGCCGTCAGGGCCCAAACCCACGTTGAGGTCTTCCATTTGAAGCGGACGGCAAAATCTGGTTACCCAATTCCATATGGGCACTTCGCTTTTCATCACTGTGTTTGCTTGAGCCTGACCGAGTTCATATTCGAGAAACGTTTTGCCGTCCTCGTCAGGATTGAACACAGTTGAAACCACCGCGCCCTTGTCGTCATATCCAAGTTTGCGCGACCAATCAGCCGCGCGCTCGGCAATCTGCTGGCGTGTCAGCTTTAAGTCAATAGATGCTGAGGGAAACGAATCGTCGTACTTCCAGAAGAAGAACACAATGCCCACGATGCCAAGGCAAACAAGCAGCCAGAGCTCCGGCCGCATCAGTCTCCCATCTTGGGGCTTTGCCTCGGTCATGTCAGGGGCGGAACGTGAAACATATCAGTAGATGATAGCGGATTATGCCGGCAAACGTGGGGGCGGGGTAAGGCTCCGCCCGGTGACGAACAAACGCGCAAGGGCGACGCGCCGCGCCGCCCTTGCAAATAATATTTGCGCCAACTTTACGCGATTGTCACCGCGCCGTGATCGTCGCAGTGGGTGCTGCACGGATGATGCAGGTGACCACCAACGATGTAATCCATGTGCCCGGCGTGCGGTACGGCTTCGTGTCCGCAGGTAGGCCCGTGCTTGTGCGCGGTGTCGTGATCGCTGCACTTGTGCTCAGGTGTGCACGATGACTTCCCGCCCGACAGCGTGTGCTCATCTATGTGACCATCGTGAACGTGGTGCAAATGGCCGTCATGAAGATAGTCCGTATGATCGTCGTGTTTTATCGACTTGTGCCCGCATGTCGCGTCGTGTTTATGCGTATGCTCGTCGTGTGTATTGCAGCTCATGTCTAAACCCCAACTGGTGTTTTCAATTAACGCGGAGACCATTGTCAGTCTAAATGACGTTTACCACCACGTCAAATCATGAAATGAAAACTATTGCCGCTTCGAAATCATACGACGAGCATTGTCCGCACCACATTCGGTGGCACCTGGATTATGTTCGCTTCGCCGTTGTGTCGACAATCGCACCGCTTAGAGATCAGCGGCCGTGTCCACTACCAATTCGACGGAATCCCCTTCGCTTGTCTCAGCAACAGAAGCAAAGCTGACGGCGGAAACGGTGGCACGAGAAGTCAGGTTTGTACCGCCGGCTATGCGAATCGTATCGCGCTTCTTATGATCAATATCAAACAACTTGTGCTCACCGTCGTCCTCGGTAATTAGGGGCCCGACACGGCCGTCCATCCCTGGCGCTCCGGGATCGCCATCAATCATACCGGTAGCACCCTGTCCGGCGGCACCGCCTGCTCCGCCGGTATTCACTACTTGCCCGGCTGAAAACGAAAATGGTCCCAGAATTATCAGCGGACCGCCGTTTCCTCCGTCACCGCCGTCGCCTCCGGTTCCCCCTTTTGCTTGACCGCTGCCGTTACTACCTCCGGTGCCACCGGTGCCGCCGCTGCCACCGGCACCACCAGTTGCCGAAATTGTGAAGCCGCCGGCGCCGGTTTTGGAGATGACGGTAATCGAGCCGCCCTTGCCACCGAGTGCTCCCATTCCTCCTTGTCCGCCCGTCGCAGCAATTCCGATGCTACTTCCGCCGGCGCCGCCTATGCCGCCCGTGCCTCCACTGCCACCATCAACAGACGTGGTGTCACTAGTTGTGACCGTGGTGGCAGTGGCCCGGAGAAGCACAGAGCCGCCGGCGCCGCCATTGGCCCCGGCGCCACCCTGTCCACCGGCAGTAGCAGGTGAACTGCCGCTCGAAGCGCCAAGCCCGCCTGTGCCGCCGGTGCCACCACCCCCGCCACCGTTGAGAATGGTGCTGCTCGCTGTCGAACCGGCAATTAGAGAAATATTGCCGCCAGTGCCGCCGAGTCCGCCTTTTCCGCCGGAGGCACCCTCTTGGATGAGAAAAGACCCCGAAGCGTCGGTTTGCAATCCGGCCGCGCCACCTGTGCCTCCCTTTCCACCGGCACCCCCCTCCGCGGAAAGAACCGCATTGTCGGTTAGCGCCGTGCCAGCAGTAGCCCTGACCAGACCGCCTTTGCCGCCGGCACCGCCGGCGGTGCCCGGCTTGGGCCGCGCAGCAACGGTGCCGGCGAGGCCGTCGGCACCCTGTCCGCCGGCTCCCGCATAGGCATTAACCAGCGACAGGCTAACAGCGGCATTGCCCGGCACCTTGACGGTCAGCGCACCGCCATGTCCTCCGTTGCCCCCGGCTCCGGCGTGGCCGGACACCCCGGGCCGCCCGGCGCCATTGCTGTTTCCCGCTATTCCGCTGAGAGAGCCCGTAAGCGATCCGCCGTCGCCGCCGAATGACGAAACCGTTTGTGAGAGTGTGATGCCCGGAGCGCCGGCAGTAAGAGAAATAATCCCGCCCCGACCGCCGTTGCCGGCCGCGGGCAGTCCACCGCCATTGCCGCCAATACCCGCGTTGAAGTCACTGGGCGCACCGGCACCGCCATCGGTGGCAGCTGATACAAGGGTGCCGCCGCTTCCTCCATTTACTGAAATTTGGGGCAGTTGATTCAACCCAAGTCCCGTGACTGTTATTCTGCCCCCGGAACCGCCAGAACCCAAGGCTTCGGCGTTGCCACCGGCACCGCCCCTGGTTGCGGCACCCCCACCATTGCCACCGGAAGTTACGGCTGGGTTGATTCCGGCGCTACCGGCACCGCCATTGGCCTCTAGTACACCGGAAGTCGAGGTTGCATCTACGGTTCCTCTTGCTGCCCTGAGGGTGATCGACCCGCCTGCTGCACCACGCGCACCGACGCCGGCATTGCCGCCGTCGCCTGCCAATCCGGATACTGTTCCAGCGGGGCCGCCTGTGCCCCCGGAACCCTCAAGGTTGCCGGCGCTGCCGCCGTTGGCAACAATATTCAAACCACTGGCATCGGCCGCGTGAATTGCTTTCATGCCGCTGCTGGCGCTGGTGATGACGACGATGCCTCCGCCTCCAGGCAAACCCGCTTTACCCGCGTCGCCACCATTGCCGCCGCTGCCCTTCGTGGACAAACTGGAGCCGCCATCGCCACCATCACCCAGAGCGTTACCGCCATTACCGCCGGTGACATCGATATCCTCAATGTCGTTTTGAACCGGCCCCGAACCCGTAGAGATGATTGATGCTCTTCCTCCCTTTCCTCCGTGGCCGCCATTGCCATTGTCGCCACCCTGCCCTCCGCCGGATGCGCCATCACCACCAACACCGCCGGCCTTTATCACAGCACTGATGTTGCTGGAATTGTCACCACCATTGCCGCCGCTGGCATCCATGCCGAAGCCCAGCAGCATGGCCGGCCCGTTGCCGGCTGTGACTTTTGCATTGAACGCGCCGCCGGCTCCGCCATTGCCGCCATTGCCGGCCCGTCCGCCCGCGGCACCTTTCCCGTTGGAGGAAGAGCCACCAGCTGCGCCGAGATTGCTCAGTCCACCGTCGCCGCCGTTGACAAATAACTGATTAGTGCTCACGACCGCTGTCACCGTGACGACGGGCGACTTCAGCGAAATGGATCCGCCGTGCCCGCCGGCGCCGCCGTTGCCGCCAGCACCGCCGGCGCCACCACCGAGATTTCCATTTGAACCGGCCCCACCGGCGCCGGCATGGCCGCCATCAAGACCGGACGCATTAATGGTTACGGATGTATCGATCTGGATGTCAGCTGCGCCATCGTTAATATGAATAGATCCCCCCGCACCACCGGCGCCACCAGATCCGCCTGCACCTCCGGCGCCGCCTGTTCTGGTGCTCGTCGGCAAAGCGCTATTGTCGCCGCCCTGTCCACCATCGCCGGCAGAACCGCCTTGTGCTTCGATTACTGATTGAACTAATACTTGCTGATTGCCGCCCGTGGCCGTAATGGTGCCGGCATTGCCTCCATTGCCACCAGCGCCGCCTGCTCCGCCGCTGCCGGTGCTGGCTCCTTGGGCACCGGCTATACCGGGCTGCCCACTCACTCCGCTGCCGCCGTTGGCTAAGATCACCGGCAATTGCATGATGTTGATCGTCATGCTCACCGCGCCACCTTTGCCGCCGGCCGCACCGGCACCACCGTCGCCGCCGGCGCCGCCTATTCCGGTCGTAGCAGAGCCACCGATCTCTCCAGTGCCGGGAGACCCGGAATTGCCACCGCTGGCGGTAAACAAATCATTGGTTTTCGCCTGGAACGATGAAAGCGCGGCTCCGGTACCTTTAATTATGATACTGCCGCCGGTGCCGCCTGCTCCGGCGACGCCGCCTGTTCCACCGTTGCCTCCTTTCCGACTCCCACCGCCGCCGGCCCCGCCCAAGCCCCCCGACGAGCCGCCGCCGCCGTTAACGTTGATGTTAAATTGTCCTTGTCCCAGGTCATGGTCGAAGGAATCGACGGACACGGAAATTTTTCCACCGGCCCCGCCTGCTCCCGCGCGCCCGCCCTTGCCGCCGCTTCCGCCGGCAACTGTGCCGGCACCGCCATCGCCGCCAACTCTGCCGGCGCCGGCCGTGCCTCCAATGCAATTAAGCTGGGCAGTAGTTGTGGATCCGGCTACTTCGATAACCGAAGCGGAAATAGAGATCTTGCCGCCGGCTCCGCCGTTAGTCCCGTTGCCGCCGGCTCCGCCGTTGCCCGCATTGCCAGTCACAGGAACACTAATTCCCCAGCCGTCACCGCCGATGCCACCGCTGCCGCCAAACCCGCCGCCGGCGGAAATTGTCGTGCTCGAGAAAAGAAGCAAATCCGACCCTCTTATGAGGATGATACCGCCGGCGCCACCGCCGCGGGCAGCACCGCCCGCGGTGCCGCTTGGGTGCGCGGCGCTTCCTTTATTGCCGTCAGTTCCGTCGAGGCCGCCGCCCCCATCAGCCGTCACCAATGCTTCTACACGCACGCCACTGGTGGCGCCCAACAAACTGATTTGTCCGCCGGCCGCGCCTCGTCCTCCGTCTGCGTCCAGGTTGCCGGCCAGTATCTGCACGCCACCGCCGGCGTTGGGGCTATTCAGTGTGATCGACCCCCCTCTGCCGGTCTGAGATCCGGATAAAATCTGCCCATTGCTTGTGATGCCCGAGCCGCCGAGCCAGTCGATCGTGCCTCCCGGTGTACTGCTACCGCCGCTCAGGTTGATCAGAGCGCCTGCGGGCAAAAGAATGCTGCCATTGGTGGTGGCGCCCGCAACCAATGTTCCGGTTGTCTTACCTGAGGCACCGGCGGTCAACACGCCAACCGGAAGGGCGGTCGTCACTGCTAACTTCGGCACACCTCCAAACCCTGTCATGGAAATAGAGCTGAGCGTAATTTGCCCAGGGGCGATGATGGTCACGTTGCCCGCCTTACCTGCACTGCTCGTATTGATCGAGCCAAAGCTCAAATCAACAACTCCGGCGTGCGCGCTCGGTATTCCTTGGCCGTTTGAAGAGTACGCGGCCAAAAGAACATTGCCGCCGCCGCCTGCCGTGCCGATACCCCAAGTTGAACTCGACGAAGAACATGTGCCGCACAAGATGCCGCCACCGGTAGCGCCGGCCCCTGTTACTCTTATCGAACCAGCCACAATCGGGCTGGCAGAAGACGATGCAGCCGGCTTGACGAAGACTAAATTTCCACCGGCAACGATCGTCACATTTTCCAACTTGCCGGCGCCAGGCTCGATAATCGCAATCGAGTTTGAGGGCGGCTCGATATTGACGTCGCCACCAGCCAGTATGGTCACATTTTGCCCGGGAGGACCAATCAGATCCGCCGAGATGATGAAATCACCGTTGCTGAAGTAGGTGGGATCACCGGTGACGTTCATTTGCCCCATTCTGAATGCACCGCTCATCGTGCCCACATGTGCATTTCTGGCATCGACATTGACGAGTCCGTTTATCTGATCGGCAAAAATGTCGATGGTGCCGCCTTCGACATCGGCATTGACTTGCCTGCTAATGAAGTCGCCGCCAACCAGCGCAATGACAGCAGACGTCGCTTTGTTGGTTGCAGTGATATTGATATTGTTCGCGGCGGACAAAATGCCGCCTGTGCCATCAAGAAAGAGCCTGCCTTTGGCGGCGGCCAAAGTCAAATCACCGGCACTGGATATGGTGCCTCTGTTCTTGATTGTATTTGCCACCAGGGTCAAGTTGAGATCTTTGATCGCACCAAAGAAACTGTGGAACCCGCCAACAGGCACAACAGAGCTAATCAGAGCACCGCTGTTGTTGAAGATGGAGGGAGCAGCGATCGTCGCGGTTTTGCTTGCTGCGTTTGTAGATAGCGCGAAGAGTGATCCGGAATTAACCAGGTTGCCGGTAAGAGTGAACGTCGATGTGCTGCTAAAGTCGCGCAAAACTTTCACATTGAAAGGCACGACGAGGACTGAGAGTTGCTGGGCGGCCGGGATGATCAATGTTCCGCCGGTTGCATTGCCCTGTCTGCCGATAACAATGGACTGTGTCCCGGAAAACAACTGCTGAACAATCGCCACAGCCTCAGAAGTGGTGATTCGACTGCCGGCAAGGATGGATTGCGAATGTCCGCCGATTAGGATTGTTGCAGAAGCTGGAGCGATGACGCTTTTCGCTGTGGACGTGAGATTCAAGTTGTGCGGCAGCGCGATGTTAGTCGGGGTACCTCCCGCGGCGTAACCGCACTGGCACAACACCATGATTACGGAAAAGCACGCGGACAATCCGCGCCAAATAAGTGGGCATATGCGCGTCATGGAGAACCCCTTCATGGACCTCTCCATGTTGTTCGGCAGCGGAGCAACTATATAGTCGATCGCGCCAGTATATAAGCAATGCTGTGTCGCAGCAACCCACGCTCCCAGCGAGGTATTCGCGCGATCGGCGATCAAGCCTTATCAACGACCGCGTCCGGTCTTTGATGATCGGGGCACGTTACACCAGCGGCAGTGGCGCGCACAGAGCCGGAAAAATCGTGCGCTTTGCGCCAGCAACGGAGGCGGATTTAGTCGTCGATGCCGATTCGGATGATTAACAGCAACAAGACTACCCAATAAAATTGTGGCTAACCCAGCATATACACCCGGCGACCGGGGATAATATTGGACGTGCGGCGGCTGTATTCAAGGAGTTGATCGATGTCTGACGACGATAAGGAATTTGCAACGCTTCCGGTTCACGCGCAGGAACGTTTGGTCGAGATGCGCGGACGTGATGAAGCCCATCGACTCTTTACAAGCGACTTGTCGACTAGTGAGTTTCTCCTCGTAAAAGAAGCCGGCTTCGATCCAATTGGTCTGGTCGTGGGTAGCTCCATCTATCACGTTGGCTATCAGCAGGCGTCGTGGTCGAAAAACCAAGAGATGACCGTATTGACACAAGCGATGTATCACGCTCGCGAGCTGGCGATGACCCGCATGGAAGAAGAGGCGCACGCGCTCGGTGCCGACGGTATCGTGGGCGTGCGACTGGAAGTCAACCACAAGGAGTGGGGCAGCCACGTCGCCGAGTTCGTAGCCATCGGCACGGCGGTGGTTCATCGCAACGATCCTCATCGGTTCAAAAACAAACACGGGCGTCCATTTACTTCTGATTTGAGCGGACAAGACTTCTATGTTTTGCTGCGTTCCGGCTACAGGCCGCTCGGCATGGTGATGGGCAATTGCGTTTATCACATTGCGATGCAGAGTTTCGGCAGCTTCCTGCGCAACTTCACGCAGAATACCGAACTGACGCAATACACGCAGGCGTTGTACGACAGCCGCGAGCTGGCGATGGAAAGAATGCAGAAAGAAGCCGAAGAGCTTGGTGCCAAAGGCATTGTCGGCGCAAATATTCACGAGAAAACTCACACATGGGGCGCGCACATTATCGAATTCTTCGCGGTCGGAACAGCCGTCGAAGAAATCAGCGCAGAACATCGCATCGATCCGCCGATGCTGGTGTTGCCGCTTATCGACTAATTGGTGCACCAGGGCGGGCGTTGCCCCGCCCCTACGAGAAAAGGTAAATGTGATGGGTTTTCTTGATCTGTTCAAAAACGGACCGTATATGGCTTGGGCAAAGAATTTGCCCTATTACGATCGCAATGTTTTTCGGATGGCTAAGTACCAGGTGGTGCCTGGTCCTAGCGGCGTGCCCATGATTCAACTTGACCTCGCCTTTCAACGCGGGCTGCCATGCGTCGCCAATCCCGATATGTCGCTAGCTGTGCTCATGGACAAAAGCGGCTCCATGGGTGAAACGTTTCGCAGCGGACATGCATACAACGCATGTGCCACCATTCTCAACCACGTCGCGCGGGCAGGCGTAGGATATGACCTGTATTTTTATTCCGACAGAACGACACATGCCGGCTATATCAACAGCACCCAGGCATTGACGGATGCATTTCGCGCCAATCGCCCCGGTGGTGGCACCGTGGTCACTCCCGCTATACAGATGGCGATGGAGCAACAACGGAAAACGCCGGGGCTCTATATGATCGTGATAACCGATGGCGAATTCCAAGATAAAGTACAAGTCGAAACTTACGTCACGACCAAAATCCTCCCCAGGTTGACCACAGATCATCCCTATGCGATGCGCCTGCATTTTATTGGTGCAGGTGAAGGCGCCGATGGTGCATTCCTTCGCAAGATGGAATCTTTGGGCAATGGCGGCGGCGTGCAACTAGTGTCAAGCCATCATCATGGTCACATCAGCCACAGTCACGATGACATACTCGATGAGTTGGACCGCGCGTTTCTTTCCGCGGGCAGCAACTTTGTCATCGGCGTGCCCGCGGACGTCAGCAAATTGGCACATGCTCAGACATCCGAGACCAGCGATGCAGAGCATGCAATCATCAAAGTCGGTGACGTACAGGCGCGTCACTGGATCACCGGTGGCGCAGCACGTTTCGACTTTTTACCCTGCCATATGACGATAGGATTCGAGTTTTCGCCGGCGCATCCGGCAACATGTCCGCTGGAAATGCAATTCAAAACGGGACAGACGTTGAAAAAGCAAAGCTTTACTGTTCCCATGCCAAAGGTAACCACCGTCGGACCGGGAGGCGCCAAAACGAAGTCGTGGACGGATATGTTCCAATGGCCAGGTTCTAGCCCCGAAGACAAGGCGCAAAGAGAAGAGTTGCAACGACGCATTCAGGAAGTGCACGAGGCTGAACTCAAACGGCAAGCACAAGATCTGCAGTCACTCGCAAAAGGCGGCATTCCCGTGCAAGCGCGCGAACGTTTGAGCGAGCTTGGCAAACAAGCTGACGCCACCGATGCGATATTTACAAGCAACCTCGCGCCGGATGAGGTGGCACTGCTCAGACGACATGGCTATCGCGCCCGCGGATTGGTTACCGGCAGTTGTATGTATCACGTGGGCACAATCTACGCGTCACAATATGCGGACACTGAAGCCAAGGAACTCTCTGCTGCTTACGACAAGGCCACCGAATTAGCCGTCTCTCGAATGAATGAAGAACTGAAACTAATCGGTGCGCATGGTGTCATCGGTGTAAGGATCAACGTCGTTCGCCACGAGTGGAGCGAGAAGTGTATCGAGGTGCAGATCGTTGGAACAGCAATTGAGGGTCCCGGTCCGGCGCCCGCGAAGCCGTTTTTGAGCGATCTGTCCGGGCAGGAATGGTTTGCCTTGCATAGAGCCGGATACGAGCCGGCGGGATTAGTCTGGGGCCATTGCGCCTGGTTCGTTCTCACAACTGATGCCGATGAACAACTCATCAATCCCGGAATGTTAGGCTACTGGCCAGGAAATCAAGAAATGCGACACTGGAGCCAGGCACTGAATCAAGCGCGGCACATTGCAATGGCCGACGTCACGCAACGCATGAAGGCAGTGGGCGCAGCTGGCCTCATCGGTGTCAAAATCAAACGGCGTCTCGATGAAGTACGTCTGACCGGTGCCAGTACCGAGCGCATGAATGAGCGCGAGCATCACAATCTTCTCATCAGCATAATCGGCACTGCGGTTCGCCCGATGAGCCAACCGCCCCAGCCCGTGAAGCAAACAGTGACTATGCTATCGCTGCGCGATGGCAGATTGAAACCGGCAGTCCTCATGCAAGATGCGGCGCTTGAAGTCGAAGACTAGGCAACTCTGCAGAAGTCTGTGTCTACGCACGTTGACAGCCAATATTCCCATTAATAGACTAGCGATTGTCCGCAATTACTAACTAGCCCTACCCGCCACGGAGCCCGCACCCAGATGGCTGGAGTTTTTTTGCGTCCCCCGAGTCGCCCACTGTGTCTGCGCGTTTGCACAGCGGTGAGCTTTTTCGCAATTGTTTTGCTGAGCACTGCGCCGGCGACAGCTATCAACCCCGGAGTCCCCGGTGTTGGCGGCATAAACCCGTTGACGCCGCGCAAACCGTACCCGACGGACGCCACAAAGAGCATGAGCAAAACAGATCCGGGGCTCGCCAGAGTCCTGGGTGGTCTGTATTACGACATCGTGGATCCCGTCCCGGTGCCGGCTATGCTACATCACACGCAGGGCAACTTGGAGGGAATCGTTTTCACCTCATGGCACAGCCGCAAATTCAACGGCTCCAGCTACGGCGCAATCTTCGCCGATGCCATCGCCAAATGGAATGTCGCGACAGGCAACCCGGCAGAAATTGCCGCGGCATCGGCAATGATACCAGCCGCATTAGCGCGCTATGGCAATGGCGTGATCGTCGGACCTCCGCTTGTTCCCCTGCCGCTAGGTCCCGCTCCGAATGCCGGCACCAAGCTCGCGCAAACCGGCGCGCCGCAGTGAACTCAGAAATCGCCATCCAGAACTTCACAGACACGGCGCTCTCGCCTGCCAGTGGCACGCCGAATGGAGCCGCGGCGAAACACCTCTGATCAGGTTCTAGACGTTTGGGCGGCGAAGCCAGTGTCGGTCGGCAGACCAGCCGAGCAACCGGCGCCCGCCTGATTGATGCGTGCCGTCCGGTTGAAACGACTCGCCGTCCGCAATGGCGAGCAGCCCGTTCATAGCGGGGGCAAAGCGAGTTCGGAATTCGGACGGTTGCTGCTCAAAATGCTCTTTCGCCCATGCGATAAAGACGGCGCGGTCTTCATCAGTTAAGAGCGAAATATAGAACAACATTTGCCGCCAGGCATAAGCGGCGTTTTTGATAAATTGCAGCTCGGTTCGCCAGGAGTCCAACTCGAGTTGCAGCCTCCGGCAAATCCAGGTAAAGCAGGCGCGCCCAGCTTCGGACAAATCGATGTTGTCGCGTTCAGCCCAGCTAAGGGAGTGCCAGAGACTGGCCAAATTATGCGTGGTCAAGATTTGCGCCTGCTCGATAACAGTGCCATTGCCGGCGACGGACTGTGCACCACAGGCGGTGCTCCTCTCGAAGCATAGCTTGTCGAAGTCGGGACTGGTAACCGTTTTTCCCTTAGTCTGCGTGCCGTATATACGTAATATGGAAAGGTAGTCGATGCCATAGTATCGCTCGTACAATGTTTCGCGCAGCAGATTCGCGGCTTCTTGGGCTGCTTGCAGGAAATTCACCGAAAACGTGCCCATAAAGATGTCGGCAGCCAGTTCGTCTACGAGGGCAATTTCGATGCCGGCCGTCTTTGCCAGCGACCGCAACTCTTTCACGAGCTTGTTCGGAACGATCGTTTGAGGGAAGTTCGTTATCGCCAATTTCGTCGCTTGTGTTAGCGCTGCATGCGCCGCAGCGGCAGAATTTTCACTGGATTTTACCCAGGGTGACAGAGCAGAAATCCATGGCAATTCATGGAACTGTGCCTGGCTAGCCAGGTTGAGCAACAAAAGCGACCGTCGTTTCCGAAACGCTCGGTACGAAGAGTCTATCAATCGGGCCAACTTGGGGTCTGCAACGGAAGCCGCGGCGGTGCGAGCCGTGAGCAATGGCAACACAGCGGCCATAGCTTCGGCAGATCCGATGACACGTTCTTTGATCAGCACCGGCAGCGGTGCCACCATACACCGATCGATCTTTTTAAGCAAAGAAGCAGGCAGTCGTGTTCGTCTTTTGGCTGCTATGCGTGCCGCTTCATCACCAAATAATGGAGCTTTGACGTTTGTCAGATCAGAAACGCCCTCGTCGGGAATTTCCTTGTCCAGCCTGGCGCCAATGATTTCAGCAATGTCGCGATGCAAAGGCTGAGCGGCGACTTCTTTCTGCATGGCTCGGGTCGCTTGAAACTTCTCGCTGCCTATTGCACCGTGAGCGGTGGCGTGGTTGGCAAGGATACGCCGAATGTCTTTGAGGTCAGCCGCCGTCAGTTTGGAAAAGTCCTCCGCGGCCAGTTCCAAGTAAGAACGCAACCTGGCGAAGTTTTCCTTCTTTTTCTTGTGTTTGGTGCAGAGCGTCGCCGAACGGCAGACTTGCTGGTAGTCGTATAAAAAAGCATTAGCGCGGGTTTGCCATTCGACGGCAAACCCGGATTGCGAACACTTATCCTCAGAGAGCCTGTCCATGAATAACTGCAGGAGGCGATCGTAGAGCGGTGTCCACACTCTCAGCGTTTCCTTCATGCGCAGCACCTGCTCCTGCTGCGGACGGCTACGCAATTTTTCGGCGCACTCGGCTGCGGTTTGCACGTAGGCCGTATCACCGACCAGAGGTGTGAGCGGAAGATAGTCGATGCGAGGGTAAAAGCGCAACCGATCGAAGAAAGGTGCAATTGTCGCATTGAGTTGATCGCAACGCTCGCGTTCGTTCTTTTGCGATAGCCACGCCGAAACGAGCAGAGCCGCTTCCTCGGGGACATCGACTCGGTAACAACCATTTTCCAGCAGCTTATCGAGCTCAGCGCGGCCATCGCCAGTCAGATAATGCGCGTTAAGCGCCGTGCGCGCCACTTCAGTGCGGTTCAATTCGCCGCGGGCGACAGCATCAAAGTCGTCCGGGACGAGGGCCGTCAATTTTGCGACTTCTTGCTTGCTCAGCTCGCCACCGGCAGCTAGCCCCTCTGTGGCAAAGCCACCGTGAGCCACCTCGAGCGTCGCCCATATCGGAGTGTCAGCAACCGGCGTGCGCGAACCAATGTTCAACGAACCATCGAGCATGCCACCAATAACTGCCTGCCATTGCTGCACGCGCTTAGTCGCCTGATCGCCCTTGCTCGAAAGAGCCTTCACCAACTGTCCCAGTGCATAGCCGGGCGACATGATGACGTCAGTGCTTTTGTCGTCGTTGTTAGTCATGTAATGAAGGCATCGATTGAAGGAATGAGGCCTGGAGGCAGGATTCGAACCCGCGCCCAGCCGGTCCAAGCCGGCTGCTCCGCCGCAGAGCTTCTCCAGGATTAGCGGGAGCGTCAGACGCCTTCCTATTTATGCCCGGGATAATAGGTGTTAATCAGTTGCCGTCGGTATCTGGTGAGTTAATGTGCTAATTCTTGAGTGGCATATTTCTAGCTTTCACCGCATCAGCCGCACGATGTGCCAAACTAATCGCTTGCGCCTCTTGCTGGTTGTTCAGTCCGAGACGATTGCAATGCATGTGAACGAAACTTCGATAGATCCACAACAAATCTCTCGATAAAGATGCGCTTGCGTTAAGGCTGTTGTACTTCGCACCAACGGAAGACAGACTGGATTTCCACTCCGCAAGGATGGCATCTAACGGCTGGTGCGGCGCGTTCTTGTCGGTGACAAACAATGCCATCAACTCGTCTTTATGCAAGCGGTAATCTGCACCAGATTCATTGCGTGCTATGTCGTTATTGCGATACCAGTCGACGCGAGCGGCGGGATCCAGACCGAGCGATGTGAGCATGCGGTCGGAAGTAGCAGCCGCAGTAACGATCCGGCTGTATTGCCATTGCCCTGCTGCATCTAGCTTTATCAGTTTTGCGACAGCTTCACTGTCAGCGGCGAATAAGCATTCGGCAGAATCAATGGCTTCTGGTCCACCGTATCGCTCTATTTCTCTGTCGTACGTATCAAAGGTGAGCCGGGTGCACAATTCTTCGGCTATCAGATTCGATCCCAATTGGCAAATCCGGCGATACACTTCATCAGCAGCTTGCGAATCTTTGACGAGAAATCGTTGGCGAACGTGGCTGTCAGGATCGCCATATCTCATGAAAAACGATAGCCGGCTTAACCGATCAGCAGCTATCGATTCGGAAAGGTCAAGCAGCGGTCCGCTAATTAGATCGTCTGCCAGATTTTGTCCACAATAGAATTTTGCAAAAACCCAAATTTGCCCTGGCGGTTTGATGCGAGTAGCGATAGAAATCGATTGCGGATCAAAGGCGTAATTGACTGCAGACTCGGAGGAATTCGTCGCAGATGGGCCCTTGATCAGCGGCACCACCAACTCCGAAACGAAGTGTCCGTCCTCACCCTGTAACCATAATTGTTCCGGCTGACAGAAAGCTTCTTCGAGCTGAATGAGCTCGTGCTGTTTGACTGCGGAAAGTTCTAATCGCAGCTCATCTCTATGCTGCGAGTTGTCCAGATCAAGCAATAAACGGTTGTCGCCCTGTGTCAAATACACATATCGCGGGACAAACCATTCCGTGCGCCATGCAGCCAGCCAATGCGAGAACTTTTCTGCAGGCAGTCCGGGTTCGATTGGAATATCCGCTGAAGATAGATGCCAGCGCGCCGGTGAAATAATGAATTTGTCATATCGCAATCGCGGTAGAAACACCGATTGCGACGCAGCGCCCCAACTGAACGGTACAATTTCGAGTATTCCATCTTTGCTAACGTCGCCCAGAAATCTGGCGATTGCAGTATCGAACTTAGCGTTCATGAGGTTAGTAACAGACGTCCTCACCCTGCAACCGAGCTTGAGAGAGCGAACGTAAAACCGGCCATTTTCTACGCCGACCAGAAGATCGTCGAGGCCAATCGCGTTGCTCGCCTTACTGCCCGAATGAACCGGTATCTCGAATCCGCGCGCATGCCGCGCCGAACGTACATTTGCCACGCGCAGTGTTCTTGGTATGGAGCACACTTCTGCGATCACGGCGTCGGGTTCGACCGCCTGCTCAGCTTTGTCACACTCCGCAAGGGCGGACGGCACCGGCAGTGGTGCAAGATCGGCGAATCTGCCTAAGTTTCTCCCTGCGCCGGCGACTGGTCTGCAACTGGCAATGACAAACCTACCAGCGTCGAGATCGGCAAGCGAACTTGCAAGAATTGTGACAAAGGCATCCAGGGATGATGGCAACTTGTCCCTGGAGGGCGGCTTGTCACTAAGACTCTCGATCACGGCGTCATCAAGCACTATCTCGAATTGGTGGTTGCGGATAGCTTTGTGCACCAGCCCGTTCATCACGCGCTGTTTCTTCGCGTCGATGGGCGCTTGCCGTTGTCCGTCAGCGGAGTTCGGAAGGCCAAGTCCAACATCTTGATTGAGCAACTCCAGGCACGGCGCTTCACGATGGTCATACTTAGCCAGAAAGCGATCGCGATAATCGGCGATATGCAATGCGCCACTCTCGACGCAGCCGAGTTTGATTAGCAGTTCTACCATTCGGCTCACTGCTGTTGCGACTGCCTTATTTAGTGTGCCACCAGCTGTCGACAGCGCCGTGTCCGTCTGTAAGCCCATGCCGGCCGCCGTGCTGACGACATCGCCGCCCTCACGCACCATGGTGTTAAGCTTGCTTGTATCAATTGTATCGATACTCTTATCAATCAACGCAGAATTTTTCGCCATGTTGAAGAGCAAGCTCTTTTCGCCGCACTCGGCAATATCAGAGAGCGCTGACATCATGGATGGTGCCGCCGCCTCAACGGCACTTGCTCGCAAATTGGTGAGAAGAAAGGTCGTTTCAACCAGCTGTGACAAAATGCCGTGAGCGTCCTCTTCAGTCATTCCAGTCGCGCCGAGGACTTCAGCCAGGCGCGAATACGGCGCCGGCTCGTGCGCAAGCTTCAGCACATCAACAATCTCCGGCGTTGCCTGAATCGAGAGACCATCTACATCCAATTCATTAAGAGTGGGCGCTTTCTCGAGCAAGTAAACGCGATTGCGCCTGATAGACACGGCTGGATTGGCGAACAATAGCAGCGATTTCAAATATTTCTGCTCCATGCTCAGCGCCAGCTTCGCGGCAAACTCGGAGTCCAACCTCGTTGCAGTTGAAGCCGGCTCGCTTGCGATTACGAGGTCGCTGTGATTGGACCATGAGCCGACAGAAATACCGGCATACATTCCAAACGGTGTGGGGCGACTCGACATCCTGATCAGTAGCCGCAAAATTTTGGAGACAACCTTATCTATGTCTTTGAGACTGATTTTAGCGCGCTCAAAGGCCTCGAAGAGCGCGGGGTTGCCCAACACAATCGCGCGCGCTATCTGCGAATGCTTCGAAAAGAGGGCTTCGACTTCGTCGACCCCAACCGGTCTGCTCGCTAGGGCCAAATATTGTTCGATCGGCAAAAGAGGAGCGCGGAGCGTAAAAAACCCCAAAGCCTCATAGATTGGCTCGTTCAACCATGTCTCCTTTTGACTTTTAGACCCCGCATGTAATCCTAACAAATCCCTAACGGCACGGCGACGATACTAGCATTGTCAGCCCAATCCAACCGGAGATAAACCAATGACTACTCTCACAGATTCGACATCGACAACCGCCGGACGCAAGCCTCTGCCGGGAATGAAAGTCCTCCGCAACGTCAACGAAAGAGGAGCGCAAAGCAGCTCTACATTGCAGGCGTCTTACGGCGGCAAATCGTACACGTTTGCCGTGCCGGCATCAGGCCCCTGGTCCGCGTTTCGCTAAAGGTGCAATGCGTCTCCCATGAAAAACGGCACTGCTCAAGCAGTGTCGTTTTCTCTCGGTGCCATCAGGGATCGCGTGCGCACATATGAGCTATTTGGAGCGCTTCCGCCAGTCCCTGTTATTCGGTTCGTCTACTACTGTTGGCCTGCAGGGCTTCCTTGACAAATCTAGCGGGCGTTGCCGGTTGCAACGTGCTATGCTGCTGCTTTGAGACTTTCAAAATTACGATGCCTTGTGGTCATTCCGCGCGCATACGGAACGCGATAATTCTAGTCTCAGCGTTCAACGGCAGCGCCATGCAACCATACAAACACAAAAACACTAAAACCATTGACCAACTCGCTGCAGAGCTGGAAGTGGCGAATACAGAAATCAAACTTCTGCGATCGCAATTGCAAAAGCTAGGTACCGACCTGGCCGATGCGGATGTTAGGTCAACCGAGCAAACGCAGCTGCTGCATGATATGTCTGTCCGGAGCGACGAAGACGCGAAAAAGCTCCGAACGAACGACGCCCAGATCGCCCGACAATTGATAGAGCTGGATCTGGCCCACAAAGCCGTTGCGCTGCAGCGCGACCTGGAAGCGGCCAACAAGGAGCTGGAGACATTCTCTTATTCAGTCTCCCACGACTTAAGGTCACCTCTGCGCTCGATCAACGGATTTGCCAAAGCGTTGTTGGAGGATTATGCCCGCGAGCTTCCTGAAGAAGCGCGTCGGTATCTTGAACACATCGAGAAAAGCGCCGTGAAGATGGGCACGCTCATCGATGATCTGTTGAGTTTCTCGAGATTGAGCCGTCTCGACCTTTCCGCGGTATCGCTAGATCTCAAAGCCATGGCGTTAAATGTTTGGGCGGAAATTACTGCCAACATCGATGATCGTAAGATCGAGCTGGAAGTAGCTGAGCTTCCTCGCATTCGAGCCGATCGCGCCATGATGAGGCAGGTACTGATAAATCTTTTCAGCAACGCAGTCAAGTTTACGGCGCCGCGTGAAATAGCACACGTCAAACTCTTTGAGGAAGAGCGAGGCGACGAATTCATCTTTTGCGTTCGAGACAATGGTGTTGGTTTTGATGATCGTTTTATGGACAAACTGTTCGGTCCGTTTCAACGGTTGCATAAGAGCAAGGATTTTCCAGGAACGGGCATTGGGCTTGCGCTAGTCCAACGGATTATTCACCGCCATGGTGGCAAAGTGTGGGCTGAATCACAACTCGGCGCGGGGGCGTCTTTCTATTTCAGTATTCCGAAAAAAAGCGAGGAATTTATTGAGGCATGAAAGAAGTGGAAATACTTATCGTCGAAGACAGTGCTGAAGACGTCGAACTGATGATGCGCGCACTGAAGCGGCACAATCTCGCCAATCGTGTTCACGTCTGTGAGGATGGTCAAGACGCGTTAGACTATTTGTTTAGAACCGGCACCTACGAGAACCGTCCAGGGAATGAAACTCCCAAGGTTGTGTTTCTCGATTTAAAACTGCCGAAGGTTGATGGTCTTGAGGTTTTGCGAAAACTTAAATCAACCGAAGAAACCAAACTGATACCGATCGTTATTGTCACATCGTCGCAGGAAGAGCCCGACCTGGCGGAGTGCTACAAGCTCGGCGCCAACAGCTACGTCGTAAAACCCGTGGCCTTCGAGTCTTTTCTAAAGGTCATCTCCGATCTAGGGTTCTATTGGCTGTTAGTTAACAAGCAACCGCTCCGAGGCGTCTAGCGAATGCAATCTGCGATTGACGGATTATCCATCCCCACTACAGATTTACGAATTCTCGTAATCGAAGACGAAGAAAGCGATTACGAGCTAATTGTGCGCGCGCTGAAGGCCGCGGGGCTGTCATTCAAGGCGCATCGAGTGGACTCTGTCGACCAACTGCAGATGCAACTGACGGCGTTCAAGCCCAATCTGATTCTGTCGGATTTTTCGTTGCCCGGGTTCGACGGACTGCACGCGCTCGACATAGTCAGAGGCATCGACCCCGATCTTCCCTTCATTCTAGTCACAGGTACCCTCAGTGACGTAATGGCGTTTGAGGCTGTGAAACGCGGTGCGACAGATTACGTACTCAAGGATCGGTTAGAGAGACTAATATTGACTGTCGCTCGGGCGATGAACGAGCTCACCGAGAAGCAGAAGCTTCGAGACGCGCAACGCACTGCCTTTACCATGCTGCGCCAAAGGCAAGAAACATTAGCCAACTATGCACTCACGCAGACGCTGCGCATAATCATTCTCGAAGATGCAGAAGCGGATGTGGCCTTGGTTGATGCTGAATTGCGAAAATCCGGGCTTACCTATACGCTCGTTTCTTGCGATGATGAAACGCAGTTTCGCGAGGCAATTGCGAAGGAAAAACCGCATGTTTTTGTCGCTGACTTTGCGGTGCCCACATTTGATGGTGTCGCCGCATTGCAGGTTCGAGAAGCTCTATGTCCCGACGTGCCATTCATTTTTCTTTCCGGAATCATGGGTGAAGAATTAGCGATTGAGGCTGTTAAGGCGGGCGCCACCGATTATGTGATGAAGCACAATCTGTTCGCCTTGCCGATCGCCATACAAAGAGCGGTCAATGAGGCGCAAGAGCGATTGCTTCGCATTCAGGCCGAACAAGTCCTGGAACTGAACCAAATCAATCGTGTCATCACCAACAATATGGCGGCGGCGTTGTTTCTGTTGGACGAAAACGGCGTGTGCGTATTTGCCAATCCAATGGCCGAGCAACTTACTCGATATTCTTCAAAGGAACTAATCGGGCACACACTTTTTGACAGGCTGCACGGTGGGTTATCCGACGGGTCCACCTTGGCGCCCCACGAATGTTTTATGCAACTACATTCTGCCGTGCCACTTTCGCTTCGTGCCAGAGATGAAATGTGCGTTCGTAAAGATGGCACGTGCGCCAACATACTTTTCAGCGCAACCAGCATTATCACAAGCGGCGTTGTCACAGGCACTGTGGTGGAAATGCTCGATATCACCAATGAAAAGATGATGGAGCAGTTTTCGCTCAACGTCAAAGCTTTGAACGATGAATTGCAAACATTAGCGCAGGTGGTGTCTCATGAATTGCAAGAACACGTCGGCAAGATACGCAGCTACTTGAACCTCCTCGCGGTGAGATACCAGGGACGGCTGGGCCCCGACGCGGATGAGTTTATGGGCATTTGCACCGATTCAGGCGCGATCATCGCCCAAATGGTGGAAGATCTCTGGACGTATGCTCGAATCAACAAGTTGGACGTGGAGCAGCAGTATGTGAATTCTGCCACTGTCGTCGCCGCCACCATTGAAGATTTGCGGCCGCGCATCGAAGCCGTACAGGGTACCGTTACGTATGAGAAGCTACCGGTAGTTTTCAGTAATGCAAAACAAATGAGCTATCTATTCCGCAGCTTGCTCGACAATGCACTGAAGTTTCATTCTGACAAACCGCCGCAGATCAAAATCAGCGCCCGAGAGCAGGGCTCGATGTGGATCTTTTCCATCGAAGACAATGGTATTGGCATCGATCAGATTTACGCGCGCGACGTGTTTAAAATTTTCTACCGGCTGAGTGCTAAGCCAGGCACCACCGGAACAGGCATGGGACTGGCAATCTGCCGCAAGATTGTCGAGCGCAATTCCGGCGAAATCTGGTTTGAACGTAACCAAAGCGGCGGTTCGACCTTTTACTTCTCTTTGCCAAGTCACGTGCTGACTTCGTCTGCTTCCCAATTCGGCAAGTAGCGTTTCTATCCCTCAGCGCTGCGAATTTCGTTATCGACGATAAGCTCTAAGACGTTGGAGGTTTTCGGCAACCACCGCTCCAATTTTTGGTTCAGAATTGATAGGCTGATCGGCTTGGTCATATAGTCATTCATGCCAGCGGCTAAAGCCCGTCCTTCAAACTCAGCAATGTCCAGTGCAGTCACTGCAATTATCGGGATGGCTTGGTCAAATTTGCGAATTTCAATTGTCGCTTCGATGCCATCCATGATTGGCATCATGATGTCCATGAGTATAAGAGAGTAAGAGACTCGGCTGACCGCCGATACTGCTTCCAATCCGTTCGATACGACGTCGCATTCATGGCCATTTTTGCGCACCAGTAACTGGAGCATCTTTTGGTTGAGCAGGTTATCTTCGACTATGAGAACTCTCATCGCGCAATTATTGATCGCCATCCAACCGATTATCCGATTGGCGCACGAAAACTCAAGATCCTCTCTCCGTGAATAGTTCGATCATACACCTTGTTATGCAAATCGCATCCGGAGCCGCGAATCTCCGGAAATCTTGTATAGCGCCACCAGTAAGGCAACAGCACTTAGGCATATGCGACATTCGTAGGAATTTCCCCTACTCAATCACAGCCTTCCTTAGGTGACGTTTTGAATAGCACCGGGCTGCCGTCTGAAATTCGTGTATCCGAAAGTGAGCCCTAAGGTAACTCTGTTAGTCAGTTCACTCGAATGGGGCTTATGTGATATGTTTTTATCGATGAATAGCCTCGAGTGGAAAGATCTGCTATCTAATCCTGGACCAGATGGGCACATCGTCCAACTGTATCAGGAACCCGACTTCTACGGCGAGGCAATCAGCCACTTTGCCGTCGAAGGCTTGATTCGTGGCGAGTCCATAATTTTGGTCGCCACGGATTCGAATTGGGCTAATATAAGCAAGCACTTGGAGCGCCACGGTCTGGATATCCCGCAGCTTTTCGAGCGCGGACAACTAACGTTACTGAACGCGAATGACACGCTGCCAAAATTTCTGGCCAATGGCGCGCCGGACGGATCGATCTTCAAACCGCTTGCCTCCCAGACAATTAAAAAGGCGCGCTGCGACGGCAAGTACTCGCGAGTACGCTGGTGGGGCGAGATGGTCAATGTGCTTTACGTTGACGGTAACGGAAATGCATCCCACAAGCTAGAGCAATTCTTCGACGAGGTAGCCCACGAGGAAAGTATCGCCATCTTCTGTTCGTTTCTCATGGACCGCTATGACCCACGTATCTACGATGAAGTGTTTGCCAACGTGTGTAGCACGCACAGTAACGTCATACCGACGAGGGACTACTTAGGTCATCGCAACGCCATCAATGCTGCCGTCGAAGAGGTTATGGGGCCCATCGAGGGACCATTGCTGCAATCACTCGTTTCGTGGTCAGGCGTATCGGGGGTGCCCTCCTCGCAGGCTATGTTGCTATGGGTAAAAGATACGGCGCCGCAGTATTTCCATGACGTGCTAGCCAGAGCCAAATCCTATGATGTGCCGGACGGAAAGGCTGCCAACAATGAGTAAGTCGCATCTTACAAACTTTGGCATACCAGGAATCGGCATAGTGCCGTACGGCATCCACATGTGCCATTTTTATGCCTCCCGGCAAGAACTCCTGGACGGGCTAATCCCGTTCTTCCGGGCCGGACTCACCAACAAAGAGCGTTGTCTTTGGGTGGCTTCGTCTCCCTTGCCGGCAAATGAAATCAGGTCCGAAATTGGGACATCTGTCGACCTGCAGCAAGGTTTAACAAGCGGACAACTCGAGGTTTTCGAGGCGCTTTCATGGTATGGCGCGCCGGGCAATTTGACTCCTCAAGAACTCGTCACACGCCTCATAGATGAAGAACAGCGCGCTGTTGATGAAGGCTTTAACGGATTGCGCATTGCGGGTAATACCACTTTTGTTCTTATGGACAACTGGGGCCATTTCATGGAGTACGAACAACAGCTGCATCAAAGCCTTCACGGTCATCGAGTGGTCATTTGCTGCAGTTACCATCGAAAGGAATGTCATCCTGTTGATTTGCTTGAGGTGGTGAACCGACATCATGGCGCAGTCGATTACTGGAACAATGAGTGGCAACTGCATACCAACGGCAAAAGATTCTCAGAGGGAGAGCTGAAAAGTATAGAATGGACTCCGTGATTGTAATTTAGCCTCGGCCGCCCAGTAATTGTCGGGTCACTCAACTTAAGCGCACTTCTGGTGGTGCTTCCTCACGGGATCTGTCGATGATGAAAGCGCCAAACTGTCTGCAATCTGCGCGGCCAGATCTTTTGTCGACAAGCAGAGCTGCAAACGTAATCGTTTGACAGTTGCTCCGATTGCCTTCTGAAAGTTATCCTGACTACTCAATTGGCCTCTGCGGCAAGGGTGGCGATTAATTCTCAGTTTCGCTGCAATGTCGAATCTGTTGTGTAGATATAAGACGGGTGACTTTGAGCACGGAAACGCTATTGAATGCTGGCAATTTCGCCAGATTTTAATCAGCCATCGGAGCAAGAGACGTGGTGAAGGTTTCACCTTCCAGGCTTTCCGCTGAGGGTTTTGGATCTTACTCAACCGTGAAGAGTGCTTGCGAGTGGTCACGCTCTCAGCTCGACTGACCTGCTCTTAACGTCCGAGCAAGAGATCGGTTGCCTGATCCTCCAACTTATCTGCTTCGGGCATTCTTCCCTGTCCACGGAGTGACTCGATTAGCCCAAGCATGGCGCTGACTTTTGCAAGCCCTGTCTCGGATTCCACCGCGATTCTGTAGAGCCTCTCAGACTCGGTATAACAGCGCGCGGCCAGTAACTTGTTAGCTTGTTTGTAGGCTGGTGCAGTATCACTCGGCTTCTGATGTGGACTTTCTGGTAATGCCTGTTTTTGGCAAACTAAAACTGAGCAGATTTCTGGATAACGGCAATCGAAATTTGAGCACCTTTAGAACTCCGGGGATAATGGTCGCATCTCCAAAGGTGAGATCTAGAAAACCCTGGGC
>Ga0134128_10000120_pt1 | contig 109847 bp, 87 predicted proteins | sample KB31754_FD_96462 | JGI IMG/M metagenome (GOLD analysis project Ga0134128, IMG submission 96462) | Terrestrial soil microbial communities with excess Nitrogen fertilizer from Kellogg Biological Station, Michigan, USA - KB3-175-4 | ecosystem: Environmental > Terrestrial > Soil > Unclassified ... | reverse complement strand
TCAAAAAGGGGCGATCTTCCCGTGGACGATTTCGGATTACCCGCTCAAGCAGGCCATTCTCGACAATATCGTCAAACGACCCATGAAAGGGATCGCTAAGATCGAAGAAGCAAAATCGGATCATGCCAGCGTTCGTTATCGGGGATATCTTGCCGCTGGCGTCGAGCGCTGGCGCGAATACCGTCAACAATTGGAGCCACTCAAGAAGAAACCCGTTCTCTTTGTGATGATGAACAGCACGGAAGATGCGGACGACGTAGCAGACTGGCTGCGCACGAAATATCCCTCCGAGTTTGGCGGCGAGCGAACCCAGGTGATCCACACAAAGAACAACGGAGACATTACGGAAACGGATTTGGATAAGGCTCGCAAGGCGGTCCGCGAAGTGGACGAAGAAAAAAGCCCGATCAATGCCATCGTCAGCGTGTTGATGTTGCGCGAAGGCTGGGACGTACAGAATGTCACCGTGGTTGTTGGTTTGCGTCCCTACACGGCCAAAGCCAACATACTGCCCGAACAAACCATCGGGCGAGGTCTTCGGCTTATGTTCCGTGACCTGCCGACGAGCTACACGGAACGCGTGGACATTATCGGCAACAAGGCATTCCTGGATTTTGTGGACGATTTGGAGAAGCTGGAAGAATTGAAACTGGACACGTTTGAGGTTGGCAAGGACAAGCTGCATATCATCACGATCCTGCCACTCGAAGGCCGCAAGGAATTCGATATTGGCTTGCCGGTGCTGACGCCGTCTCTTGTGCGGAAGAAAAGCCTGGCCGAAGAGATTGCTGGGTTGGAAGTGCTCAGCTTTCAGTCAATCGTCCTGCCAAAAAGTGAAGACGACCCACGCTCGAAGACTTTTACTTACGAAGGCTACGACATTATTACGCTCAAGAAGGAGTTCGAGCGGGAGTACACGATACCCGAACCGCAGACTTCTCAAGAAGTGATTGGATACTATGCGCGGCGCATTGCAGAGGCGGTAAAGCTGCCCGCGCAGTTCGCGGCACTAGCTCCGAAAGTTAGAGAGTTCTTCGAACAAAAGGCGTTCGGCCATCCCGTTGATCTGAATGATCCAGCCATCGTGAAGGCAATGAGCACACCTGTCGCGCACTACGTGTGTGTGGACGTTTTTAAGAAGGCTTTGCAAGCGCTGACAATCGAGGAACAAAAGCCGCAGCTTCTCGAACCGGCACGAATGCTTTCTGCCTGCCAGCCGTTTCCATGGTCGCGGCCCGTGTGGGAAGGCGAGAAATGTATTTTCAATTTGGTGCCATGCGACAACGACTTCGAGCGCGAGTTTGCCAAGTTTCTCGACAACGCAAAGGACGTTAAGGCATTCGCGAAATTGCCGCGCGCGTTCGGCTTCACCATCGAATACACCGATAGCGCTATGAATCTTCGAAATTATGAGCCGGACTTTGTGGCTATCGATAAAGCAGGAACGCACTGGCTGCTCGAATCAAAGGGCCAGGAGAATGTGGACGTTCTGCGAAAAGACGTTGCGGCCATGCGGTGGTGCGAAACTGCCTCTACACTCACAAAAACGGCTTGGAAATACATCAAAGCGCCGCAGAAAGAATTCCAAGCTCTGCAACCGGCGCGCCTGAGCGATCTTGTTGTCTTGCAGGTCTCCGCGTTCTCTTAAGACTTGAGATTTAACCCCACATTGCCGTCCTTGCCAGGCCGGATTCATTCACCCTCGCGGGCGAAGTACTATTTCCTATTGACAGACCTACACGCGAAGTATACAAGGTGTTAAATTTTGCTCACGGAGGGTGTCCATGCGCGGTTCTGAGGGGAATCGATGCTCCATCCGTCTTACATGGCTTCAGGAAATCTGCAAAGTCGCTCTAATCATTCTTTTCGTCGTTCCGGCATGCTGGGCGCAAATTCCGTCGGAAAGTGATACGACTTCGACGCCAAATCTTGGCGCAGGACACGACTATATTCATGCACCTTTGGAGACGGTCAATCCTGCCAATGGCTCAGTAAGCATTCGCATCCCCGTACGCATGCCTTCTGGGAGAGAACTGACGATCCCTTTTTCTTTTGCTTACGACTCAAACGGTACGAACTATCTCACTACCCACACTGTGGGTAAGCTCGTCGGCCTCGAATGGGCCCAATCGAATGCCGTTCTTTCGCAGGGCGGCTGGAGCAATACCGGACCTCTGATGAGCGTAGTGGGTGGGGCCGCGTTTACAGTAAATGGAACACCAGGCCCGCAAGCATGCGGTTCAATCGTCAATTACGTCTTTCAAGACGAGCACGGGGACCGGCATAACCTCGGTCTCTCCATCGTAGGCCTTACAGGAGATTACATGGGTGCGGATTGTTCTCAGGGTTCAGGCGGCTACGCAAACTACACACAGGGCGGCGAGGATTCGATTCTCGCCACCACAACCGCCCCATCTCCGCAAGACAGCCTAACACTGAATCCAGTTACGGTCACCCAGGGAGACGGCACGATCTTCAATTTTCCGCTTGTCGCCGTCACTCCAGGCCCCGGGAATGTGGCTACGTGGATGCCGAATTCCATCACGGACCGTAATGGAAACTTCACTTCCGTCCACTCCTCAGCGGGTGCGCACTTTTCGTTCAGCTATATCGATACCGTCGGTCGGACGGTCTTGAGCGATTCAGGCTTCGGCCAAAATCCTGAAACTGTTACGGCGGGCGGATCGGCCTACACCGTTGCGTGGACACCAGTGAGTTCGAGCTTCACGTCTTCCTTCACTTATCCTCTCGGGGGACCAACGTGCCCGACGCCCGTTCATGTCGGAAGCAATGCGATCTCAAGCATTACCCTTCCCAATGGTCAGAAGTTTTCATTTGCTTATGACGCCGTTTATGGCGCGATTAACAAAATCACGTATCCCAGTGGAGGGTACGTGCGTTATGTGTGGGGTCTCAATCTCCAATCGGAGTTCCCACAACTTCCGGGCAGCCCATGCAGCCCGCGCTATGACACTCCTGCGATCACCGATCGGTACGTAAGCTATGACGGAACGACTGAGGTTCTTCACCAACACTTCGTGTATTCCACTACATGGCATTCCTCGTATCCTTTTCCTTGGGATAGCAAGACGACAACGGTGACGACTACCGACCTAGTTCGTAATTCGAGCTTTCAAACTGTGTATACATACCATTCGTCGTACATTTTCGCCCAACCGAACACGCGGGGCTCTAATGCGCAAACACCCGTCGAGAACACTATCGCCTACAGCGACACGAATGGAACGTTGTTAACAACGGTCACTAAGAATTGGGACGACCCGCGATCCTTGGCAAGTGACGAGACAACTCTAACCAACGGGCAGTCATCCTTGACTGTATTCTGCTATAACGGCAACTCAGAAGTCATTGAAACCGACGAATACGATTTCGGGACTGGTTCGCCGTCGTTGCCCTCTTGTGCAAATGGATTTCCATCGGGAGCCGTGGCGGGCACACTGTTGCGAAAGACCGTGACAGGCTACGCGAGTTTTGCGGGTGCTCACATTGTGGATTTGCCGTCGAGCGTGGTCACGTACAACGGGTCAGGGACGCGAGTCGAGGAGACGGATTCGTCTTACGATCAGACTGCCCTTCAAACCACCACTGTCGTGCAGCACACCACGGCACCCGGGGGCAGCGCGCGCGGTAACCTGACAACGGCTACGAAGCAATGTTTCAATGGAACTTGCGCGGGGGGAAATCCAACCACCACGTACAGTTATTACGACACGGGCCAGATTTACCAGATGACAAACCCGTGCGGTAACGCCGCATGTTCTGATATGACGGGCACGACTCACACCACGACGTACTCTTACACAGACAGTTACAGCTCTTGCGGCGGAAACGCGCCTCCAACAGGAGCGACGAACGCTTACTTGACGCAGGTCGCATATCCGCCAACGAATGGCGTAAATCACATTGAAAGCTATTGCTACGACTACTCGGCAGGATTGTTGAGAGGGAGCACTGACGAGAACGGCCAGACAAGCAGCTTCACTTACGCGGACAGCCTGGATCGCCTCACGCAAGCGAACTATCCAGATGGCGGCCAAACGCTCGTTTCCTACAACGATTCCCCTCCTACGCCGAGCGTGACGACCGAGAAAAAGTTGGATTCGACAGGCCGCTTCGTTACCAGCGTCAGCATAACTGACGGAATCGGGCTTCCCATCGAGACAGAACTCACCTCGGACCCACAAGGCACGGATTTCACAATAACGGGCTACGATGGTATGGGGCGGGCGTATACAGCTACAAATCCATATCGCAGCACAAGCGATCCCACGTACGGAGTCACAACGTACACTTACGACGCGCTGGGCCGCACGACTTCCGTGGTCAAGCCGGATGGGTCCAGCTCAACTGTGACCACAACCTATTCGGGGAATTGCACGACAGTCACCGACGAGGCTGGAAAGAATCGCGAGAGCTGTACGGACGGCCTCGGTCGCATGACAAGCGTGATTGAGAATCCGGGTGGGCTGGGCTACACAACGAACTACACCTACGATACCCTCGATAATATGCTTTCGGTTGTGCAAAACGGCTCGCGTTCGCGCAGCTTTGTCTACGATTCGCTTTCGCGCCTGACCAGCGCAACGAACCCGGAATCGGGCACGATCAGCTACTCTTACGATGCGGATGGAAATCTGACCTCGAAAACCTCCCCCGCGCCGAATCAAACTGGCAGCAGCACTGTCACGACCGCTTACACCTATGACGCCCTGAACCGGCTGACCCAGAAGAGCTATTCGGACGGAACAACACCGACCGTGTACTTTCATTACGACATGGCCGCTCCATGGGGTTCGCCCTACGGAGGCCAGTATGTTGGCCGTCTCAGCGAAGAGGACGTCTTCGATTCATTTGGGCATTACGTGGAGTCTGCGGTTTTCGTCTACAACTCCATGGGACAATTTTCTATGAAGGGCCTATGCATCACCACAGGCTGCGGAGTGAAGGGATATCACATACTTTTTTCCTACGACCTGCTGGGGAATCTCACATCTTACAACACTGCGGAGAGCGGCATCACTTTTGGTTACCAATACGATTCGGCCGGGCGGCCCATAACCGCGACTAGCAGTCTTGTTGATTCGCAGCATCCCGGAACCCTGGCGACGGTGAACACCTACGATCCGGCGGCGCAAATCTCGAAGATGACCCTTGGCAACACGGTGACGGAGAGCCAATATTTCAATAAACGCTTTCAACCATGCCGCATCGACGTAAATACATCGGGCTCTGCGTTGGCGGCGTGTACGGGCGCGTCGCCGTCGGGTAACCTTCTGGACTTGGGTTACAACTGGAACGCGGGAACGGGCGATAATGGCAATGTGGCGGGCTCGACGGCTGCCGGGAACCAAACATTCAATCGCAGCTACACGTATGACGCGCTGAACCGGCTGGGAAGCATGTCAGATTCCGATTCTGTGGCCTCGTGCCAGGGGCTGACCTGGGGCTATGATGCCTGGGGGAACCGCACCGCGCAAACGCCAACGAGGGGAACTTGCGGGATGTGGAGTTCGAGCTACACGGCAAGCAATCAGATCAGCGGCTATAGCTACGATGCTGCCGGCAATCTGCTGAACGACGGTGTGCATAGCTACACCTACGACGCGGAGAATCGTCTGAGCAAAGTAGACAATGGTTCCACCGCCACCTATGCCTACGATGGCCAGGGCAACCGCGTCCAGAAGACCGCAGGATCAGCCATCACGCGGTACGTTTTTGATTTCGCGGGCAGAATCCTGCACGAAACCGACGCCACGGACTCCTTCCACGTCCACTACATCTACTTCGGCGGCTCTTTAGTTGCGGAGTACACGAACAGCACGACTTATTTCTTGCACACCGATCATCTGGGTTCGACGCGCTTGATGACGGCCATGAACCAGTCGGTTTACGATTCGATGGACTACCTGCCCTTTGGCGAGCAGATCGCCGGGAGCACAGGTACCACGCATAAATTCACCGGCAAAGAACGCGACTCCGAATCCAACCTCGATAACTTCGGCGCTCGCTACAACTCCTCGCAAATGGGCCGCTTCATGACGCCCGACCCATCAAGCGTCGACGAAGGACCGTTGAGTCCAGGGAATCCTCAAAGTTTGAACTTATATGTCTATGCCCTTGATAACCCGATGCGTTTCTTCGATCCGAACGGACTCCAGCCGCAAGATTCAACAACAACTCTAACAATAGGTTCCTACATCCGTCCGTCATGGACGGAAGTGACGGACGATTCTGCCCCTCATTTTAGGGTGTTCGGTGGCGCAAATGGAAAAGCTGGTCAGGATGCGGACGCAGATTCTTTACTTAACTTCGCTTTACTCTATACATATCAGGGCTCTAAATCGATGTCGATAAACGCGACGTTCACCACTGACTCAAGCGGCACTGTCACCGCTACTTTAATTGATCAACCAACGAACCCAGACCCGTGCCACGTCCCAGGGTGCATTGAACTGCCGAAAGGCTACGCTCGTGAGTTTTCACCCCTCACCGGCGCGAACGATCCAATTGGTCTTCGATTCCAACTCGGCCTTCTCAGCGGTGCTCAACTCGAGGCTCTCCGTGTTGTTGCCAGCGCGCACCCGGGGAACCCGAACGATCAAGAGCTCCTGAAAGCAATTGAAGAAGAGCGTAAGCGTCGTCAGGTAGAAGAAAAGACGAAAAAGAAAAAAAAGACAGGGTCGGTATGCAGCGACGCATCCGATCCTAAATGCTTGCCTCACGCTGTTCCAAAGCATAAGGAGCATTCGTGAGTTCGTGCACATGCTAATAAGCAGAGCCGGTAAATTCCTAGTTGTTTTTTTCGTGGCTTGGCTGCTGGCGGGTTCCTATGTGCTCTATCGCCATTTCGAGATTGAACGGCTTCATCAGATTGCCCTCTCCCCATCGTCCGGGACGGCTGCTGCGGAATCCGCCATCCGGAAACTAGGTAATTACGGAGGGTCTTGGGCAATGGATTCTCTTGTTGGAATCGCAACATCGGAGCGAGAATTCATTGATGGTAGGCAGGAACTGGCGATCAAGGTAATAGCGGCACGCGGTAACATCGAAGCCTTAGCCCAGCTTGCCGAACTATTTCAGCCTTCTGTTGGGCTTGCGCGACGAGATGCCGTTGCCGTAGCGTTGCAAGAAAATGTCTGCAACGAGCAATGTACTCAGTCGGTTCTCCATTATTTGGAGCGTTACTGGTATGTATCAGGGAGAGAGGAAGACATAACAACATTAAGCGATCATTTTGGCGGTCACCCCGATAGTCCGCAGATTGTGAAGGAGCAGAACTTTGTAACGGATGGCCTCGCGAAAGTGCTTGCACGAAACGGCGGCGCAACTTTGGATGTGCTTCACAGAGTCTATGGGCTGGGAAGTGCAGCACCCAGCGCTTTTTCTCTTCATGTGGTCGAATTGCTGCATCTGCGCCGAGCATGCCCTCTCATAGCTGCGTCTAAGCGTAGTCTTCTGGATTCCTCAAAAGAAGAGAGATTGGAAGGTTTGCTCAGTAATTTACAATGTCAATTGGAAAGAGGAGACACCGAACAGTGAGGAGTTTCCGGTTGGCTTCCCAATCGACAGCATCGGAAATGCATGAAAGCTTTTCAAGAACCGCGGCACTCTTTGTCAGTGCTGGCCTCGCGTCCGGACTGATAACGGTTTGGATTTACAGTCGTGACTGGCTCTCTTCCCCAATCGGAGGCATCATCTTTGTGGTTGGCATAGCCGGAAGCCTCATCGTCGCGAGTTTTCTGGGATGGCTATCAGCAAGATTTTCTACTAAGAATTATATCGTATCGGCTGCGGTTGTCTGTGCGAGCCATCCGGCAACGCTCTGGTTTTCTAGCCTTATTGAAAGCGTCTGCAACTGGGTGTGCCGCTTGACTGCGTCTTCGTCGAGTGCTTGCCATTTCTTGGTCCCAGGTGGCTGGATCGAGTTCTTAATCACCGCATTCTCCACTTCAGTGGTGGTTGTGGCATCGGTGTCTATCGCGCTCTGGATATTGACTCGTCGATGGGAAGGAAAGGAATTTGCTTTCCTTGTTCTAGCGGTAATCGGAACAACATGGAGTAGTTTGGTGCTGACGACGTTTTCGCAGGATTTTGGCTCTTCCATCCAACTAAACGGGCAGGACTGGACTTATTTTGTCACGCTAGCGATGGTTGGAGAGTCATCATTGGCCCTCATTTCGGCGCGCTGGATTTGCAACGGCGCTTGAGATGCGATGTCCCGTTCGTTGTAAGATTCATTGGCGGCCCGCTCTCCGGTTACGGCCCGGTTTTTCCGGGTGCTACATGCTCGGTTTGCAGGTTGGGACTTTCTTCTTGCGCGCGACAACTAAGAAATGAGCGCGTGACAGTCAAGTGCGCGAGGGGGCAAGATCAGGCGACTGTCACGAAATTGTCACAGTAAACCACGCAAAACAGGCAAAAGGCAGCAAACTCCAGAAAACTGAAAATGGCGCTATCTGACGGCTGGCAAAGGGATTTAGTTGGATTTTGTGTCAGTTAGCAAAACGGCGATTTAATTTTTCAAGACCGCCGGTTTCAACCGCTCACCCACCCCTCCAAGGTAAGAACGCTATTGTATTGTAGCGCCGCGAGGCTCTTCGCAGCACTCCGTAATCTCGCGCAAGTGGATTCTGCGTTGACGAAGAAAGCCCGCACCCTTGCAAACCAAAGGGTGCGGCACCCACGAGAACGACTCCCATCAAACGGAAACTGGCTCGTCTGGACATTCGCCAAATGAAGTTTAAGTTTCCCATCCGCAGGATGGGCAGCCATGAACCGCCGTCCTCCGACTTCATCAAATCTCGCAACCGCGAACGATCAGATCGAACCTGGTGGCGATTCACGAACATTAGACGAGGGCGCCCAAGCATCAGCTCGACGAAGTGGGATGCGCGAAGGCGAGAGAGTTCGCGAAAGTGGCAGGCGAGAGGAAAAGCGGTTCGAAGGCGCATCCGAGGCCCCAAAAGCCCGGGCACTATCGAAAGAGGAGTTCCGACGCGAGGTCTAAAGAGTTGATTACGGATAATCGAACAAGCATCGGAGATTGCAGGGCTGATGCTGCGACAAATGAATCGCGGGGCTATTGCCTGAAGATGATCTGCGCGGACTTAGTGGCCGGAACGAGGCCGGTCGGACAACACGAAACTTCGCTGTCTTCGGTAAAGATGAACTGCACGTTCGCCAGAAGCTTGTGCAACGAAACGCCTAAGAGCGCAACAGCGAGTCTAAATCATGGTGAAGCAAACCCTTCGAAACGTGAGTGCGAATCAGAGTTTCTAGAATGAGATCGGCCGCATGACCGTCCCAATGTTCGGGCATGCTGTTCTCAGGCTTCCGTTCCATCTGAGCTCGGATCGCCTCCTTGATTCCCTTCTTGGTTGTTCCGGCAACAACGTTTGTTCCGCTCTCAACCGTAACGGGTCGTTCGGTGTTTTCTCGAACCGTCACGCAGGGAATTCGGAGACAAGTGGTTTCTTCCTGGATGCCGCCTGAATCGGTCACGACAATCGTGGCATGCTTTACCAGGCACAGGAAATCGAGATAACCCAACGGATCGACCAACATGATTCCTATGTTCTTGCTTAACAGCTTTGGGGCCGCGTTTCCACTTACCGCGTTAGAGAGTTCCAAACCGAAGTCTTTGATTCGTTGCTGCGTCCGGGGATGTGCGGGGAAAATTATCGGTTGATCTTTCGCCAGCTCTTCTAAACCAGAAAGAATATTCGTTAGGGTCTCTCGATTGTCAACGTTCGACGGTCGACCCCTATTGCCGACCTGCTCAGATCTGGATAGAGATTTCCATTCGTGGTTGGATTCGTTCCCGCATCTGACGCCGGCGAGAATGGACCAAGTTGACCGCTCGTACCCCTCGACAATCCCGCCGTACCGGAGTTGCCGCCATCGGCGCCCGAAAAGAGCGATCGCAAGTCTCCTGAGGAGGTTTCCGGTTGAAGCGGCAAACTTCCCAGAGGAAATCCCCCTGTTTGCATTAGCTCCGCTTCTTCCAGTGTGGGTTCTCTACGCTGTGGCAGGCCCGGAGTGTTTTGCCTATTCAGCGGCACACCTCTGGAAGGGGGGCCTTCCCATCCCGGCTCTTGTTGACTTGCGGGATACGGTCGCTGCGAACTCCTACAAGCCGGATCCGTTTCCGAATTGCAGTTCTGTCCCTGCATGGTGCGGGTACTTTGTTGCCGCGCTTGGGTCAGTTGCTCTTCCTGATCTTGCGCCAGCCACTTGGTTCGCTCCTGAATCAAGAGCTCCTGTTGCTTCGCCTGCGGAGAATCCGGGTTCACTTTGGGAAGCAGGTAGCCGTATTTCTGCAGGAGCCGTGTGGCCACCGAACGAAACTCAATGTCCGTTTCCAGCCGATCGAAGATTGCCGCATCGGTTAGGTCTGAGTCGCTGATCAATTGGCCGTGGTCGGTTGCGTCCTTCGCCACCCAGGCCTTCAATTCGACCATCAGGCCGGGATTCGTGTGAAGAACTGCCTCAATCTGCGCCGTTGAGGCCGCAACCCTGTTCATGTTTTCGTGCGCCAAGTCAGACGGAGGAATCTGGGACGATTGTTGGTTTTGCGCATAGGTCATAGAACAAGCAAGGACGAGCAGCACCGCAATCGGAAGGAACCACCAAAGCTTCCGCCGACACGATCCCGCGCACGTCCTGCAGGCCGTGTTGAATCTCCGCAAAGTCATTTCTGTCCCCCGACGAGCTCTGCCTTGCCCCGCAACGCGTTCAAGACGCCTTCTTCCGATGTTTCGATTTGGTTCGTTCGGATGCTCACGGATGTCCAGTAGAACGTTGAGCTGTTGCGATCCGGCGCAATCGCGATGATTCTTAGGTTTGGATGGTTCTGCAATATCGCGCTGCAGGAATCGGGAAGAAGGGCTGATTTCTTCTCGAGTGCGACAATCAGGAAATCCGGGGCAGTTTGCGAGACTGCCGCCTCAATCTCCGTTTCGTCCTGGATCTCCGCCACAATTTCTATGTCGGGCTGGTCCGAAATTGTAGCCAGTACAAGTTCACGCATAAGTCTGGGCCGATTAGCAACCAACACTCGGATATTCTTCACGGCGCACCCCGCCCTGCGCTGAAGTATCCACCCGTTCGTCGGAATGACAAGATTCAATTGGGTTTGGATTTAGGTACAGTCAGAGCGTCGGCAGTACTACGAAAGATTCACGTTCACATGCAGCGGCTTGATTAAGGGACTAGGAAAGTACCTGTGGCACGTGGTCTTTTGTGACACTCAAATGGCGGCTGCCGCAAGCTTCGGAGACACTTAAACGATTCTCTGCCCCCACCTTATGAAGGATACGATGGACATGATTCTTGATCGTCTGTTCGGAAAGGTGAAGGTGGTTCGCAATTTCCTTGTTGGTTAGACCACGGTCAATCAAAGGAACCAGTTCTTGCTCGCGCCGGGTCAGCCCCAAATTCAACGTCATATAGCGTCGCGGTGACTCTGTGGCTTGCCGCGCGACAAGGTCAAAGAGGTACTTGCAGAGTCGCGGAGGGCACACGGCCTCGTCTTGCGCGACCGACCTAACCGCCCCTACCACATCCATGGCTGATGCTTCCTTGGGAACATACCCGGAAACTCCGTAGCGCACCGACTCAAGGAATAGCGTGCCATCATCCTCCATTCCAACGAGCAAAATCTTGAGGCATCGGCCGGATGCTTTCTGCTGCGCGAAAGTGCCGGCTACAGAACGCAAGAAAGGCGCGGAATCAAGAAGCAAGATATCGGCATTCGATGCGAAGACCCCATCAAGCGCATCCGTACTGGGTTGCTGAGTAGAGATAACCTCGCTATCGGGTTTCTTTGAAAAGATACGGGCAAGTGACTCTCGGAACAGTCTGTTGTCGGAAAAAATATACACCTTTGTCTTCGGATCCAATATCACTCCTTGGCAATAGCCGAAACGATAGATTCAAGTAATGGTTAGTTACGGTTAATACACTCATGGGTAAAGCAAATCAAGGCCAAATTTCCCGTTAAACGCCCTATTCCTAACGGCCACGCCGGACCGCAACACGCGCCCATTCGACGCAACCCCTTGACTGTGATTTTGGCATCCTGGATTTCCCAAAACGAAACCCAATACTCACAAACACATGTAGCTTGCACATAGATTGCCATTCTTCAATAATTCCGCCGGTTCGCGGGTTCATACCACCGTGTCCCTACTGCTGGAACTGCATGAGCAATTCAGTACAGTTTTTCTTGCGTTCTTGTGTTCTAATGGCAACGGTGGCGAACCCCACACTCCGTAAGACCCAGGACCTAAAGCAGCACGCATGAAGGTCCACCTTATAAATCCGAGCCATGTTTCTTTTGGCACTGCGGTAATCACGCCGCGGTGGTTGTATGTCCTCGCCGCAGCCACGCCCGTTTCCTTCGGGGATCCAATCATTGTCGATGAGACGCTCAACCCTGTAGATCCGGAGAGCATCCAGCCCGGTGATGTTGTCGGCATTGGTATTCACACAGGAAACGCCCTTCGTGGGTACGAAATTGGCAAAATGGCGCGCGACCGCGGCGCCTATGTGGTCTTCGGCGGAATTCACGCCACGCTTTACTCGGAAGAAGCGCAACGTCTGGGCGGCGCGCATGCCGTGGTCAAGGGCGATGGCGACGTTGTTTGGGCAACCGTGTTGGCGGACTGCGTGAAAGACGGTCCGCAATCCATTTATCTGGGTGGCCGCGTCGAAGCTTCGAGCTTTCTCAAGGCCCGCTGGGATTTGATTCCGCGCGGACAATATATGTGGGCCTCCGTGCAGACCGTTCGCGGATGTCCGAAGCATTGCTCGTTCTGTTCCGTCTGGCGAACGGATGGTCAGCGTCCCCGGCAACGCGCCTCGGAAGCGGTGATCGAAGAGATTGTCCAGTTGCGACGCCTGGGTTTTAGATTTATCGCGCTCGCCGACGATAATTTTTATCCCGTCACCCTCACCGACATTAAGCTGGCCAAACGCCAGGGCAATGCGCAACGCATCGCGGAACTGGAGAACCTGCGAGCCGAACGATTCGAGCTGATGGAGCGCCTGGCGCGTCTCCCCAAAGACACGGTGTTTTTTACACAAATTACGATGGAAGCCGCGGAAGATCCAGCGTATCTCGATGCCATGCGCGAAGCACACATCAAGGGAGCATTGGTGGGCGTCGAATCCGTAACCCCGGAAGGTCTGAAGGACGTCTACAAGGATTTCAATTGCGCGGGAGAAAATCTGGTCGAGCGTTTGCAGACTTTTCGCAAACACGGCGTGCACGTGCTCGGTTCATTCATCTTTGGCCTGCCCAGCGACCGGCCAAACACTTTTGAAGCCACAGTCGACGTGGCTCAGCGCGCCGGAGTTACGTTTGCGCAATTCGTCATGCTGACGCCCTTTCCCGGAACCATCGATTTTGCAAAATGGGAAAAGACCATGGAACTTGACCCGAAAAGCGTCGGCGGCATTCCCCTGACGCGCCATTGGCTTATCCCCCAGGCGCTGCGACCGAAGCTCTACTGTCCGCATCCCGCAATGTCTGCCGACGAGATTCGCCAGCGCACTCAGGCTGTCTGGGACCGTTTCTACACGCTGAAATCGATTTGGAAGCGCTCGAGCTTCATGACTTCTTCGAGAGGCCGCTTGGCTTTCGTTTTGATCTCGAAGCTTTACCGCCAGATGTACGCAAACACCGGGATCGCCACCGATAGCGCCCGCGTGGCGCGTTCAGCGCGTTGGGCGCGGTGGCTGGCGATGCCGTGCCGTTATCTTTTTTCAGCTCGGCCCATGCCTGATCTGGAAGTGCCACAATTAGAAGCTGAACCCATAATTGTTCCCGCGACGATCACCTAGCAGCTTTTGAAAAAAACATTCAGTGTCATTCCGAGGAGCCACGCGACGAGGAATCTGCAGTTCCCTTGAATTTCTCCAAACTGCGACCTTCTCGCGGAGGAGAATCGCCCGATTAGGATCGCGTGAACGCCGAGCGCCGCGGCCCGCGCAGAATTCTCGCAGGAAGAAAAATAATTGCGCGTACCAGATCGAGCGCGCCTCCCACGGCAATACCGACCAGGCGAAATGGCAGCAACAGCAGCCACACGATCGGGTACAGCACCAGCGCCAGAATCGCCAGCGGCCAACACAGCACCAGCAGGATGCACCACAGAACAAATGTCAGCATCGCGGTCTCCAACATCGCTCTTAGATACGCACCAGCCGCTCGATTCGTTCCCTCTCGCCGATTACAACGTCACCTCGAGTGACAGATTCTGAATCATCTTGTCCAGCACATCTTGCGCCTGCTCGCGCTTGGTTTGGAAGTCTTGCGTTTCCCTCCGCAACGTCTCCAACCGCGTCTCCTGATCCGCCAACTGTTGAGTATAGCGCTGCGTGAGTGCGCGCTCCTCGGGACTTCCCTTGAGCGCCTTCAAATCTTCCCGTATGCGCTGCTGGTCGTCATAGATTTTCTGCTTTTCACTGTTGCGGCGGCCGATTTCGGCATCTAGCGCGGCGACGCGATTCTTCTGCTCGACGATCTTTCGCAGCGCCGCCTCCACCTCAGCGTTGATGGATTTCTGCCTCAGGAAAAGCGTAATCTGATCGTCCGTCACGTTCGAAATCTCATAACGCGTGTCCAGCGGTTCGCTTTCTCCCACTTCCAGCTTGGACGTCTCTTTCGGTTTTACGCTGACCCGGAAGCGGTAAACGTTCGACGTGGTTTCCGCGGGCTTCGGTGTCTTTTCCGCCAACTTCCAACCCACTCGCAGAGGATGCTCGACGAGCACAGTGCGCGGCGTTGTATCATCATCTTTTATCGTATAAGTGGTGCTCTGCTGCATCTCTCGCGTCATGCTCATCACGCCACGGAATATGCGCACGCGCGTCACGCGCTGCGGCCGGCTTTCGCTTTTCGCGTCCACGCGCACGCCGAGGTCCGCCGCATACGAAACTAAACGCTTCTCACCCGGCTTGATCGGATCCGTAAGTCCCTCGCCGGCAAACGCTTCGTCTTCGAGAACCGTAAAGCTGCCTCCATCCAAAGTCAGCGGACTCGAATTCGTCAGCCACAGCGCGCGCAAGGGCCGAGGCGAACCAAGCGAATTGTTCCACAGCGAGACTTTTTCTGCTGCGACGTGGACCTGCACGATGGGAACAAGCGCCGATTCGTTTTTGTGAATCGTCACGCGGTCTTTCAGCTTGTACTCGAACAGGTCGCCGAGATTCGCGCCTTCCGCCGCGGCTAATGCTCGCCCGCGCGCATCCGAAAGCAGTCCATTGCCGGGTATACCGCCGGGTGCACCGCCTATGATTCCGCCCAAGACGCCTCCGGGAATGCTAAACATGGGGCGATTCCCAAGTTCACGTCCTGATCCCGCTACTCCCATCCTTGGCGCTTGCAATTTTGCATACACCTGTGGCGCCGGCGGTGGAGGCGCCGCTGCCGTCACTTCCACGGTGTCCGTCGTGCTCCCCTCTTGCAAGGTAACGTTCTGCGTCTGCCCCCCGCCTCCTCCGAGCGACAAGCCCTGTATCACACTTCTCTGAAAACCATTCGCCTGAATTTGAAGACGGTAATTCCCGGCAGGCAAGTCATCGAACTCGTATTTCCCTTCGTCATCTGTCGTAGTGCTGTTTGCAGCGCTGGTCTCGGTGTTCGCAATCTGGACCTGCGCATTCGGTATCACCGCGCCGCTTTGGTCAGTCACTACGCCGGACAATCCTCCCAAGCCCCCAAGCATCGCGCTCTCATGCGTCTGTGGCGTCAGCTCCGCAGTCTCCGGCAGCGGCACCACAGGACGCCGCGCGTAATACGGCTGCGACAGTTGTTGAATGAACGACTGCGGCGCTCCCGCGACCAGCGACAACTCAACATTGTCCCAATCCTCGCCCGTCGTGTTATCGACAATGCCCAGCCTTGGAGCAGCGGCTTATCGTCTGCCTTCGACGGCAGCACAATGCGGTACGTCGTCTTCCAGATGGGCACTTCGCTGATATAGCTCACGTATAGCTGTCGCGCGCCCGAGCCTGCCGCTGAAATCGTCATGCGCCGCAGGTCCTGCTGGTGCGTTGATGCCAGCAAAGAAAGATAGCGCTCCACTTCCCGATTCACGTCCGAATCGGCCACGCGCACGCTCACGGCCGGCGTCACTTCCACCGTGCGCACTTCGCCGCCGTCGCTCACCAGAGTAGCCAAGTCCACTTGCTGGCTTGTGCTGCCGGTGAGACGCGACTTCGTCTCGACACTCAATAACCGGCCCGTGATCATGCTGTTGCCATTGCGAATCTCCAAACGCGTTCCGCGCAGCGCCGCCAGAAATTTCGAAAGATCCGTGTCTTCCCCCAGCGGCAACCCTATCGTTCCCAGGCGCTGGCTGAACGGCGCTTCAGATTCATAGTCAATTCCTGTTATGCGACCGCCGTTCAAGTCGAGTACCGTCAGCGACTGCAAAACGTCATTCAGTTGGCCGCTCGTAAAATCGATGCGCATGCTTTGGTCGCCGTGAACTTCGCCGACGTGCTCGAAATAGCCGACTCCGCCCTTATAAAGGACCACGCGGCGCACTGGCAGCTTGGCTGCGGCTATTTCTTCGGTCGCCGCCGGAGGATTTTCTGTCGCTTGCCGAGACTTCGCAGCAGTGGCCGCAGCCACAGCGTGACGGGCTGGTGGCGTCGCGCGCTTATTTTGGCCTGGATTTGCCGCCGCCGCTTGCATTCCCGCCAGCACTGCACAACAGAGCCACAGAATCCACGCGCGCATTTGTCCTCCGTTCGATGCTTTAGGCGAAGAACCACAAACTTGAAGGCATCAATCGAAAATTGTCGGACTCGACGCTCCCACGGCTTCACGCCCAAGACCCGGCGCAACTATAGACTCAGACACCGGTGCGAGTCCAAATGTTGCATCAGCTGCTTGCGGGATAAGTTACAACAGGCGAAATGCTTCGTCAGCGTGGAGGACGCGAAGAAGGAGATGATTGGCGTTCGCGAGGAGGCGGATCGGCGAACTCAACTCCCCAGAAATGCGGCGCCGGCGACAGAAATTCAAGTCCTACTCGCTGCCCCTTGTCGGAAGTGTCGCCAAGATACACGACGCGGCACTCCTGTTCTTCGTCGCTGGCCGGATTTGTCATTTGCAGTTGCGCGCCCATCTCCACCGATTCGTTCAGATAGAGAAGGCCGCCGTGCGCGTTGACTACGATGGTCTGGCATCCCTCGCGGAATTTATTGCCGTCGCTGTTCAGGCCGCGAATCTTTACCGGAATGCGTGTGAAGACGCGTGAACTTCGCCGGCGATTATCGGGGTCGGTTGAAGGCATCGTATGGTTATCGTGCATCAATGCCACAACCGAGTCAACTGAATCAACGCGCCGCTTTCCGCTTGCTGCAACCCTCTTCAGTTCGTACAATGCCAGTCTCATCGCAGTCGTAGCGATTCTTGGGACGCCGTTGCCACACTGCTACGGACAACGTTATTCAGGAGCCAACGGATGAATTTTCTCGATTACATCGAGAGCCGTCGCGAATCCAATCTGAATGAACTGAAGGATTTTCTCCGCATTCCCAGCGTCAGCACAAAGAGTGAGCACAAACCGGACATCGCTCGCGCCGCTCAATGGGTCGCCGACCACTTGCGCGGAGCCGGTTTCCCAAAAGTAGATATCGTTCCGACAAAAATGCATCCCCTGGTTGTCGCCGAATCCCTTGAAGCTCTCGGCAAGCCCACCGTTCTTTTTTACGGACACTACGATGTGCAGCCGGCCGAGCCGCTCGAACTCTGGACTTCCCCGCCTTTTGACCCCACGGTTCGCGGCGGAAATCTCTACGGGCGCGGTACCGCCGACGACAAGGGCCAGGTGCACATCCACTTGAAGGCTCTCGAAGCCCTGCAAAAATCCGAAGGCAAGTTGCCGCTCAACGTGAAAGTGATTATCGAAGGCGAAGAGGAAGTCGGCAGCGTCAACCTCTGGAATTTCGTCACCCAGAATAAGGACAGGCTCAAGGCCGACGCCCTCGTTGTTTCCGATACCTCAATGCTCGGGCCAGGCGTTCCGTCGATCACCTACGGCCTTCGCGGCTTGAATTACTATCAAATTGAAATCACCGGCCCATCGCAGGACCTCCACTCCGGCGGTTTCGGCGGCGCCGTCCCCAATCCCATCACCATCCTTGCCGAAATGATCGCCAAATTGCATGACAAGAACTTTCACGTCAGCGTCCCAGGTTTCTACGATGATGTCGCCGCTCTTTCTACAAAGGAACGAAAAGCCCTCAATTCGCTTCCCTGGAAAGAATCCGAATTCCGCAAAACTGTCGGCGCTCCCGGCCTCTCCGGCGAAAAGGGCTTTACGAATGTCGAGCGCCTCTGGTGCCGTCCGACTCTCGAGCTCAACGGAATCTGGGGAGGCTACATGGGCGAAGGTTCGAAGACCGTGATTCCTTCAAAAGCTTTCGCCAAAATCTCCACTCGCTTGGTGCCCAATCAGAATCCCGCGAAAATCGCCAAACAGGTGGAGCGCCACATTCGCGGACTGCTGCCGAAAACCGTCCGCTGCAAATTTGAAGTCCTCAGCACGGGCAAGCCCTGGGTCGCGTCCTATACCCATCCTATTTTCCAAAAGGCGATTCACGCGCTCGAGAAGGGCTTTGGCAAGAAAGCCGTATTCATCCGTGAAGGCGGCTCGATTCCGTTTGTGACTCAGATGCACGACACCTTCAAGGTGCCCTGCGTGCTTCTGGGCTTCGGTTTGCCCGACGAAAACGCGCACGCACCAGACGAGCATATCTCCCTGGAAAATTATTTCAGCGGCATAAAATCCGTGGCGTCTTTTTACTCGGCGCTCGCGTCGCTCTGACCTCTTCCCCGCGCCCAGTCGCAAAAATCGCCATTTTCTGCGGGTTTCGTTGCATTTTTACTTGCGTTAACCGGGGGCTGCGGCTATAGTGCCCCCGGCCTCCCAGCGACACCAACAAGGGAAAATACTTCTATAGAGGAGATAGCAACACGATGGCAAATCCGATGAGCAAGTCCAAAATCATCGCGCACATGGCCGAAAAGGTCAGCACGAAGGACAAGCCGGTTTCGAAGAAGCAAGTGGCTTCGATTTTCGACGAGCTCTTTAATCTCGCGGTGAAAGAATGCAAGAGTGCAGGGAAGTTTGTCATTCCAGGGATCGGACGCGCGGTCAAGGCGCATCGCAAAGCCCGCATGGGCCGCAACCCCGCTACCGGTGAACCAATTAAGATTAAGGCCAAGACTGTTGTGCGCCTTCGCGCCGCCAAGGCGTTCAAGGACGCAGCACTCAAGTAAGGCGCGACCGTTCACAGTTTCGCGACGAGACCCCGGCGACTCTTGGCTCTCCGCCAAGCTTGGGCGCTGGGGTCCTCGCTGTCTCTTCTCCGGAGCCGTCCACGCCGGCCTATTGATTCTTCCTTGGAATAGCCTTCATGGAATCACCTACTTCTCACCGGCAATCGGGCCTGCTCACCGACTTGTACGAGCTCACCATGGCGGCTGGTTATTTTCAATCGTGCTTCAACGCGCGCGCCACATTCGAATTGTTCGTTCGCAATCTTCCGCCTGAGCGCAATTTTTTGGTCGCTGCCGGCCTTGAGCAAGCGCTTGAGTTCATGGAGAACATCCGGTTTACCCCGAAAGACATCGAGTTCCTGCGGCGTCTTCCCATTTTTCGCCACGTCCACGGCGAATTCTTCGACTATCTTGCGCGTTTCCGTTTTACTGGAGACGTGTGGGCCATTCCCGAAGGCTCGTTCGTCTTCGCGGGCGAACCACTTCTTCGCGTTACGGCTCCGATCATCGAAGGCCAGATTCTGGAAACGTGCCTTTTGTCCGCCATTAATTTTCAGACCATGGTGGCAAGCCGCGCCGCTCGATTGAACATCGCCGCAAAAGGCAATCCCGTCGTCGAATTCGGCGCTCGCCGCGCCCATGGAAGCGAAGCCGGAATTTTTGCGGCGCGCGCCGCCTGGATCGCCGGGTGCCAGGGCACTTCCAACGTGATGGCTGGCAGGCTTTTTGACATTCCCACTTACGGGACGCAAGCCCATTCCTGGATCATGGCTTACGAGGACGAATCGCAGGCCTTCGACAGTTTCCTGGATGTCTTCCCGGAACAGGCCACTCTGCTTCTCGACACATACAACGTCCGCGCCGCGCTCCACAAAATCATTGCGCGCGGCCGCAAGCCCGCCGGAGTGCGGCTCGACAGCGGCGATCTGCGTGCCGACAGCCGCTGGGTTCGCGCGCAGTTAGACCGTGCCGGGTGGCGCGATGTCCAGATTTTTGCTTCCGGGGATCTTGACGAGAAAAGAATTTCTTCGCTTCTTCGCCGTGGCGCAAAAATCGACGCCTTCGGAGTTGGCAGCGCCCTCGTCGCGCCCACTGACACACGCAACCTCAGCATGATTTACAAATTGGTCGAGCTCGAACGCGATGGCAAAGTGCGCGAAGCGGCGAAGCTCAGCGAATCGAAATCCACCTACCCTGCTGCAAAACAAGTATTTCGTTTCGCGAATCGCGCGGGGAAATGGCAGAAAGACTTAATCGGCCTCGCCGGCGAATCTCATCCCAATGCTTCGCCGCTTCTCGTGCCGGTTATGCGCGCAGGCAAGCGTATCTCTCCGCCAGAACCTCTGACGGCCGCGCGAGCGCGCTGCACCGGAAACCTTAAGCAGCTTCCGGCGCGTCTCCTTTCCATCCAGCACGCAGCGCCCTATCCAGTCCGCTACAGCCAGCCCTTGAAGAGTCTCCTCCAAAAGGTCCGCCGCCGCATTCGACGCCGTTCATAGTTTTGCTGAATTATTCCGTCGTTCACAATTCGCTTGTCGGCCGCGGACGCGCTAAAATCGACGCGGAGGCCATATAAGATTTGTCCCAGGCTGACAAAAGCCCCGTGGCTTTCTGGGAAGTGGATACCCAGGCTGATTTCATGCTGCCCGGCGGGAAGCTTTACGTCCCCGGCGCGGAGAAGCGCATCGCGAACATGCGGCGCCTCGTTGACGCTGCGCGCGCGGGCAAAGCTTTTCTCATCTCCAGCGCCGATCAGCATGCTCCGAATGATCCCGAGTTCGCGCGCTTCCCTCCCCACTGCGTCAAGGGAACGAGCGGCGCCGAAATCCTTCCTGAACTAAAAGCGCCAAAAATTGTATCCATTCCTAACGACAAGAACTCCTCAGTTCCGCACAATCTCGACGAAATTCAGCAGGTCGTTCTCGAAAAGCAAACCCTCGATGTATTCGATAATCCGAATACGGAGAAGATACTCAAGCAGTTTCCATCCAATGAAGAATTCGTCGTTTTCGGAGTGGTTACGGAATTTTGCGTGCGCCTCGCGGCAAAGGGTTTGCTCGACCGCGACCGCCGCGTCGCCATCGTCACCGATGCAATTGAAACGCTCGACGCAAATGAAGGCCGGCGCACCCTCGACGAACTTACCAGCCGCGGGGCTCGCCTCATTACCACTGACGAAGCTCTCGCCCTCGCCAAATAGCTCACGCGCTCGGCTGATTCCTGATGTAGCAACCAGTTCGTCAGACTCTTGGCAAGCTACAGCGTTTTCACGTAAGCGATCAGATCCCAGATTTGTGCAGGCTTCAGCGAACCGCGAAATCCCGGCATATCTTTTCCGCCACGCTCGATCACGCGCCGCAGATTTTCATCGTCGGCTTTCATCCCATTGCGAAATTTGTCGCGCTTCATCAACCCGGCAAGCCCCAAACCGATTTTCTTTTCCGCGCTCGCGCTGTAATGGCAAATCTCGCATTTCTGCCCGTAGATTTGCCTCCCCTTCGTCGCGTCCGCGGCTTCGGAAGTCTTCCTCGCCCTTTCGGCTGTACCTTGCGCGGTCGAAATGCCAATCACCGCGACGAAGATCAGCATTCCTAAATAATCCTTTATCCGCTTGCGTAAGAAAATCGAGTTAAGGCCGGTCAATTTCATTTCGTCAGAATGTCGGCACTATCCTTTGGCGTTACGCTTCGATCGTAAATCCACAGTGCCAGCGCAGTCGCCAGACCAACTCCCGTCATCGCCCACCACGCACGCTCCGGATGGTGCCCGATTTCGCCGAAGTGGTGCAGAAAACGCCCCATCAGCCATCCGCCAACCAGCGACCCGACCCCGATAGGCACGAAGGCAAACCCCATATAAGTGCCCTGCTGCCCCTCGGGCGCGAGGCGGGAAACATATTCGTAGTATCGCGGCGAAAGAGTCATTTCTCCCAGCGCCACGACAAAGAGCGCGGCCACGGCTCCAAAGATCGTCGGACGAAAAGCCACAATCAGCCACGCAAGCGACGTGATCACCGTGCCGATTGTAATGGCGCGGAATGAGCGCATCTTGCGCGTGAGATAACTGATGATAATTTGAAGACAGATCACCGACGCAGCGTCGGTCACGAGGATCAGCTCCACATTGGCGTGCGGATTGATGTAGCCGGTGATGTACGACGGCAATCCGATATACACCTGCCAGTAGACAATCCAGTAGCCGGAAAAGATAGTCAGGAACAACATGAATTTTGGGTTTGCCAGAACCGTCCCCAGGTTCCGGACTGTTTGCGCCACGCTGCGGTTTTGTTCTTCACTGGAACTCCGTGGTTCCTTGAAAAATAGCAGAACGACAAAAAACATCACCAGAACGGAGAGCGCGGCGATGCGGAATACGCTTTGGACGCCGACGTGCCGGTGCGCCACGGAGGCCACCAGCGGGCCGGCCGCGCCGCCCACATTTACCAGCGTGTAGTAAATCGAATAACCGATCGACCGCACGTTCTCTTTGGAAGTCCGCGCCGTCGTGCCCACCACCGCGGGCTTGACCATGGAAATTCCCAGAGCGGGCAGCATCAATATAACGAGAACCACCCAGAAGAGCGGCATGGCGTGCCGCACTGGACCCATCCACGATGAGCCGATGGAACCGAGCAGGAAATAGGAACACGTGAGAATCAGATAGGCCGCGGACAGTGCGCGCCGGAAACCGAGCCTGTCCGCCACTGCTCCGCCAATGATTGCCAGAAACCAAACCAGCCCGCCGAAGAGTCCGGAGAGACTCGCCGTTTGTTCCGTCGGAAAGCCGAGACTGGAGTGCAGGTAGTTCGCCAGCGACGCGAACGCTGCGTAGTAGGCGAGCCGTTCGAACATTTCGGTGACGTTCGCCACCCAGAACGCGGGCTCGAATCCCTCGCGAATTTCTTTGATACGTTCGCTGAATCCCACATCCGCTCCCAAAATCCCCTGAAAGCCGCATGCATCTGCCACATCGGCCAGTCTTGCCGCGCGCGATTGTAGCGAAAGTTCTGCCAAATCTCGTATCTCTTTTATTCAATGAGGCACTGCGAAAGGAAACCTACGGGATGCGGTATATGTCGTTTTTCGACTTACGGCTTTTACGTGCTCGCCCCCACGGGACCAGACCAAAAATGACGAGTATCGCTCCGATAAAAACAAGACTCAAAGTGGGCCCAATCGCAATACCACCTTCGCGTGGATTGTAGTATCGGACCCACCGGTAACCTTGCCCCATTGCTTCCAATCCAATGAACATCGCCGCTAGGCCGAGTACAATCAGAATCATTCGAGCCAGCCATCGGCCTGAACCTTCGCCCTTCGTGTTTTTGCGCTTTCGACTCTGGGGGAACATAGCTCTTGTATTTGAATTTATCACAAGACCTGCTCCACTTCTTGCGCCCACTTCCGGCAAAGCGCGCGCGTGTGTGCTAACATCGCTGGTTTGACGAAGCACTTCCATCCCGCGCGTAATTATTCTTACCGTCGAAGGCGAACTCTGCAATGAAAGCCCTGCGTAAGATGCGCCCCGAGCAAGGCGCGCAACTCGAATCCGTTTCCGTTCCCGCATTCGGTCCTTCCGACGTTCGCATCCGCGTACGCGCCGCTTCGATCTGCGGCACGGACCTCCACATTTATCACTGGGACAAATGGTCCGCCTCGCGGATTCGCCCGCCCATGACGTTTGGCCATGAATTTTGCGGCACCGTGGAAAAAGTCGGCGACGAAGTTGATTCGCTCAAATCCGGCGACTTCGTGAGCGCGGAAATGCATGTCAACTGCGGCCATTGCCGCGCTTGCCGCGCAGGTCAGCCGCACCTTTGCCGTAACGTCAAAATCATCGGCATCGACGCCGACGGCTGCTTTGCCGAATTTGTGCGCATTCCCGCGCGCAACGTCTGGAAAATTGATCCGGCCATCCCCGAGCATTACGCCGCAATCCTTGATCCCCTCGGCAACGCGGTCCACACCGTCCTCGCCGGAGAAATCGCCGGACAAACGGTCGCTGTCACCGGCTGCGGCCCCATCGGCTTGATGTCCATCGCGGTCGCGCGCGCCTGCGGCTCCTCCACGATTTTTGCCACGGAAATAAACGCGCATCGCCGCGCCTTGGCAAAGCAAATGGGCGCTGACGCCGTATTCGATCCAAAGGAAAGCGATCCTGTCGCGCGCGTCCGCGAAGCCACCGACGGCGACGGTGTCGACGTGCTTCTCGAAATGAGCGGAAATCCCGCCGGCATTCGCCAGGGCTTTGCAATGTTGCGTCAGGGAGGGCGCGCTTCCCTTCTTGGAATTCCCAGCGAGCCTGTGATTCTTGACCTGGTCAACGATGTGATTTTCAAGGGCGCGGTCGTGCAGGGAATTTACGGCCGCAAAATGTTCGAGACATGGGAGCAAATGACTTCGCTTCTCAAAGCCGGGCGACTGAATCTCGAGCCGCTATTCAACGAGCGCCTGCCCCTCGATCGTTTCGCCGAAGCTTTCGCCCTCCTCGAATCAGGCCAAGCCAGCAAGATTTTGTTCTACCCCAACGGCTCCCCAAAGTAATTTTGCGTTGTCGCCCTCGCGTGCTGCCTGTCCTATAATGTTTCCTTGCGCTGCCCAGCTCTCTTTCTCTCATAGGAGGAATCATGGCCACACCGTCGCCGCTGATGTCCACTCGCCCGCAAACGCAATATCTTCACGACGCGCTCGAAGATTTGAAAGCGAAGCATCAATATATTCAGCTCCGCATCCTCGAAGGCGAGCAAAAGCCCATCGCCATAATCGACGGCAAGGAAGTCATCAACCTCAGCTCGAACAATTATCTCGGCCTTACGACGCATCCAAAGCTTCGCCGCTCCGCCATTGACGCCATCCGCAAATATGGAGTCGGCTCCGGCGCCGTCCGCACCATCGTCGGCACCATGAAAATTCACATGGAGCTCGAAGAACAGATCGCGCGCTTCAAAGGCACAGAAGCCTGCGTGGTTTTTCAGTCCGGCTTCACCGCCAACGCCGGAACCGTCTCCGCAATCCTCGGCAAAGAAGACCTGATCATCTCCGACGAGCTGAACCATGCTTCCATCATCGACGGCTGCCGTCTCTCCCGCGCCACAATCAAAGTTTTCAAGCACAAAGACATCGCCGATTGCGAACGCATCCTCCAGGAAACGAAAGACTGGAACGGCCACAAGTTGCTCGTCACCGACGGCGTTTTTTCCATGGAGGGCGACATCGCGCCGCTTCCTGAGCTTTGCGACCTCGCCGACAAGTACAATTGTATGATGATGGTCGATGACGCGCATTCCTCCGGCGTCCTCGGACGCAACGGGCGCGGCACCGTCGACCAGCTCGGCTGCCACGGACGCGTGGACATTCAAGTCGGCACGCTCAGCAAGGCCATCGGCTCGATCGGAGGCTACGTTTGCGGCTCGCGTGACCTCATCAATTTCCTTTACCATCGCGGCCGCCCGTTCTTGTTCTCCACGTCCCATCCGCCCTCCGTCACGGCCACATGCCAGGCCGCGTTCGAGCTTCTCGATTCCGACGCGGGCGAAAAACTCATCAAGCGCCTCTGGAGCAACACGAAATTTTTCAAGCGGCGACTGAAGAAGCTCGGCTTCAAGACAGGCAAGAGCGAAACGCCCATTACGCCAATCATGGTCGGCGAGACGGATAAGGCCTTTGAATTCTCGCGCGAGCTTTTTCAAGAAGGCTTGCTGGCCATGGCCATCGGTTATCCGACGGTTCCGCAAGGCACCGCGCGGCTCCGCACAATTGTTACCGCCACACACAAACGCGCCGACCTCGAGCGCGCCGCTGAAATCCTGGAGCGCGTCGGTAAGAAACTCGGCGTGATCTGACGCAGAACTGAGATTCATTTTCCCCCGCGAGACCATCGCGGCATCATAGGTGTACAGGCCGCCCAGCCGTGTTCAGAGAACTCAGGGATGTCTGCCATGAGCAACGAAGATCGCAAAACGAAGTCGCTCCCCGAAGACGTTTCAAGTCCGCCTGCACGGCCCGACAAAGAGGAAAACCACGAATCCGATATCGTTGACGAGGCATCCAAAGAATCGTTTCCGGCCAGCGATTCGCCGGCGTGGACTGTAAAACGAAAAGGCAAGAAAAAATGAACGCCGCCTCGTATCCCGGAGCCTTCGTTGAAGCGCATCGGTCTTTCTGAAATTCACGAGCAGCCGTGGTTCCCCAAGTTTCTTCGGGATGATGTCACCGACGGACTGCAGTTCACCCTGAATTTTGGAAGAGTCTATCAGCCCGCCGCCACATGTCTTCGTAAAGCCCTCAAAGCTGAAGGAACGGATCGCCTGGTCGATCTGTGCTCGGGAGCTGGAGGCCCGTGGTCCTGGCTATATCGCCTTGTTGAGAATGAGGACATCGGCAGGGTGGAAGTTTGCCTGACGGATAAGTATCCGAACATAGCCTCATTCGAACGGCTGCGCGAAGCGTCCGGCGGAAGGATCAGTTATTGCGCTGAACCTGTCGATGCAGCGAAAATCCCGGCGCAACTTCGCGGATTCCGGACATTGTTCACTTCATTCCACCATTTTTCTCCGGTTGAAGCTGCGGCAGTCATTCAAAATGCCGTGGACACGCGCCAGGGCATCGCCATCTTCGAGGCGCCCAGGCGAAAAACGCTGAGCATTTTAATGGTTGTCCTCATGCCCTTGTCGGCTCTGTTGATGGGGCCATTCATTCGGCCCTTCCGGCTGTCACGCATGATTTGGACGTACTTGCTACCGGTGATTCCTTTTGTCCTTTGGTTTGACGGAATTCTTTCGTGCTTGCGCGCGTATTCTCTCGCGGAACTCTCGGAATTGATTCGCGCCTTGAAGCCAAACGACTATAAATGGGAGATTGGTGAGCGAATGGGGTTGCTTGCGCCCATCACATATGTGCTCGGGTACGCAGAGCACCGCACGGACACTCTGGCTCTCGAATCGGCGGAGGCAGCCACGGTCCAGTCGGGCGCCTAGCAGAAAAAACGGCTACCCGTGTACATTCTTCCGCATTTGTTGCATTTTCACTCAGTCGTTTCGCTTTTCATCCGTCGAGGAAGTTCAGCAAGATACTGTAAATAAACCACTTCATCTTAGGAGAATGGATTGCTCCTATTGTTCTGGTATCCTAGGGCAGGGTGTGGCTGTCCCCGTTCGCGCTGCCCCAAGAGTTTTGCTAGGAGGCATGGATATGAACAAGCTTGGTTTTTCATTTCTACTTGTGGCGGCGATAGCATCAGCAGTCGCAGCACAGTCCGCAAACCAGCAGTATCGCTCGAATGGTCAACAGCAGGCGCAATCACAACAGATGAAAACTGCTCAACCAAATGATAAGCAGAGCGGCGCGCAGGGCGCGGCGTCCGCGTCGGCTTCCGGCTCGGCAAACGCGTCGGCAAACGCCGGAGGGACGTCGGCGGGCCTCTCTTCAGGAACGACAATCAATACCGAATTGCAAACCACCCTTGATGCGCGCAAATGCCATCCGGGTCAGCGCGTTGTGGCGAAAACCACGCAGGACGTCAAACAGGACGGCCACGTGGTCCTGCGGAAGGGAACACAACTGATTGGCCATGTCACCGAAGCGCAGGCCCGAACCAAGGCAAACGCCGAGTCTTCCGTCGGCATCGTCTTCGATCAAGCCATTACGAAGAAAGGCGAGGAAGTTCCATTCCACGCCACGATTCAAGCGCTGGCCGCTGCGCAGTCCATGTCGGCCGCTTCACTTGATAACGGCATGATGGAACCTTCGGGGCCTCCGATGGGCTCCGGCGGTGGCGCGATGGGCGGCGGCATGGCAGGCGGCGCCGGATCGGCAGTGGGATCAGCCGCAGGCGCCACGCGCGGCATGGCCGGAAACTTACCTCAAACGGCCAATGGCGCAGTTGGCGCAACTTCAGCCACTGCTGCTTCGGCGGGAGGCAATCTCCGCGGCTTGAACGCAGCTGGTCAGTTGACTTCGGCCAGCAGCGGCGTCATTGGCATGAATGACATGAACCTCACGTCCGCAGTCGCCAATTCCACGCAAGGCTCCGTTGTCACGTCCGCAAAGCGCAACGTGCATCTGTCCAGCGGCACGCAGATGCTCTTGCGAGTAAACGGCAACTAGCCGTCTTTGGGGCCGGGCGAAGCTGCCGCTTTGCACGGCCTCTTTTTTTGTTGCGTGCCGCTCAGAGCGCGTTTGTTGACTCTTTATCTATCGCTGGCGTACTTCGGTACTGCGGAAAAGCACCATATCCCGCCACAATTGAGACTATTACCCCTGCTCGCTCTCTCCGAGCAGGAAAAGGGATGGGATAATCCATGGGGAAACCACGAGGCTTGCGAATTCTCCCGTTGTCGCTGTGCATTCTAATTTGGACGGCAGGCTGCAGCCATGCGGTCTTCCAAACAAACGGCGGAGGCGGGGGCAACAAAACGGCCCCGATGTTTCTGACGTTCCACGACACACCAGCCGCCGGCATTACTGTTACGTCGTTCCAAGTCACGGTCACAGGCGCCGTGCTGCAACCGGGCAACGTGTCACTCTTGTCGGCGCCGCAGACGATCGAGTTGACTCAACTTCAGACCAACTCCGCTTTCCTCTCGACCACCAGCGTCCCGGTTGCAACGTACACGAGCTTAACGATTACTTATGCGAGCCCGCAGTACACATTTTTGAATGAAAGTGGAGTACAGGTCACAGCGGGCGGCCAGTCGTGCGCCGCGGGAGCTTCCTGCGTTGTTGCCAGTCCGACAGCTTCGCCGCTGACGCTCACGCTGTCCAGTCCCTCTTTTCCCGCGGTCGTCGTCGGCGCGACTAATCAGACATTACTCGAAGTCGACGTCAACTTGAACAACATCATCCAATCAGACTTCTCCCTCAATTTCGGCGCGAGCGCTTCCGGAGGATCTGGAGCTGTCACGGTAACTCAATTCACCGGAACAGCGGGGACCACTGCGATCGGCAATTTCAACGTCACAGGTGAAGTTGCCTCGGTCTCGACAAGTCCTGCAAATCAATTCACGCTCACCACTCCCAACGGAAAAACACTCACGATTCTGGCCGGTTCAACAACATTTGAGTTTGCCCGTGCCAATTGCTCGGCTAACAATTTTACCTGCCTCGCTGCCGGCCAGATCGTTGACGCGAATGTCGATCTCTTCAGCAACGGCTCGCTCAGCGCCACGGAAGTCGATTTCGACGACGCCTCCGGCACGCAGCAGGTCAGCGGCACCATCGTCACCGAGAACAACTCTCCACCTACCAGTTTCCAAATGATCGTTCACAACACCATTCCGCCAGTCGCCAGCCTTCCTCCCGGCACTCCAGTCACCGTCTCTATCGGAGCTGGCGCTTCCTTTGTCATTAACAACGGCTCATTCGTCTTGCCGACGGGCGTCAATTTCGCATCCACCTCCGACGTCATCGTCGGCCAGGAAGTGGAAGCGCGCGTAGCGTCGGGCACCAGCATTTCGAGCGGCGCTTTCACAACGGATCGTCTCGCGCTGGAGCAAACACAGCTCCAATCCAAGGTAACTTCGCTGAATGCGACGGCTCAGCCTCCCCAGCCGTCGTTTGCCTTGAATCCATTGCCACCGCTGTTTGTAAGTCCGGTCTCGCAGATTTTTGTTCTTACCGTTACGCAGGGGGCTACCGGGAACACGCAATTTCAAGCCCTCACGCCGAACGATATCACTGGTCTCACTGACCTGCAGCCCGTGACCGTCAGTGGATTCCTCTTCAACACCACTGGCACCGTTGGGTCTCCAACAATTGTCGCCACCACAGTCCGCGGCGAAGTGCCGGGCACGTAGCGCGACTTGACCGACACGCAAAAAAGGCCGGGATTCTCGTCCCGGCCTTTTCATTTCATTCGCAAAATCCCAAGATATCTACACTGCCACTGCCGGTGCGGCTATCGCCGATGTGTGCCGGAGATGCCGGTATGTCGCAATTGCAATGGCACCCATTCCCCACCAAAGCGCAACCAGCTTCACGATTGTGCCCGCATGATACGGCAACAGTTCCAGGCCGTGGAGAATCACCAGCCCCAGAGCCAATCGTCCGAGCAGTGCCCCTGTGCCTTCACCCTTGCCCAGCAAAGCGTCGCCAATCCACGTACTGACGAAAGCCTGCGACGCGTAAAGCGCAATCGCATAAATCAGAATTGTCGCGATTCCCACACCCAGCCCCACCATCGTGATGCATACGATTATGGCAACAATCGGCGTCGCGATCATTGCGACCACTCCCAACCCCAGTGCCGGCAAAAATCTCCGGCTGGCCCGCATTCCCTCAGCAAAAAATCCCGGCAAAAGCAAAATCAGCGCGAGACCGAAAACAAAGGCAGCCCCCCACAGCAGCGCGCGATGCCACCAGTAGCGTCCGGAAGAATAATCCGGCCCTACTTTCAGCAGCGTGAATACCAACGGGCTCGCCAGCTTGGCCCCGGAATCCACGATTGCCGTGTTGCGTCCTGTGTACGTCGTTGATCCTGCCATTTCCGCTTGGGATCCTATATGCAGATGCGAACTGCGAAGCTTTGCATTGCCGCCCACTGAACCGCTAATTTCCAGCTCTGCGGTTCTCGCCATCAGGTCCCGGCCGATTCTGCCGTCTATTCGTCCCTCTGCGCCTTGGAAAGTGAAACTGCCCCCTACTTGTGCTTTCGGGTTTAATTCAATCTCTTCGCCTACTGCCAACACATTTTTCATCACTTTGCCGTTGATGACGAGCATCTGGCTCCAACCCCGAACGTTTCCGTCCACCTGTCCGTTGATCCGTGCTGTCTGGCAAAAAGTGAACACGTCACCCGTAACGTGGCCGTCCACTTCGACCTCTCGGCCCCAGGCGAATACGTCCCCGTTTACCGTCCCGTCGATGCGAATATAATCTCCGGCCACGAACAAATCCGTGTTCAGCGTTTGTCCTGCCGCCAGCGTGTAGCTCGGATTCCCGTGCTGGATCTCTCCCGCATGCGCCGCCGGAGCGGCCAGAAGCAAAAACGGAAGCACCAGTATCACAAGCGCGATGTTCGCGAGTACGACGCCGACCGCGACTCCGCCCCGCCAAAATCGCTTCAGCAGCGTCAGCACCAGCATCGAAAACGCCGCTACCGTGAAAAATTCCACAAAACTCAGCACGCTCGACCATCCCTTCCAGAATGCGCCGCTAAAAAAGAGCATCGTCATCAAATTTCCTCCGCCGAACCCTGCCTGATTGAGCTGCTGCTGAAATGGTTCCACGATTCCGTTCCACACCGTATAAATTCCCGCCGCGCCCATGGCCATCGCCGTCATCCATCCCCAAGACATGCCCGACTGCGTCGCAGGCGTGGCAAAGCGCGCCGGCACCGCATCCTTTTCCTGCAAACTTCCTTCCAGCCAGCGCGTTTCGTGTTCCAACGACGCCAGCAGCGCCCGGCACTCCGCGCATTCGCTCGTGTGCGCCAGTACTTCGGCCGCTTGGGCGCGTTCGAGTTGACCATCCAGATACAGAAGCGCCGCCATCTCATCGAAGTGTTTCATCGCTTACTCCCCGCTGCGGAAGCGCGCAACCCCGGCGCGCTTTGTTCCAGCGTCCGCCGCAATTGATGCCGCGCACGCAGCAACAGTACGCCCACAAACGGGCGCCGCACGCCCAGCGTCTCCGCAATTTCGTCGTAACTCATATCCGAGTAGTACCGCAGCGTCAAAGCCATTCGCGTCCTGTTTGGCAACTGTTCCAGCGCCTTCCGCACCTGCTCGCGCGAATGCTGTTCGAGCAATCGTTCGAGTTGCCCCGGGTCGGGATGTTCCAGCGGCATGCTCTCGACGTCGCCCGTTTCCAAATCCTGCCTCACGCGCCGCCGCCGCAATATATCCCAGCAATGGTTTGCCGCCACCCGGTAAAGCCATGCATTGAACGGCCGCGAAGAATCGTATTGTTCCAGCTTGCCGCGCAATTTGGCGAAGACCTCCGATGTGGCGTCCTCGGCGTCCTCTCGGGTGGGCATGGCCCGCCGGCAGAACCGAAAAATCGCGGGCGCGAACTGGCGATAAAGCTGCGCCCAGGCCTCGGAGTCTCCGTCCCGTGCCTGAGCGATGGCCCGCTCCAGCCCTGCGTCTTGTCCTCCGGGTTCCATCTCGGGCTGCATATATGTCTACGCACCACCGCCCCGCTAAGTTACACCAACAGTTCTCCGAGTCGTGTCAGAAACTCGAATTCGGCCGGATGCATTTTCTCTCGCGCCGCCTCAATCGTATAGAACGCCGCGCGGTCAACTTCCGGAAACTCCTGCCGCTTTCCTGATCGCGGCGGCCATTCCATGCTAAACGTGTTGCTCTTGATCGACGCGGGCTCGCAATCGCCTTCAAACGCCCATGCCGTCACCGTTTTCCCGCTCTTGTGCTTCACGCTGCCCAGCTCCAGGAATTTGCCCTCCGCTTTCAGCCCCGTTTCTTCCGTGAACTCTCGTTTCGCCGCGGAAAATAAATCCTCGTCCGGCTTCACTTCTCCCTTGGGAATAAACCACGCACCAACATCTTTCTTCGCCCAGAATGGCCCGCCCGGATGCACCAGCAGCACCTCAATCTTCCCGCCACGCACGCGATACATAATCAACCCCGCGCTGTTTTTCGGCATTCGTTCAGTGTAAGCCGTATCGCTCGCATTGCCTAAGCTGCGCTCTCGGCGAAGCGCGTCTCTTTGCTATAATTATGGTTTCGCTTCATCGGAATATTCCGTGCAGCGTGTTACCTTGTCTTTTTGCTTCCCGTTCAACATTCGGGCTGACGCATGACCGCCAAATCACGCAAAACACTTTTCCTCGTCGACGCCATGGGTTACATCTTCCGCGCCTACTACGCGCCCATGGGCGAGCGCTTCGAACACAAGGGCATACCCACTAAAGTCCCCTACATTTTCGCGACCATGATGCGCCGCCTCATTGAAGGCCAGAAGCCCGATTATCTCGGCGTGGTTTACGATACGCCGGAGCCCACCTTTCGCGACAAGCTCTTCGCCGAATACAAAGCGCAGCGCGCGCCGATGCCCGACGATCTTTTCATTCAAGTCCCATTCGTCCGCCGCTATTGCGAAGCCATGCGTCTCCCCATTCTCGAACTCGCGGGCTACGAAGCCGATGACGTCATTGCCTCGCTCGCGCGGCAGGGCGTCGAACGCGGCCTCGATATTTTCATCGTCACCGCGGACAAGGATTTCATGCAGCTCGTCAATGGCCGCGTGAAAATGCTCAATCCCTCCAAAGGCGATTTGATTATCGACGAGAAAAAAGTCGAGGAGTTGATGGGCGTGCCGCCGTCAAAAGTCGCCGATGTGATGGCTTTGATGGGCGACACGATCGACAACATTCCCGGCGCGCGCGATCCGAACGAGAAGCCCGCCCCCGGCGAACGCCGCAAACCCGGAATCGGTGACGTGGGCGCGCGCACGCTCATTCAACAATTCGGCAGCGCCGAAGAGGCGATTCGCCGCGCCGCTGAAGTCACGCGCGCAAGTTACCGCGAGGCGCTGCAAAATAACGCCAAATTCGTCACCCTCAGCAAAGAGCTCGCGACCATCCATGCCGCCGCGCCCGTCGAACTTGATCTCGATGCGCTGCGCCTGCAGGACCCAGATCTCGTCGCCCTCCGCGAACTTTATTCGGAACTCGCTTTCACTTCGCTCCTGAAAACTCTTCCCGCGCCAAAGAGCACGGAAAAAACCGACTACGCGAATTTTGCCTCCGCTCACGAGCTGCGCGAATTGCTCAACTCGCTCCCGGCCAAGGATGAAGTCGCCATCTGGCTCGCGCTCGACAACGAAGACACAGACAATCAAGGCTACGGCGCGGTCGTGCGCGCCATCGAAGTCTCGAATCGCCCCGGTTTTGCTCGCATATTAACTATCGATGCCGCGCTGGACTCCAAAAGTGGCGAAAAAGACGACGCCCTTCGCACGCTCGCCGACTGGTTCTCTGATGCGAGCCGCCCAAAAATCGTTCATGACCCAAAACTTTTCGAGCTTATCGGTCTCCGCGACGCCGACGCCAAACAGCGCTGCGTTGCCGGCATTCGTCACGCGACGATGCTTTACTCGTACCTCCTCCGCCCCACCACCGCGAATCATTCCTTCGCCGAAGCGGTTCTCCGCCATCTGAACATCACGCTCTCGGGCGCGCCCGGCGAACACGCCGATTTTCTCTTCCGCCTCGCACCGGTTCTGCACGCCGAAGTCGAAAAAGAAAATCTTCTCGATCTTTACAGCAAAATCGATCTCCCTCTCGCCGCCGTCCTCTCGCGCATGGAGCGCGCCGGCGTCTGCGTCGACCCCAAAGCTCTCAAAAAACTCTCCGTCGCGCTCGAAGCGGAAATTCGCGGCTACGAAAAACGCATCTACGAACTTGCCGGCTTCGAATTCAATGTCAATTCGCCGCAGCAGCTCGCCGAAGTCCTCTACGACAAGCTCAATTTAATGCTTCCGCGCCGCACCCGCGGCAAAGCGCGCTCCACCGCCGCCGAGGTCCTCACCGAACTGGCCGCGCTTCACGAGCTTCCAAAGCTCGTGATGGATTATCGCGAAGTCGCGAAACTCAATTCCACCTACGCCGACGCGCTCCACCAGCTCATTTCCCCGCACACGGGCCGCCTGCACACGCAAATCGATCAAACCGGCACAGCCACCGGCCGCCTCAGTTCCTCGAATCCCAATCTTCAGAACATTCCCATTCGCACCAAGCTCGGACGCGAAATTCGCGCCGCCTTCGTCGCCGAACCGGGCAACATTCTGCTCTCCGCCGATTATTCGCAAATCGAACTGCGCATCCTCGCGCATTTTTCCGAGGACCCTGTTCTTGTCGAAGCGTTTCGCCGCGCCGAGGACATTCACTCCCGCACCGCCCAGGAAGTTTTCGACGTCGCGCCCTTTGCCCAAACTCCCGAGCATCGCCGCGCCGCCAAAGTAATCAACTTTGGCATCATCTACGGCCTCTCCGCCTTCGGCCTCGCCCAGAATTTGCAGATTGACCAAAAAGAAGCCGCGAAATTCATCGCCGCCTATTTCGACCGCTACCGCGGCGTCAAGAAATATCTCGAACGCCAGGTCGCCGAAACGCGCAAAACCGGCGTTACGCGCACCATGTTCGGCCGCATCCGTCCTATTCCCGAAATCAATTCGCCGCAGCCCAACCTTCGCAATTTCGCCGAACGCACCGCGATGAATACGCCTCTTCAGGGAACCGCCGCTGATCTCATCAAACTCGCCATGATCGAAATTGACCGCCGCCTGATCGCCGAAAAATTCCGCACGCGCATGATCCTGCAAGTCCACGACGAGCTTCTTTTCGAGGGCCCCGCCGAAGAACTCGAAGGCCTCAAGCCCCTCGTCAAGCACGCCATGGAGCAAGTGCATCCGCTCATCGTCCCGCTCGTCGTCGACATCAAAGTCGGCCCCAACTGGCGCGATATGGAGCCGGTTCCTGTGCGATAATTCTTTGAGGATTCGAATCGGAGGGGATTACAAATGGCGCACCATCACTCGCCCGCGTTTCTCGCCATCGTCAACGACGCCAAAAAGCGCGTCAAGGAAGCCGATTTTCGCGACATCAAAAAGCGCCTCGACGCCGGCGAAAAAATGATCCTCGTCGACACGCGCGAGGACAACGAATGGTCCAAGGGCCACATTCCCGGCGCTGTCCATCTCGGCAAAGGCGTGATCGAGCGCGACGTCGAAACAACCATCCCCGACAAAAACGCCACGCTCGTTCTCTATTGCGGCGGCGGTTTCCGCTCCGCCCTCGCTGCCGACAATCTCCAAAAAATGGGCTACAAGAATGTCATCTCCATGGACGGCGGCTGGCGTGGCTGGACTGAATCCAATTTCCCGGTGACCAAGGATTAACCGAATCTCAGAATTTCAGTTTGTCCGGATCTAAGAAATGTTCGGCGGCATCTCTCTCATCATCGCGTCCTGCGTTTTGTTCGCACTGCTTTTGTTGCTGCTGTGGGTCCTCCACACCGGGACGAAATCCGCCCGCTCGCTGCCGCCGCGAAAAACGCGTCAGCGTCTTTCATTGGCCGGGTTGGCCTTCTGCAGCCTGTCAATCGCCAGTTTGTTGGCCCTCTGCCTCTCCTGGTTTTCTCCAGGCGTTTCTCAGCGCCTAGGTGACACCTCGGTCAGAATACTCTCCGGAGTCGGTTTCTGGTCCGCGATCATAGGTTTTATCGTCGGGGCTGTCGGGATTGGCCGGCGGCGCATAGCTGCGTCGGGTGTGTCACTTTTAGCTTTAGGATGCTGGCTTTTCCTATCGTTCTCAGCCGCCATGTCCACGTCAAGCACAGCCTTGGCGCGGCACCCGATCAAGTATTTAGTCCCGAGCGGGTATGTCGGGTGGATCACCATTTTGTATGGGGAGTCGGGGGCACCGCGTCTGCCTCTTCGCGGAGGTAATTTGATATGCAAAATTCCGAATGGCGCCTTGCTGCGTACGTCCGCGACCGTGGAGAGCGGCTGGGCTAAGGACGAGTTCTTCTACTATTCCGCAGACGGATCGCTACAACCGCTCAGGGAAACCACTTGGGGCGGCGGGGGTCAGGTCTGGGACGGATCGGTTTCTACCGTGATGTCGGACCACAGCAAACCACAACGATGGGAAGAGACTTACTTTATCGGCTCAGAGGACCAATTTCACCATGCGGGTCCGCAGCCCCTCCCTGGACCAACCGTGAAGTAATGTGGATGTGGGAAAATCTGGCTGGGGCGGTTGGATTCGAACCAACACCGTCTGCATTAACAGTGCAGCGTCCTACCAATTGGACCACGCCCCAAGTCTCCCGCACATTACCGCATACATTTTAGATGATGGGAAACGCGGACGCAGCAACTCGTTCGCCCGTTTGATTTTCAGGAGGACGCAAAACATTCAGGAAAAGGCGAGACCAACACACCCCCGCCGTTTAGAGGGTAGGTATCGTGGGAGTCGGCGGAGTGTGTGGGGGAAGGAAACCGGCCCAGCCCTCAATCCCCTAAAGGGATCCTCGGCTTGTCTTCCCCCGACGCTTCCTTCTTACGCACGCCGCAAGCCATTCTTAAATTACTCTATCCAAATAGCTTAAGAAATCCACAGCCACGTAAAAATCTCCACATCGCGTAATTTCTCCCCGCGCTCCGCGCAAATAGCCCCGGGAAATCGCGTCCCTACTCGTATCGCAGCGCCACCATCGGATCCACGCGCATCGCCCGCCGCGCGGGAATGTAGCACGCCGCCAGCGCCACGGCGACCAGCAGGAGCACCACCGCGCCGAAAGTCACCGGGTCCGTTGCGCTGACTTGATAGAGCAGACTGGCCATCAATCGCGTCAGAGCCAGCGCCGCGATAATGCCAATCCCAACGCCCGCCAGCGCCAGACGCGTTCCTTGCACGAGCACAAGGCGCAGCACGTCCGATTGCTGCGCCCCAAGCGCCATGCGAATCCCAATTTCATGCGTGCGCTGCGAAACAGAGTAGGCCATCACCCCATAGATTCCGATGCACGCCAGCACCAGCGCCAGCGCCGCAAACGCCGCAAGCAGCACCATCGTAAAGCGCGAATCCGCCACGGACTTCGCCACCAACTGCTCCATGCTGTTCACTTCGGCGATGGGCTGATCCTTATCAAGATCGCGAACGGCGGCGCGAATCGACGGCATCAGCGCCAGCGGCTCGCCCGCGGTGCGCACCACAATGGCCATCGCCGAATATGGCAGTTCCGGAAAAGGCCAGTACGCGACCGGTTGCACGTTTTCGTTAAGACCATCTTCACGAACATCTCCCACCACTCCCACGATTTCGCACGGAACGTTCGTATCTTTCATGTCAATGATTAGGCGCTGGCCCAGCGGGTTCGCGCCGTGGAAATACTTGTTCACAAGGAGCTGATTCACGATTACCACGTGCGTCTCTGCCCTGAATTCCCGCTCGGTAAACAGTCGCCCGCTCCGCAGCGGTATACCCATGGTGCGAAAATAATTCGGCTCGACCACGCGCACGTCGGTGCCGTGCTGCTGGGAGACCGGCACGGGCGGTTCCCCGACGATCACAAAGCCCGTCGCCGAACCCACGCCACCGAAGGGCGGCGCGCTGTCCGCGCTGGCCTCACTGACGCCCGGAAGTTGCCGAATCCTGCCAAGCAAACCGTTAAAAAACGCGCCGCGCGATATTGCGGTGGCATATTTTGAGTCGGGCAGCGCCACGCGAAAGGTCAACAAATGCGCCACGCGGAATCCCGGGTTCACCGCCATCAAGCGGTAAAAACTCTGGGTCAGCAGCGCGGAACCAGTGAGCAACACCAACGCCATGCCGATTTCCATCACGACCAAAGCGCTGCGCGCGGCATTTCCTCTGCGCCCCGCGGATGAATTGCGCCCTCCCTCCGGCAAGGCCGTGGCAATCGCGCCATGCGACGAAATGAGCGACGGCAAGCATCCCGCGGCCAGACCCGCAAGCACGGTAACGCCCGCTGCAAACGCCAGCACGCGCCAATCGATGCCAATTGCGCCCGCGTCGGGAAGATTCGTCGAGCCCGCATGCACCAACGCCCTCGTGGCCCACATGGCCGCTACTGCGCCAAGCGTTCCACCGATTACCCCGAGGAGAATGCTCTCGGTCAGCAATTGACGCGCAATCCGCCGGCGTCCCGCGCCGAGCGCCACGCGAATCGCGATTTCGCGCCGGCGTCCGGCCGCGCGCGCCAGCAGCAAACTCGACAAGTTCGCGCAGGCGATCAGTAACACCAATCCCACGGCTCCCAACAGAATCAGCAGCGCCGGCCGCAGCGCGCCCGAAAGCTGATCGCGCAGCGATACCACGTTCGCGTCCCAGCCTTTGTCATAATCCGGATGCTGCGCCGCAAGGCCCGCGGCCACCACGCTCATTTGCGACTGCGCCTGCGGCAACGTAACGCCCGGCTTCAATCGCGCCACGACGCGCAGGTAGCGCCCGGTCTTGCTGCGGTCGTGTGCCGCCGGCGGGAACACAAGTGGCATCCACAATTGCGGACGGCGATGCGTAAACGAAAAATCCTTGATGTACCAGTCAAAATCCGGCCCTGTGACTCCGATAACTGTCTCCGCCTTGCCATTCAGCTCAATTTTCTTATCGACAATATCCGCGTCGCCGCCAAACTTGCTCTTCCACATCCCGTAGCTCAGCACCGCAACATCGCTTTTGCCCGCCTGGTCGGCGTCGTCCGCGAATGCGCGCCCAAGTATCGGCTTCACGCCCAGCACTGAAAAGAAATTCGGCGAAGTCTGCTCGACGGAAACCTGCTCAGGCTCGCCCGCGCCTGTAAGATTGAGCGGCTGGTCTACAAACGCCGCCATCCCGCTGAAAACGCGGTTCTGCGCCTGCCAATCGAAAAAGTCCGGCGGCGAAACCACGTTGCGCCACAAGTCGTGCGCCGGCAGCCGCCCCCACACGATGACCAGCGCGGAAGAATTCGTGTAACGCAAAGGCTTCAGCAACAGCGCATCGACCACTGAAAAAATCGCCGTGTTCGCGCCGATGCCCAGCGCCAGCGTCAGCACCGCAACAATCGTGAACCCCGGATTCTTGCGCAGCATCCGCAATCCGTAGTGCACGTCCTGCCACAGCGTTTCGAGCCATCCGATGCTGTTCATCTCGTAAATCTCCTCGCGAATCCGTCTCGTATTCCCGAGTTTCACGTGCGCCAGGCGATGCGCCTCTTCCGCCGACAGCCCGCGCGCTATGTTTTCCTCCGTCTCTGCCTGCAGATAAGCCTCGAGCTCCCGCGCCCTCTCCTCGTCCCATTTTCGCCGCCGCAAAAATCGCCGCCAGCTCATCGCGCTGCCTCACTACACATCGACTACTACTCCGCCGCCGGACCCGCAGCGCGCCCCAGCACCAAATTGACCGCGCGCACCAGTTCTTCCCACCGGCCCGTCTGGGCGACCAAATGCTTCCGCCCCGCGGGCGTCAGCCGGTAGTACCGCGCCTTCCGATTATTTTCGGACGTGCCCCAGAACGACGCAATCCAGCCGCGGTCCTCCAGCCGGTGCAACGCCGGATAGAGCGATCCGTGCTCCACTTGCAGCACTTCTTCCGAGCGGTGCTCGATCGCGTGCGCGATAGTGTGTCCGTGCGCCGTCCCCAGCGCCAGTGTTTGCAGAATCAGCAGGTCCAGCGTGCCTTGCAGTACTTCCCCTTGCAGTGCTGCCGCTCCTCGTTTTGGCATGTCGATGGTTATACTCCCATAGATAATCTACCAAAAGAGGATTTTCGTTCGCTCGCGACGCACCTATGTCCCTGGAAAAGGCCTCCACGCTTGGATTCATTCTCAGAAGACAATTTATCGAGCGGCAGTCGGTGTTCCCGCCAGCGCAACCCACTTGTGGATCCATTTGAATTTTCTTGATCGTGAAACAAGGAGTCAAAATTCAAACTGACCCGTTCCCAACCACCTTGACCCCTTCACTCCGCTCCTGCTATGTTTATATGTTACCTTGGGCGAATTCTCCGCGCTGTGCGGCGGCCGCGCCTGTAGGAACCCTCTTCCACATGGGACTCAAACAAATCGTCATTCGCGGCGCGCGCCAGCACAATCTTAAGAACATCAATCTCGAAATCCCGCGCAACTCGCTGACCGTCGTCACGGGACTTTCCGGCTCCGGCAAATCCTCGCTCGCTTTCGACACGCTCTATGCCGAGGGCCAGCGCCGCTACGTCGAATCGCTTTCCGCCTACGCGCGCCAGTTCCTCGACCAGATGGAACGCCCCGAAGTCGATTCCATCGAAGGCCTTTCGCCCTCCATCGCCATCGAGCAGAAAACTACCACGCGCTCTCCGCGCTCGACGGTCGGCACCATCACGGAGATTTACGATTATCTGCGCGTGATTTACAGTTCCATCGGCACGCCGCATTGCCCCAATTGCGGCAAGCCCATCGCGCGACAATCCACCGAGCAAATCGTCCAATCCGTCCTCGCGCTGCGCCCCGACGAGCGCATCATGGTCCTCGCGCCTGTTGTTCGCGGACGCAAAGGCGAATACAAAAAGGAATTCGAGAAATTTGCCCGCGCCGGATTCCTGCGTGCGCGCGTCGATGGCGATCTTGTCAATCTCGACGAGCCTCCCGCGCTCGACCGCCGCCGCAATCACACCATCGAAATCGTCATCGACCGGCTGCTGATCAAAGAAGGCATCGCCAAGCGCCTCGAGCAATCCATCGAGACGGCCACCAAACTCACCGACGGCCTCGTCACCATCGCCATCGTCGGCGGCGAAGAGCAGATGTACTCCGAAAAGCTCGCCTGCGCCGACTGCGGCGTTTCGATTCCGGCGCTCGAACCGCGCTCCTTCAGCTTCAATTCGCCTTATGGAGCCTGCCCCGAATGCCACGGTCTCGGCTCGAAATACAATTTCGATCCCGGAAAAATTATCGTTGATTGGTCCAAGCCGCTTTTCGAAGGCGGACTCGGCCCGGGCGGAAGCTCCGCGCATCTTCAGCGCACGCTCAAACTCGCCGCCCTCGCGCACGGTTTTGATCTCGGCACGCCATTCGAGAAACTCGCGCGCCGCGTCCAGAATTTAATTCTCTACGGCAATCCCGCGAACGGCCGCCCCACGAAGGGCCTGAATTTCAAGGGCGTCATCGACCATCTCGAACGCAATCTCGAAGAGACCGCTTCCGACGAATACCGCGAATGGCTCGCGCAATACATGTCGCCAACGCCCTGCGCCGCGTGCGCGCAAAAGCGTCTGCGCCCTGAAAGCCTCGCTGTAAAAATCGGCAACTACTCCATCGCCGATTTCACTTCTCTCTCGCTCGCCGAAGCGCGCAAGGCCATCGACAAAATTCTCCCCGGTCTCACGCCGCGCCAGCACACGATTGCCGATCGCCCGTTGGGCGAAGTCGCCGAGCGCCTCGATTTTCTTCTCGCCGTCGGCCTGTGTTACCTCACGCTCGACCGTTCCGCCGCCACTCTCTCCGGCGGCGAAGCCCAGCGCATTCGCCTCGCCACGCAAATCGGCTCGCGCCTTCGCGGCGTGCTTTATGTCCTCGACGAGCCTTCCATTGGCCTGCACGCGCGCGACAACGGCCGCCTGCTCGGCACGCTCGAAACTTTGCGCGACCTCGGCAACACCGTCCTCGTCGTCGAACACGACGAAGAAACAATTCGCCGCGCCAATTACGTCATCGATCTCGGCCCGGGCGCCGGAAAAGTCGGAGGCCATCTCGTCGCCTCGGGCGCGCCGTCTGAAATCGCTGCAAATCCTGATTCGCTCACGGGACGCTATCTCTCCGGCGAATTGAAAATTCCCGTGCCCGAAAATCGCCGCAAGCCCAACGGCAAATCTCTGAAAATTCTCGGCGCGCACGCCAACAACTTAAAAAATATCGACATCGAATTCCCGCTCGGCCTCCTCACCGTCATCACCGGAGTCTCCGGTTCGGGCAAGTCCACGCTCGTCAATGACATTTTGTATCGCGCCCTCGCGCAAAAACTTTACCGCTCCACGGAGACCCCCGGCGCGCATCGCGCCATTCTCGGCCTCGAGCATCTCGACAAAGTCATCGAAATCGACCAGGCGCCCATCGGCCGCACGCCGCGCTCAAATCCCGCCACGTACACGGGAGTCTTCACGCCCATTCGCGAGCTTTTCGCCATGCTCCCCGAATCGCGTGAACGCGGCTATCGCCCGGGCCGTTTCAGTTTCAACGTGAAGGGCGGGCGCTGCGAAGCCTGCCAGGGAGACGGCCTACGCCGCATCGAAATGAATTTCCTGCCGGATGTTTATGTAATGTGCGAAGTTTGCCGCGGCCATCGTTACAACGCGGAAACACTTTCCGTGCGCTACAAAGACTATTCCGTTTCCGATTTGCTCGAAATGCCCATCGAAGACGCGCTGCCTATCCTCGAAAATATTCCGCAGATCAAGCAGAAGCTCGGCACCATGGTCGACGTCGGCTTGGGCTACGTGCAGCTCGGCCAGTCCGCCACCACTCTTTCCGGCGGCGAAGCCCAGCGCACCAAGCTCGCGCGCGAACTCTCCCGCCGCCAGACCGGCCGGACGCTTTACATTCTCGACGAGCCCACCACCGGCCTGCATTTCGACGACGTGAAAAAACTTCTCGGCGTTCTCAATCGCCTCGTCGATTTGGGCAACACCGTCATCATCATCGAGCACAATCTCGACGTCATCAAGCAAGCCGACTGGCTCATCGATCTCGGCCCCGAAGGCGGCGAAGACGGTGGCCGCATCGTCGCTCAAGGCACTCCCGAGCAAGTCGCCCGCAACAAGAAATCCTACACCGGCGCCGCCCTCGCCCCCTCGCTCGGCCTCGCCAACTCCAACGGCAACAGCCACGCCGCCGCAAAATAAACGGGGAATACCCGCAGAAACGAAAATGACTTGAAAGTGAGATGGAACAGATATATGGATTCAATTCTATGTTCAGAACATTGTTCGCTATCGCTATCGCCACGGACGTGGCTTACTTTGCTTGGTTCGTTTACGGCGCCGTCAAGCACGACTGGAGGTATACAACAGTCCAGTCCTGCCAAATGTACGTTGAGGTGGCTAAAAGCATCATCGTCGGCGCGGGAATCATAACTTCGGTGTTAGCAGGTGCGCTCGAAGCAACGTCTTCGATTCCCCGCTATCTCACTGGCCGAACTATCCTGTGCCTCGCGATTGCGATAGCGTTTTCGTTCCTGGCCATAATGCTCCTAACCAGGGCAACAGAAGCTGCCATCGCAAGGTGCATCGACGCCCAACGAAAGCAAGGAAAAGTGCTGAATACGTTGGAGGGGAAGCTGACTTGGACCGAGTTCACATTGGAAATGATTTGCGGCTTCATTGCTCTAGGATCGTTTCTAATTGGAATCTTATATCTAGGCAGAATAGGATTCGTGCTCGGGCAGCGCTAGTAGCACCCAGTGGGATGTGGGTCCACGAAAGAGGTAGAACGGCTTAGCCTTGTGTAGCGGCCGCCTTCAGGCGGGCAAGCGCTTTTTCCTGCCTGGCAAATCCGGAGGCTGTCAAACAATTGTCGTGACGCGCTAAGTGGCACAGGCTTCAGTCTGTGTGTCTCTGCGGCCCTTGCACACCATCGCCGACTACATTAGAGTCAAAGCGTCTCATCGAAAGCAAATCACGTAACAAAATGGTGGTCTAAATCTTGCCGCGCAAATCCACAAGCCTCTACAAAACTCGCCCGCTCAGCCTCGACCGCCTCCGCACCTGCCCGCTCGCCTCGCGCCCCAGCAAAGTCCACATCGGCCAGTTCGCAAAAGCGCATCGCCAGGGGGGCCTTCGTAGAATTTCTGCTCAATACGCGTTATTTCCGAGGCTCGAATTTCGCTTTTCGGTTCATTCACGCGGCATCGCCTTTCGCGCGCACTCCTCGCCAGGCAATCCATTCATCGACTCTGCCGAGGGCCTTACGCAACTTTCCCGCGTCTTCTCCAAATCCGATGCGCAAATACCCCGGCATAGCGAACTGCTCGCCCGGAACAAGCAATACGCCTTTCTTCGCCCGCAACTCTTCCGCGATTTCCGCCGAATTCCATTTCATGCGCAAGCCAATCCATGCAATCGCGCCCGCTCGAGGTGGCACGTGGGTGAACAAATCCTGGTGCTTGCAAAGCCATTCGCTGATCACGGGATAATTCTCGCGCAAAATCCGGCGCGTACGTTCGAGTAGCTTCGCATGCCGTTCGGGCTGGAGCGCGAGCGACGCGATACGATCCGTGAGCATCGAGGGGCCAATGCTTGTGTAGTCGTGATAGCCCCACAGGTCCTCGGCCATCTCGGCGGGTCCTGCCAGCCATCCCGTGCGCAGGCCTGGCAATCCATATGCCTTCGAGAGGCCCGCGGTGCAAAGGACGCGCTCGTGACGGCCATAAAAACTCGGCGTCGTCTGACCGTTGAACTCCGCGCCGCGATAGACCTCATCCGCCAAAATCCATGCGCCCACTTTGCTGGCCGCGGCGCAAATCGCGTCCATGGCGTGTTCGCTGAGCACGGCACCCGTAGGATTGCTCGGATTACAAACGGCAATCAGCTTCGTCTTTGGCGATACGAGTCGTTTCAACTCGTCGAGATCGGGCGCCCATTGCAATTCCTTGCGCAGCCACCACGGCTTCACCTCTGCGCCAAATCCCCTCGCCAGCCCGGCGACTTGCATATAGTTTGGCTGCATGAGGATCACTTCGTCACCGCGCTCGATCAGTCCCCACGTGACTAGATAATTCGCTTCCGCGCCGCCGCACGTCAGCAGAACGTTTTCTGCCTTCGCCGCGGGATAGAGCGCCGCGATTCGCCCACGCAATTCCTCGCTACCATTCGTCTGCGGATACCCGAGGCGGGCATCCAGGACGCGCTCCAAATCCGCACCGTCACCCACGAGTTCCCGGACGCTTAACGGCTCCACGCCGCTCTCCGCGATATTCAAGTCAACATGGTTTTCCCACACCGATTGCCATCGCTCCAGCTCGAACGCCTCTATCTTCATCCTTCACCTCGACCAGGGAACCACGCCAGACTATTCCGTGTCGCTACAAGCGTCAACCCATGTAAATTGCTGCAGTCGACGCATCCAGGCTTTATTCACTCCGGAATCGAACTTTGTAGTTAGACGGCTCGTCAGAGCATCATTCAGCATTCCCCGTTGCCTCCGCGCGCCTGGTGGAGCAAAATGGCGCGCGTTCGGGGGAACGGCTGCTCAGCGTCAACACGCTGTTGCGCACTTTCTTTTAGCATATTCGCGAAAGGACACAATCAATGACGAGATTCGCACCGGCAGCAATATTCTGCTGTTTTGTCTGCATACTCGCTCCTCCGCTGCGCGCGCAAACCACTTCGGCCTCGCTGGCCCCCGGCGTGCGCGAATTCGTGAAAGTAAGTGCGCCAGTTATCGCGCTCACGCACGTCCGCGTGATCGACGGCACAGGCTCGCCAGCGCGCAACGACCAAACAATCATCATCTCCGGCGATAAAATTCAATCTATCGGCGCCTCTTCAAGTGCCTCCGTCCCGGCGGGCGCTCAGGTCCTTGATCTCTCCAACAAAACCGTTCTCCCCGGCCTGGTCGGCATGCACGAACATATGTTTTACCCTTCTGGGGGACGCACAGCGGTCGCCATCTACAACGAAATGGGCTTCAGCTTTCCGCGCCTGTATCTCGCCAATGGAGTGACGTCGCTGCGCACCACCGGCAGCATTGAGCCTTACACTGACCTCGAATTAAGGGAATTGATCGACGCGGGAAAGCTCGCTGGACCAGAAATCCACGTCACGGGGCCATACCTCGAGGGCGCCGGTTCGTTCACTCCGCAAATGCACGAACTGACCGGCGCGGACGATGCGCGCAAAACCGTCGATTACTGGGCCGACGAAGGCGTCACGTCATTCAAAGCCTACATGCACATCACGCGAGCTGAACTGGGCGCCGCCGTCCAAGAGGCGCACAAGCGCGGCATCAAAGTGACCGGGCACTTGTGCTCCGTGGGTTTCAAAGAAGCCGCCGCACTCGGCATCGACGATCTTGAGCACGGACTCATGGTTGACACGGAATTCGACCCCGGCAAAACGCCGGACGTTTGCCCTTCGCAGCAGCTCACGGCAAAAACGCTGGCGGGAATCGATGTTGAGAGCGCGCCCGTGCAAAGCACCATACGCGACCTCGTGGCGCACCACGTTGCCGTCACGTCCACCATAGTCATTTTCGAAACGTTCGCTCCCAATCAGCCGCCGCTCGAACCCCGCGTCATCGACGCCATGCTTCCCGAAGCGGCCATCGACTATCTCGCGACGCGCTCCATCATTTCCGAAAATGCAAATTCACCCTGGCCCGTACTTCTAAGGAAAGAAATGCAGTTCGAGCGCGATTTCGTAAGAGCGGGCGGCGTTCTCCTCGCCGGCGAAGATCCAACCGGCTACGGCGGCGATCTTGCGGGTTTTGGCGATCAGCGCGAATTGGAGTTATTGGTGCAAGCAGGCTTTACTCCCGCCGAAGCCATTCACATTTACACCGAAAACGGCGCGCGATTTCTCGGCGAAGAGGCTCGCATCGGAACCCTGGCCGCCGGCAAGCAGGCGGACATCATTGTGGTCGCCGGCGACCCATCCACAAAAATCAGCGACATCGAAAAAACGGAACTCGTTTTCAAGGATGGCATCGCCTACGATTCCGCAAAACTAATCGAATCGGTCCGGGGCTCGGTGGGACTCCACTGAATCTCCCGCGTCATTCGCACCACAGCCTTTGGGAATCTCACATCGAAATCGCAAAAGTCATTTCGAAGAAAAGAGGAGTTCCATGCCAAGCTCACAACCCTTACCTTGCAGGTCTGTTAGTGCATTTCATCGAGTCCTGGTTTCGCTTGCCACATTTCTGTTCTTCTGCGGCGCTGTCGCCGCACAGGCTCCTGCACAAACGCAAGAACTCTCTTCTGAAGCAGCGTCGCAGAATTCTTCACACATCTCTTCCTCGAAGGACTACAACCAAGGCCGATTGCTTTTCGGTAAGAATTTCCTGCGCGGCTACGGCGACTTCGAACTCGCCCCGCCGCACAATGAGCCGGATCTTGGCCGCTGCAATCAGCCGCAGCCAACCTGTAGCGCGTTCGCGCGTTACATCATGGGCGGCTACATCGAATTTCAGCCGTTTGCCCGCACGCCACTGAAACACGCGTATTTTTTCTTCCAGCCGAATTTCTTCTTCGGCAACAACATTCCTCAGGTGAACTATACCTATTCGATGGCTCCCCTGGCGTGGGAACGCACCATGGGCCTCGCCATTCAACTGCCCAGGCACTTCGAATTTCGCGTCACCAATCACGGAGTCACTTCATTTAGTCCGTTCGACAAGAGCTTGGGAGCTTTCGACTCAGGTCCAAACAAAGAACCCCTCGGTATTTACAACACCATCGGCATACGCTGGTATTTCGGCGGTTTTGACCACTCGGCAACAGCGTGGTGAAACGCGGAGGCAATAGGTACTGAAAAAAGTTCTGACAGAGAACAGCGCGTAAACTCGACCGACTTGAAGGTCACAGAAAATATGTCCTGAATGCCTTACGTTTTCCCGGTCCCGAACGCCAACGCCAATAGCGTCTTCTGTTCCAACTCATGCGCCTTCGCCGAGCCAGTCGCTGGACTGGCGCTCGCCGAGCGCCTCACGGAACGTAGTGCGTGCCCGCGCAGCACGCGCTTCAGTCGCGGCATCACAAAATTTAAAGCGCCCATATTCGCCGGCTCTTCCTGCACCCACACAAAATCCTGCGCCGACGAATATGCAGCCAGAATTCCTTCCAATTCCTTCTCCGGGAACGGATACATTTGCTCGACAGACACGATCGCCGTCGACGTATTGCTCCGCCGTTTTCGTTCTGCGGCCAACTCGTGCCCGACCTTCCCCGTGCAGAACAGCACGCGCTCCGGTTGTTGCACTTCCGCGTCCGGCAGCACGGTCTGGAATCGCGGCCGCGAAAAATCCGCAATCGGCGACGCCGCTGCCGGATTGCGCAACATGCTCTTCGGGGTGAACACGACGAGCGGCTTGCGCCATCGTCGCAGCGCCTGGCGCCTCAACAGATGAAAATACTGCGCGGCATTCGACGGCTGGCAGACCTGCATGTTGTCGCGCGCTGCCAATTGCAAATATCGCTCGATGCGTCCGCTTGAATGCTCCGGCCCTTGTCCTTCATAACCGTGAGGCAGCAACAGCACGAGCCCCGAAAGCAGCCTCCATTTGTCCTCGCCCGCGGCAATAAATTGATCGATGATCACCTGGGCGCCGTTCCCAAAATCTCCGAATTGCGCCTCCCACAGCACCAGCGCCTCAGGAAAATCGCGGCTGAACCCGTATTCGAACCCCATCGCTCCGGCTTCGGAAAGCGCTGTGTTGTACACTTCGAACCGCGCCTGTTCGGCCGACAGATTCGCCAAGGGGATGAATTCCGCCTCCGTTTGCGTATCGATCAGCGCCGCGTGCCGCTGATTGAATGTTCCGCGCTTGCTGTCTTCACCGCTCAACCGCACGGGAATGCCCTGCGTCAGCAACGAGCCGAGCGCCAGCGCCTCCGCCATGCCGTAATCCACCAGACTTTTCCCCTCACCCATGGCCGCACGTTGTTCCAGCAGCTTCTTTATTTTCGGATGAATCGCAAAATCATCCGGATAGCTTGTCAGTTTCGCTGTAATCTCTCGAAGTTTGTCCGACGATACTCCCGTGTCCACTTCGAATTCCGGTTTATACCGGCCGCCCTTGAAATTGTTCCAGTACGTCGGAAGCTGCCACATCTTCGGAATTTTTTCGAAGTTCACCGCACTCTTCTGCGCCGCTTCAAATTCCGCGCGGACTTCCTCGACAGTACTCGTTGGATCCGCGCCAGTTCTCTCTGCGTACAGTTTCCACATCGGCGGATGGGCGTGAATTTTTCGGTACCGCAACGGCTGCGTGACCGTGGGATCGTCGATTTCGCTGTGACCATAGCGGCGGTAACCGATCAGATCGATTACCACCGGGCTCTGAAACGCGTAGCGATACTCAACCGCGAGCCGCGCGATACGCACAACTGCGTCCGGATCTTCCGCGTTCACGTGGAAAATCGGAACGGGCAGCCGCTTCACGATGTCCGACGCGAATCTGGACGACTGGCACTCGCTCGGCACGGCGGTGAATCCAATTAAATTATTCACAACGATATGCACACTGCCGCCGACGGAAAACCCGTCAATCATCAAGAAATTCAACGTCTCGGCCCAGATCCCCTGCCCGGCAAACGCGGCATCGCCGTGCAACACTACAGCGAGTACTTTCGCGATCCCCTCTTCGCCACAGCGCGTCTGTTTCGCGCGCGTTCGCCCCAGCGCCACCGGATCCACCGCCTCCAGATGGCTTGGATTCGAAACCAGATGAATTCCAAGCGTCTGCCCGTTGCGCGTCGTGTACTCGCCCGTCGCGCCAATGTGATATTTCACATCGCCGCCGCCCAGCTCGCTGCGCGCGTCCACTTCCTCGAATCGCGCGAAAATATCCTCCGCCGGCCGTCCCACGATGTGAATCATCACGTTCAGCCGTCCGCGATGGCTCATCCCCAGAACAATTTCCTCGACACCGTTCTCCGCCGCTGTCTCCAGGGCCTCATCGAGCAGCGGAATCAGCGCGGTCAGCCCTTCGAGCGAGAATCTCTTGTTGCCGAGATACCGGCTCTGCACCACCTGTTCGAACAATTCCGCGCGCACCAGCCGCTCCAGAATTCGCGCATGATCGGTTTCCGGCGCGGGTGCTTCCAGCCGTTCCTGAATCCATCGCCGTCGCTCGGCGTCGAGAATGTGCATAAATTCGGCCCCGACCGTTCCGCAGTAAATCCGTCGCGCTTCATCGGCCGATTCCCCCGCAAGCTGCTCGAGCTCCGGCACGCGCTCCGGCTTGAAATCTCCCAACGGATCGAGGGTCGCTTCGAGATAGCCCCAGCGCCGAAACGCGTCAAACACAGCTTCGCGCTTCTCGCTTGAAGCGCCGTTTGCTTCAATCACCGCAGATTTGTTTTTCAATTCTGATTTCCTTGTATGGTTTCCGGAGTCCTATGCTTGTTCAATTCGCCCACGCTCCCAGCAACCGCCGCAGCAAAACGACCTGTCCAAGGTGGTACGCATTGTGATCCGCCAGCAGCAACGCCTCGCGCAAAATCGTTTGCCCGTCTCCGTGGGCGATCTGCGCGAAAAGATCCGTCTTCGGATTGCTGACCAGCTTTTTCATCGCGGCCAAATCGCGCTCAACCGCTTCGACGCTCTTCTCCCACGTTTCTGCATTTGGCGGCGCTTCGGACACCGGCCAGTAACCTTCCGGAAATTGCGGCGACACATGCTTCGAATTCCGCGAGAACTCCAGAATGTCCCATTGCGCAATTCGGAGATGCTCGAGCAACTGCCAAGCCGAATGCGGCGCGCCAGCCGGCTTCACGCCGCGCTGCGCTTCCGGCAACTCCGAAAAAGCATGCTGGAAATTCGCATGCGCCTCGCCGCCTCCGAGTAACTTCAGCAGGTGCTCTCGGAGCTCCTTGCCGTGCGCACCGCGCGCCGTCGTGGCACTGCCAACACGTTTGACTCTAGCGGTTGGTTTCGCATTCTTCTTTTTCTTCACGCGTTTCATCCGAATATTTTAGGATGCTGGACAACACACGTCAAACGCGGCTCATCAAACGCCCCACGACCTAAACTGTCGCCGAGCGTTCCTATTTTAGCACCCCGCTTGCGCATCGTGCCTGCCAGGCGGATAATCCTGCCAGCATGGGCTCACAAACACCGAATTTCGCTTTCAACCCTTGAATTCTGTTTTTGGCTTTCGAGTTTCGCCATTTTGGCACTTTCGAGGAGGTTTATATGTCCGCACAGTTCCCGGGGTCAGGATCGACTCGCCGTCAATTCGGAAAGTCGTTTGGCGCCATACTCGCCGCCGCCTATGTTTCACCGAAGCTAATTCAAGGCGTCGCTGGCGGCCGCCTGAAAGGCTTTTCGCGCGCTGATGCCATTCTGATTAACTCCAATGAGAATCCCTACGGCCCGTCGCCCCACGCTATCGCAGCCATCACAGGCTCGGAAGGCGTCGCCTGCCGCTATCCTAACGATCTCTATGCACGCGCCAAACAGTCCATCGCCACGCTTCACAAAGTTCAAACGGAGAATATCGCCCTCGGCTGCGGCTCAACCGAAATTCTGCGCGTTTGCGACGCTGCTTTCGTCGGCCCGGACAAAAACCTCATTGTCGCCGAGCCCACTTTCGAGGCCGTCACGTATTATGCGAACGCTTCGCGCGCAAAAACCGTTAAAGTTCCCCTCACGTCCGATTTTCGCCATGACTTGCCCGCCATGGCCTCGGCGTGCTCGAACAGCACAGGCCTCGTCTATGTTTGCAATCCGAATAATCCCACCGGCACCATCAACACGCGAGCCGAATTCGCCGATTTTCTTTCCAAAGTTCCCGCTTCCACGTACGTTCTCGTCGACGAAGCCTATTTCCATTTCGTCGAAGATCCGCGCTACTCGAGCGTCGTGGATATGATTCCGCAGCACCCAAATCTGATCGTCACGCGCACTTTCTCAAAAGTGTACGGGGTGGCGGGCATGCGACTGGGCTACGCCGTCGCACAGAAGGAAACAATCGAAGCAATGCGCCCAGAAGTACTTTTCGACAACGGCAACGCCGCCGTGCTCGCCGCTGCTGTCGCCAGCCTCGACGATCCGGAAATAGTCCCGGTAAACAAAAAACGCTTGAACGACACGCGCAAATGGGTGACCAGCGAAATCACGAAGGACGGCCATCGCGTGATTCCGTCGGAAGCGAATTTCTTCATGGTCGATATCGGCAGGGACGTCACGCCGGTGATTGCGGCCTTCCGCGAAAAGAAAATCATGGTGGGCAGGAAGTTCCCCTCGATGGGCACGTGCCTGCGGGTTTCCATTGGCAAACCCGAGGAGATGCGTGCATTCTTGGCGGCGTTTCGCCAAATCGTCCCCGCGGCGCAAAAATCCGCCGCGTAGGATGGCACCGGCTAAAAGAAAAAGCCTTCGCTGCGGCATCGCCGCAGCGAGGGGTAATCCGGGCCGCGCAACCTTAATTTGGCTCGTGAAGCAGCGCCTGAAGTAATCCTTAGACTTATCCTGCGGCTTGCGCTGCGTCGCTGCCGATCGTGCGCCGCTGCTGGAAGCACTCCCGGCAATACACCGGGCGCCCCTGCGTCGGCTTGAACGGCACCGTCGTCTCCTTGCCGCACTGGGAGCACATGGTCTTCGTTTCGACGCGCTGCGTTCCCGTCGAAGCTGACCCGCCGTTCCCTCCCTGCGCGCGAACCGACTTACACGCCTTGCAGCGCTTCGGCTCGTTCTTGAAGCCCTTATCGGCAAAAAACATCTGCTCGCCTGCGGTAAAGACAAATTCAGAGCCGCATTCGGCGCACTTCAAAACCTTATCGTGGAATTCCATGGGTTGCTCCCGGTCGTAGCTGGGACACGTTCGGGCACACCTCTCCCAGAATCAGATTACGCTGGAAATCGATGGGACTCCCTGCTTTCCCCGCCTCAAGCATGCGAAGGCACGGAACGAAGCTCATAGGAAACACCCAAAGTTTTTCGCCGCCTAGTCTAATCCTGTTCCCGACGCTGCTTCTTACGGAGACGCTTGCGTGAAAGAGCTTCTTTGGCCCGCCGCTTCTCTCCAGGTTTCATGTAGTAGCTGTGCTTCTTGATTCCTTGATGATGTCTTCACCCTGGACTTTTCTCTTGAAGCGCCGGAGGGCATTCTCCAAAGATTCGCCCTCTTGAATTACGACTTCCGCCACGCAGTTTCACCCCCGTTCAGGATATGTGCTCGATATGCTGGTGTGGGTACTACTAGACGAATCCCGCCACAGGACACATCTTATGTCGCGTTTCTAGCGAACCCTTCACCGTAAGTCAAGTACTATATTTTGCATACCACGCGTTCGTCTCGCCACTCGCAATGCTATCTATTTTCCTTATAAGTGTACTCCTACATAACTCGCAAATCGTCTCACTACCCCTTTCGCTGTCACTGGGTAGTGCTCAACTTCAGTCGCGCCACATCCACGTTCAGAACGGTTAATATCCGTTGCGACGACCCAACCCCATGCGGCGCATGGCTACCTCTTGTTGCGTTTCCGCATTTCTGCATCGCTCGACGAAGATATTGTTAGAATAGGACCGCTTATTTGGAACGGGCTCTCGATGTCATTGATGAAAAGTGCGATCGGCGTGTTGATGGCGGGAGGCCAGGGTGAACGTCTCTGGCCGCTAACGCGCGACCGCGCCAAGCCTGCCGTCCCTTTTGGCGGCATTTATCGCATCATCGATATCACGCTCTCGAACTGCCTCAATAGCGATCTGCGCCGCGTCTTCGTCCTGACGCAGTACAAAGCCCTCAGCCTCAACCGTCACATTCGCCAGGGTTGGTCGTCGCTGATGGGTATTGGCGACTTCATTGAAATTTTACCTCCACAGATGCGCGTCTCCGCGCACTGGTACCAGGGCACCGCGGACGCCGTTTACCAGAATATTTATTCGATTGGCAGCGAGCAATCGAGCTACGTGTTCATTTTGTCCGGCGACCACATCTACAAGATGAATTACCAGAAGATGCTGGAGCAGCACGTGGATAGCGGCGCGGAGGTCACCGTCGCCACCGTGGAGATGGACCCAGCCGAAGCCGCGCACCAATTCGGCGTGATCGAAACCGACAAGGAAGGTCGCATTCTCGGCTTCGAGGAAAAACCCGCCGCGCCGAAACTTTCGCCTCGCCATCCCGGAAAATGCGACGCTTCGATGGGCATCTACATTTTCAATACGCAATTTCTGCTGCCCGCACTTATGGCGGACGCCGAGGATCCGAACTCCTCGCATGACTTCGGTCATGATGTCCTTCCCAGAATCATCGGCAAGTTTCGCGTCTTCGCCTACAATTTCTACGACGAAAACAAAAAGGAAAACCTCTACTGGCGCGATGTGGGAACCATCGACGCCTACTACGAAACCAACATGGACCTCACCAACGTCTCGCCAGTTTTCAACCTCTACGACAAAAGCTGGCCGCTCAAAACCTGGGAACAGCAATATCCCCCCGTCAAATTCGTGTTCGCCGACCCGGGCCGCACGGGGACAGCCCTTGATTCCATCGTCGCCGCCGGCTCCATCATTTCCGGAGGCCGCGTCGCGCACTCCGTCATCGGCTATGACGTGCGCGTAAATAGCTACTGCGACATCGAAGATTCCATCATCTACAATCACGTGAACGTCGGCCGGCATTCGCGCATTCGCCGCGCCATTATCGACCGCCACGTAAAATTGCCCGAGCGCACCGAAATCGGCTACGACATGGACGAAGATCGCAAGCGCTACCACATCAGCGACAACGGCGTCGTGGTCGTCGTCCGCGAAGAGTCCATGCTAGAAGAGCCGGAGTAGCGGCTGCTCGTGTCCTCTATGTTCCAGCCCCGCTTTGGGCACGCCGCTGAAGAATTCGAGCGTTATCGGCCAGATTATCCACGCGAGCTTTTCGAACACATCCTCGCTGCCGTGCCCGCCTCGCGCCGCGACCGTGCCATGGACCTGGGCGCGGGCACAGGAAAATCGACGCGCGCGCTCATACCTCATTTTCGCGAAGTTATCGCCGTTGAACCGGACCCGGGCATGGCCGCAAAACTTAGCGAAGAGATTCCCCAAGCCATTGTGCGCAATGCTACCGCGGAAGCCTGCATGCAGCCGGGGGCGAGCGTTGATCTCGTTACCATCGCGAATGCGCTTCATTGGATGGAAGCGTCGAGGGTATTTGCGAGCGTGCACGACTGGCTACGCGTTGGCGGAATTCTCGCCGTTTATGACCGCCCGCCTGCCGAAAGCCACGCCAGCAATTGACGCTATTGTTCTCGCAGAGCTGCGGGGCCCTTGGAGACCGCATCGCGACCCGCGACTGAAGCGCGATCTTATCTGGGAAAATGAAGTCCGCGGCGCACCTGGTTTCGAACTTGTCGAAGAAACGAAGTTTTCCTATGTTGTTCCGATGTCGCCGCGCGACTATGCCGGCTTTTGGCGCTCGACGTCCTATGGCAGCGCCTACGCGCGCGCGCTTGCCGAGCCTGAAGCGTACTGGACTGGCCTCGAATCGCACTTCGCTGCAGCCGGTGCTGGCGATATGATTCCGGTGGACCTGAGCCCGACGCTCATCTTGACGCGAAAGCTTAACAGCAATAGATAAAGCATTAAGTTCGACTAAATAACGCGGAGCCTTTGATGCCTAAGGAAAACGCAAAAATCGCACACGTCGTAGGTCGCGAAATCCTCGATTCGCGCGGTAATCCCACAGTCGAAGCCGACGTGATTCTCGCGAGCAACCAACGCGGGCGCGCGGCCGTTCCTTCGGGCGCGTCGACGGGCGAGCACGAAGCCATCGAGTTGCGTGACGGGGAAAAATCGCGCTACCTCGGTAAAGGCACGCGCAAAGCGGCGGAAAACATCAACGGCCCTCTCGCGAAAGCTGTTACTGGCATGGATCCCTGCGACCAGAAAGCCCTCGATCGCAGGATGCTCGACGCGGATGGCACGCCGAACAAATCGAAATTCGGCGCGAATGCGATTCTCGCCGTTTCAATGGCCGCCGCGCGCGCCGCCGCAAACGAAAGCGGCCTGCCGCTCTACAAATACCTCGCCAGATTCTCGAGCGTCAATTCTGCCAACACGCTTCCCGTCCCTATGATGAACATCCTCAACGGTGGCGCACATGCGGACAATTCCGTCGACCCACAGGAATTCATGGTCATGCCGATTGGCGCGCCGAATTTTCACGAAGCGCTCCGCTGGGGCGTCGAGGTGTTTCACCATTTGAAAGCGGTGTTGAAGAAGAACGGCTATTCGACTGCCGTCGGCGACGAGGGCGGCTTCGCGCCGAACCTGAAGTCCAACGAAGAGGCGCTGGAGCGTGTTCTCGAAGCCATCACTGCTGCCGGCTATAAACCGGGCGAGCAGATCGCGATCGCCCTCGATCCCGCCGCCAGCGAGTTCTACGACCAAGGCGCGAAGAAATATATCTTCAAGAAATCCGATCGGTCGCAGCGCACTTCTGAACAGATGATCGAATTCTGGGCAAACTGGGTGCGCCAGTATCCCATCGTCTCACTGGAAGACGGGATGGCCGAACAGGATTGGGACGGGTGGCAGTTACTGACGCAAACGCTCGGGAGCAAACTTCAGCTAATCGGCGACGATATTTTTGTTACCAATCCGGAAATTTTTGCGCGCGGCATCAAGGAAAAAATCGCCAACGCGATTTTGATCAAACTGAATCAAATCGGCAGCGTTACGGAAACCATCGACGCTGTTGAGATGGCGCGCAAGGCCGGCTACGCTTCCATTATCTCGCACCGCTCGGGCGAGACCGAGGACACGTTCATCGCCGATTTCGTCGTCGCCATGGGCACCGGTCAAATCAAGACCGGCTCCGCGTCGCGCACCGACCGCATCGCGAAGTACAACCAGCTTCTCCGTATCGAGGAAGAATTGGGCGCAGGCGCCAGGTTTCTCGGGCAATACGCACTGGCCCGCAAGTCGTAGTCAGTGCGGCAGTGCGTAAGCTGCACTTCTCTGGTGCAGTACTAGGACTACGCTTGCGACACACGAAAACTCTGTTAATTCATAGGCTTCTGTACCACAACCGGGGCCCCGCCCGTGCTAGTCTGGGTTAGGCTTCTTTTCCAGGGTAGGCATGAAACTAGCTAAATCCACGTGGGTGATCATTGCGGCTTGGGTCGTGTTCGTTGGCGGGTTCGCAGCCGTGTCTCTCGCGATGCCACCGGGCGACGCACGCAAGGCCTTCGGTGACATTGTCCTTTGCATCGTCCCCCTTTTCGCCAACGCTTGCCTGTTGTGGAACGCTTCTTCACCTTACCGGCGGCAAAACAATTTCTGGATGCTGCTGGCGTTCGGCTGCACCCTGTGGCTAGCGGGCCGACTGATCGCCACCTATCAGGGACTGGTGTTGCACACCACATCGCAGACCCTTTCTCTCGTGGACATCATTTTTTTCCTGCACACGGTCCCATTAATGGCTGCCCTGGCGTTGTTGCCCCACGCCCGAAAGATGCGCGAGACTCTGCGTTATGGCTACCTGGACCTGCTGCTCCTCGCTGTTTGGTGGACATTTCTGTATTTATTTATGGCCGTCGCTTGGTCGCAAGACCCGGCCCACACGGGTCTGGATCGAATGCGCGACCTGCAAATCTACGCGCTGGCCAACCTGGTATTTCTTGCGGGCACGGGAATTCTCGCCATTCGCGCAAAGGGGGGTTGGCGCAAGGTCTACGCGAACCTGTTTGGTGCTGCTGCGACATATATTTTCGGAATCGCGGTGGTGATCACTTTGGCCATGCAGGGCAAGATCGATTTCGGTGCGCTCACGACGTTGCCCATTATTGCCGCGTTTGTATGGTTCGGGACGGCGGGAATTGTGGCGCACCACATTGCGCCAGCACCGGAGGCGGCCAAAGATTCAGCGCGGCGCGAATCACAATGGCCCGCGCAGCTCGCCGTCCTGTGCATTCTGTCCATGCCGGTAATGGCTGTTTGGAGCGCCTTCTTCAGTTACGCGCCCGCGCCGGTCAAGAATTTCCGGCTGCTGCTGACCCTCGTGACTATCATCGTTGGTGCGAGTCTTGTGTTTTTACGGCAGCAGTTAGTGGACCGCGAACGATTGAGTTTGATGAAGGGCCAGCAGGATTCGCTGGAGAACTTGAAGCGACTGCAGATGCAGTTTGTGCAAGCCGAAAAACTGGCCTCGCTCGGCCAATTGGCGGCGGGCGCGGCGCATGAGATTAATAACCCGCTCACGGCGATTCTCGGCTATGCGGAATTGATTCAAACCGACGTGACCGCCAGCGAACGTTCGCGCACGCTCGGAGAAAAAATCCGCGAGCAGGCCCGCCGTACAAAGGTGCTGGTGACGAACTTGCTCAGTTTTGCGCGGCAGGTCCCCGCGGAAAAGCAATTGCTCGATTTGAAATCCGTGCTGACCAGCGCCATTGAGCTGCGCCAACTCGATCTCCGTGACAAGAAAATCCGCATCGATGTCGACAATCCCGCGATCCTTCCGGCCGTGCGCGGCGACCCCAATCAGCTGCTGCAAGTTTTCTACAATCTGATTAACAACGCTGTCGATGCGATGGAGACGGTGGGCGGCGGAGTACTGACCGTGCGTATGCGCACCGAACGCGGCAGCGTGGTGCTTGATTTTTCCGACTCCGGGCCGGGACTGCGTGATCCGGAGCGCGTGTTCGATCCTTTTTACACAACAAAACCTGTGGGAAAAGGAACGGGCCTCGGGTTAAGCATTTGCTATGGCATCGTTCAGGAACACGGCGGACAGATTTTCGGGTTCAATCGCGCGGAGGGGGGATGTACGTTCCGCGTGATTCTGCCGGCTGTGCTTGCGCTCTTCCCGCAATTGGCCGCCACTGCTCCGATCAACACCCGCTAGAACGGTTTTCCCGCGCACGCTCGCTTCGTTCCCGGCCCTTGTGTTAGATTCGTGCCCGAATGACATCTGCACCGGCAATCGTAACGGAAGGATTAACTCGCCGCTTCGGCGAACTGACTGCCGTCGACCAGGTGAATCTGCGCGTTGACAGCGGGCAATTTTTCGGCTTCCTCGGACCGAATGGCGCCGGCAAGTCCACTATGATCAAAATGCTCACCGGCTTGCTCGCTCCGTCTTCTGGAAATGTACGTATTCTCGATCTCGACATCGTGGAACATTCGGTCGAAGTCAAATCCCGTATTGGCGTCGTGCCCGAGGGCCTTGCGCTTTTCGGCCGCCTAACGGCCTTCGAATACTTAAACTTCGTTGGTCGCATGTACGGCCTCGATCGCGCCACCACCGCGCAGCGCACTCAGGAGTTGCTCGAATTTATGCAACTCGCCGACCGCCCCAAGACTCTCATCACCGACTTTTCCCACGGTATGCAGAAAAAATTAGCCATGGCCGCCGCCGTTATTCACGGCCCGAGAATTCTCTTCCTCGACGAACCATTTGAAGGCGTCGACGCCATCGCAGCCGGAACTTTGAAAGCCGTGCTCCAACGCATGATCGCGCGTGGTGCTACCATTTTTCTCACTTCGCACGTCCTCGAAATTGTGGAGCGCCTCTGCAGCCACGTCGCCATCATTTCCAAAGGCAAACTCGTCGCACAGGGATCGCTGGAAGAATTGCGCGCGGGCGTTGAAGCACGACAGGGACTTGCCGGGGGCGCAGCGCCAGGAGACGCGGCGGACGGCAAGCTCACGCTCGAACAAATTTTCCTCGATATCGTCGGTGGCTCGCGTGAAGCCGAACGGGAGCTCACGTGGCTGGGATAAACCAAATCCCCGGCGTGCCCCAACAAATCCGCTTCATTGCCCGTCTCCGCTGGCTGCTTTTCAAAAACTCGCTTCGCAATATCAAGGGCCGCCTCGAGGCCGTTTCCAGCGCGATTTTGTGGCTGACAATGAGCGGCGTCATTTTCGGCGGTGGTGTCTTCATGGGCATTGCCACATATTACGTTGTCGCCCATAACCAATGGCCATGGCTCGTCGGTTTGTTGTGGATCGTGTTTCTCTTCTGGCAGATTTATCCTATTTTCGCCGCTTCCGTTAGCGTGCAGTTCGATTTTGCAAACCTGCTTCGATTTCCTCTTCGCTTCGGCAGCTTCTTTATCTTAAGTCTCATCTATGGACTCTTCGATCCTGGCGCCGTCTCCTCGCTCGTCTGGCTCTTTTCGATGTGGATCGGCTTCGGCATCGCCCGTCCCGCCATGCTCGGCTGGGTATCGCTGGTTCTGCTCATCTTTGCCGCCGTGAACCTTGTCTTCGCCCGCATGCTGCTCGCCTGGCTCGAGAAATGGCTGGCGCGGCGCCGCACACGCGAAATCCTCGGTTTCATCTTCATTCTCCTCATTATTTCTGTCCAACTCACGGGACCCGCCATCCGGCACTTCCAACATCATCACTCGCAACTGCCAGACGGCTGGCTCTTCGCTCTTCTGCCTCTCGCCAACGCTCTGCCGCCCGGTCTTGCTGGCCGCTCCTTGCAATTCGGCCTCGGCGGCAATCCGCTGCACGCCTCTTTTTTGCTTTTGTTTTTATTGCTCTACGCTGCCGCGTTCTTGTGGCTGCTGCGTGTCCGCGTTGCCGCGCAATTCCGGGGCGAAAATCTCAGTGATGCCCCCGCCGCTGCGGTTCCGGTTCGCTCGCGCGGAATCACTTCCACTACCGCCGCAACGTCCTGGGAAATCCCCGGCCTTTCGCGCCCCATCGCCGCCGTCTTCGAAAAAGAAATTCGCTATGCATTCCGCAGCGGGCCCATGCTTCTGAACTTGATCCTGCCCGCGCCCTTGGTCGTCATGCTGGGCTTTACATTTCGCGAGCAGGGCGCCTTTCGCCACATCCCTCTTCAAATGGTGTTTCCTGTGGCTATCGCCTATGTGTTCCTCATTATTCAGATCAACTCTGTCTTCAATTCCTTCGCGTATGAAGGCACCGGCATTCAATTTATGCTTCTCGCCCCCGTGCGTTTTCGCGACTTACTGCTCGGCAAAAACCTATTTGTCGCTGTTGTCACTGCCGTCGAGACACTTTTCGTTTGGATTGTCGTCGCTTGGATGTTCGCGCCGCCTTCCCTCGAGATTTCCGTCGCAACCTTGGCTGCATTGCTCTACGCCTCGCTTGCCAATTTCGCCATCGGTAACGTGCTTTCCGTCTGCTTTCCGCGCCGCCTCGAATTCGGCGTCTTCCGTCAGAAAAAACAAGCCGGCGTCACAATGATGGTCGCGTTTATCGCCCAAGCCGTCCTCATCGGCCTAGGCGGGATCGTTTTGGCGCTCACGCGATCCTTTCATCGTCCTGTTCTAGCTGTGCCAATTTTTCTTGCCTTCGCCATCATCGCCGCAATCGGTTATCGCATCAGCCTCGGTCGCATGGACAGTTTAGCCATGGGCCATCGCGAGACCCTCACTGCCGAGCTTTGTCGCGCAGAGTAAACTTGGTAGCCGACAGCGAATATTATCGGCGGACCCCGTGAGTGGGGAGTATTTCCTTTAGCCGGTCGATAGGCAACGCTTCCACGATATGGCCGTCGCGCCCGCGCACCGTCGTTGCTCGCAGCAGCGAGTTGTCAATGGCCTCCTCCGTGGCTTCGCCCGCAGCTTCGAAGAGAGGTGACAAAGACTCTTCGGATAGTAATCGGATGGGCGGCGAGATTTTTGCATCGGCGACGATTCGATTCGTCGTCGAGAACGCAATCACAAAATCCCCGCTACCATTGCTGCCCGAAGAGCCCGCGCGCGCCAAGCCAAGAATCGCGCGCTTGGCGAGCCGGTGCAATTGGCGCGCATCGAGAGGCGCATTCGTCGCAACAACGATCATGCATGAGCCGTCCGCGGAATTGCGCTTTTCATCCCGCCCGGCGGATGCGGTTTTCGGCGGCTGGAGCTCATGGTAAACAGGCACACCGGCGATCGTGAGATTCCCGCCGAAATTCGTCTGCACCAGCACTCCGACGGTGTAACCGCCGTTCTCCGCAGGAAGATGACGCGAACTGGTGCCGATTCCGCCTTTCCACCCGAACGCCACGGTCCCCGTACCCGCTCCGACCGTGCCTTCCTCGACGGGACCGTCGTTCGCGGATTCGAGAGCGCGACGCACATCTTCCGCTTTTACGTGGCGCCCGCGAATGTCATTGAGCCAGCCGTCATTTGTTTCTCCCACCACTGGATTGATCGAGCGCACATCTTCATTCCCAGGCAGCGCCAGCATCCAATCCGTCATCGCCGCGGCCGCGTCCCACACGCTTAGCGTATTCGTCAGCAAAATCGGCGTTTCGATCTGGCCCAGTTCATTCACTTGTGTTGATCCAACCAGTTTCCCGAACGCATTGAACACGTAAACTGCTCCCGCCACTTTTTGCTGAAACATATTTCCCGCGTGCGGCAAAATCGCCGTCACGCCTGTGCGCACATCGTCGCCCTGAATAATCGTCGTTTGACCCACCAACACGCCGCTCACATCCGTGATCGCATCAAGCGTCCCCGGTTCATAAACGCCAATGCGTATCCCCAAATCTCGCGCGCGCGGCCTCGAATTCGCCGCGCCGCTTCGCGATGCTTGTCCTACCGCGCCAGTCACCGCAAGCATCATCGCGCAATTCAGCGTCAGCGCTTTCGCGAATCTCGTCTTCATTCTTTGCATCTTCGCCTCCGCGTCCGATTCTACAGCTACAACGCGCGATTCATCGGCGCGAATGCGTGAAACTGTTGCAGCAGCGCTCCCGCTGCGTTACATTCGCGGGTTCGCGCATCCGCCCTTCGGTCGATGGAGCGGTCGCGCGGCGTGCAAACTCAAATCCGAAGGCCATCGTGCCCCAAGGAAGTCATCAGCCATGATCAAGCGACTGCCACTTGTATTTTCCGCCACAATTTTCGCGTGCATCGCCCCATCTGTGTTCGCACAATCCAAGGCCGACAAAGTGCCGGGCTCGGTAACACAGGACATGAAAGAATTCGTCGAGACGCCCGCGATTCCAGGTTACGAAGCAGATCTCGCCGCCAAAATTCGCGCGCGATTGAAAGCCTTTTCGCCAACGACAGACAATCTGGGCGACGTAATTGTGACGCTAGGCAGCGGCGGCCCGAAGCGCTTGCTCGTCGCGCCGATGGATGAGCCCGGATATATCGTCAGCAACATCACCGACGACGGCTACCTTCAGCTTCAGCGCTTGCCTCAATTTGGCGAATTGCCCATGTTCAACGCACTCTATTCCGCGCAACCCGTGGAAATTCAGGCGCCCTCTGGAAAATGGATTAACGGGGTGGTGGCCGGGCTTTCCGTGCATCTATTGCCGGGGCGTCTCTACCCTCCGGATCCTGCGGACATTGAAAATATGTGGGTGGACGTGGGTGCAACCTCCGCGGCTCAAGCAAAGCACGAGGGCGCCGACCTGCTGAGCCCGGTTGCAATTGATCGCACCTTCTACGCTTTGGACTCAAACTTTTACGCATCGCCGGCCATTGGCGACCGCTTTGGCGATGTGGCGCTCGTGGAATTGTTGCGGCGATTGGATGTATCGAAATTGAATGGGACTCTGGTGGTGGCATTCGTGGGCCAGCAATGGGCTGGCGCGCGCGGCCTCGAACGCATGCTCGATGCAGTGCAGCCCGACGAATTGATTTACGTTGGGCGGCTGACGGCCAGCCCGCCGATTCCCACGGAGCCAACACTGCATCGCGGGCCGCGCCGCGACATGGGCAGCGGCGTCCTGGTGGGTGAACAGGATCCCAGCGCGAAATTTTCGGGATTAACCGCTGACCTGAAGAAGATCGCGGAAGAGAATAAAATTCCCATCGAACAGGATTATTCAGCGGCGCTAATGCCGCGCAGTTATTTGCCAGCACCGAAAACGCCCGCGCGCGCCGCCCATCTAGCAATCGCTACGGATTGGCCGGATACGCCCGCGGAGATGATCAGCGCCAAAGATCTGAACGATTTGACGGACTTGTTGCAGGCATATTTGCAAGGGTCCATCACGAAGTCAGTGAAAGAAGCCAGGAACGGAATCGGCGGAGACACCGCTGAGAGCATCCCGCCCACAAACGAACAAATCATTTCGCGCCTCGTCGAAACCTATGGCGTAAGTGGACATGAGGGTCTGGTTCGCGAGGCTGTGAAGCAACTCCTCCCAAAATGGGCGAAAACCGAGACTGACGACGCCGGCAACCTGATTCTTCACGTGGCTAGCGCGCCAGCCGGCGCTCACGCGCCGAAAATCCTGGTCGTCGCCCACACGGACGAAATCGGCTACATCGTTGAGGAAGTGATGCCCAATGGCACGCTCGCCGTGAGCGGCGGTGGAGGAATTTCCGATTTCTTTTTGGGACACGCGGCGCTCGTACATACCAAGAACGGCGCATCCGTGCCGGGAATCATGGAACTTCCCGCCGGATGGGACGAGCCCGGATTCAAATGGCCGGTCGGGCGCGCGCTGATGTCGCACGTCGACGTGGGTGCGCGTTCGCCTGAAGAAGTGGCTGAGCTCGGAATCGCCGTCGGGGACTTCATCACTATTCCTAAGAAATATCGCAGACTCGCCGGGACTCGCGCGAATGCCCGCAGTTTCGACGACCGCGTGGGCGACACAGCATTGATTTCTGCCGTCTGGGCACTGGGACCGAATCTGAAGGATCGTGACGTGACGTTCGTGTGGTCAACGGGCGAAGAACTGGGACTCGTCGGCGCCGGAAAACTGGCAGCGCGCCTTGCGGCAGGGGGCAAAGAACCGGATTACGTTTTCGCCGTCGATACTTTCGTCAGCTCAGATTCGCCGCTTGAGTCGAAGCGGTTCGGCGATGCAAAGCTCGGTGAAGGATTCGTAGTGCGCGCCATCGACAATTCAAACGTCGTACCGCGCAAGCTCGAAGAAAGAGTCGTCGCTCTCGCGCGAACAAATCACATTCCCGTACAATATGGAGTCACGGGCGGAGGAAATGACGGCTCGGCATTTTTGCGATACGGCTCGATCGATGTTGCGCTCGGTTGGCCGCTGCGTTATTCGCACTCACCGGGTGAAGTAATTGACTTGCGCGATTTGGATGCTCTCGCGCACATCGTCGGCGTCGTCGCGCGAAGCTGGTAGAAATTCGGAGAAGTTTTTGCAGCCTGCATCTTCGCGCAGGTCTACGGCCCTCACTGCCGCCGGAAGCGTTGACAGGAATAGAGAGGAATCTATAAAAGGATTTACTTCTTGCGCCCCGCCCCTACTAGCACCGGCGCCGTCTTGCCGCGTGCGGGCTTTTTAGTCCGGCGCTCTTCTTCGATCAGCGCAGAGATACGTTCGCAGGAAATGCCACGAGCCTGGAACCAGTCTCTCACATGCGACTGGGCATGGCACACGGCCGTACGAATGAAATCGTTGGTGGCGACAACCCATTCGCTGGTACCGTCGCTGCGCTGGCCGCCCTCTTGCAAAGTCCAGCGATGCTCGATCGCGCCGCTGGGGCCAACGCGATATTCATGGACGCGGTCATAGGTGAGGCCCGGAATACGAAGCACGTTAATAGCCATGCGCATATTATAGCCGAAAATCGCCCTAAAGTATAGGCGATCCTGCCCGCTTAAATACTTTATAATCAGTCACAAACGGGTCTGGCCTTCAAAAGTCGGTTGGTCCGAAACCCTCCCGATCGTTGGCCGGCGTACCTTTTGCGGTTCCCCTATGCTTCGCACTGGAACGCCAGCCCGGCGAGACGCACCCTCACCGCCCGTTTCCGTCAAAGTCGCTATCGCATTTCACAAACCGCGCAAGGCGCTCTGCGGCGTTTGCTATAATGCCGCCCCATGCCCGAACCGAAATTTAAACCGCCGCGCTATTTTGTCATCGAAGGACCCATCCGCGTTGGCAAATCCACGCTGGCGAAAATACTCGCGGAGCGTTTGCATGCCCGGCGCATTTTCGATTGCGAGGACAATCCGTTCCTTGGTCAATTTTACGACGAGCAGCCGGGAGCCGCGTTCCGCGCGCAGATGTACTTCCTGATGGAGCGACACCAGCGGCTCATGGAAATTGATCGCGAGCAGAAACCGGGTCCCATCGTCAGCGATTTCCTTTTCGAGAAGGACAAAATTTTCGCGTATATCAACCTGGAAAACGAAGAACTGAAGATCTACGAAAGGTATTACGAAATGCTGGCCGCGTCCGTCGCCACTCCCGATCTGGTGATTTATCTGCAGGCCAAGCCCGAAGTGCTGCGCCAGCGCATTTCAAAAAAAGCCGCGCGCAGTGAATCGAATATTTCTCCAGAATATCTCGAGACGGTCGCCCAGGCGTACGAGCACTTTTTCTTCCGCTATTCTGGCTCGAATCTGCTTGTCGTGGATACTTCGGACATCGACTTCGTCGAGCGCAATCAGGACTTGCAGGAGTTGCTACGCCGTCTCCGCCAGCCCGTAAAAGGCACTCAGTATTTTTTGCCCCTCGGTCCCGAGTAGGGCGTCAATAAAATCCCTCCATCTCTTCTATTCGACAATAGCCAGTCGTTTCTTGTGTTCGACGACGTATTCCCTTTTCGCTTCGGCTTGCGCACCTCAGCTGCTCGTGTAACATGTACCGACCATCGCTTCCTTACTGGAGCAATCTTGCGGAAACTTACAAGGATTCTGGGTTACGCGATTCTCGCCCTGCTGCTTTTGGTGACTGTCGGGATTACATTCACGATTGGCTGGCGGCCTTTTATTGGCCCGCGCGCCCGCTCGCTGACGAATCGGACTTCCGCCGCCACGCCCGAGCGGCTGGCGCGCGGGCGCTACATCGCCGAGGATGTTGCAGGCTGCATGTATTGCCATTCACCGCATGACTGGAGGCAGCATGAAGCGCCCATTCTGGCGGGCATGGAAGGCGCGGGCGAAATCTTCCCCCTGCAAGGCTTGCCGGGCGTGGTCGTCGCGCCGAATTTGACCCCCGATCACGAGACTGGATCTAGCTCCTGGTCCGACGATCAGCTGGCGCGTGCAATTCGCGAAGGCATCGGCCATGACGGCCGCGCTCTCTTCCCGATCATGCCTTTTCAGCATTACCAACGCATGTCAGATGAAGATCTCGCATCTGTGATCGTCTTTCTGCGCTCGCTCAGGCCCGTTCACAATGCCTTGCCAAAAACGCAAATCATTTTCCCCGTGAAGTATTTGATTCGGAGCGTTCCGCAGCCTGTGACGGTGCCTGTTCCGGCACCCGACATTTCGACGCCCGTGAAACGCGGCGCATATCTCGTGAATCTGGCCGGGTGCTCGGATTGTCATACGCCGCAGGACGCACATGGAATGCCTCTCCCTGGACTCGATTTTGCGGGAGGTTTGGTTCTGGAGGGCCCCTGGGGCCGCGTGGCCAGCGCGAATATCACGCCGGATCCTTCGGGAATTTCCTATTACGACGAGGCGCTATTCGTCCAGGTCATGCGCACGGGCTACGCCAAAGCGAGGAAGCTGAATCAGATTATGCCCTGGACAGGTTTTCGTGGCATGACGGATACGGATCTCGCGTCCATCTTCGCTTACCTCCGAACGCTGCCCAGCGTTCATCATCGCGTCGACAACACGGAGCCGCCGACCTATTGTCCGCTATGCAAATCCACACATGGCGCAGGCAATCAGAACCGCCCGGCGGCGCATTAACATCGCGCAGAATTTCTTTTACCGGAAGCGCCGCCCTACATTAATTCTTTGAGGTTCGGCGTGATGTCGCGGTGATACAAATCCAGCTCCGCGAGCGGCTTCTCCTGCAGTCCGGGGATTTTCGCCTTGAGGTGATCTTCGTAAGTCGCTGTATCAAGCTTGTAATAGACTCCCAGCGGAATTCTTCCGCCGGGCTCCTGCGTTTTCAGCAGCGCCTGCGCCTTTTTCTGTGCAATCTCCAGTGGATCGTCCGCATTGTGCACGATGGGATCGTATCCCGTCTGATCCAGCCGATACAGCCGCGGCTGCCCTTCGACTTGTCCGGCGTAAAATCCCTTGGTGTGCAGATCGTTATACGTAGGGCACGTCTGCAGCACGTCCACCAGCGCGCTGCCGCGGTGTTGAATGGCCTGCGCGATAATCTCCGACAAATATTTCGTGTCCAGCGCGTATCCCCGCGCCACAAACGTGTATCCGCAAGCCAGAGCCAGCAGGACCGGATTGATTGCGTCCATGATCGACGGCTCGGACATCGACTTCGTCTTTTGCCCTTTCGCAATCGTCGGCGAGGCTTGTCCCTTCGTCAGGGCGTACACGTCGTTGTTCATCACCACGTACGTGATATTCAAATTCCGTCGCCCGCCCGCGACAAAATGTCCGGCGCCAATTCCATAAGCATCGCCATCGCCGCCCACGCCAATCACGGTCAGGTCGTGATTCGCCAGCTTCATGGCCGTCACCGAAGGCATCACGCGCCCGTGCAGCGTGTGAAACGAATACGCCTGCATGTAATGAGCAGTCTTGCCGGCGCAGCCGATTCCGCTGATTATCGCAGCCCGGTGCGGCGGCACTTGCAGTTTGGCCAGCGCCATCTGCACGGCCGCGACCACTCCGAAATCTCCACAGCCCGGGCACCAGTCATTGTGGACGTCAGACTTAAAATCCTGCGCCTGCAACGTTTTGAGGTCCGTTGTCGTTGTGCTCATTTCGTCTAGACTCCCGTTACCGGTTGTATCCCGGCGGCAGCGGTACCATCGGCGCCAGCATCTTCGGATGCGCTTCCCGCAGCTCAAGCATCTCGTCGAATTCCTCGTTGCCGTTGCCCGGCACAACTACCTTCCCCTGCGAAATCACCAGCCGTTCGGCTGCTCCCGCTTTCGCGGCCTCCAGAGCCACGATGATCTCTTCCTCCGAAAACGGCCGGCCATCGTATTTCACCGCTTGATGCTGCACGCAAATCCCCGTCTCCGCGCGAATCAGTTGCGCCAGTTGTCCCGAATAATTTCCGTCAAGGCAAACTACGCGCTCTGCTCGCCCCAGAATCTCCTTAACCGCCTCCACCGGGAACGGCCGCATCATGCGAATGTGCAGCGCCGCATACCTGGAGTGATGCGGATCGAACCGCTGCAGCGCATCATGCATCGCTCCCTTTGTCGACCCCCAACAGACCGCAAGCACGGGAATCTTCTTGGGAGCCGCCGGGCCAAAAAATCTGTATTTCTTCCCATCCGGAATTTCCCGCGCCGCCATTCCGACTTTCCCCATGCGCTTTTCCATCATGGCCAGTCGGTTGCCAATGCCTTCGGTGATATGTCCGCGCGGGTCGTGCTCGTCAGACGTGGACCAGAAAATCCCGCCCGCCTGCCCGGGCACCGACCGCGGGCTCAGTCCATCCTTTGTGAACGCATACCGCTGGTAATCACCATTCGTGTTGGCTGGTTTTACGAGTCCCCGATCGATTTTCAAATGCGAAGTCTTGAACGGCGGCAGCGTTTGATAACAACTCGCCATGTGCTTGTCCACCAGGACAATTACGGGCAATTGATAACGGTCCGCATAGTTGAACGCGTCAAACGTATCGTAAAAGCATTCCTCGATATCGCCCGGCGCCATCACAATTCGCGGAATATCGCCCTGCCCTGCATTCAATGCGAACAGCAAATCGCCCTGCTCCTGCCGCGTCGGCAATCCCGTTGATGGACCGCCGCGTTGATACAGCAACACCACCGGCCCCGGCGCTTCCGTGATCGCCCCAAACCCGATTCCTTCAGGCATCAGCGCGAATCCTGGCCCTGATGTTGAAGTCGAAGTGCGCACGCCGCCATGTGCGCCCATCACCGCTGCGTCAATCGCCGAAACTTCGTCCTCCGTTTGCAGCACCACCAAATTGTGCTCGCTCTGATAGCCTTCCAGATAAACGCTCTCATCCGTCGCCGGGCTAATCGGGTAATAAGTTTGAAGGCCGCAGCCCGCTTGAATCTTCGCCATCCCCACTGCTTGCGTGCCTTTCACCATGATTTGTTCGCGTTTGGGTGGCGCAGGCGGCAGCGCGAATTTCAATTCCTTCGAAAACTTTTCGCGCGCATATTCGTACGCGTATTTCGCGGCATTCACGTTCAGTTCAGCGACTTTTCCGGCCTTGCCGCCAAAACTGTCGCAAATCGCCTGCGCTACTGGTTCGAAATCGAATCCCAGCGCGCCCACCGACGCTCCCAGCGCCAGCGTATTCGTCATGATGCGGTACGCGCGCGCCTGCCCCGGCTTCCCAGCCTCGGTCAACGCGCGGTCGAGCAGCTCCGCATACGGCATCTCCCAAAGATAAATATCGCGGCGCTCAATCAGCTCGGCGGTTTTCTTTTGCTCCACATCGTAAAGAATCGCGCCGCCCGCGGCCACTTCGTGCACATGCCCGCGATGCGCTGGATATTCGTGATAGAGGTCACCGATCAGCGTCTCTTCATCCAGCGAGCAGAGCAAATGCACCGGATCCACGTGCGACGCCACCGGCTCATCCGAAATTCGCAGCCGGTAGGCGCTGTGCTTGCCCTTAATGTTCGAGTGGTATTCGATCTGCCCGAAGACGTAATATCCCGACCGGCAAAGAGCCTTCGCAAAAATTTCCGCGCTGACGTTCAGGCCGCTTCCTTGCGACCCGCCGATCATGAACGAGAAATATCCTGACATAGCGCCTTCCCTTGAGAGCCTCGGAAGTTCAAGCCTAACACAGCACGGATTCGTCTCAAAATACGGGGAGTCGTTGCCGCGGATCGAGACCAACAATCTCGGCCCGCTTCACAGCTCCTTCAGACCACTGATCATTTTCGCGATCACGTCCTGCGCGTCGCCAAACACCATGTGCGTGTTTGCGCCGAAGAATAATTCGTTCTGGATTCCGGAAAATCCCGCGCCCGTTCCTCGTTTAATCACCAGCACCTGTTTGGCCTGGTCTGCATTCAGGATGGGCATGCCGTAGATCGGACTGCTCTTGTCGCTCCGAGCCGCCGGGTTCACCACGTCGTTCGCTCCAATCACTAGCGAAACATCCGAGTTCACAAAGTCGCTATTGATCTCCTCCAGGTCGTAAATCAAATCGTACGGAACGCCCGCCTCGGCCAGCAGCACGCTCATGTGCCCCGGCATGCGGCCCGCGACGGGATGTACGGCGAACCGGACTTTCACATCTCTCTTCTGCAGCATCTGCACAAACTCCCATAACTTGTGCTGAGCCTGCGCCACTGCCAAACCGTAGCCCGGCACCACGATAATGTCTTCTGAATACGCCATGGTGGCGGCGGCATCCCGTGCGTCCATCGAATTCATCACTCGCGCTGGTCCGCCGCTGGCTGCTACAGCTGCAACGTCCCCGAATCCGCTGAACCATACGTTCATGAACGACCGATTCATAGCCCGGGCCATCAAGATGGTAAGCAGAGTTCCCGCCGCGCCGACGATCGTGCCCGCAATGATCATGGCCGGATTCTGCACCACGAATCCCTCGAATCCGACCGCCAGGCCGATACACGCGTTATACGTTGAAATGACCACAGGCATATCCGCGCCGCCGATAGGAAGGGTGACGATTATGCCGAGAATCAGAGATGCCACTAGAAAAACGCCGACGAGCGAAGAAACGGGCAATCCGAAAGCGGGGACCCGGGCCGGAAAGATATTCGCAATCGTCAGCAGCAGTACGACTATGGAAAGGATTCCGTTAGTGACGTGACGCCCAGAAATCCGCGGACTTCCCATCCAGCCTTGCAGCTTGAGAAACGCCACGATGCTGCCGCCGAAAGCTACTGTACCGATCAGCGCGCCCGTTACGGCGATCACCGGGAATGCCAGCGATCCGAGATACGCACGGCCGCTATAGATTTCCACGGCGGCAATCGCCGCCGCGGCGCCTCCGCCAAGGCCGTTGTATATCGCCACCATCTGCGGCATTTCGGTCAGGGGAACGCGCCGGCCCGACCACCATGCCGGAATGGCTCCGGCCGCAAGCGCTACTAGTATGAGAACAAGGCGGTGCCAGGAGGCGGGCTCCGTGAAGTTCCAAACTCCCGGCAGATAGGCTAGAGTGACTAGGGTCGCCAATAACATGCCCACGCCGGCCCAAACGATGCCGTTGCGCGCCGTGCGCGGCGAACCCATGCGCTTGAGGCCCAGAACGAGCAAGAGAGTCGCAATAAAGTAGCTGGCTTGGAGAGGGAAGCTGGTCAGCGAGTGCCCCACTATTTCTTCTCCTTGCCGTGGAACATCTCGAGCATGCGTTCGGTTGACACATAGCCGCCCACGGCGTTGGAGGTCGCCATCACCACGCCGACGAAGCCGACGGAGATCTGCAGGTTTCCATGAGCTTCCGCCAGCGCCACCATCGCGCCCACCAGAACAATTCCGTGAACGAAATTCGACCCGGACATCAGCGGCGTGTGAAGAATCACGGGTACGCGGGCCACAATCTCATATCCCGCGATGGCAGTAATCAAAAAGATATAGAGCGCGACGAATCCGGTCATCATTTCATTGCTCCTTGAAGAAACTCGCGGGTAGCTTCGTGCTTGATTTCACCCGCGAACGTCAGAGCAGTCTTGGCGATTACTTCGTCGTTCCAATCCAGAGAAATCTTTCCATCTTTGACGAACAGGCCCAGAAGGCTGTAAAGATTATTGGCGTACATCTGACTGGCATCTTCGGCCAGCATGCTTGCTACCTGAAGTATTCCAAGAATTGTCACGCCGCCATGACGCACTTCCTGACCGGGCTGCGTGAGTTCACAATTACCCCCTCCATCGGCCGCAAGGTCCACAACGATCGAACCGGATTTCATCGCTTCCACCATGAGTCGTAGAATAATTTTGGGAGCAGGCCGTCCGGGCACATTGGCGGCGCAGATGACGACGTCAGACTGGCTGACATGCCGGAGCAGCGCGTCCTGTTGCGCACGCCGCTCCTCTTCGGTCAATTCCCGGGCGTAGCCTCCCTCGCCTTCCGCGCGGACGTTGGCCGCCACAAATTTTGCCCCGAGGGATTCTACTTCCTCACGACTGGAGGCTCGCACGTCGTAGCCTTCGACTTGCGCGCCGAGCCGTCGCGCCGTGGCTATGGCCTGGAGTCCGGCTACGCCGGCTCCGATCACTAGCACCTTTGCTGGCCGGATAGTGCCCGCCGCTGTGGTCAGCATTGGAAAAAAACGCCCGAGCCGGTTCGCTGCAATCAGCGCCGCTTTATAGCCTGCCACCATCGCCTGCGACGATAGAACATCCAAGCTTTGCGCGCGGGAGATTCTGGGCACGAGTTCCATCGCAAAAGTAGTGATGTTGCGATCGCACAGCAACCTTGCTTCGTCTGGATGCTGATGCGCATAAACTAGGCACGCTAAAATCGCGCCTTCACGCATCAGGTGAATCTGCGCCATCCCCGGCACCTGCACTCCGAGAACAATATCGGCTTGACTAAACAATTGCCCCTGGTCCTTCACCACGGTCGCAACGCGCGCGTAGTCTGAATCTGGAATTCCACTTTCGGTCCCGGCTCCCGATTCCACCAGCAACGTAACTCCCAATTTCACCAAGCGCTCCCCGACTCGTGGCGTCATGGCCACGCGCTTTTCTCCTGCCCGGATTTCCCTGGGGACAGCAACTTGAACGCCCATCAAAACCTCTCCTATGGCAACAAGTGTCTTACACCCGACAAATGAATGAACATTTCTGTCCGTCTGGAATCTTCAGGCGCAGAATATCCCCCTCGAAACCGCAAAAATCCGAAGGATAATTACCGGCTTTCGCCCAACTGGCGTGGGTTGATTCGGTGCTGAACAGACGCCCTTTGAAGATGTTGGACAGGATCACAGGATTCCGACGGTCTGAATTATTTCTTTACTTGATCCCTCTGCTGCTGGTGTTCCGATCGGATTCTACGGGAAAATCCTCACTTTGGTGACCCACAAGCGTAGCACAGCACGGAAATTACCAAAACGGGGAAAACGCCAGATGTGATGTTCACAGGTGGAATCATGATTTTCGCGATTCCCTACGCGCGCGCTGGGAATACCGCTCGAGTTCCTGAACTTTTCCACTCCCGCTAACGTACTCCTATTCTAGAAGTCAAACGTAGAATCACCAGGGTGAACTATGGATTCTTTTTCGAGCCAGCTGAAACAAGTTTTTCGACGGCTGCGTCGTGCCCCGATGTTCACGGCCATCACGCTGTTTACACTCGCCGCTGGCATTGGCGCGAATGTCGCCGTATTCAGTGTGCTCGAAGGAGTCCTGCTTAAACCTCTTCCGTATTCCCATCCGGACCAGCTTATCGGCATATGGCACGACGCACCGGGTCTCAACATCCCCGAGCTGAATATGTCGCCGTCGAACTATTTCGTCTATCGTGAGCAGAACCACACGTTTCAGGATGTTGGCCTCTACCAGAACGATTCGGTAAGCGTCACCGGCGTCGCCCAGCCAGAGCAGGTGCGCGCCTTGAACGTCACCGACGGAACTTTGCCACTTCTTGGTGTTTCGCCCGTGCTGGGCCGCCTGTTCACGCGCCAGGATGATTCGCCCAGTGCCCCAAAAACAGTGGTGCTGAGCTACGGCTATTGGCTGAGCAAATTCGGCGCGGCTCCTTCCGCCGTAGGACGAACCGTTTTGGTGGACGGGACACCGCGACAAATCATCGGCGTATTGCCTCAAAAATTTCACTTCTTGGATGAACACGACTCCGCGCTCTTCTTACCCTTGCAGCTCGATCGTAATAAAACCACGCTCGGCCAGTTCAACGACGAAGGCTTGGCGCGGCTCAAGCCCGGTGCAACGCTCGCTGAGGCCAACGCCGACGTGGCGCGCATGCTACCGATTGTCATGCGTACTTTTCCAACACCTCCCGGTTTCAGTCTCGACCTCTTCAAGAAGGCCCGCATCGGACCCAAGCTGCGCCCCTTGAAACAAGATGTGATCGGAGACATTGGGAGACTCCTCTGGGTTCTGATGGGCGGCATTGGCATGGTTCTGCTGATCGCCTGCGCGAACGTTGCGAATCTGCTTCTCGTTCGCACGGAAGGACGCCAGCAAGAGCTGGCCATCCGCGCCGCGCTCGGCGCCAGTCAGGGCCGCATCGCCGCGGAGTTGTTGTTCGAAAGCCTGGTTATTGGACTAATGGGCAGCGTCCTCGGGCTCGGACTTGCCTACGCGGCGTTGCGGTTGCTCGTCGCGATGGCGCCCTCGGGCCTTCCTCGCCTCAGCGAAATTGGTATTGATTCGCATGTGCTGCTCTTTATTCTGATCATCGCGCTGTTCACCAGCTTGCTGTTCGGTTTTGTATCCGTGTTGAAATACGGCCGCGCTCGCGCAGTCACAGGTCTTCGCGAAGGTGGACGCACCCTGAGCCAGGGCCGCGAACGGCATCGCGCCCGCAACATCTTGGTTACCGTGCAGGTGGCGCTCGCCTTCGTTCTTCTAATCTGTTCGGGCCTCATGATTCGTACTTTCCGCGCCTTGTCGGAAGTTAATCCCGGATTTGTCGGCCCCGCCCAGATTCAAACTTTTCGTCTTGATATTCCCGAGTCCCAGGTTTCAGACCCGGTCGCGGTACTCCGCATGGAGCAGCAGGTTTCGGAAAAGTTGGCGGCGATTCCCGGTGTCTCCTCCGCGGGTTTTGCGAATGGCGTGCCCATGGACGGAAACGGTTGGCATGATCCTGTTTTCGCGCAAGATCGGTCGTACGCACAGGCGGAGCTTCCCGCGATCCGGACTTTCGAATTCATCTCGCCCGCGTATCTGCAAACCATGGGCATTCCTCTCGTCGCCGGCCGCAACCTCACCTGGACCGACACCTACAACAAAATTCCAGTCGCTCTTGTGTCTGAGAATTTAGCGCGCGAGTATTGGCATGATCCTGCCAATGCCTTGGGGAAGCGAATTCGCGTATCCACTAAAGACGATTGGCGGGAAATCATCGGCGTAGTGGGCGACGTTCGCAACGACGGCATCAACCAGCCGGCGCCAACATCGGTCTATTGGCCGATACTGACGGCGCGGTTTGAAAGCGATCCACTCCAAGTCCGCCGCAGCGTCGCATTCGTTCTTCGGTCACCTCGCACGGGTTCGCAAGCCTTCATGAACGAGGTCCGCGAAGCCGTGTGGTCCGTAAATGCGAATCTTCCCGTTGCAAGCGTTCACACCGTCGATTATTTTTATCAGCGCTCGATGGCCCGGACTTCCTTCACCCTCGTGATGCTTGGCATTGCTGGTGCTATGGCGTTGCTCCTCGGCAGCGTAGGGCTCTACGGCGTCATCGCATATTCCGTGTCGCAACGCACCCGCGAGATCGGCATTCGCATGGCGCTGGGCGCGACTCTTGAGAACGTGCGCAAAATGGTGGTCATGCAAGGCATGCGCCTGGCGTCTGTGGGAGTGGCTGTCGGCATTGCCGCCGCTCTGGCGCTCACGCGGCTAATGGCTGACTTGGTCTATGGTGTGAAGACCTGGGATCCGTTGGTGTTCGTCTCGGTGGCCGTACTTCTCGGAGCAGTCTCCTGGTTCGCCGCGTACATGCCCGCGCGCCGTGCTTCGCGTGTCGACCCAATGGTCTCCCTGCGCTACGAATGACCACATTTCTTTTCTTATGGCGTCTGATCAGATAAACAGGGGTGGTGTTTCTTCCAACGGGTCTTCGAGATTGAAGTAGGTCTTGCCGCTGAGCAGCGCGTCGATCGCCGGAATCAGGTGCGAGTACATCGACATCTTTGCCACGAAGCCTCGCACTCCGGACATGATGAGTTTATCGATTATGTTCTTCGGGTCATACAGGCTGATGCTCAACACCATTGTGCTGTGGCACGCACAGGAAATTTGGCGTGCCGCCTCGAAGCCGTCCATTCGGGGCATCGAGATGTCCAGGATTGCTATGTCGGGCGAGAGGGCCTTGGCTTTTTCGACGGCTGCCAAGCCATCTTCCACTTCAGCGCAGATCCGCCAATCCTTCCGTGCGGAGAGCAGACGTCGCAGTACGCCGCGGATGCATTCCCGGTCGTCGGCTACCAGAATGGACTTTTGCGCGATCACTTCGTAGTCCGTCAACTTCCTGTGCATCGCGACTTCGGCAGGCTGGGGCTACCAGAGAGCGTCCAGAAGATACACTTTAGTTCGGCACGGTACAACACTGAACATCGAAGCAGGATCCGAACTCTCGTGTCCTGCTTTTCGTACCAAGCGTTCCAACACATTGCACCAAACAAGGGGCTGGCGCTGCCCAATTCTGCACAGTCTTCGCCTTGCCGACGCCTCCGTAAAGCTTTGCTTGTTTTTCGCTTTTAATTCGCCTATACTTTCGCCAGTTCTACGCCTGAGGAGGAAAGTGATGGCCCTGACGAAGCGGCAGAAGGAAGTCCTCGATTACCTGGTCAGCTTTCTCAACAAGCACGGCTACTCGCCGAGCTTCGAGGAAATCGCACGCGCCCTTAAGCTTACTTCCCTCGCCACCGTGCACAAGCATCTCTCGACGCTCGAGAAAAAGGGCTTCGTCCGCCGCGGCTACAATCAGAGCCGCTCCATCGAAATCACGCAGCTCCCGAAACCCGTTCGCGATCAAGTCATCGAACGCCACGCCGTCGGCCTGCCTCTCGTGGGACGCATCGCTGCGGGCCGCCCGCTCGAAGCCGTCGAGGATCGCGAGACTATTTCGCTCGCCGATTTCAGCCGCGGGCAAAACACATTCGTCCTGCAAGTGAAGGGCGACTCGATGCACGAGGATCACATTCTCGATGGCGATTACGTCGTAGTCGAACAATCGCAAGTCGCCAACGCTGGTGAAATCGTCGTTGCTCTTGTCGGCAACGAAGAAGCGACGCTCAAGCGCTTCTACCGCGAGCCCGCCGGCAAGATTCGCCTCCAACCCGCCAATTCGCAAATGGCTCCCATCATCCTCCCCGCCGCCGACGTGAAAATCCAGGGCCGCGTCATCGGCGTCCTCCGCAAGTATTAGCCGTCGCCGTAGCGTTACCGCGCGAACGATTGTGGATTAGACCGCCTCCTGAAGACCTGAATAGGAATCGAGATGGATTGTTGGTTGGAGGGTAAAACGCCCGAGACGAGGGGGGGAACTCGCCCCGGGCTTCGCTTGTCGGTGGGGGCGAGGGTGAAGCTCGCCCCGGTGTTTTCGGTTAGCAGCGGCGCGCGCAGTTCAGCGGGCTGCCGCCGCGGCTTCGACCGCTTTCCGCGCTTCGGGTGACTTCATCCAGTCGCCGGCCACCTGCCTGGTTGGGACGTTTAGGCGATTCCAGACGTTGATGAGTGCGATATTGAGAAGCAACGCGGCGAGCGCCTTCTCGTCGTAGTGGCGCGCGGCTTCGGCCCAGACGTCGTCGGGGACGGGATCGGGCCGGTCGCTCAGGCGCGTGACGGCTTCGGTGAGAGCGAGCGCGGCGCGTTCGGCGTCGGTGAAGTATGGGGCGTCGCGCCAGGCGGCGACGGCGAAGAGACGCTCGCCGGTTTCGGTCTCCTTCTTGAGCATGCGCCAGTGCATGTCCACGCAAACGCTGCAGCCATTGATCTGGCTGGCGCGCAGATGGACGAGGCCGATGGTGCGCTGCGGCACGTTGCGGTCGTCGGCGGATTTGCCGAGGGCCATCAGGGCCTGCATGGCTTCTGGGAAGATCACTACTGGATTCTTCATTCTTGCTTGCATGGTGTTCGTCCTCCTTGGTCACAAATGTTGAATTCGCTTCGTCACTACCTTGACGGAGCACAACAGGAAAATGTGACCGGCAAGGAGAAATCAACGGAAAATGAAAGCGATAAGTTATTGGACGACGACAGGAATACTCGCGCTGGGATTGCTGGCGGGAGGAGCTGCAGAACTGGCGCGCTACCAGCCTACGGTGGAGCGGATGGTACATCTTGGCTATCCCGTGTATTTCGTCATGATTATCGGCGCGTGGAAAGTGCTGGGCGGAGTGGCTTTGCTTGTGCCGCGTTTGCCGCAGCCGAAAGAATGGGCATATGCGGGGATATTCTTTAATATGACGGGCGCGGCAATATCGCACGCGGTGTACCACGACGCGGCTTGGCATGTCATAGTGACGCTGGGGTTTGCCGCGCTGGCTTCGTGGGCGACGCGGCCGCTGAGCCGAAGGCTTGGGGTGCTGTTTGCGGTGAAGGCAGGCGAAGGCGAAATATGACGACGGGCAGAAGCGACTGGCTGGCGGAGCGGTTCGAGGAGAATCGGGGGCACTTGCGAGCGGTGGCGTACCGGATGCTCGGGTCGGCGAGCGCGGCGGACGACGCGGTGCAGGAGACGTGGCTGCGGATGAGCCGTTCGGATGTGAGCGACGTGGAAAATTTGGGCGGATGGCTGACGACAGTGGCGGCGCGGGTGTGCCTGGATATGCTGCGGGCGCTGAGTTCACGGCGGGAAGAGTCGTTGGAAGAGCAGGCGGCGGAATCGGCGGTGCGCGAGACCGAGACGAAGGAAATGAATCCTGAGCAAGAAGCGGTGCTGGCGGACGCGGTAGGAGCGGCGCTGCTGGTGGTGCTGGACCGGCTGGAGCCGGCGGAACGTCTGGCGTTCGTGCTGCACGATATGTTCGCGGTGTCGTTCGAGGAGATTGCACCGATTGTGGGGCGTTCGGAGACGGCGGCGCGGCAACTGGCGAGCCGTGCGCGGAAGCGAGTGCATGGCGCGGCGGCGGGAGAGAGGGCGAGCACGGGCGTGCAATTGGCGGAACAGCGGAAAATTGTTGAAGGGTTTCTGGAGTCGTTGCGCGCGGGCGACTTCGAGGGGCTATTGAAGGTGCTGGATCCGGATGTGGTGGTGCGAATCGACGCGGCGTCTGGGCGTCCGGGCGCAGGGCCGAGAGAAATTCACGGCGCAGAGAACTGGGCGAGAGGAGCGATAGCGTTTTCGCGAACTGTACGGTTGGCGTTTGTGCAGCCCGCGCTGGTGAATGGAGCGGTGGGGATCGTGCTGGCGCGGAACGGGCGGCTGTTCCGCGTGCTGCGGTTCACGATCGAGCGCGGAAAGATTGCCCAGGTGGATATCGTGGCCGATCCGGAGAATCTGGAGAAGGTCGAGGTCCAGGTGCTGGAGGATTGAGGGTTGGAAGAACTGCCCGGGACGAGGGGGGAACTCGCCCCGGGCTTCCCTTGTGGGTTGGCTGCTTAGGGGAACTTTTAGTACGGTCGCGCAGGGCCCGCGAATCTGTGGCGCAAACGGCCCAGCATTCGATTAATCGGGTGGTTCCGATGCAGGAAATTCAATAGCGGGGTGCGCCGCACTCCAATCCGTTCCAGGGCACGCCGGATGCGGAAATCACGCCCCGCGGACACCATTCCTTTTTCGAGTATCTCGATCGCGTCGGGAGTCCTGCCAGCCTGGTTGTACACTTCCGCCAGGTTCAAGTAGAGCTGTGCGTGGTTGCATTTCAGGTTGAGCGCTTCGCGACAGAGCGTTTCCGCGTCGCCGAAACGGCGGTCGGCCATTGCTGCCAGCAGGCCGGTATACGAAAGGTAAAAGGGATTTTTGGGAGCCGCGCCTAATGCGCGTCGCGCGTGACTCAGGGCGTCTTCCGGATGTCCATCACGCATGCGCTTCAGGCATTCCTTGAATTCCACCATCCCTGCATCGACTGACGATGGTGTTCCCACCATCACCTCCACATGCGACATTGCCATCGGGCCTTCCTTTCTCGCGATGCCTTGCGAGTCCTGCGCTTTGCCTCATTCGCTCGAAACATTTTCCTGAAACATTGACTGCAACAGTGCTGTGAGCGTAGCGCCGCTCCGCGTTTGTGGCTACCGTACAACAGGACAGTTTTGGGACATCGCCGCGAGTTAGTCCGATGGGACAGGCAAAAAAGTGTCACCGCGCTGGAAGGCGCAGTTTTATGCAGATTTTGTGGGTTTATGCCAACGCAGTCGCCTACTGCTATTGCAGGTGGGCGTCGAACCACGCCACGGCCCGCTCCACGACGTCGCGACTGTGCGCCGGATTCGCAAAACCGTGGCCTTCATGCGGATAGATGACGAATTGCGTCGGTACACCGAGCGTGACGAGCGCGTGCCAGAATTCGTAGGACTGCGGCGGCGGGCATTCGCCGTCGCTATCGCCGACGACGATGAGCGAAGGCGTTTGAGCGTTCTTGATGAACGTGATGGGTGCGCTCTTGGCGTACACGGCGGGATCGTTGTAGACGGTGTCACCGAAATAGAACGTCATCCATTTGTCGATTTGGTTTTCGCCGTAATAGCTGAGCCAATCGGCCAGACCGGCGCCGATGACGGCGGCATTGAAGCGATGCGTTTGCGTGACAGCCCACATGGACATGTAGCCGCCGTAGCTCCAGCCGGTGATGCCGAGACGGTGGGAGTCAATGGGGAGCGCGGCGATGGCGGCGTCAACGCCAGCCATAATGTCGCGAAAGTCACCGCCGCCGAAATCCTTCACGTTGGCGCGCGTGAACGCTTCGCCGCTGCCGTAACTGCCGCGCGGATTCGGCAGCAACAGGAAATATCCGGCCGCGGGCAGGGCGGCCGCGTAGGATCGGCGACTGGGCCAGCTTGGCATGTTTGCCGACGCCGGACCGCCGTGAACTTCGACGACTAGCGGATATTTCTTGGAGGAATCGTAATCCAGCGGATAGACCAGCCAGCCCTGGATTTTCTGGCCGGCACCCATGTCGGATTGCCAGTGGAGGGTTTCGGCTTTGCCCCAGGCGGGACGCAGCGCGCTATTCACATGCGTGATTTGTTTCCAGTTGCCGATGGGCCCGGCCCAGACTTCCGGCGGCTGGCTGAAAGACTGGCGCACGGTGGCGGCGGTCTTTCCGTCGCGCGAAAGCGAAATGCCAACGCCGAATCCGTTTGAGCCGAGGCGCTCGGCGCCAATGTACAGCGAAGAAACTTCACCGGAATCGAGATTCACGGAGGCGACGCCACTTTGGCCGTCGATGATTTCAGCGAAGAGGATGGCGCGCGAATCGACGGACCACTCGAGCGAACTGGGCGAGGCTTTGATATCCGGCGTGACGTCACGCGCGCCGCTCCCGCTCGATGAATCGGCTGGCAGTGTGTAGATGTCGCCGCCGACCGAACCTTCGTCGCTCATCAGCCCAGCGATAAAAGCGATGGTTTTTCCGTCAGGCGACCATTTCGGCGTACCGATTTGCATGTCGGATTTGTAAATGGACTGCGGCCCGGCCAAATTGGCCGCGTCGAAGATGTAGATTTGCGCGACGTACCAGTTGTCGTCGCCATTGCCGTGCGCGGCGGTCGCGACCAACTTTTTGCCGTCCGGCGACCAGTCGTATTCGTAGACGTACATATCCCCTGGCGTGATCTGCCGAACCCGGCCAGTCGCCAAATCCACGATCGCCAGGCGCTGCTCGTAAATCTTCGCGCCCACTACTCCTTCGTCCGGCGCTTCCGCAGCCAGCGGGCCTGCGGCTCGTGGCGCATTCTCGATAAACAGAAAAGCGATGGATTTTCCGTCAGGCGACCACATGGGATTCGATAGGTCACCCTTCACGTGTGTGAGTTGGCGCGCGGCTTCGCCCGGCCTGGCCACGTAAACCTGCGATTGGCCCGAATGCGCGGCATCCGAAAGAAACGCCAGTTGCTTGCTGTCGGCCGACCACACCACATTGCCCTCCGCCGCTGCCGCTCCTCCCGTCGCTGCCGTGATTCGCAGCGGCGCCGAATGGGACCTCCAGTCCACGGCGTAAATCGCGGAATTGGCCGACGGCGCGCCATTTTTCCCGCTGAGCGATTCCACCCACGCCACTCGCCTCCCGTCCGGCGAAATCACCGCTTCGGAAATCGCATGAACGTTGAACATGTCACGCAGCGCCTGCTCGAAGACAGGCGGAGTTGTGTGCCGCGACGCCTGTGGAGCCGCCGCCGGCGCCCCTTGCGCAATCGCTGGCTGCGTTGCAAGCAGGAAAGCGGCGGCCAACAGTGCACACAATGTCGCGGCCGCGCGAGACACATTCGAGATTATTGTTGTGGGCATGGATTCTCCTCGACGTTAGAAACATGGAAACGATACCTGCACGCGCGAAAGCGCGCAAGCGTCAGGTGCGAAGGAAGCGACTAAACAGCGGAGGCGGAAGCGATGTCTCGAGTTTCGATGGGGCGCGGCTGCAATTCCTCGATTTGCCGGCGCTGAAGGAAAATGAAAACAATCGCCGCGGCAGCCACCGCCAGCAGCGCCACAATCCATTCGGCGGGCTTCGCGGACCACAGCGTGGTGTTCAACTCCGACAGGGGCGTCGGCAGAAAAATCGCGGTGAACGGATTCTGCGTGAGGTGCAATGCGCCCACCACCAGCCCCGCGCAAACGTAATAGACGACTAGATAAAGCACGCCAAGCGGCAGCGGATGTCGTCCGCGCCGCAGATTCATCCATTGCAGGAAAAGCAAATCGCACGAAATCCACACCGCGAAATAAATCACGCGGAAAATCGCCACCGCCAGGTTCCATTCAAGCGCAGGGTTGCGCTTCCACTGAATCACCCCCACCATCGCCGCGCCGACGAGAATCGCGCCAAGTAAAATATAGGGCACCGGCCAAATCGATTCGAGAGAAATCGGCCCTGCCTCGATGCCATGCAGCCGTCGCCTCATCCGATTCCGATTCCGCAGCAATATGAACCCAAAAATAAAGAACGGCGCAATGTTGATCGTAAGCAGCGCCGATTGCGCGTCCAGCGGAGTAAATGGATGAAGCAACCCGAGCAAACCCAGTTGTGGCCCAACGGGCAGGGACTTGGACGGACCCCATCTGAAGAACGCAAAAGCAATCAAGTTCAGATAGCAAAGAAAACCGATAGCCTGGCTTGGTGTGTAGAGTTCATAGTTCGCTGGGTCGCGCTTTATATTTCGCGTAACTGCGACGATGAACCAGACGAGCAGCGTTAGGTATAGGACAATGAGTACCAGCGCATGGTGCAGGGGATAGCCAAAAAATAGATCCTTGAACGCACTCGAGATTGGTAATGGCATGCTTCCGATGCGGACGATGCCGTCCCCGAGAGACCACGAATGCTGCTGGGCTGTATCGATTGCGAAAAATGGGCTAACGGGACCGAGGGACAAATGCGCTTCCATCGTGCGCTGCGAGGTAAGAACCACAATTACCAGATAACCCAAAATCGCCCAAGTCGCCGTGCCGCGCTGCAGAAAAAGCGAAATCACGAGGGCGAATGCCATGTAAGCAATTGCACCCAGAACCAAAATGAAATACGCGGCAAGCACGAACTCCCACGACGCGCCTCCAGCAACCGCTCCGACGATTGCCGCGGGCAGAAGGCACACAAAGACGAAATAAACCATCAGCGGCGGCCCAAACAATTTGCCGATGGTCAGTTCCGATGGAGACAGCCGAGTCAGTCTCTGAAAATCAAATGTGTTTTGATCCTTTTCGCGCTGAATCGCGTGTATCGACGCGATACCCCCGCCAATGACGAGCACAACAGCTTGAATCCAGAGGATAGTGCGCAGCAAACCTTGCCCGCCGCCGTACACTGTCGTCGTGCTGTCAACAGCAAAACCGCCGCGAAGGAAGAAATAAATCAGCGCCACTTCAATCGCGGCGCACAACGCCGCGGCGGAAACCATCCGCCTCGGACGCAACTGTATCCGCGCATTCCGCACAATCTCCGGATTGGTGAACAGGCTCATCGCGACACGCTCACGTCACTTCCCCGCCGGAAAGCCGCGCGTAAATCTGCTCGAACGACTCCGACGAGCCTTCCACGGCGCATACCGGCGCTCCGCTCATCACCAAATCGCGCACCAGCGCCGCCAAGTCCGCATCGCTTCCCGCAAAATGAAAGTCCACGCTCGACGATCCCGCGATCACGCTCGCCGACGGATGCGCATCCACCACGCCGTCTCGCACCGAAAGCCATGCCAGCAACTCATCGCCCGGTACCGCCACGCGAATCCGAATCTGCCTCCGCGATGGAGCCGCCGCTTCCTGCATCACGCTGACCAATTTCCCGGCGCGCAGCAAATGCCCCTTTTCGAGGATCGCCACCGAAGTGCAAATTTCCTCCAAGTCCGCCAGCACGTGCGAACTGATAAGAATCGTCTTACCCTTGCGATTCAAATTCTTCAGCAAATCCTTCAGCTCCACGCGCGCCTTTGGGTCGAGCCCCGAAGCAGGCTCGTCCAGCACAATCACCGGAGGATCGTGCAGCACCGCGCGCGCAATTCCCAAGCGCTGCTTCATCCCTCGCGAAAGCCCTTGGATAAAAGCGTCTCGTTTCGTCTCCAGTCCAACCCATCCGATGACTTCCGTAACACGCGCGGGAATTTGCGCGGCGGGCATTTTGTATGCATGCGCGAAATAATCGAGATACTCCCAGACTTTCAAATCGTCATAGAGCGAAAAAAAGTCGGAGAGATATCCGAGAAATCGCTGCGCGTCTTCGGGACGCCGCTCCACGTCAATGCCATTCACCTCAACGCTGCCGGAAGTGGGCGTCAACAATCCACAAATCATTTTCAGCGTGGTTGTCTTGCCCGCGCCGTTCGGGCCGACGAAGCCGAAAATCTCTCCGTCGCCAATCGTTAGATTCAAGCGGTCCGCCGCAACTACTTGCGCGGGATTCCCCTTCACTGGCGGCAGGTCGTACTCTTTGGTCAGATTTTCCAAGCGGACCATGGTTCATTCGTTGCGAATGCGCCAGATTGTGTGCGCGATTAGCACAACTGTCAATACGCAACACGGATGATCAAAGTTCCGCAAAAGTCTTCGCTTGAAGGAAATACGCTGAAAGAATATGCTGCGCGCGAAACCGGGAATTTCGCAGCGAGGAATACGATGAAAAATATAACGCGAAGGAAATTTTGCGCGGGAGCGTTAGCAGGAGGAGTAGCCGCGGGCGCCGGCAAAGTCTTTGGCGCGACATTGCCCGCAAGCGTCAACGAAGCGGCCCGCTCGGAGGAATTAGCGACGCGCCAGCCGCGAGCGACAACGGGCAAGCGTCCAACGATTATTTCCGCGCATAACGGACTCCCGCATCTCGATGCCGGAATGGCCGTGCTGCGCTCCACGGGCGACACCATGGACGCCGTGCTCGCCGTCGTCACGCCCGTCGAGGACGATCCCAACGACAACTCGGTTGGCTATGGCGGCCTGCCAAATGAAGACGGCGTGGTGCAACTCGACGCATGCGTGATGCATGGCCCGACGCGGCGCTGCGGCGCCGTCGGCGCAATTGAGAAAATCAGGAACCCCGCTCGAGTCGCGCGCGCTTTGATGGAGCGCACGAATCACACATTCATTGTTGGACGCGGCGCCACGCAGTTCGCCATCGATCAGGGATTCGAGCCGATGAATTTGCTCACCGACAAGTCGCGCCTCGCGTGGCTCGCCTGGAAAGCATCGAGTTCAAAAGACTGGCGACCGGGTCTGGACGCGCCGGATTTTAACAAGCAGCTCGCCGAACTGCTCGATACGCCGCAGCGCCAAGCCTGGGCCCCGTGGATCAAGCAAGTGGTGTCGCATCCGCCCACGGGAACAATCAATTGTCTCGCGGTCAATGAAAAAGGTGAAATGTCAGGCACGACCACGACTTCCGGTCTCGCCTGGAAAATCTCCGGGCGCGTCGGCGATTCGCCGATTATCGGCGCGGGGCTTTTTCTGGACCAGGACGTCGGCGGCGCAGGTTCTACCGGACGCGGTGAGGAAAATATTAAAATCGCCGGCGGCCACACGGTCGTCGAAATGATGCGTAAGGGAATGTCTCCGACCGATGCGTGCCTTGAGGCGCTGCACCGCGTGGTGCATAACTACGACTTCGACAAGTCGCGCCTGAAAATGTTCGACTTGCAGTTCTACGCGCTGAATAAAGACGGCGTGTACGGCGCGGCCTCGCTGTGGTCTTCCTACGGCAATGGCCAGCCCATGACCTACGCAGTGCATGACGGAACGGAAGCAAAATCGGTGCCGTTCGCACCGCTATTCCAAGGAGCAGGTGGAGATTACTAAGCGCGGCATCACGAAAGAGTCAAATCGCGGGGACTTCGCTTGACCGCTCATTAACATGGATCGGGCCAACATCGTAATCATCGGAGGCGGCGTCGTCGGTTGCGCAATCGCGCGCGCCGCTTCGGCAGAGTGGCAAGACGTTTTTCTTCTCGAGCAAATGCCGAAGCTCGGCATGGGCGCGAGCTCACGCAACAGCGGCGTGATTCATTCCGGACTTTATTACACGCCAGGCTCGCTGAAAGCGTTACTGTGCGTTCGCGGAAATAGACTCACATACGAATTTTGCGCCGCGCACGGCGTTCCTCACCGCAATACCGGCAAACTCGTTGTCGCCACCTCGCGCGAGCAAGAACCAAAACTCACCGAACTGCTCGAGCGTGGCCGCGCAAACGGCGTGCAAGGCCTGCGTATCATTGATGCCGCGGCGATTCGCGCGCGCGAGCCGCACATCGCGGGGACAGCAGCGATCGAAGTACCGTCCACGGGGATTGTAGCCAGCGAGGATTTGGTGAAGGCTTACGCGCGAATCGCCGTCGCGCAGGGCGCGGACATTGTCACGCACGCCAAAGCCGAGAAAATCGACGCAAACGACGATCTGGTGCGTGTCACAAGTTCCGCGGGCGAAATTGAAACGCGTTGTCTGGTGAATAGCGCAGGATTATTTGCCGATGAAATCGCCGGGCTGATGGGTTCCGCCATGGCGAAGCATCGCATCTATCCCGTGCGTGGCGAGTATTGCGAAATCGTGCGCGCTCGCAGCGATCTGGTGCGCGCCCTCGTGTACCCGCTTCCGCACCCGGAGGGCTTGAGCCTCGGCGTGCATTTGACCAAGACGTTGTGGGGCACCGTGCTCGTCGGACCCACGGCACATTACATCACGGACAAAAATGACTATGAGAGTAACCGGCCGCCCGTTGAGGATTTTGTCCGCATGGCGCAGTCGATGTTGCCGGAAATTCGCGCCGAGGATTTGATGCCCGCTTATACGGGCATTCGCGCCAAGCTCGCGCCACCCGGAAGTCATCACCCAAGCGATTTCATTATCGAACGCGATCCGCAATTCCCGAATGTCGTGCAGCTGATCGGCATGGAATCGCCTGCACTCACATCGGCAGGCGCCATTGCCGAGCACGTGGTGGGATTCCTCTCCGATATTCTTAATTGAAGAGAAACGCTGGTCAAAAAAGAGTCCACGTCAGTGAACCAAGTCTGACGCAAAGACGAGCCGCACGCCGCGCGCTTTGAGTTGCGGTAACGCCTGCTCCAACGCGGCGATTGTCGCGGGATGCGGGTGGCCAATCGCAATGGCCGAACCTTCTTTGGCAGCGTCGCGCTCGGCGAGCTCGATCTGCCTCAGAATTGCTTCGCGCGTCTCGATGTCGTCGAGAAAGACTTTGCGCGATGCAGCGCGTACGCCCGCCTGCTGCGCGGCGTCATACGCAACCGTCGCGGCCGTTGTCCGGCTGTCGATGAAAAAAAGATTCCGCTCCCGAAGAACGGCCATCACGTCGGCCATCAACGCAGGATCGGTTGTCGCGCGCGACCCTTCGTGATTATTTATCCCCGCGGCGTGCGGCACGCTCTCAAGCATCTGCGCGAGCAAGCCATCCACTTCGCCGGCGCCCATGCCCACGCGCAGCTCGATAGCTTCCGGCTTCGCGGCGTTGCCTTCGAATTCCATCGGGAGATGAAGCATCACCTGATCGCCGCGGCGAAATGCTGCATCCGCAATTTCCGCCGAATGTGGCTTGCTCGGCAGAATTGAAAGCGTCAGCGGATAATGAATCTTCAAGAGCGCTTCAGCGGGCGCGAGATCACTTCCCAAATCATCGATGATGATGGCGAGACGCGCGCCGCTTCCAGGCTCCCTTCCCGCTCGACTCGCATTCGTTGCATTCGACACGCTGATGCGAATCGATTGCGTGCGGCGGCCGCTTAGCAGGTAATCAAAGCGAATCACACCGGCAGAACTGGAACGCGGAACGTGGGCTAGATGGTAATGCGCTGCGGCGCGATCCAGCGCACCTTCGACCGCAGAAGCTTTCGCGGCATCCGGCAACGTGACAAAAATATCATCGGCGACAAGTCGCGCCCGTTCACCCTGGCGCGCACCCATTTCGGGACGAATGACGATCTCAGCATCGCGTCCTCCGGCCGTTTGCGCAGCCGCCACCAAGTTGCGCGTTATGGAGCGAAGATCCGATCTGCCGGGCGATTTCCTCTGACAACCAGCGGCAAGAAACGCAATCGCCAAGAACAAAGCGATGGTGCGTAAGGAGGAAGGGGTCTCGCGATTTCGAATCGGCGCGCTTTTCACCGCCACGCGAGAATCAGGCGGCCTTCGGCGCGTCGGCAGGTGCTTGGAGAATCTCAATGGCCCGTTTTACGACCGGATCATTGGCCGACGGCAGTTGTCCCGGAGCGGGTGGAGCGAGCTGGTCCTGGTTGAGCTGCGCGACGTCGTCCACAGCTCGCGGATTCACTGGCACCGTGGGCTCGACGCCTTCCTTGGGAATGGATTTGCCGTTGGGCGTGAAATAGTTGGCGACCGTAAGAATCAGCGCCGCGCCATCGTCCAAAGTGATTATCTTTTGCTGCGAAGCCGTGCCGAATGTTGTTTCGCCCACGGTATCGCCGCGATGATTGTCCGCGACCGCCGCCGCAAGAATCTCCGCGGGACCCGCTGTGCCATTCGAAATCAGCACGGTCATCGGCCCTTTCCAGGCAACCTTGGAAGCGTCGGCTGAGAAAGTTTGCGTCGCGACAGTCTGACCGCGCAGTGTTCCAATTGTGCCGGAGGCCAGGAAAAGCTGCGCCGCACTGATCCCTTCGTTGACGGGACCCGAAGCGCAATCACGCAAATCGAGAATCAACTTCTTGGCTCCCTGGCGTTGAAATTCTACCAGCTTCTCGCGAATCTGTTTCGTGGTCCCGGGCTCGAATGCCGGAATGCGAATGTAAGCAATGTCCTTCTGCATTTCTTCCTGAAGGACGCGCGGGGACTGAAGTTTGGTGTAAGTCATGGTCACGCTGAACGGTTGCTGCGTGCCCCGGCGAATCACATCAACCTTGACGGTTTGCCCCGGCTCGCCAGTCAACAAGACTTGTGCCTGCCCAATGGACATTTCCGTGGTCGAAAAGCCCGCGATGGAATCGAATAGGTCGCCATCGTGAAGCCCAGCCTTCTGTGCGGGACTATCAGGCAGAACGGAAACCGCGACCACATAACCGAATCGCTTCGAAATAAACACACCAATCCCGCCCTTCGATTTGTCGTCAACTTTCTGCTTGTAATCGGTGTACTCGAGCGGGCTCAGATAGCTCGATTGCGGATCCAGCGAGTCAAGCAGCCCGTGGAGAGCCCCGGATGTGACCTTGTGAATATCTGGCTCGTCGACGTAGTTGTCTTGGATGCGCTGCAGCACTTCGCTGTACACGCTAAGCGAAACGTAAGGCTTGTCGTCGCCCGTCTTGCCTTTCACGTAGCCGACCGCCACATATGCGAAGATCAGCACCGACAGCACAATCACAACTTTTTTCCAAAATGGACTCATCTGTTTTTCCCATGCCCGGTGCTTTTGCCGTTCCATCAGCAAACAGCCAACTCGAGCGAACTTGAATTATAGCATCCCTGCGCTGTCTTTATCAGCGCCCTTTGGCGGGATAAGTGCCCGAATCTTTCGATGCTCGAGGCTTGGCTGCGGATGGCTGGGAGTAGGCTTTCCCTTTAAGCAGGTTGGCACGCCGCGTGTTGCGCTTTCCCAATTTCTGGTTCAGGAACTTTCCGGTCAATGAATTCCCTTCCCTCGGCTACTCATCCTGCCTGTCCGTGGGCTCGGAATCGTCTTCGTGGGCGGACGCTATGTAAGTCTGCGAGATGCGGTCGTGCCACGTCATGCGATCTTCATCCCACAGCGCCCACAGGAAACCGAGCAGCAGCGTTGCACCAGAGAGCAAATAACCAAAGCTCCTCCACAGGAGCTGGCGCGTTTCAGGGAAAGTGCCGTCAAGGGCGACAACCTCAAGTTTGCCCGCACTCATCCCGGGGGTCGATCCCGAAAAAAGAGTGAATAGACAGAAATAAATCGCATAGATCAGGAAGAATGTGGCCGCGTACACCGCCAAATCCATGCGCACGAATCCAAGCTGGCCCCCCATCGAGCGAAAAAGCCCGAGGAAACCTATGAACACACTGGAAACAATGGCCGCGTCCAACGCACCCGCGAGGCGGCGGTTCGCCAGCTCGGCAACCGGCAGAGTTGCGCCCGCAGGATGTAGTCGGTAATTTTCGACCACGGAGAAATCCAGCTGCGGCTGTGACACGTGAATTTCCACGCGCTGTGTCGGACGAAGGCGCGCGAGCGTGCGGGGGGCCGTCGCCGTCGTAATCACGTCGGGAGAATTGCCGTGACTGAAAGGCAGAGCGGGTTGCGATTCCTCCGTCTCTTCCGATGGATGGCAGCGCGAGCGATAGACTTCCAGGCGTCGGGCAACCTCACGGCGCCATTCGGGTTCTTCAGAAGGGACGGAAGCGCGGTTCGGAGCGGGAGAGGGCTGGGCGCCCGCAAAAGCAGACTCACAAAACGGGCACACATCGACCGCTTGGTTGCTTACCGCGCCACATTGCGAGCAGACTTGAATCACCGGTTCGTTTTGCGCTGCGGACCGGAATCCCATGAGGAACGAAAGCATCGTAGCAGATTGACGCCGCGAAGACGCACAGAAATCAACCAGCGGGTGTCGCGAATCAGATAACGCCGCTGGCAACTCGTGAGCGGCACGGCCGCTGTCATAAGATTGGGCAGCGGTACGACAAACCCGCCGCTACAAAATTGGCGCGGCGTGTTAGGCTCCTAGATTCTTCCTGAACGATGCGCGATTGTACCGAAAACCGCTTCCTGACCCACTCAAACAAACGAAGGATGGCAGCGTTATTGGTGTTGCTATCACCGCTGCTCCTACTTCGCTGCGCAAACGGGCAAACTCCCGCTCGCACTCAGGCGCACCTGCGAACCCAGGGCAGCGAAATGACGCTCGAGGCGGACACCCAGAAGCAAGCCGGAAAGATTTTTTACGCGGATGGTCACGTTGACATTTTGTACGGCAGCGTCCGTTTGCGCGCGGATCATGTCCAGTACAACGAAGACACACAAATGGCGGCGGCGCGCGGCCACGTCCAATTCGATTATCAGATGCAGCACATAGACGCGGATGAAGGAACGTTTAACATGAAAACCGGCCGCGGTTCATTTCGCAACGTGCACGGCACAGTCACCGCGCTGCACCTCTCCAATCCCAATGTGCTGGTCAGTCCTAACCCTCTCACGTTCGCGGCAGCCACCGTCGAACGCACTGACGACGACACGTTTGTCGTCACCCGTGCGTGGGTGACGATCTGCAAGCCGGACAGCCCGCAGTGGAAGTTCTATGCTCCCAAAGCCGTCATCCATTTGCAGAAATCCGTTGCGCTTGACAACGCATCCTTCCGCCTTTTTTATGTGCCGATTATTTATCTTCCCTACGCTTCAGTGCCCATCGCGAGAAAGCTCCGTCAGTCAGGGTTCCTGATTCCAGAAGTCGGCAACACCACGGCAAAGGGATTTGTCTTCGGAGATTCATTTTACTGGGCGCCCACCGAATGGATGGACGCAACCATCGGAGCGGAATACTTGAGCCGTCGCGGCTGGAGCCAAACAGCCGACATTCGCATGAAGCCATGGCAGAACGCCACGCTGACAGCGAGTTACTTCGGCGTCCTCGACCGCGGCATCGCCGTGCCCGGCGGGATCGTCACCAAACAGGGTGGCCATGAGGACCATGTTTTTTTCGACGCATTACTGCCTGGCGGTTGGCGCGCGGTCGCGGATCTCGATCAACTATCTTCCCTGACGTTCCGCCTCGCCTTTTCGGAGACATTCGAGCAGGCCGTTAACTCGGAAGTGCGGAACACCGCATTTCTGACAAAAAAATGGGACGGATTCAGCGTCAGCCTTGCCTCCATGAGCTATAAGAACTTTTTGAGCGCGCAGCCAGACACCGCGATCGATTTGCGAACCGCGCCGGAAGTTCGTGTCAACTCCATCGACCGCGCACCGTGGGCAAAACTTCCCGTCTATGTGGGCTTCGATTTTTTTGCCGATGCGGTGCATCGCGAAACGAACGTGCCCCCGGGATTCGAAACGCCTTCCTTCGTGTCGCGTGTGGAATTTGCCCCGAACGTGAGCGTCCCGCTGCACTGGGGGCCCTGGCTGGGAGTGACGCCCAGCTTTACTTTGCGCTCGCTGCGCTACGGCGGACGATTGCAGAATGGAATCTTCGTGAATCAGCCATTCGTGCGCACCACCGAGGAATTTTCGCTCGATTTGCAGCCGCCGTCTCTTGATCGCGTGTGGACCGACGGCGCGACGAAATGGAAGCATGTCGTCGAACCCAAGGTCGCGTATCACTATGTGAACGGCGTGAACGACTTTGGCAGGTTCTTGCACTTCGATGAAGACGACACGCTGACGGATACCAACGATGTCCAGTACGGCGTCACGCAGCGGCTCTATCGGCGCGATGGCGATGGCGGCGCCCAGGAAGTGGCAAGCTGGGACCTGACACAAAAATATTATTTTGATCCGACCTTCGGCGGCGCACTGATTCCTGGCACTCGCAACGTTTTTCAAGCGCTTGATTCGCTCACGCCCTTTGCATTCGCCGACAGCTTGCACCGCTTTTCGCCCGTCATCAGCGACCTGCGAATCGAGCCAGGCGGCCGTTTCGACACCCAGTTTCGCGTGGACTTCGATCCCGCGCGCAACCGCCTGACGGCGATCGGCTCGCTCGTGAAAATCCGCCCTTACCGCGAATCTTTTTTGACCCTCGCGGATTTCTCGACCGTCAGCATTCCAACCACATCCTCAATCAACCCGGGAATTGCTTTGCCTCGGTCAAATCAAGTCCGCGCGCTCGTCGGCTACGGCAGCCTGAACCGCCGTGGATGGAACACGGCGCTCGGATTCAGTTATGACGTCAGTCAGAGCCTCTTTCAGAGCCAAGTCGCGCAGCTCTCCTACAACGGCTCGTGTTGTGGCATCGGCTTCGAATATAGAAGGCTGTCGCTGGGCGCTGTGCGAAACGAAAATCAGTTTCGTGTTGTTTTCCTCATCGCCAATCTCGGGTCGTTTGGGAACCTGCGGCGGCAAGAAAGCATTTTCTGAGGGTGACGGTGAAAGACGAACTGCACTACCTGACGATTGCCGAAGCGGCAGCGCTCCTCCGTAAACGAAAGATTTCACCTGTGGAACTTACGAAAGCTGCTCTCCGCCGCATAGACGCTCTGGATCCACGGCTGAATGCGTTTATCACCGTCACCGCCGAGCGCGCGCTGCGTGAAGCTCGCACCGCCGAGCGCGAAATTGCGCGCGGAAAATATCGCGGCCCTCTGCACGGGATTCCCATCACGCTGAAGGACAATATTTGCACGGAAGGCGTGCGAACGACAGCCGGGTCAAAGATCCTCGACAACTTTATTCCCCTGGCGGACGCCGTGGTGGCCCAGAAACTTTCGCGCGCGGGCGTCGTGCTGCTCGGTAAAACAAATCTCCACGAGTTCGCCTACGGAATCACCACCGAGAATCCGCACTACGGCCCCGCGCGGAATCCCTGGAACCTCGAATGCATACCCGGCGGCTCGAGCGGCGGCTCCGCCGCAGCCGTCGCGACAGGCATGGGATTCGCTTCCATTGGAACGGACACTGGCGGCTCGATACGAATTCCGTCCGCGCTCTGCGGCATTGTCGGGCTCAAACCGAATTTCGGGCGCGTGAGCTGCCAAGGAATCGTGCCGCTCGCGGTGACTCTCGATCACGCCGGCCCGCTCGCGAGAACAGTCGCTGACGCAGCGATCATGCTCGACGCAATTGGCGAATGCGAGAAGCCGCAACAAGCTTTTTACAAAGCCGCGCGCACAAGCCTGCCGAAGCGCGGCAAGAAAATCCGCTTGCGCCTCGGCTGGCCGCGAGAATACTTCTTCGACCGTGTGGACTCCGAAATCAAACGCGCCATTGAAGCGGCTGCCAAAGTTCTCGAAAACCTCGGCGCGGGCGTGGAAGAAATCTCCCTGCCGCATATTGCTGAATCGGTTGACCCAAGCACGCAAATTGCCCTGGCCGAAGCGCTCGAATATCACGAAAGCCAGGGATATTTCCCGGCGCGCGCTGCGGATTACGGCAAGGACGTCCGGAAGCGTCTGAGATAGGCACTGCTGTGCGCGCGGTTGATTATTTGAAGGCGCAACAAGCGCGCGAGCAGGTGCGCGCGGACTTTCGCGACGCCTTCAAACGCGTCGACGTCATCCTGGCGCCCACTGTGCCGATCGCTGCATCGCACATCGGAGAAGATGCCGTGACGATCGCCGGTGAGTCGCAATCGGTGCGCGGCGCGCTGGTGCGAATGAATCGCCCCGCGAATTTCACTGGTTTTCCCGTGATTTCCCTGCCCTGCGGATTTACGTCGGGCGGCCTGCCCATCGGCCTCGCTTTGCACGGGCCGCAATGGGGAGAATCGAAGCTGATCCAAATTGCCGCCGCCTATGAACACGCAACGCAGTGGCACCTGCGCCGGCCAAATGCAATCTGATTTCGCCGTCGAATTCGGCTCAAGCCAGAAACACACTGAGCTTTAAGTCTCGTTTCGCTCTTAAATCCCATTTCGCAATTCGCCTGTATCTGCTTCGCTCCCCAGAGGCAATGCCCCGCGACGCTCCATCAGCCATTGCCCCGCGCGGAAGCCCCACGCCCCTGTAATCAGGCCGGCGAGCACGTCGGCAACGTAGTGATATCGGCCGTAGACAGTCGCGATGCACATGCACAGAAAAAACGGCAGGCAAATCCAGAACAGCCACCGCCGATAACGCCACGACGCCAGGATTGCTACTGTCGAACCAGCCACATGTGCCGAAGGAAACGCCGCTCCGCGCACCAGAGCGTAACTTTCCAGCCAGTCGATCAGATGCGTGCAAAACCCGCCGGAAAGCCGCACCGTTTCAATCGACGCGAGCGAAAAATGCGGGCTCTCCACCGGCATCAGAACAGAAATGAAGTACACGGTGTAGTGCGCAATGGCAGTCGAGACCATCACTTCCCAAAAAGCTCGGCGTTCTTTCGCCGCGTAAAGCAGCGCGGGCAGAATCACCAGGTAAAGAAAATAAGTCATGTAAGAAAACTGCATAAAGTCGTTGAGCGCGGGCGAGACAAATTGCGCGAGCCACACCGAGGGATTCACGCCCGTCAGCGCATGATCGAACGCAATGAAGTAACGGTCGAGCCAGAAAGGGAAAATAGCGTGGACGAGCGCGTTCAGCTCCTCGAAGAGAAAAATGTAGAGCGGCAACGGATACCAGTGGCGCGCGAAACGAAGAACTCTTGAGTTTGGAAAGCATCTCGCGGTCACTGCGAACGCGATAACCGCCACGGCTATCGTGCAGTGCCCGCAAACAAATGCGCCGGGATGCGCAATATTTTTGTGAAACACAGCGATTATGGTGGTAATCCACGCGAGATAGCCAAGCGAGATCCATTCGAATGCTCCGCAGGCGCTTCGCGTTTCAGCGAAGAGCCTGGAAAACGCGCGAGCCTTGCGCTGCCGGCCTCGAAGCGCACCCGCCGCCGCGTCGCTCATCACATACGCTGTTAACGAATTGCGAAAGAACGTCATACTCATCGGTTTGTTCCCCGAAGATTTACGGATTGCATCAAACTCGCCTGAAGTCCTCGCAATAGCCGCACAGCGCCGCGCGAATTTTCGACTCGCGGATTCTGCGTTTCACGCCAGCGTCCTCTACACCCACGCCAACAAAGCACTGGCCAGTTCCGAGCGCGCGCTGCACGTTCCAGATTCTTCGACGGATTCACGGCCGCCGGATGCCCAACCGTTTCAAGCATCGGGAGATCGGAGACGCTGTCGCCGTACGCGAAACTGCGCGCCAGATCCAACCTGCGCACCGCAGCCAAGCGAACAATGACGCGGTGTTTTGCGTCTCCGCGCATATGCTCGCCGGCGATTTCCCCCGTCCACAAACCGTCGCGCGCTTCGAGTTGCGTTCCGATAATCGTTAGTGGCACGAGAAAATAACTGGCAACCAGTTCCGCGAGCGGCGCAGGCGCCCCGGTAATCAAGAAAACGCGATGACCGCGCGCGAAGTGAAATTTCATCCGGCTCAGGCCATCGGGAAAGAATCTCGTCGGACGCGATGCCAAATGCCGTGACCATTCTTCCGCGCGCCTTGTGAACACTCCAGAGAAGTACGCTTTATTCGCTCCAATCGCGGCACGACGATTTCTCACGATGTTGACGATGAGCCGCATCCCCCAGCGTGCAAATTGCGCCGGCCCAATCAGCCCGCGCATCAGAAGATAAGAAATAAATCGGCGTTCCACCGACGGCGCAGCCAACAACGTGCCATCGAGATCAAAAAATGCGCCGATGCCGCCGCAGCTCATTGCGCGCCGCCTGCGATTGTTTTCACTGGCGTAGGCGACGCCGCGAAAAAATAGCGCCGGCCCTCCCATAAAATTGGCACGGCCCGAATCAGGCAGAAAGCGACTGTCGTCAGCACCAGCGCTTCCGCAGCCGCGCGCACCCATGCGACTTGCGCGGGCGCGAGAGCCGCCGCTGGCAGTCGCACCAATGTCAGCTCCACTCCGAGATAACAAAAGCAAAGGCATTTCATCGCGCCATAGACGGCCCGGCTGGTTCGTGAAGCCACCAGCGCGCGTCCCCACCATGTTTGCAGCATGGAATTTGTGCCGAACCCGTTGCGCCCGGCGCGCGCCGCCAGACCCCGAAGAAAATCAGTCGACGTGCCGCGAACGAAAAACAGAACCGGCACCCACAAAGACACCAGTCCCGTCACGGCAAAAAAAGTGAAGAAGAGGTTCTCGACCACGCGATCGCCCAGAATGTCCAGCTGTGCGCCGAGCGGTGTCGCCAGTTTGCGCCGCCGCGCAAGATAGCCGTCGAACGCGTCGAGCGTGATTGCCGCGATCGTCAACGCCACCGCCGCAACGTCGCACCAAAAATGGCGCGCGAACAGCGCGACTGCGGCGAAACCCATCAGAACCCGCAAGAGTGTAATTTGATTGGGCGTCATTTCGGCCTCCGCTGGCGATACTTCGTCGCAAGCAACTGCCTATAAAGCATGAGCAAAGCCAAATCGCGCCGCTGCTCAAGCCGGAAGCTTTCTGGCTGATTCTCCGTGGCTTACAAAATGAACCCACGCGATGTCTCCGTGCCACGCAGTGAGTTAATGAATGGTTCCGGCATCACATGGAGGGTTTTTCCCTGCTCTCCATCGGCGTGTCGAATCTAAAAGCCTCTTGAATCCGCCATGGAAAGCGAGCCGGACGCAAACGTGCGCTTTGCGAAGTGGTGTGCGAAAATCAGACCGTCGCGTGTATCGGCACGCGAAACATCCAATGTTGGAATCACGGGCGTAATCAATCAGATGAACGTCACCGTATTTACGGCGCTGCTCGCGGGGCTGATCTCGTTTCTGTCTCCGTGCGTTTTGCCGCTCGTGCCCGGATATATCTCGATGCTTTCCGGCATCGGCGTCGACCAGCTTCAACAGGGTCAAGGCTCTCGCGGCGAATTGCTCCGCTCGGCTTTTGCCTTCGTCGTCGGATTTTCGATTGTGTTCATCAGCTTTGGCGCTTCCGCGACCGCGGTCGGAACCTTTCTGCTGAGCAATCGCAACGAGCTCGCGCCCTTCGCGGGCGCATTCATTCTTCTTTTCGGTCTGCATTTGATCGGAGCTCTGGCGAAGATTTCCATTCGCATCGGCTTCTTGATCGGCGGTTTGCTAGTGGCGGCGGGAATTGCAATGGAATTCCTGATACACACGTATTCCCGCAATTTCCGGCCGATTCATTTGTTTGCCATCGCGCTGATTTTCCTTTTGGGTCCGGCGCTGACACGCTGGCTAAATCGCGACGCGCATTTTCGGAACATGGGCGGGCAACCGGGAGTCGTCAGCGGATTCTTGATGGGATTCGCGTTCGCATTTGGATGGACGCCGTGCATCGGGCCCATTCTCGCGACGGTCCTCGCCATGGCCGCGACGCAGGACACGGTGATGAAAGGCGTTTTCCTGCTCGCCGCTTACTCCGCCGGTCTCGCGATTCCCTTTTTACTGACGGCCGTTGGCATTGGGCAATTTCTCAAATTCTACAAACGCTTCCGCCGGCACATTCACATGGTGGAAATTTTCAGCGGCGTACTTCTGCTGGCCATCGGCGTGCTGATTTTTATGAACCGGCTGACCTGGCTTTCGGGTAAACTGATATTTCTGAATCGTTTTTCACGATAAGGGGAACCTTTTTTGATGAATCGGACTATTACGCGATGCGGAGCATTCGTAATTTCATTCGCAGTGCTTTCAATTGGATTCGCTGGATGCAAAGGCATGGGCGCCACGGTTTCCAATGGGTCGAAAACGAAGTTCGTGTCCAACCCTGGCCCGCCGAATGAGCCGGACGTGACGTTTCCGGAATTGCAGGGCGGCGATTTGCCGCTCGCAAGCCTGAAAGGCAAAGTCGTGCTCGTCAATTTCTGGGCCACATGGTGCGAGCCCTGCCAGATTGAAATACCTTGGATGATCGGTTTCCAACAAAAATACGCGAATCAGGGTTTCACGATTTTGGGCGTGGCCATGGACGACAGCGGCAAGAAAGTCGTCGACCCGTTTGTGCGTACAACGCAATTTGATGTGAATGGCGCGAAAATGACCATGAGCTATCCCATCATGCTGGGCAACGATGATATTGCGCAAAAATTCGGCGGCCTGATCGGTTTGCCGACGAGCGTGCTGATTTCGCGCGACGGAAAAATCGTGAAGCGTTTCATCGGTCTCGTGGATCACGACCAGTTGCAGTCGGCAATCGAGAAACAAATCGCGTCGCATTCGTAATATTCTTTGGCCGGAAAGCAGTCACCGCACAATTTATGATGGACGAACGCGAATTTCAGAAAAAATGCGAGGAAGCTTTCGAGCGTCTCCAGAAGAGGCTCCTCGAAGCCGGCGACGAGCACGGATTCGAAGTGGAAGGCGGAAGCGGCAAGATTGAAATTCTATTCGAGGACGATGACGAAACGCGCTTCGTGATCAGCCCGAATTCGCCGGTGCGGCAAATATGGATCTCCGCGCTGACCACCAGTTTCAAGCTTGGATGGTCGGAAGGAAAAAACGCGTTCGTGCTGGAGAAAACAGGCGAGACTCTCGACGAAGTGATGAGCCGCATTTTGACCCAGCAATTGGGCGCGTCTGTCACGGTATGAAAATGGAAAAATCGAATCTCAAAATGTCGCATCGCGCCGTTTTCGCAACGGTGCTGATTTGTCTTTTCGGGTGGGCGCCGCTCGCACTCGCGCAAACATCGCTGCCCGCAGCTTCCACAGTCGCCAGCCCGAAAGCGTATGTATCCCTCCAGCCGATTCCGCGTGGAAGCACATTTGAAATCGGCGTGGTGGTAGGAATCATGCCCGGATTTCACATGAACGCGCACAAAGTTTCGGAGGATTATTTGATCCCGACGAATTTGACGGCGAAGCCGCCCGCGGGAATCAAGGAAGTGCGGACGCTGTATCCGGAGGGAACGAATTTAAAACTTTCGTTTTCCGACAAGCCTCTTTCGGTTTACACAAAGCAATTCACGGTGCGTGCGAAATTTTCCGTTGCAGCAACTGCCGCGCTCGGAAAGATGAGCGTTCCATTTACGTTGCAATATCAGGCCTGCAACAACAGCGCCTGCCTGCCACCGGTAAGAATTCCAGTGATCGCGAAAATCGATATCGCGCAGGCGGGCACGAAGGCCCACGCGATGTCCCCGGATATTTTCAGCGGCGAGCAAAAGTAGCCGTCCACGAATCGCAAGAAAAAACTCTCGCCGGAAAATTTGTCTCGCACTGTCTCGCAATACGCAGTTATTCCCGCCCTGCAAGCCGACGCCGCAAAAGCTCTCCGAATCTGCATGGCATTTATTCCGGGGAGACGGCGGGTAGCGCACGGCGGAGACGCGCGATCACGCGCCCCTTGCCAAGCACGAGCATGGTTTCAAAGAGCGGCGGGGCGACGGCGCGCCCGACAATGGCGACACGAGTTGCGTTGATCAGCAGGCCGGCTTTGACGCCTTCCGCTTCGGCCAATGCGCGAAGCGCGTGGTCGCAGGCGTCGTGATTCCAATCATCCAACGCGTCGAGCGCGTCGGCTAACTTGCCAAGCAAATCCGGCAGCTTCGGATCCTTCCAGAATTTCTTGCGCGCCTCGAGATCGTAATCGAAATCGTCGGAGAAAAATGCGCGCGACCACGTGGCAAAATCCGGAAGCAGGCGCGTGCGCGGCCGAAGAATGTCGACTGTGTGCGCGAACCATTCGCGTTCGGCGCCGTCCCATTCTTCATGCCACAAGCCGGCGCGCTGCAACTCGGCTTTGACGTGCGGAAGTAGTTCATCAATGGGCAGCTTCTGCAAATATTGCGAATTGAACCACTCGAGTTTGTCGCGATCGAAGATGCCATTGGTGCGGCTGACGCCGGAAAGCGAAAACCGGTCGATGAGATCCGTGGTGCGCAGAAATTCCTCGTCGGAACCGGTCGACCATCCGAGCAACGCGAGAAAATTGCGAAACGCCTCGGGAAGAAAACCCTCGTCGGCATAGGAACTCACGCTCGTTGCGCCGTGACGTTTCGAAAGGCGCGTGCGATCCGGCCCCAAAATCAGCGGCACGTGCGCGAAAATCGGCGGCGGCGCATCCAGAGCTTCGTAGAGCAAAGCCTGCTTGGGCGTGTTCGAGAGATGATCCGCGCCGCGAATGATGTGCGTGATTCGCATGTCAATGTCGTCGACAACGACGCTGAGCTGATACGTTGGCAAGCCGGACGAGCGCAAGAGAACGAAATCCTCGATTTCGCTGTTCTGCACTTCGCGCGGGCCGAAGACGGCGTCCTCGAATCGCGTGATGCCAGAGCGCGGAGACGCAAACCGAATCGCGCGCGTTAAACCCTGGCGATCTTTTTCCGCGCGTTCGGCGGGAGTTAAATCGCGACACGGACACGGAGGAATGCGCGCGGCTTTTTCCGCTCCTTCTTCGCCTTCGACAATGGCGTCGGCCCCTGCATATTGGACCGCTTTGCAATAGCACGGAAAAGCAGCGCCTTTCGCGAGCAAGCCTTCCGCCGCGGCGCGATACATTTCCAGGCGCTGCGACTGAAAGTACGGGCCCTCGTCCCACGGCAGGCCGAGCCAGCGCAATCCCGCGAGGATTCCGTCGACCAGCTCCGGCTTATTGCGCTCGACGTCCGTGTCCTCAATGCGCAGGATCATCGTGCCGCCTTCGTGGCGCGCGAACAGCCAATTGAACAGAGCCGTACGGGCGCCGCCGACGTGGAGATAACCCGTCGGTGAAGGCGCGAAGCGAACGCGAGGTTTTGAAGCAGAAGCCATATTTTTGGGGTAGCCCTGCGCGGTCCTTTCCTGTTCTCGAAAACGTCCATCTTAACGGAAGGACGCACCAAAATCGAGTTTTCGCGGGGGAACATGTCGCGACGGGACCGAAATCTGTCCCGGCTAGAAATGCTAGTTGTGGCTGTAGGGAGGGGGCAGTGGGTCGGCCCGTGGTGCCGGCCTGAAGGCCGCCGCCACAAGCGAAAGCCAGAACCGGCTGCGTTGCAGCCTCGGCCCGTCTTTGTCAAGCACCGAGACGGGTCCTACAAGAACTCATTCGTGGCGCAGCGCAACCATGGGATCGACCTTCATCGCCCGCCGCGCCGGGATGTAGCAGGCGAGTAATGCAACGAGAATCAATAGAAGGCCCACTGCGAGAAGAGTCCAGGAATCATTGGCCGTAACTCCAAAAATCAGGCTGCGCGTAAAACGGGCAGCGCCCACCGCTCCGAAAGCGCCAATGACCACGCCAAGACAACTCACCTCCACTCCTCGCAATACGATCATGCGCAAGACGTCGGCGGGCTCGGCACCGAGGGCCATGCGAACACCGATCTCGCGTGTGCGCGCGCGCACGGCGAAGGCGAAGATGCTGTAGACGCCGATGGCGCTGAGAACAAGCGCGAGGAATCCGCAAAAAATCATCACGCTGCGGCCCAGAAGGACGGGCATATATTCAAGACCAAGCTGCTCGCTCATGGTCATCTCTTCGCCGATAGGCACGATGGGATCCACGGACTGGACTATGTGGCGAATGCGCGACAGTTCGCGCGACGGATCTCCTGCGACGCGAATCGCCATGCGAATGTCGCCGTTCTGCGTGGCATTGGATTGCCAATACGAAAGGTAAAGATGAGGAGAAGCCGCTTGAAGTGTGCTCGAAGGCTGAATATTGGCGACGACGCCAACGACTTGATAAGACCTCCGGGCGATCAGAAGCATTTGGCCGACCGCGGACGCGTGCGGCCAGATGCCCTGCGCGAAAGCGTCATTGACGATGGCCACGCGCGGCGCGGCAGCATTGTCCTGTTCGGTGAATGCGCGCCCTTGAAGAATAGGGATGCGCAATGTTGCGAAAAATGTAGCGTTGACGTCCTGAACGCGGAGGCCGGAAGCAGGAGTAATCTGGTTTTCGCCCGGCACGCTGACCGTGAGTTCGTGGCCGTTCTGCCAGTTCCAAACGAGTCCTTCGCCACCTTCCATGAACGCCGCAGATTGGACGCCGGGCATCATTTGCACTGCCTGCATTACGCGGTGAATGAGAGATTCGACCTGCGGCGGCGTGTACTTGATCAGTTCGGGCCGAAGGCGAAGCAGAGCCATGTGGCCAGGATCGAAATTCGTGCCGCGCTCGATGGCAAGCCCGCTGCGAATAAGCAATCCAGCGGACACGAGCAATGTCATGGAAAGCGCCACTTGCGCGATGACGAGCCCGTGACGCAGCCAATTGCCCGAGTGCTCCGCGCACGAGCCGCCTTTGAGTTCCGTGACGAGGTCCTGCCTCGACGTGCGGATTGCGGGAAGCAGTCCAAAGAAAATTCCAGCGAGGAGCGCGATGGAAATCGAATAGGCGAGGACACGCCAGTCGAGGCTCAAATCGTAAAGATGATGGAACCCTTCGCTGTCAGTCGCGTAGAAGCCGGAGAGGACGTCACGCGCCCAGATGGAAAACCATAGGCCCAGAATTCCCGCGATGACGGCAAGGATGAGGCTTTCAGTAAAGAGCTGCCGGACGATGCGCGAACGGCTGGCACCGAGGGATAGCCGCACGGCGATTTCTTTTCTTCGCGCCAGTCCTCGCGAGAGCAGAAGGCCCGCGAGATTCGCGCAGACAATCAGGAGCAATGACGCGGTAACGGACGCGAGCAGTTGCATCTGGGCGTCGGACTCAGCGCGCTGGTCAGGATCGACTCCATTTGCAGGCATGGCGACAACTTGTCTGGGCGTGCGGTTCAGCCAATCAGTAGCGGACCAGACCATCAGGCTCCGCAATTCGGCCTGCGCGGCGGCGGGAGAACGACCGGGCACGAGCCTGCCGACGAGCCCGTCATAAACAATGCAGCGGTATGTGCCGTCGGAACAGGCATAGCCGCAAGCGCCGAGCATCGACGTGGGAACCCAGACTTGCGCGGGCATGCCGGCGATGTCGCCGTAAAAATTGGGCGGCGCGACACCGATGATTTTGAAGGGGATTCGATTGATGTGGATTTCTGCACCGACGACCGTCGGATTTGAGGCTAGATGTGTTTTCCAAAATTGATTACTGACGACTGCAACGGCGTCACGGCCCGGGGCGACGTCCTCTGAAGGGAGGAACGCTCGGCCGAGGCGCGGCTCGACGCCAAGCAGGCTGAAATAGTTCGCCGAGACGAACGCGCCGCGAAGTTCGGCGGAGTCGCTGGTGGTCACGACATGCAATTGCGCGACCTGAGTTTCAGCACTCAGAGCGCCGAACGAGGATGCGTGGTCGCGAAGAAACTTGAATTCAGGATCCGAGAAACCTTCGTTGTAGCTGCGAGATGGTACTCTGGCGTAGACGCGCATTAATTGCTGCGGATAATTGACGGGAAGCGGCTTGAAGTAGAGGGCGTCGACAAGAGTGAAGATGGCGGTGTTAGCGCCGATGCCGAGGGCGAGGGTTAGAACAGCGACCGCGGTGAAGCCGGGGGATTTGCGCAACATGCGCAAGGCGAAGCGAATATCTTGCAGCAGCGTTTCGAGGAACGGAATGCCGCGGCGGTCGCGGTAACGCTCTTTGGTTTGCTCGACGCCGCCCAATTTGATGAGCGCCTGGCGGCGCGCTTCGGCAGGAGTCATGCCACGCTGAAGATTGTCCTCGATGTGCAGGTGAAGATGGCTATCGAGCTCTTCGTCGAGCTCGCTGTCGCGACGCTTCCGCGCAAATAGTCCGCCGAAACGCAAAAACCACGCGCGCAGCGCTCTCATGTCCGCTCGCCTTCAGGTGACAAAAATCGCGCGAGGATCGCGGTGGTCTGCACCCAGTCTTGCGCTTCGCGTTCCAGTTGCTTCCGGCCCGCGCGCGTCAGCTTGTAGAATTTTGCCTTGCGATTGTTGTCCGAAAACCCCCACTCGGAGGCGATATAGCCCTCTTGTTCGAGTTTGAGAAGCGCAGGGTAGAGCGTGCCGTAGTTCAATGACAGCAAATTGCCGCTGGTCTGCTCGATGCGGCGAGCGATTCCGTAGCCGTGGAGAGCGCCCATCGAGTCGAGCGTCTTCAAAATCATGAGCGCAAGAGTTCCCTGCTGAACATCAGTTTTATCGCTAGTTCTATCGCTGGATTTGTAATTCGATTTCTCGCTCGGTTTGTCGGTCATAATCCTCGCCCCTATGGGATGCCAAGCGGAAGAATGCCAGACTCTCTATGGGAAAGCAATAGAAGATCTACCGCCGGATACACAAGACCAAGTTCGGAAAGTACGGTGGTACCGTTGCCGCCGGCAAGTTCTGGTTTCTATACTCTTGCGGTTGGGTCGGCCGCTGGCCTGCGCGGCGATTTGAAGCGAAATCGAGCAAAAAGGCTCGTCTGGGAGAGCATTGCGTGGAACGTCAACCGCACTAGCACGTGGCGCTTTGTCCGCGGCAATTTCTGCTATCCTCCCAGAGCACCCTACCGATTGTTTACTGGAGCTATGACTTGTTGACTCAGGCGGGAATCGTCGGAGTCGTCCTGCTGGCCGGAGCCATGCTTCTGGCCGCGTTCTTCAGCTATGTCTACGCGCTGAAAAGACAGAGTTACCTGCTGGTGTGGGCGGGCGGCTGGCTGGCGGTGGGACTGACGTCGCTGAGCGGCGTAATGGAGTCGTGGTTTGGGCAGGGGCAGTGGGTTGCGGCGCTCAAGGAGTGGTTGCTTGCGATGGCGGCGCTGCTCTTTCTCACAGCGGCGCGCCTTTACGGAAGGGCGACGGTCCGGGTCCGCAGCTTTCTCGGCCTGTCTGCTCTGGCGGGCCTGTGGGCTGTGGCATACACGAAGGAGTGGGTGTCGGTTTCTTTGTATTTGGGAGCGGCGCTGTTGCTATTCGTTGTGGCGCGGGTTTTCTGGCAGGAGGGCAGGAAACGAGAATCGCCGTCGGATTTCTTGCTGGCAGCGTCGTTTGTCGCCTGGGGCCTGTTGGATTTGGGAATTTTGCTGCAGCCCCGAAGCGCCTGGCTGAACAACGTCGATCTTCATTTGCCGTTGGTAGTGCCGCAGCTTTTCTGCGGCGTGCTGATGGTGATGGCCGTGTATGAGGAGGAACGCCATCGCGTCGAGCGCAACATGCTCGCGCTCTCGAATTTGAATCTGGCCACTTCGAGCTTCGTCGGCGGCGAAATCCAGAAAATGCTCGCGCAGGCGCTGGACCGTGTGCTCAATGTCGCGCGGATTCCGAGCGGGGCGCTGTGCCTGCACTATGGAGACGCGCAGGGACCCATCTCTGTGGTGACGACGGGCCTGACGGATGAGTTCAGCTCGAAAGTGCTGGAAGAGAATCTGGAAGATTCGATTGTGAAGCTGGTTGCCCGGCTGGGCGGGTTGGTTGTGCTGCGCGATCTTGCCAAGGACGGAACGTGGCGCACGCTGGACGCCGAGCCTTCGTTCAAACGCATTCGCGAGCTTTTGCTTGCGCAGAATCTGCGAACCGTGGTGGGAATCAGCCTGCAGGCGAAAGAGCGAGTGCTGGGTGTGTTACTGCTCGGAACACCGGATAGCCGCCAGTTTACTCCGGCGGAACTCCGGCTTTTGCTGGCCCTCGGATACCAGATCGGAATGGCGGTCGAAAACAGTTACCTGATTCAACAGACCTCGCGCCGCAGCGAGGAATTGAACATCCTGAATGAGATTGGCCGGGCGATGAGCTCGACGTTGGATACCGACACATTATTCGAAACGATCTACATCGAGATGCGGCGCTTATTCGACCTGACAAGCTTCTACATCGCGACGTTTGACAGCGCGCACGAGCAGATTCGCTACGAGCTCGAAGTGGTGGATAGCGTAAGGCAGGCAAAACGCGCACGGCCCGCCGGAAACCGGTTGACCGAGTACATGATTCGCGAACGGCAGCCTCTGCTGATCCGCGAGAACTTCACCGCGGAATTGGACAAGCTGGGAGTCAAGACGACGCGTCCCGCTGGATGTTTTTGCGGTGTGCCGCTGATCCTCTATGACCGGGCCGTCGGCGTAATGGCGATTCATAGCCAGCAGGAGCGCGCGTTTGATGAAAGTCACCTGGAGTTGATGCGCGTGCTGGCCAGCCAAGCGAGCATTGCCATGGAAAACGCCCGGCTGTTTGCGCAGGAGCAAAAAAAGTCGCGGCATCTGACTTTGCTGAACAAGATTTCGAACCACGCGATCACGACGCTCAACCCGGAAGAAATCCTCGCAAAAGTGGCGGAAGAACTCGAGCTGGGATTGATCTACGACCACATCGGCATTGCGATTCTGGATTATTCCGCGAAAGAATTGGTGGTGCAGGCGGAGGCGGGCAAAAGGCGCGATGCCATGGGCCGGCACATTTCGCTCGGCGAAGGATTGGTGGGACAAGTGGCACGCACCGGGAAGATCGCCATCTTGCGAGAAGTGGACCCGGCGGGGCCCAGGCCGGTGCTGCCAGGATCGGTCTCCGCGATTGGATTGCCAATCAACTGCGCGGAGAATTTGTTGGGGGTGCTTTACGCGGAATCGTCAGAGCCCTCCGAATTTGACGATGAAGAGATCCAATTGCTCGGAACCTTGGCTGACCTTTTTGCCGGCGCTCTGCACAACGCGATGACGTACCAAAAGGCGCAGGAGCAAGCCATCACGGATGGATTGACCGGAGTAAAAACGCACCGCTTCCTGATGGAGGCGCTTTCGGCGGAATGGAAGCGCTCCACGCGCGCGAGCCGGCCCTTCTCTCTGGTTCTGATGGACCTGGACCGTTTTAAATTCGTCAACGATTTCTACGGGCACTTGGAAGGCGACGTAGTGCTGCAGCGCGTGGGTTTGATTCTGGAACAGAATTGCCGCCGCTCGGATGTTGTGGCGCGTTACGGCGGCGACGAATTTGTGGTTCTGATGCCGGAGACGAGCGTGGAGCAGGCGCGGCAGATTGCCGGAAAACTCCGAAGCTGGGTGGCCTCGGACCCGCTGCTGCGCGATAAGAACATCACGGCAAGCTTCGGAATAGCCACGTACCCGATACATGGCTCAACGCCGCAGGAGCTGATCCAGGTTGCGGATGCGTCGATGTACCTGTCGAAACATCAAGGCGGCAACGCGGTATTTACGGCGGAGCCCCGCGAACCCGGCGACTCGAAAACGTGGAAACGCGATGTGCTCGAGGCCTACCTTGGCGTCATGTTGCATCGGCAATTTTCCACCGGGCCGGAAGCGTTCAACGAAATCTACCAGAGGATTGAGCAGTTCTCGCAGTCGCTCAACGAGCGAAGCCCGTCGTTGTCTCTCGAGCAGTTGCCGACGCCGGTGGTGGAAACCATGACGTCGCTGGCCTACGCGGTAGATGCGAAGGATCAGTACACGCACGGGCATTCACGCAAAGTGTCCACCTACGCGGCGTTGATTGCACAAGCGGCCGGCCTGAAACCGATCGAAGTGGAGGAAGTGCGTCTCGGCGGTCTGCTGCATGATGTGGGCAAAGTTGGAATCCCGGAAGAAATTTTGAATAAAGCGGGACCTCTGGATGCGGACGAGTGGGAAACGATGAAATCGCACGCCGTTCTCGGGTGGCGGATTTTGGATCCGCTGCTGGCGCTGCGGAATGTGCGCGAGATGGTGAAGCACCACCACGAATTCTTCGACGGCTCGGGCTATCCGGACCAGATCGAGCGGGACGGCATTCCCCTGGGGGCGCGGATCATCGCCGTCGCCGACGCCTATGACACGATTACCTCGCCACGGGTCTACAAGAAAGCGCGTGCAGCGGACGCCGCTCTAACGGAAATTGAACGGTGCGCCGGGGCGCAGTTCGATCCGGAACTGGTGCGCCTGTTTGTCCAGGTGATTCGTCAGCAACCACACCCCATCCTCGAACATATTCCCGCCGACGACCAATCCGCATCCTCCGGC